>Ga0181612_159109_pt1 | contig 12390 bp, 5 predicted proteins | sample HoacroProtozoa21_FD_119630 | JGI IMG/M metagenome (GOLD analysis project Ga0181612, IMG submission 119630) | Hoatzin crop microbial communities from Cojedes, Venezuel. Combined Assembly of Gp0051906, Gp0051904, Gp0051908 | reverse complement strand
TAACATTTATAAATTTATAAATAAATATTATATATAAAAGTATTATTTATTTCTGGGCATTTGAAAATTATTTTTATTTTATAATAAACACTTCCATTCTCTTACCATATTTTGGGGCAACCTTTTCTGAAAACATCTACTCAATACACAATTAGCAAATATTTCCTTCAATTTAATGTTACGGCTGAAATGCAGGGATTGTTTAGTGTAAATCCCAGCTTGATTTACAGGTCAGCAAATTGGCATGAAACAGACGGCTCAGAGAGAGGCATCTTTAACTCTCTTTCAAATGTAGTACCAATGTAAACTAATGTAAATACTAAGCAGTCACCTTTCGTGGAGCTCAAGCATCTCGGATTAATTACTACAAAAGCACAGGAAGGATTTAGCATTTGGGGCCAGTCCATTCCATAGCAAACTATAGCTTAGAAGATTCCACAGTTCAGTGCAAGTATGTGACAATCAAATTAGATTACACAGGGAAATTACGTGAGTGATAAATTATCTTTTGTCATCAAATTTTAGATACAATAACATACCTAATAACTGCTTTGCCATCAATTCAAAAATGAAATATTTTAGCTTCACAGTCTCCCACAGCACACAGATGTTGAGGATGTCATTTTCAGATCCTCTGCTAAATACAGTCTTGTCAGGAGATTTTGAAGGAACATTTTGAAATTCTGGTATTAGTTGTTAGCTGTTTCTTGGCTGGAGAGCGCACAGCATGTCATTGGAAAACAGTCAGGCATGGTTCTTTAGTCATGCCACTCTTGCAGATCTGTGGTATTTTGAAACTGATGACACTAAACTGTTTCTGACACACTATGCAAGAGTGGGACAAGGTATGCTATATTCAAGACACTCTGGGACAGTGCTTTCTTGAAATTCATAGTTTTAGTACGAATACATTCCAAAACATGAATACTGATGGGAAACTAATAGTAAATTAAGAAGAGCTTACACAAATTAAGAGCTTGCATAATGTTTATCAGCCTTCGCCACAAAAAGTTACATTTTCCTTCCTCTTCTCTTTCTGAGCTCTGATGAGATGAAGTCTGGTTTTGCATATTAGCAGCTAGCACATACTCTCCATTTACAAAAAAATTCAAATGATCAGGCACAAACTTGTAAACCAATGTGTGCAAATTGCTTATTTAAGAAGCCTCCGTATTTTCCAAATGAAGGACAGCTAGAGAACATTCTAAATATTTCTTTTTAAAAATGGGATCTTGCACTTATATTTTTGGTGATAGTAATATCAATAGCTTAATTCAAACAGAAGAAGAGACAAAGTTGACCATAGGTAGCAACTGGTGTACTACACCTTTTTCATCTCTGATTTCAGATTACAAGGATTGCTCTGCTGACTGAAGAGGGACTTCTTGAATCTCTCAACGATTCTCCTTTTCAAGTTGCATTGCAAAGCTGGAGGAAGCTATACAAAACAAAGAAACAGATGTTTTCATGGCTCAGTTACACCTGCTATAGAGATGACCTAATCAGCAGTACCATTATTGAAAAAAGTAGCTACACTCCAAAAAAGGAACATTGATGTTTAATAGCATGGTGATAAACAACAGTACAAGGCTTCATTCAATGGCATATTATAATAATGCTCCTTTCTGTTAGGCTTGGCATATTTTATAACTCACTCCCTCTAGCCTTGAAGGTAAAAAACATTATAATAAGCCTAATACAGGTAATACCAGATTTGCCTCCCTGATCAAAGTGCCAGTATTTGGGACATTCTTTGAAGCCCATAGCACACTGGAATAGATTTCATGTTGACTGTAATGAGTCACTCTAGCTAAAATTAACGGGATGTCAAGAAGTTTAGACCTTCATTCACTGTGTGTAGAAATCAACGTGAATCTTCCTCACAGTTTCAACATGCTCTTTTAAGTTCCCTCTGTACAGCTTAATACAGCTCAGAATATCTCTTTTGCTAGAAGCTTCCTATAGGGGTCAATTACATTTCACTTGTCTATATAGCAAAACAGATATTGCATACTTTTTGTCCTATATTTTTTGGTTGAAAAAGTACACATCTTTCAACTATATTTACAAAAGAACAGCAAAAATCATACTTTATTGTGTTTTAGTCTTCAATAGACAGTACAAAGGAGGTCTCTTCCTTTGCTCTTTGAGATTTTAAAGTAATTTTTATGCTCCAACAGTCAATGTAATGCTTCAGCTGTTGGTCACTGCAATGACACCAACCCAGGCTGATAACAAGTCTATGGTACCTACTACCCTTTTGGAAGGATCTCCTATGCTATTTCGGTATAGTTGCTTATACCTGCAGACAGTGTTTATAAAACTATGATTTTCTACCATTTAGTATAGAGTTTACAATCACATCGCTGATGTAAATTCACAAAGCGCCACTCCATTGAATTCAGAAAGCTTTTTGACTACTCAAGGAAGGTTTGACCACTAATGATTCACATTCAAACACTGCCACAGTACACATCATACTTATTTTTTTCCGATTGTAACAAATTACTGCTCTTAGATGGCAATAAATCTGCAGCAGCTATACTTGCCTCACAGGAGTCCTGATTTGCTCTGGCAACCTAGGGGTCAAGGTTACATCCTATGCATAAAAGACTTCATCAGACAGCTGACTGCATACAGTTTTTTGTTACAGACTGATATTACTCTCTCTTCATGCATATAAGGCCTTACACATACGCTTTAAGTCAGATGTTGAATGCTCCTTAGCCCATAAGTGAGTGAAAAAAATTGTGCCTTAGGAAAGGTCTGCAAGGTACACTATAGACTATATGTCACTGCAATGAACTATTTGCAGTTAATGTACCATGGGCATAGTGGGATATTCTGAAGCAAAGGTGGTAACAGACAAGTCCACTGCATGAGAAACTCGGAGTTGCCTCAGGCACTGGTGTTCAATGTTAGCTTCTGTTTTAATGAAATCACAAGTCAGATCAGTGTTTGTTTTTTTTTTTTTAAAAAAAAAGGGAAAAAAAAGGCTAAGGATTTACATAACGTTTTTTTAAAAGCTTTCTCTTACATTGTTTTCCAGAGATCACTCTGACTCTTGTTCCCATGGAAACTGGATTGGGAAGGCTGCTGGCAGCCAAGAACTAACAGGCAAGAACTCTCCCTTGTAAACTTCAGTTTAGAATTGTCAGCTGAAATATGTAACAGAGTTCTAGAAAACAGCTATGAATTATAAAAAATATTCTACTGCAGATTTGTAAGACCATAAACAAGTACAAGAGAAGCACATAGTGCACAGTGAACAAGAACAGGCATGGACCGTGGTTTGCCTACTTTCCCATTCTGAAACCAACTGACACCAAAAGCATCAAAGTTGTTACTGCTGCTTCAGCGGTCAATTCTAAGCGAGTGCTTTGAGTTGCCATTAGTTCTCAGTTATCGGGCATCCATGTTATGATAACTTGCATTAATTAGTAGGCCAGTTCAGAAAACCTCCTTCAACAGAAAGGGTAGGTTCACTATGAGCATCTTGGACATACTCCTTACATAGCACGTAAACACCGAACTGCCTCATTTCTGTTAGCAGGTGAAGGGGATCATTCTTGCCATAAATTCAATCAATTAAAATTGTTTTAAATAACTATTGTTTTCTTTGTCCCTGATAATTTATTTCCTGTATTACCTGTTTTGATAAGCTTGACAGTTTTTAAAAAAAAAAAAAGACATGTAAAATACATCCAAGTTCAGCTATGCTCTTCTGCTCTAACAAAACATATGAATTTGGCTCAGCAATCTGAAATCCCCTGAGGCGATAAACATCACTTTACAAATATAAATACTTCATTTTGGAAAATAAAAATAAGTTTACTTAAAAATAGCAAATTTTGCAAGTAACTGAATGGCAGTCATCTTTCTGGAGAACAAAAAGTTTTCAGTCACATTTTTAGTCACAAGTTCAATGCAGATTTATATCAGCTTCATTTTTGCTTTGGAATCACTATAAAATAATTAACTAACTATGAAAGAGTTGAACTTAATTTTAAAGTAAATCTTAAGTTTGAAAAAGATCTGACGTTTCAAAATATTTAACATATTCAGAATTTGAACTATTGCACTAGAAATCCCAAGAAATTATTACTATTTATCAATAATAAAAATTATTACTTAGAATTTATTTATAAATTACTGCTATAGAGGAAAGCTTTTTACGTACTCTCCATATCAGTATATAATATTGTCACTTAAAATATTCGTATGGCTGTCATGACAATGTCGTTCTGAGGTAAGCCACTGAGTTTTTTTTCATATGACTCAATTATTGCCATCCTCCTCATACTAATATTCAAGGTTAGTCCTTATTTAAATCATATATTTTTAAAGCATCCTGCCATCTGCAAAAATGTCAAGTTCTGTTGTTTTTAAAGAACAGTGACTAAATTAGCAGCACTTTGCAGTACCATCATTTTGACAACAGCAAATAACCAGAAAGTATAGAATGTCAGAAGCAAAAGTAATGCCTACTTGAGTGATGAAGATAATTTTGTGCAGCTGAATAAGAATCTGCTGAACAGGGTCACTGATCTGACGCACCTTCCGTTGTGATACAGCAATTCCTGCCGATACTGTAGAGGACAACAGTAAAATCAGCAGGACAGCTCATTTCGTTGCCTTAATATATTAATAGTGTACACTGTTTAAAACCTGTAGATGTAAATATTAAGTTTTAATGCATGACTTGTTTTTCCAATAGAGTTGGGAACAAAAAAAGGATAGTCTAAGAACTTAAAAGATTAGACAATGTAATTGATAATGGGTTTTGAAAGAAAATCCCTTTCTCTGACTCCCTTCTAAGTTACCCTAGGAGAAAAGAAGTATTAATATACCTCACCATTCACAAAAGTTTCCCCACATTTATTCAAATTTAAATTATATGATAACCAGAATTTTCTTATTTGAACTGATTTTTTTTCTTAGACTAGCACACATGATAGTTATTTTTTTACGTATTTTGATGTTATGAAATTTATTTGCATTTTACCCTAAGAATTATAATAAAATGTCTGATGTGGAACATCTGGAGAACAATTTTATTAAAATATACTTTCATGTTGCCTTATAGTGATGTGTCTTGCTCTATTCACAGCTACTTCTTGTTTCCAACATCTAGCAAGAGCATGTTTTGAGAGAAACCTCGAGAAAATGTGCAAGTGATTACTCTCTTTGGTCGTCTTTACTTTGTATCAGAAAACTAGTAGTTTCTGTTCTTCGACATAAATTCCTCCCACCAGAGACCACTCTATCTAAAGGATGTTTTGATGGAGACTGTGGAAAGGACCTGTTACCAACATTCTCTATGATCAAAAGGACACCACCATAAAGCACATAAATTGCATTCTTCATCTTTAGAATAAAAGAACATCAATGACAAGCAAAGAATAATGCTGTAAAAATTCCTCTCTGCACAAAGTAAATACAAAGACAACTGCTCTCTATCACAGACTGTATATTGCTTTTGCTTGTAAATTCCAGAAAAACAGTAGTGTTGACCTGTGAATATAAGGGAAAAGTGGGGTTTGAAAACTTTTAAATGCAAAGCTAGTTAGATATTGACAGAAAAATGCATGAGGTTAAGCAAACCAGAACACAGTGTTATGCAAACCAGAAAATATTAAGACAGATTCAATTCCTGTGTACATATGCACGTAATTATGAGCTATACATATTAAATATACACTATATATAACGAAAATTATATCTCCCCTGCCCCTGCCATATTATATGGGATATAAATATCCCTCTTTGAAGAAAAAGAAAAGACTAAACAAATTTCACAATTAAATATTTTATTAGATTCAAGAAGTGTTGTGTCTCGATATATCTCCATATCATTTCTCTAAGCATTAACATTTCAGGTAGACCTGTACACTAGACAGATCAGAAAACAAAATATTCGTTGACTAATTACTAACCAGAGATCACAAAGTTGGAGATCCCCAATAAGAAAGTATTGTAACTTTGAGAAAATAAAGTTGCTATAAGTTGTTTCTAATATTTTCTTCTAAAACAGATATCCAAATCAACTTCTTTTTTTTAAACACATTGTATTTGAACATTTCCTTTACCTAATTACACGCACAATAGATATGCATACACAAACACTGCACACATAGGCTTATATTTCAGTGCTTAACTATTTAATTGGGCATTCAAATGTGATCTTTGCTAAAAGCATTCACCATACCCAATGACAATGACACTACATTTTGTAGTACAAACTCTGAAGTAAAGAACAGAGCCAGTTTGGAACTAAAAGGAAAAGCATGACTTTAAATTACGATTATTGCAGTACTTCAAACGTGTAGGCTTCCTCCTATCATTTTTATTAGGTTATTATTGATTTTATTTAGATAAGTGTGAATTAATGATCATGGCAAGGAGAAAGCAAGCTGAATTTTTCTTATCTTATGAAAACAGTGAGTAGGTGTAAACCTGTTCCTCTTCCTCTAAAGCTAGACTACCATCCTCTGTCAAGCAAATCTATGTACATAATCTATACTTTTCATAGACAAAAGCACTGCAAAGGAAGTCATGCATGAATAGAAGCTGCGCTTTTCTTTCAGCAAAATAAATTTAACACAACAATTTTAACCTCTTCATTTACTGTTTCATTTACATTACATGTCTTAAAACCATATTAAAAAATCTATCAGCTATGTGAAAATATTTAGTTCTTGGGATTAAGAATTGAAAACAAAAGCTGAAAGTGAACATCTGTTTCCCCCACTGAGCTACTGTTTGGGACTTACCACAAACAGCCATTAAATCAGACATGGTCTCGGTCATTCAGAATTTGAGATAGATATACTTGTCTGTTGCAGGTGTGCTTTTTCTTGTAGTACAAGTAGCTTGGTGACTGAAAGACTGTGCTCTTTTTCTGAAGCAAAACTGCCCTAATTTACCAGCAAACAATATCAAATGTTCATGTGATTTACTTCCTGCCATATTCAATGAGCTATTTGAAAAATACTAGCCAGAGACAGCTTGATAAAAAGTAAAACCAAATTCACTTGACTACCTAAATGAGTGAGCATTACTTAAAATTTACAAAGCACAGTAAATTCAATACTGATTTGGGGATATTATACCTAAAAGGCTGACTATATTTTGTTAACTAAAAAGTATTATGAACTTGGCTATTGAACAAAAAAAAAGACGTAATAATTTATTTGCATTCCATAGAAAAATTTTAATTCCAGACATAAGAACCAATAGAGAAATACTGCTGATCAAGCTTTAGGTAATTTAATAGAATTAGGACACAGAAGTAAATATTACATATCCTACAAACTGTGCAGGTTTACAAAATAACATTCAGATTTTAAATATAACCATTAAAACAAATGGAACAGTTCAGTTCTTATTTGCCTAGTGCTTCTCTATCATGCTTTCCCTGCTGAGAAAGAGTACAGAGCCAAAGCTAAATCAAATTCTTGAATTTTTATGTGGTAAATCAGTCATTATTTATGATTTTTGATCTTGTGTATTTAAGTCATACATGCTGTCAGATCCAGAGATTAAATAAAAGCTTATCAACAGACTGCCACTATAAAACACTTACTGTATCACTAAAGAACATTAGTTAACAAAATTATCTTTCAAAGTTGAGTATTAGAACTGGAAGCAAAGCAAAGAGCTTAAGTCCAAGTATTGAACTTCAGCCAGCGGTCCTGTCTCTCTTAAATACAGTTGTCTCTAAACTACACTTCAGAGGCTAATTTAGATTCATATTCTAAAATCACCTCATACAGAAACACCTTGAGGGTCATAAAGTCTTATGTACAGATTCACATCTACCTAAACTTTTTTTTCGCAAAGTGATCTGGTATCAAGAATGAAAATTCTACTGACAGGGAGATGAAATCCAAATACCAAAACTAATTAGCCCACAACTGAACTATTACCATTTTTTTCCTGTTGGATTTCTGTGCTGGCTGCTTTAACAAGAAGCAGAAGAGAGAAATTCACAACCTGTAGCATCTGAGGACCAATCAGCTCTGAGCTGTGCTCTCACAGAAAATAGAGAGATATAGAAAATGTCATTCTCTGTCACAGAGAGACAAATTTCCAGTAGGATCAGGAAGATTACGACATCATTGCTATTCTCTGATTTTTGGTGGCAGTGCCTTTTGGTAGAAGGGTTGAGAGAGGCAAGCGACATTCAGCTCGACAATTTTTCCGTAAGTCTCCTCTTAATAATCAGTAAGAGGAAAGGAAGTCTTGCCTTTCTGCTGAGCCACCTAAGGAAGAATTTAGGTTGGTCTTTCTGCTGAAGGTGACAGTGGAAGTCACGCTATAATAACCTAAATACTATACGCCATGAGAAGAACAATTTTGATTTAGCTCTTTTTGCCTCATTTTCATCTACCAACTGTTTCAACACTGCTATATTCAATCCCAGAATAAATAGTGTGGTCTTGCTCTTACAACTTAGGAATCTTCAGTTTTTCTTAGGACACTGATAAAAACTTTACATCCTTCACATGTTACCTTTTTCATTGCTCCCTGTTTAGTGGTATTCGACTTCTCCTTTGCTGTCAATGGCTTGTATTACAAAACTAAAGCAAATAAATGAGTGCCCCTTCTTTTATGGGTCTTCTCAGATATTTTTTTTTCTGAATAAAATATGTTTAGAATGATATCAGCCAACAGAACAGTTCATAACATGGATTTCCCTGTTACTCAGTGTATAGAGCTTTCTCTGCTTTCTAGTATGACAGCAGCAATACGACTTACCAGTCTAGGAGGACCAGATGGAATGTCTACTTGTAATGTTTATGTGCTTCAAGGACAGCTAGAGACCTAATGTTCAGCTAGCAACTTTAGGAGTTCCCATAAAGTCCATATACTCCAGACCACTCCACAATTCTATTTTTATTTAAATATAGAAGTATAACATTGTTTCGGGGATAAGGACGTATGTGTGAATAGGCTGTTGAAGACTTGATCAAAACTTCTAAGAGTTTTACCCAAAAAGAAAACATTACTGACGAAAGATACTGGATTTGCTCAAATTACCCACAGGACTGAAAATATTAACACAGGCTAAAGTGTTGGTCTGCAGATCATTATAGTCTGATACATTCTGGCTAGATAGTGGGTTTAAACTGTATGTTGGTATTATAATGGCTCTTTTCAGTAAACAGTAATGAAAACTGCTGAAAACGGACAACAAATTTTGATTTGCACTGACTTATCAAAATTCCTAATAAAATTTTTATCTCAAAAAGCTGTGAAATGCAAGTTAGTAGAGACATAAAGTACTTTTTTTATGAAGATCAATAATTTAACTGCTCAAAATAATTTTCTTTCTAATATTATTTAATCCTGATAATATGCATTCCAAAATCAAGCTTAGCAGCTTACATTATGTGAGAGTATGTTACAGTAAGAACAAAAACTATCTCAAATGGAAAACTTATTTCATCAGTGATGATGTACAAATACCTGATCATTTACAAGGGCTATATGAAATGTTCCTTTCATAGGATAAATTCCCATTGCATTCAGCAGAAGTTTAGCCAGGATAATGACCACTAAAATGAGATCTTACTGATTTACTATTGGAATTCATATTTTTAAAAAATTCCATAAGGATATTTCAGATAACATATTTGTATCTGAAATGTAATTATCTCCTTTTCTAACATTTAAAACTGTAATTATTAGATAATACCATGATTTTTCATATTGCAAAAAGCTCGAAGACTATGAGAATGCCACCCTGTCACAAGTGAATCCTCTGTTTTCTTAGTGTGGGCCCTTCACACGAGTGGAGGCTCTCTCAAGAGCAGATCAATAGGCTGTAAAGCTTAAGATACAACAGGGGACACTCTATATGTAACAGAAGAATACGGTTGTAAAACTTGGAAATTATTAGTTTTAATTTAAGTTTGATTTTGCTGCAAGCACAAAATTACCTGGTCGCAGTCTTGATCCCGGACCTTCAATATATTCTTTACTATTATTTAAAAGAAAAAACAAAAGTTTTAATTGTGCTCGACATCAATGACTGTAGAGGAAATGGAGGTATTCCCTGACTTGTTCTCCTGTTTCCTCTAAAGGAAATCTGTCCAAATTCACTAGTTTTTAACTGTTCATTTATAAGTCAGATAAAGGCAGGCTTATTCTATGTGTCCAAAATAGCATGACTTCTACTAAATAAAAGTTAGACTCTGTTCCTTTCCCTTCTCAGTTTTTATCCTAGAAAGTACAAAAAAAGTAGACTGGATTTTAACATTTAAAACTCCATAATCCTCTAGATTACACATTATTTTGTATTTGTACATGTTTAAGGACATTTAATTAACCCATTTTACGGATGGAAAACATAAAATAATTATCGTCTAGTGGATGAAAAAAGGAATAATAATGCAGATAGTACTAGTAAAGCAGCGAAAAAAATTAATATTACAACACCAGGACAGCAATATCTCAGTGTCAGAAATATAGGTCCAGATGTTGCACTTCTAGCTTCTGCTCTATACTCACCAGAAACACTGTCCCAGCCTGCAGATTTTACTAGCTGAGATAAGCAACAACAAATGGATACAGACAGATGGGGAACTCAAAGAACCAATATGATGTCCTGATAGACAGCAGCCTCAACAGCCCTAGCATGGCAAGAATTTGTATGTATTTTTTAGGCAGTAGACAAAATTACAGTTGCAGGGAGTAGTTATGAAGAAAGGTAAGGACACAGTTTTGCTAATGTTTATGTGAGGGGCAGAGATGGAAAAAAAATAAATGTGCTTGCTTCAACCCTCAAGCATTAGGAGGCTGCCATTACTGATGCAGCATGACTGAAACTGGAAAGTTAGTGAGTGATGACAGACTGGATAGTGACATACTAAGAACAATAAATAAAGTATTGCATTTGAAGGGATAGGAAAAGCACAACCAGTGAAAGAATACAGACAGAAGATGGCAAGGTTGAAAGCAGGGCTGTAGAAATGTTCCTCGCAGCAGTGTTCTGAATGGGCATTTGAGTGACTAGAACGACTAGGTTTCCAAAACCAGGAAAGATGTTGCTTGTGTGATAGCCTGATGAACCAAAGCAAGAGTTCTAGCAGTGTATATCGATAGGAAAGGTTATATCTTAGAGGTGCCAGGCAGAACAGTGAGACATATTCTGAATGCAAGAACTTTGAGAGATGCGCAAGTTAAAGCAGATGCTCAGATGTCGAAGGATTGGATGTATGTTATTTTTGAGAATGATCAAAATCCAAGCTAATGGATAGGACTTCAGGTACAGGCAATGGTGGTATTCCTTTTAGTTATGTAGTTTATACACATGGCCTATATAACTGTACGGCCACATGGCCATGAAGAGATCTTACAGAGATGAGCAAAAATTTAGTATGGACAGAAGGAAATACATCTGGTGATTACAGCTAAATTCATGATTTACAGCATGATTTTGCAGGTAGATGAGTAAGTAGACACATTTGTACACACAAAGACAAAATGCAGAAGAGAAGACAAGAGAATCAGTGATAAAGCCACTGGTAACATCCAGAGGAAATCAGATGAACAGATAAACTAGTATCCTTCTGAAAGGTCCTTAAGAATAGTTTCAAAAGATAGGGGGAGAAGTAGGAAAGGACAGATTCAGAAAAACACGTTTTTAAGAACACAAAGATAGCGCCAATGATAAACAGCAAATCAAGAAAATAAAAGAACTATGACTTAGAAGAGGCCATTAAACAGCTTAGTAAGAGTTGCTGCAGTAATATTCCTTAAGAAAAAGCTGGATCAAACAGAGTCAATGGAGACACAAGGGAGAGGAATCAATGCTGCTGTTATAAAAACTTACCCAGTTAAGTTAAAGGTAAGAGAACAAAACTGTTCAGGAGGCAGATGGAGCCAAGAGTGATTTTAGGGTTTTTTTCAGATGTGAAGGAAAAGCAGAAATGAAGAAACAAAGAACTGAGTCTATGAATGAGAATGGCGCCAAGGACATGAGAAAAAATCATGGTTGGTCAAGAATATGTGTGATGCCTTTCTGAATAAATAACAGAAGAAAAAGGAAGGACCTCTAGAAGGAGAATGGGGACGGCCATGCCATATTCTGTTTTGGTTTGTTTCCTTTTTGAAAGAAATGACAACTCCAGAATTCCAGAAATAGGTATCTACATTTATAGAGAAGGTCTAGAGGAGTTCAAATGGATAAGATATTACTCTGCACTATCAAATACATAAACACAATCTTCTATAGAAAAACAGCAATTTAAAAATGCAAAACCAGAATCTGGCTAACCAATTAATGTCAGTTTAAGCTGATGCAGAAAGTTTACTGCCAGTCCTCAAATTACTCACATAAAGCTTCTGTGTGCAAACACCCTCAAACAATATCCTCAAGCAGAC
>Ga0181612_157675_pt1 | contig 12390 bp, 5 predicted proteins | sample HoacroProtozoa21_FD_119630 | JGI IMG/M metagenome (GOLD analysis project Ga0181612, IMG submission 119630) | Hoatzin crop microbial communities from Cojedes, Venezuel. Combined Assembly of Gp0051906, Gp0051904, Gp0051908 | reverse complement strand
GAAGAGCGGTTCAGCAGGAATGCCGAGACCGATATCGTATGCCGTCTTCTGCTTGAAAAAAAAAACGCTTCCAACTGAAATCTATTCTATTCTCTTCTATTCTATTCTATTCTCTTCTATTCTATTCTATTCTGTTCTGTTCTGTTCTGTTCTGTTCTGTTCAAGCAACTCTACCTCAATATGTACTTGTTTCAATTCTTTGGGTTTATACCAGCCTAAAGCTCAGGGTCTTGATCTTTCAAATAAGGAATTGTATTACAGAACCACTTATTGACTGTAGTAGTGCAAATCTTGGATTCTCTCCATATAGAGAAGATATTTCCCATATAAGTCCTGCCTGCATAAATATGTTTTGTTAATGGAGGACCAGTGGAATCCAGATGTTCAACTTAGTGGTAAAACCTTCATTGATGTCTGTGGTGTAAAGTTAGGACCTCTGGCACGCAGTCTGCATTTGTGCTTGTGGGAGAGCACTTTTTGGGTAATGTTATTCACTCAGAGAAACTACCTGTGTAATAAGAAAATATTCAAACATAAGGGAACATCTCAGCATAGTAAGTGGGTTCAGAAAATGCACCCCAACATACAGAAAGTTCAGTTGTAGTAATATGCAGCTTTTGTGCTTGTTGAAATCATCACACTGAGATTTTGATAGGTGGAAACAATAGCCAGTAGAGTAAGAACAAAAGATAATGTAACATCCAAGTGACAGAATAAATCAAAGATAAATAAACTGACTGCCCTTTCTTAATTGTTAGACAGTAATGCTGATGTCCTTATTTCATTTCTTTTGAAGTACTCTTACCTTTTAACCTCTAACTAGGGTAAGAATGAATCATTAGTTCTTCTTTGTAGCCATCTAAGCAATTACTTCTCTGGCTGATATCACATTTTGGAGATTTGTGTGTGGAGTAAATCTCACTACAGCACTGGTCAACTGTGTCTGGTGACAGATTAGAGTGTTCTGACCCAATATTTATTTTTTAAGTCAGTTTTTAAAATTTTCTGTTCCTTGAAGTTTCCTGATCTCATCACTTTCCCACAGTGAAATGTCTCCCAAAATGTGTTGCATTTATCAACATACATACAATTATTTACATACAAATATTACATAAAACATTTTACTTCAGTCATACAAATGGAACTAGTTCAGGTAATGCATGTTATAATGCTAATCTTTGGTTTAATTTCGTCTTATGTGCTCTTCATTTCTACTTGTAACTACAACATATTCAAATTCTTATTTGAACAGGGAAATAGGTCTCGTTCCCTTTATTTTGTCAATGAAATACAATAACAGAAAGTGGCTATTCCACTTTTAGAGTAAGGCAATTGAGATTAGAGCTGTGTGATTTTTTTCAGTTAACAAGCTTTACTGCAAGAATAATACTCAGAATATTTTTTGGTTTTAGTTGTCTCATTTTCATCCTAATCAAAGGTAGACTTAATTTAAAACAAAACAAAACATAAATCTAAATATAGGTAATTTTAGTAATAGTATATTTTTGGAAGAAATGAAGTCTATTCAAAGCATTTTTTTCCTTTATGCCTTCAAAATATATATATTTTTAATTCATTAAATATCTTGGCTGAATCAAAGTTATAGTTTTTGGCAAAAGCAAATACTGATGCTAGTTTTTCCCTGTATAAATCTAACTGACAACAGAATCCAGCTTTTTCCTTCATTAAAATTGACAATCTCTTCTTTCTCCCACTTGCTGGTAATACGACCTGTCAAAATCAATTTTGATTTCTAAAATAAGAAGAAAAAAGATAAAGCTGATATAATGACAAAACATTAAAAAAGAAGAGGATATGAAAAAAAAAACCAACAAAAAATATGCAGACAAACAAACACCTTCGTACACAAACTGGAAGATCTAAACCAAAGTCCTTGGTTCCACAACAGAAATCTGCATTTTGAAGGCTTACTGAAAGCTGAGATTTCATTTGGTGCCATGTCTAGTCAAAGATTGTACATTTCAGTTGTTTTAACTGAGATGCCATAAAAACTAAAGAAAAAATGATCTAAGGTAGTTAAAATATATAATTACTCTTCTTGGTGATATACTACAATTTATAGCACTTTTTTTAGATTATCGTAAATTATTGTTCAGAGGAATATAAAAGGCAAATAAAATCTAGCAGGAACTGTTGAAATTAAACAATTACTGCAGGCTGGCCCTTAAAGTAAAACTGCAATGTAATATAAAATCATTTTCAGCCATTATATTTAATTAAACTGGAAAAGAAAGATAAACCAGGCATTAAGTCCCAGACAGAAAATATCCTGAACTTCTCCTGAATGCAAAAAAAGTTGAGTGTATTCAGCACATTCTAGACTCGCAGCTGAGCCAATAAGTAGTTCAAGAAATTTAATTTTTTAAAAAGTTCATAAGCAAAACAGGAAGCTAAAATTAAAGTTACGGAATAAATACAAATCCCGCAAAATGTACCCTTGCGCTTAACTTCAACTCCCAGCTGTGTTGTATACAGTAGATAAAGTTAAGCGTGCATATGAGTCATTGCAAGATCTGGGTCTAATTAGATGGGAGACTTTGAGTAAGTACTACTCAAAGGTACAGTGGGCTAGCCATGTAAAGTTTCCAGAATTAGGATCTGTCTAAATACATGAACACTCAAACACAGTGAAACAGTGACAAGGATTTTCAAAAAACTCTGGAACTCATTTTTAATATGGACGAACTTATGTACTAAATGTTTCATTAAGCCTCTACAGTAATACTACAAAAAAATCGCTTACAGTGTTCCTCCGCATTTTTGAACAAAAATACCCTTCCAGCACAACAATGCTATGCTTGTAACACTAATGCCCATACTTCCCTCCCAGAGTAGAAAAAAACCAGCAATTCATTTCAGACAGAGAGTTCCAACAGAATGCATGAATGTTTGGCCTTTGACCAATATTTAATCTTTGCACGTACCTTCTCTGTATTATAACATAGCTGCACTCCAAATGCATTGTACTTGCAAAGGGTGGGGGGTGGAGGAGGGAAAAGGAGTATCGATTTATTACAGACAAGGAAAGAAACCAAATGTCTTATTTTATGAACTGTAAATGATCTTTACTTGACTAAGAAAACTGCAATAAAACCAGAAAGTCACAGAGGACTTGCTTGTGTCTGAGGTCTTATATTTTAAAATCAGTTAAATTCTGCTTCATACGCTATCAGATCATTTGGTCTTCAAAAGAGTGACATATGTTCAATATAGTGGAAAATAATGCAAATGGAAACTGTAAAAAATAGACAAAATATTAGCAGTGCTCATGACAAGAATCCTTTTGGAGCGTGATATACCAGCCAACTCTGCACCACAGAAATCTCCTTAATTTATGGGCAAGTGAAGGTCTTAGTGAATATAGGGTGCTTGTTACTGCTAGGGTAAGAACTGATTGTGGCAGATTTCACCGCAGCCAATGCTGAAAAACTGCACATATATATCTATAAAATTCCCTAGACTTAGTTCAGTCTTAAATTCATTTCCAAGATTTTAGAAACATAGCATGTATTAAATACCAAATTCACTATTGCAGGAATAGTTGCATGTTTAGTTTTCTCTCTGCCTTTTATCAGATGGTTGCCCTCTTTGCATTCTCTAAACTATGTTCATTATTGCTCAACGGTTTAAATTCAGAAACTACGACTAAGTATAGAGCTTCTATTTAGTGGGAATGTCTTTAAGAGAAAAAACAATGGTTCAGTAGGGTTGATAAATAACATAACAGAGTAGACAAACTGGCAATGAACTTAGGCCACAGTAGCCCAATGACTGCATGTTTTCATATCGCAAAATTGTCAAGAAATACTCCCCCCAACTCCAAAATCTTATGTTTAAAGAAAGACTCGGTGTATTCCCAAGTGAAATACAGCAAACCAGATATTCCTGTGAAATTTCTGACCTTCCAGTGAGGTGTTTACTATTACCACTTCTGTCTAAACTTTGTGTAAGCAGTAGAATGCAAGTGCTATTTGTGATATATTTTTATGCTTTCTCCAAAATAGTATTCCACTCCACAATCAAAACAACTGTTTTTTACCTTTTTGTTCCTAGATACTTTCCCTTAGATCCTAAACCAACTCAAAATACATGGTCTTTACTTTTGATGGTGACTAACTTAATACTTTACTTTTCTAATCTCTTTCCAGAGGACAACCAGACATTATGTCTTTGTTCATAATAACTGCTGAGCTCCGGCTCAGATAGAGCTATGTAGATAGTCATCCACACAGGCAAAACTGAGAGGGCAGTTAGGAAAGAAAGATGTCATCAGAACATCCTACGGGCAAGAGAGGAAAGAGTCCTTTCTTCATAAAAGCCAGAAAGCACATGGAGAGTTGGTTCCTAAACCCGCAAGCAACGCCAACAATTTAAACAATGTCTCTTTGATGTGTACTCTATTCTTTCCATCAATGAAACATAAGGACTGCATTTGCCAATACCATAGTAATTTTCAAAAGTTATAAGTACATTTATTTATCATCTTATCAACCTGGCTCCTAACAATGCTCTGTAAACACTGTAAGGATCAAAACCCACACAAATGAACTGGGGAAAAAAATATCTCAGGAAGTGTCCTTACTAAGAAACAATTCCAGTGTTTCAGAAATCATTCAACAAGCTGCCCTGGACAAATGAGATGTTTTTCTTTGGAAGTTAAGGAAGACTTAATAGAAAATATTTTCATATTTTAGGAGTATTTCCTTTCTTAACGTAAAATCTAATGTAAAGAACACTAGATCAGGTAATTGCTGTTTCTGTTTGTGCTCTAAACAGTAAAGAGAATATTTTCACAGGTCTGCAACATTTCCGGGTAAAACTTTACACCTCATAAATAAATTGCTACAACTACTTGCAAAACCAAGTGCATGTTGCCTAATAAGTTTGCATGTGTAAAGTGTGATTTATTGTAGACAGAGTTCAAACAGACTCAGTAGAAAATTTTGCCTTATGAGTACTATTAATATCAAAAATAATTTATAGGCATTTCATAGTAGAACAGTTTATAAATACATTCACCCAGATTGTTCTGTTTCCTTCCGTTCTGCTCCCTTTGGGATATTTGAGTAAGGTAAAGGAAATAGAAAGCTAACAGAAAATAACAGAACGGTATAGAAAATGTTCTTCACTTCGTGTAAGCGTAAAGCCATAGCCATCATTATAACAGTTTAAAGAACTTGAATAACATTTTTTCTGTTCATTCAACAAGATTTTTGAATGCAAAATTTCCCATTTTCTGATGGGAAAGTTTACCCAAAACCCTTGTCCCCACCCCCTAATAAAGAAAGGTTCTTGTCTAGCTCAGAAATTTTGAGATTAAGCTGATTACTTACATCGTTTTGAAAAGCTTGCTTTTAAAGGTGCTTTCAACTTAAATAGGACGAAACTACAGATTTGGATAACTTAGAGTCTCCTTTTAAGAGTTCATTTTGCCCTACCTGAGTTCCTGAGAAGGCTCTGCTTTTTAGAACAGCACTTCCTAAGCACTCAGCACCTCCTAGGTACCTTATGCTGATGACTTGAAAGTCACAAGTCACTGTATAAATACAGGCCAGGACCTGATTGTGGAAGAGTTTATCTCCAAAAATTGTAAACACAGGTTTAGAGATAATGATGTTCTAGTTAAGGCTGTAGTGATTTTAATGTAAGAAATATTAACATAAAAAAGATGTAGCAAAAAATCTTTTTAGCATTCAGGTTTTAACACTGAATATTATTTACATAATTTCACATTTTTAATTTCAGATGACCCAAGAATCTGTATAACATGCATTCAGAACTATTATATGTAAGTATAGCTGTATAGCTTTTCATGCCCATACATTTTTCTAAAGCAAAAATGTGTGTTCACTATATAGATCTGTGCTGTCTATGTTACCCTCAGTATACAGATATGCGTTGTGTATGTTATCCCATCCCTTCTAAGTATTGCCTATCTGAGAACAGTAACTTTGGAAGAAGGCTTGGGAAATGCTGAAAAATTAGCCAATCACTCATTATCAAAGCATTTTAAAACTTATGGATTGATGCGGACTTTGCATAGATGGAGAGAGTAATATGGAACAGAAAGCATCTAAAAGTTAAACGGTGCCTCTGGATTTGGAACTAGTATGCTCAGTATACTGTGTCCAGTTCTGGTATTTGCAGTTCAGTAGGCACACTTAAAAATGTAAGATTAAGCAAAGGGAAAAATATACAGATTAACTGAAAGTTAACTTAAACAGAGGGAAAAGAAGAACTCTACTGCTTTTCAATAAATAGTTGAGATCTCTCTAATAATTACCATGACAAAAGAAAATGTTGATAAAAAAGCTATTCAATCTAGCTATAAAAAATGTCATTGGGTTATGTATTTTTACAAGCGATCAGCTCTTTACAACCACAATATAGTAATTTCTAATTAAGCATGCAGTCATTTTTGTGCCTACATTTAAAAAAGAAAATCAAATTAGTTATAGTTAACAACTCTGAGATTAGAAAGCATGACTTGTTAATATTAGCAGGTTGAATAAGTAACATAACCACAAATATGAATTTAATCCTTCATTAAAGGAATAATTTCTGTTCATTAGGATGAGAACTGAGCTTTACTATTACCATACCTAGAAGCATGTGGAACACAAACTCAATTATGTCAAAAGAAACTTACTAATGATATTCTACTTTATCTTACAGGTATAAGGAGCATTGCTATAAATACTGCCCAGAAAATACCTTCAGAGATGAAAGTTCTCTGCAGTGTAGGGAGTGTCCTAGCAACTGTCATAGCTGTGACAAGGACAAGTGTGACTCGTGTAAGGAAGGCTTTTATCTCTCAGGTAAGCAAAGTACCAAATATGGCACATACAGAAAAGTATTTGAGACTCTTTCTTTGAGAAAGAGTCTGGACCCAAATTCTCAAATTCATAAATCTCTTCCATGGCAGACAGTGGAGGCTGAGGAGAGTTAGCACTTTGCAGAATTGGGCCCTTTGCATTAACATAAGGGGGTTATGCTAGCCAGTGGTGCCATTTGGTTCAAAGGCTCCATACATTTGATTACATATTCTTGTTTTTACTGCATTTCCACTCTTTCACACAAATACAAAAAATTATTTATTTGATTCAGACTTTGCAAAAGGAGGAGTTTTTCACTCACAGAAGGACACGGAAACATTTCCTTACTATTTGCAAGCCTAGTTTGACTTTTAGGTCCACATAAAGTAATCAGCCTTCAAACCTCTGAAATGAGCTCAGTTAAAACTGCTAAATTCCACATCAGATTCACACAAGACTAAGAATCTCTTAGCTTTGTTACAAAGCCATAAATCAGGCAGGTCTGGTTCAAACATGGTGCCAAATATGAATCACAGGAAATCCTGAGATTATGGTATTCTTGTGCATTGCCTGTGGAAGGTGGCCAGTAGTGGTGTACAAAAGCACCGCACTCACGGAAAACTCTGTGGTCACAACCTGAGGTGATCTGACAGTCTACAGGTTTTTTAATTGAAGTTGGAGAAAGCTCAAAAGCCTGTCAGTGTAACAACTTCTAGGGGCTTTGCTGCAGTATGCCAACCCATAAACTGAATCAGATTCACACGAGTTTAGCTTTATATTCACCAGAAACTAGAGATTCATCCAATCCTCAAAATTTCCTTGTAGGTAACAAAGTTAGAGAACTCTGGACTTAGATTTTATATTGAGCCAGTATAATAATTGGGCCTCAACCACAAAACTTTTGTCCAGATTTGACTTTCATAAGATTTGTATGTGCCAGGATTTAAAACATGGATGAAACCGCATCTAGACATAAATTTAATTGCAGATTGGTTTGAAGTTTGTGAAGTTTGCGTAAGACAGTTTGTTGAAATTAGGTTTCACACTAAAAAAACAGAGTTTATATAGCTACAAAAAGTTTCATGGGTTCTTATATACCATTTTTTTCTTAAACTGTTTCTTAATGGAGACAGAGAGAGGCTATAGGTGAGGTACCTTCTTGTCAGGATTGGCAGGAGTCAGCAGACACCATACTGCCAGGCTCTGTTTCTGTTGCAGGTAGCACATGTGTGAGTGAGTGTGCAGATGGCTTCTTCACTGATGACATCTCTAGAGAATGCGAACCTTGCCACAGGAGCTGTACAACCTGTGCTGGGTACAGCTATGAGAACTGTACTGGGTGCAAAAACAGTTTCCACCTATCTCGTGGGCAGTGTCTGAATCCAAGAAATTCTCCACCCAATGGGAAGTTCTGGAGTGGTAAGTTGCAACAGATCTCTTAATCTTTTCTGTTTCTCTGAAGACTGCTAAAAATTCTAGAAAGGGTATATCAAGATCTTGCAACTTGAGTGAAACTGCACTTTTGTCAAACTCATTGCCGTTTTAAAATTATACTGACCAAAACCACTGATTTCACAGAGTGAAATTCATCTTCCTACAAATAGCATAACATTTTAATACAACTTAAATGTTCCTTAGCTGGGACTTTTTCTTATCTGGATAGATAAAAGATGAAAAAATAAAAGATAAAAAAGATGAATAAGATAAAGGATAGATAATAAATTAAGGTACTGGTTCCTTACCTAAAATGCTGGGAGCCTTATAGGCTATGTTTTAAACCAACTTTATGGCTATTATTTCCTACATAGAAATGAATGCAAGTTGGAAATGGAAAATAATCAAGTGTGTGTGTGTGTGTGTGCGTGCGTGCGTGCGTGCGTGCGTGTGTGTATTTAAAAGTAAGCTTTGCTGCATGCGAAAAACAATTCTGTTCCAAAACAAAATAAAGGATTTAGAAGGAAAATGCTTTTAAAGTTTCAAGCTTTTAAAGGGAATTATTTGTATTATTTTTTAATTATTTTCCTTCATAAGAACCTTCAAATGCATCTCACTACTGTCACAAATTTCTTGTTAAGAAACTGTTAAATGAAAAGTGCATAGTAGAATATTTGTTGTTCCCATTATGTCAGTTATATAAAGTATAGTTGAATAGGTTATGTTACCAAATGACACAGTACTAGCGGTGAATTTATCACCCAGCATGGAAATTGAAACTAATTTTCTATGAATATTCATTCTTTTAAGTCAAACCTGTGCAACATGTGGAATCTAAATAGTTAGGATTGCAAGTGGCACTTTTTAATTATACGTATGCCATACTCTCTAACAAAGGGCAAAATTTCCTCTAGAGTTTCAAAACCTGCTTTGCTGATCACTATAAACAAAACAAAGAGAAAAGTCAATGTTATATAATTCTTTCACACTCTCTTTATAGTTGCAAAGCATCAGTTGAGTAACATGTTCAGTTTTGGGCACAGCGTTTAAAGAAAGAAGTGGACCAATTAGAGAGGAAACAGTGAGAATTGCCAGAAATCAAGGAAAAAAAATATTTACAGTGAAAGGCTGAGATAAATAAGGGGCTTGGGACTAAATGAGAAAGCTAAGTGGAAAACAATCACAAAGAAGGAAGGTATAGATCAGGTCTCTGTAAGTGCGGTAAACGGCTTAAAATGTAGAAAAGGAGCTTTAGATTCGGCATTGGAAAAAAGGAGACTTTCAAATGGAATAATGAAGTAATAGTAGAATCTTTGAAGAAGTTTGGAGATTTCCATAACTAGGAGTCTTTAAGTACACACAAAAAGCATCTGAGACGGGTGTTTACTGAGTGGAGCAAGGGACTAGATTATTTAAGGTCCCTCCCGTCTTTATTTTTCTATCAAACACAAATTTTTTTCTGATTTCCATGTCTTTATTTGACTGAAACCCATCAAAGAATGACTATTCTTAGACCAGTATGAACTTGCATTAAAAATTAAAATACATCAACAAATATTTTCAGAAAAAACATTGACCATTTCTATTCATTGTCTATCTATGGAGAAATGTTGTATCAAATGGACCAACATTTCCTCACTTCATAAAAAGATCAGAGAGACCTAAAAAGCACAAATATTAATAGAAAGTTGGTCTCCATGCATTTTCTTATGTTTCATCAATACGAGTAAGTATTTGTTCAGTTTGAGACTATCTACATCAGTGCCATGGAAGGAGTATGTCTGTAGTTTGTTCTGTTAGTTATCTGTTTCTCAAGATGTCAAGCAAAGTGACTCATTGTCAGCTTTTTTCTTTGAGCAGGCAGCTGATGCAGTTCTGTATGTATCAGCATTGCTGTGCTGTGAAACCTCTTTCTTGCCACCTTGCATGCCGTTTCTCTTTCCTTCCAGTAGTTAAAATACATCTTATTTAGGGGCATGTCAAACTGTAAGATGCAGGGACCTGGCTGGAGGGTCTCCACCTTCTCTTGGATAGACTTGCTGGGATTCCCACAGTGTGGCAGGAGCTCTGCCATGTAACTGCTGAAAAAGTGATGTTTAACTTGGTGGTATCTCAAGATTTTTCTCACCAGAGTAGGCTTCCAAATAGTGGTAACCTTTAAGTCAAAATGGTAATGAGATTGTCACTGTCTTTACTGAAGTTACACACTGAATAGCTACATTTATCAACAGTTTGTGAGGTTTCTTGCTCAGATACTGTAGGATCATCTGGTTCTCATAACAGTCATTTTCATTAGCTAATTAACAGTGAAATCTAAATAATTTATTTTTTGGCTAGATTATAACTCACTCTTTTTTTTGATGATGCCTTCAAGAGGCAGATATCAGCTCGGTCCAGATTTCCAACTGTGCCATCCATATTTGAAATTCTCATTCCATGTGGAAGATCCTTAACAAAAAAAAAAGCATCCAGGCAGGACCAAACCACATTTAACTCTAGCAGTATGTCACACCAATAGTAGCTCCTAGTTAGAGACGTTTCACACCCTGATAATATTTCAAAATAGGTGGATAATTATAAAAGGAAAAAGAAAAATAAAAGAAACAGAGTTTCACTCTCTGTTACAATAATTTTCTTCATTGTCAAAAGCTTTCTTGAAACAAATAAAATTTAGCGGAGGCAGCCACTGTCTTTTATAACTTTGTTCAACAGTGCAGTAGGATCAGTACAAGAATGGACAAAATGAAAACCTATCTGTGCTCCCTGGAACTTACTGTCAGTGAGGATTCTGGCTGGCATACCTGTACAGAAAAACTCCCTGGGCTGGAACAATGATACTTCTCCGGTTCTTCTTAAGTATTTCTGTACAGCTTTTCCATTATTTAAAGAAGATTACAGGGACAGAGAGAATATTGTTCTTTTGTACATGGATGCAAAGTCATGGCATCTTTCCAAGTTTTTCACTGCTTCCTCTGGAAAGATCTCCAAATATTTTATACCAGTTTACTTTTTTTGTTCTTTCACTTGTTTATAGCTACTCTGAGTTTCTCCAGGTCTATTTCTTTTTAGTAAAATATAAAGATCTTCCACCTCCTCTGTTGTCAAACTCAGTTTCTAAGGGTAGCCTGTCATGCAGCACGTGCACGGTCCAAGAACTTTGTCCATTCTTCAGAGGATATTAGAATCCTTTCATGTTTGTTCACCAGCCCAGTGTTGGCAAGATTGTGGCTGAGAGTTGGCTTTTGGCTCTCATCCTCTCTGCCTGTTTATTAAAATACGCTTCTTCCATTGGCAGCTCATTGTCCTCAACACATTTACATTTAAATCTGCACCATGGCAGAGCTGCCTCTGAGCTTCAGTGGCCTGAATTAAGGAATCTAATTTAAAGAATACATGCCCGACAACTACTAGTCTTCCCCCTTTGGGGGATTGAGCTGGGCGTGGGGGCCAAGTATGAAATAAACAACCTTGACCCTGTCATGGGAATGAAGATGATATTGCACCAAGCTCATCCTCAGCATACACCCTGCTCCAGACAATGCAGAAAGGCATTGCAACTAGGAAGATACATCCAAAATTTCCAAATAGGGTAGTTTACGACAGCTTTTACCATGTTAGTCTTGTATTTACTCTTTTCCTTCAGAAATGTTACTAACAGAGTTGATGTAATAGACCTTGAACTCTGTTTACAAATAATGAACCCATTTGTCTTTGACTTCCAGCTGCATGGATTCAGTGGGTTCCACTGTGGTTTTAGTGACTATATTGATGTACCATACGGAACAAAGTGAGTTTGGGGAAACAAAGACTGTTGTTTTGTTTGGTTCCAAGGCTAACATAAATGAAAGGGCAGCACATCAGAGCCTGTCATAGAGAAGCCAACACAGAATCTGATTTTCTTTGCAATTTGAGAGACTAGTGCACCTAGGTGAGGATTAAAACCTTTGTGAATGTGGAATACACTTTTTTCCTAAGATTAAGCTTTGACTTCTATTTCTTATGCAAGCATAAATAATAGGCCAGTATTATGAATTTTTATGAGCACACACTTCAACAATCAAAACATTCTACAAAAAAATGTCTGAATGGCAGAACTCAGAGGGTTGTCATCAGCGGCACT
>Ga0181612_109489_pt1 | contig 12390 bp, 8 predicted proteins | sample HoacroProtozoa21_FD_119630 | JGI IMG/M metagenome (GOLD analysis project Ga0181612, IMG submission 119630) | Hoatzin crop microbial communities from Cojedes, Venezuel. Combined Assembly of Gp0051906, Gp0051904, Gp0051908 | reverse complement strand
GTCCCTGCTAGGTTTTAGTGACCCTCGCAAGAGGGCAGAAGAAAATTTCCTTTCAGCTGCCCTAACTGTAAAGAAGCTACTCCAAAAACACTGGCAAGGGTGTAACTGGGAATAAATTTCCAGCCTCTGTCAGGCACTGGAACTGCAGAACTCCTTGCTGCAGTTTGTCTCCAAGCACCACAAAAGCATTTTAGAAGCAAAATGACCTTCTGCCTCCTAACCTCGACTCGCAGCTGCCTGTACAACCGTTAGGGAAGTCAGCCTCGTCAGCAGAAGAGTGAGTGGCTCCTCCATGGACGTCGTAGTTTTCTGCAGCACCAGTGACCAGCAACCCGCTCCGGCAAGTGGGAAAAGCAGCAAACCACCGGTGCGCAGTCGAACTAAGGAGACACCCTGCTGGCACACCAAGAAGAGGGGCACAGCAGATGATTCTGCCCTAAGACATGTCAGCTAAAAACCCTGCTCAGCACATCTGGCAGCCTGACTCTCTCATCTGGAACAAAACCCACCACGCAGTAGCTCTCTCTAACCACAGCAAGGAACAAAGCAGCAAAAGCACAGTTAGAAGCTAAACCTTCCACACAGTAAGGGAGAAAAGAGGGAAGAGACAGTTATTTTCTCCCGCAGCTCACCTTTAAAAACACAGAACTCTTTCACAAACTGTCCATGAGTAAACACAACTGCCAGGTTACAGTGCCACGCTGGGCGTTATTTCCAAAAACATCTTTATTACAAATACTTCCGTTCATTAACATAGTTAAAAAAAACCCCGTAGGGAATCCTCTCTCCAACGTTTTGGCAAGTTGCTGCATGTCTGTATCTCTGCTACAGAACACCAGCGTTTTTTGCTCACAGATGATTTCTGTCCCGTTTACCTTCACACGTGTTCTCCTGTTCGCGCAGTCTGCGATTCTGGGCACAGCACAGGACGAGTGTGTTACAGACACAAGTTCATTCACCTCAAACTACAAGCTTTACAGAACCATTTCTACTGGTCACAAGGCTTTACTACCAGTTTCCTCCCTTCGCTACAAAAATCAGTTAGATCAACTCTGTCCTGTCACTGCCCCTAAAGGTCAGCCCTGCCAAAGCGACACAGTTCCTGCTTCTACGAAACATCAACTGCTCCAGCTCCCCCAGCCTTACCCAAGGTGCCATTTATATACCACCGCTCCTTTTCTCTGTGGATTCCTAAAACGACAAACAGGCTGCACTGCTCAGGCTTCCCAGAACCCGGACATTCATTTATTCGGTGGAAGAAGACACCGCTGCTTATTTCCACGGCCTGTTCTGGAGGCTGTTGCTGCTGAGCGAGCGGGTGGTGAGGGATCCCACGTTGCCAGGGGTGCTGGGGAGACTGGGGCTGCTCCTCACAGTTGTCACCTTGGAATCAAGGCCTGAAGAACCACGGCTAAGACGGCCTAGGGAGAAAAAAAAAAGATCAGAAGCTGGGTGCGTGACAGCGCACAAGGACACACAAATGATCTGTTGCCTGTCAGTGGCTCTCCAGCTCTCCCTGTAAACATACCGGCCCATCAATAATTCAGCAGGGGGGTTCTAGGCAGTCTCTATGTAGCTCTGCAGGCCTAAAAATTTGAAAAACCTACTAATCACCAGTAAAACCTACAGACATTTAAATACGGTGGGTGGAATGGTACATGCCTACCCTCAGCAGGCCCAGGGTTTTGCCATCATGTAGCTATGTCAGATTTCAAGTCCTCTGCGATCACCATAGCACAGGTTTTGGTGGATCTTCTCAGATAGTTTAGAAAAACCCCTCCCTCTCCTAGCCATCTGACGGAGAGAGCACAGCAAAGCAGAGAATTGCTGCAGGGCCGGCTCAAGAGCTACAGAAAGCAGCTGCAGCATTTGTCCCGGAGTCTTACTGGCAGTGTCTGAAGGAAAGTGCTCCTCTTCTAGGTAATACTTTATCTTTTGTAGATCATCTGCAGAAAATCTCCATTTATTCTCAGCACACGCGGGTGGCACTTTGGGAGAGGTCTTTTTTCGGGCAGATCCGGAGGGAGCTGCCACCTGGCAGGACACAGGGAATGAGCCGGTGACCAGACCTTCTGGGATCTTCTGCGCAAGGACCTTCAGGCCTGCAGACATACAGATCGCACGTTGTCGGTGACCACCAGCTAAGATGGGATCAGCAAGTTTACCAGTCACAAATAAAAACACTCAGAGCTGAATATCCAGCTCTTTCCAATCTCCAGCTCACGCAACCCTTGCTCTCTGCTCTCGATCAACCCACCCGAGACCTCGGGGAGTCCGGCCCATCCCCACTTACCTCCAGATAACATGAACAAGTTCTCAAAGCCCCTCTCACACATGGTTGTCGCAGCCTGGCTGGCTAACCTCTCATCGTTGTCATACAAAATAATGATTTTTCCATGTGCATTTTTCTGATAGGTAGAAGAGCTAAGGATTCATTTGGAAACGTAAAAGGTGACTGTTAATACCTTTTAGAAAGAAAAAGGGAGACAAACAAATGGGACTGGAGAATGAGAGACTCCCTACTTGATTTGTGAGTATCGGCAGCAATGCCTCCCCTTCACCGGTGCTTTAAAACCGATTTCTCAGTAGCTGGGGCTTGCCAGATGCTGGAAGGACACAGCCTAATCCCCACTGGAGTGCAGCCCCTGCAGCAAGTGCCCACTGCTGTTTTGAAGATTGGTTCATAACAGGCAATAAAAGGAAGCACCTTTGTTTACAACCTCCCCTCTCCCCAAGATAACTCGGGAAATTATCAGCCTAATCCCAGCTAATAATCCTCTTTCTGTCCTCCAGAGAAAAGCCAATCCCCATCAAAAAGCTGAGAGGAAGCCAAAGGATTTGATGAATGCCTCCTTCAGGAAGCCCAGCACTCCAGCAACAGCAGGGGACACGTGCTCAAGTAGTACAGCTTTGCCTTCCAGCAGCCAAAATCCCAAGAAAAGCCAAATTCAGGCAGCTCCCACCAGAATCAGGAGGCATTGCAGCCTTGAAGAACTAGAATCTGGCATCTGATGGTGGCGGCGGAGGTAATCACCGCCAGCGTAAAGGACCTCCCCTCCCACCCTCCTCGAAATCCCCAGATTTTGTTGGTTAAGCATCGTCCCGGACACAGCGACTGCCACAGCTCCAATTGTTTTTGGAAGACCCCACCAACATCCCCTCCAATTTAATTTTTTATTTTATTCCAGCACTTTATCTGTAAAGGATACATATTCCAGAATACTATTTGTATATGGGTTCATCGTTCTAGACAGCGTTGCAATAGGGTAGGAATAAGCTGCAGAGGAGGGAAAAATAAAAAAAATTAAAAAAGAGAAAAATCATACAGCGGCTGAGCACCAACCATCACACCCCCTGGGATGCAACTGACAGATTTGTAAGAGTTCAGCAGGCTTGGAAACCCACTGAATAAGGGATTAACATCAGCTCAGTCCCTTCACCACTTCCCAGGAAAGATGAGTGTACTGGATGAGTGCCGAGAGTATTCTGCACCCAAGCTATGTCCAACTTTGGGGGCAAAAATGAAGCAAGAATGACACAAGGAGGTGAATACATGATGCTAGTGGAGACTAGGCTGCTGTGGGATTCTGGCCTCCTCACCTCCAACAATGTGACATTGGTCGTACGCGTCTCGGTCTCGTACATCCAAAAGGAGGAAGGGGCAGTCGGGATAGGGCATGTCTTTAGCCTGAGCGTCCGCTTTCTTCGGAGCGTCCTTTTCGATATCCAGCTCACCGACGCCACTTATCACACTACAAGAGGAAAGAGGAGGTTACGGCGCAAGCTCTCGCTCCGAACGCTTCTGTACCTCTTCACCACATCAGAGTGCTTTTCCATCAGCTGTTCTGACAGCCAATTTATGTTCCAGTACAGCCAGACACCACACAAAAATGGAGAGTTTATTTCAGGTTTTCCAGCACATCATAAGAGACTGATTTCACTTTTACCAACATGAAAAATAAACAGCACAGCTTTGCTAAGTGAGCATACTACAATTCTCTGGATCAGTCAAGCCCAGGAGTTTTATTCAATGTCCTAAGCGACTCTGAGGTGAGGAAGAACAATTCTAAGAAGCTGCCAACGCTGAGATCTCAGCAAGTCTGACACAGTAAATAACTATCAGTCATCCACAAGCAGTACTATGCAGATGCCTCCCATTTCATCACTAGATTGGATACAGGACATGAACAGAAACCTCCAGATACCGTTAGTGGTCACTAAATTGATGGCATTGATACACAAACACCCAGCCTGTCAAGCCAGTGCCTCAACTCTTCAGTTAACACTTGCCCAGGTACAGCAACGGAAGGGCCGAGACAAAGCGTCCTCTTACAGCGCCTTCCTGATATCTCCGACCTTGACTAGTGACATATTGGGCTTGGAAATTGGACTGTCGTTCTCAGTCACCGGACAATCCGTTAAGATTATCAGGAAGGCACATTACTGAGTTTACCAGAGCAGTTTATAACATGGATTCTTGAACCCAGGGACCTAGATCAAATCCCATGAACATGTTTCCCTGTCAGCCATTTAGACAATCAGTAAGTGGCAACAGCGTCGGGTTACAGCAGCAAACCAAACTCACTCAGACAGGAAAACCATGCCAACCCTCTTGCTCACATCCCCATACCTGTAAAATCAAGCTTTAATGAGAAATACAACATAAAGCCACTTAGTAGCAATTAAAATAACTAGCTTGATCAAAATAATTATCTTCTAAGACAGGAATAAAATTGGGTATCATTATCAGGCACCTCTGCAGCGTGGACCGATAGGATTCCCCAGCTCCTGTGTTGTTCATGAACAGGACTGGACTAGGTGTCCCATCACGGTCCCCTTTCCCATTTGTCCCTGCTGTGACTTCAGCATCTGCATCTGGAGCAGCAGAATCACCATCTGGGGAGAGAACAGGGTATGAAGAGTTAAAATGCTGCAGGAAATAAACAAGCAGGTTTTAAGCCCAGCTTCTATTCTTAGAGGAAAGTGCGTCTCAAAGACAGCCTTATCTTCATCCTCTTACAAGGATGTCTTAACGAGAGCCTCATATTAAAAATAATAGAGAACGATACGTTTTTTAAGGGCTCAAGATCTCATTTTAACAATTCAATAAAAATGTAATTCTTGGTGCATGATATCTACTGAGTTACTACAATAAACTTGGCAGCACGAGGCCTTGCTCATTTGCAAGCCTTTCTGGTTTGGGAGTGCTTCTGTCCCCAGAGTGCAATGGCTGCAGGCCACAGGTTAAGTTTTTTATTCCTCCTGATTAAAAGGCTTGCTGAATAGTCAGCTCTGTCTGTCAGGACGCAGTTCACCATATGACAGCGATCTACAGCTCCTTCCCTTTGTGCTTACAAGAAATACCATTACCTTCCAGCTTGTGGATCTCCTCATTTGTCACTTCTAAGGTTTCATCAGATAGAGAGGCAACCTGGATGACCTGCAGGAAAAAAAAGCAAGCAACAATACCTTGATACGCACGTACCGGCGTCCATGAAAGACAGTGGGGATCAGCTTAAGGAAAAACAATCCTCAAGCCAAAACACTTTTAACTCAAGGCAGCTTCTATTGGACTTCAAGGTCACATAGAGGTGCATGTATCATGCCTGTACTGCAAGCGCGTCCTTTTATTAAATGGAAATTGTAGCAAAAACAAACAAAAAAAGGAATGCTCAATCACAGAATAAAGAAAAGCCAGATGTGCCATGCTGGCAATATAAAATACCAGAATGTTTTCTGACTTCTTTATAAAGTTCAGTCACTGAAACGTTTCAGAGCATACACTACACCGGCTACAATCACACGCGGTTAACTGGTCTGTGAGAGAAGGCCCGAGATATTCACACACCAACTCAGTTCACCACACCAGTAAGAGTCACAGGATTGGTCTTAACAATCCAGGGGAACTAAAGAGATGAGCCCGCAGAAACCCACCCCTTCAATACCTGCAAGTTTAACCTTCCCTTTCCTTCTCTCCTTAGAAGACAGCTTGTCTTTTTCTAGTTTTTACCAGTTTTCTTGAACCAACATGTAAGCAACACACAGCTCTTTATTTACTGTTCAAGTTTCCCATTTTTTAGTATCTTGATTCATTACTTTTAATTAAAAAAATATGCAGAAATCCTTGAAGTCACAACCTTCCCACCTTCTACAGCTAAACCCACTATTACGGAGGGCTTCAGGCTGCGACTACTTGACACGAAGCTCGATGAGAGCAGATCTCAACGCTGCTTTGTGTAGCCCTTTTCTTTTGTAAGAGGCTTGAAGATCCTCTTAAGTAAATGGAGAAAAAATATGGAACAGATTTCAAAAACAGAGTCACTACAGACTTCAGTTTGAAATTAAAAGCATCTGACTACTCTGAAAACACTGGCCTGAATGGTTTGCTTTTATTAATGGAAAATCTGCGAGAGCAGGAGGAAGCCAACACAGAAGAACAACACACTAAGGCTACAGAACTACATGGAAAGCTTTAGATAAAGCAAAAAAGCTGTTCACCAAAGATAACAACTTTCAGAGGCCAGAGAGGGAACTATACATACCAGCTGGGCAAAAGTAGTCACCTTCAGTCTTTTGAACAGCTCATCCTTCTTATATCTGTAATCTTCAAAAACAAAACAGAAGAGGGCAATGTAAATTTTCAATTAATTCCCAGCTTTTGCCAACAGCAGGCGATAGGCTTGGTCCCAGATATTCTCATAGACTGTCTTCTCCAGCAAGGCAGGGTTTCTGCCTTTCTAAGCTTGTGATGAAGGATCGGTGCAGCAAACCTGAAGACTTTGTGAAAAGTAGCATCAGTTACAAAGGCAGATCTTGTCCAGACATGATTAAAGTGGAGAAGGCAGGTTTAGTTGCTTTCAGACCCAACTCGGTATTATTTTGTGCTTTCTGTGCTCCCTGGGGGAAGGAAGCAGCTTCATGAATTTATCACCTTGCCTGCTCTGCTTTGAAGCCTGCTGTGGTCACAAAGCCTCTTAAACCAAAAGATTTCATTCACCTGAAGTTTTAATTTGTGTAAGTTACAACCGAATAGGAGCACAGGGGCACTGTATCTCAGATTATATCTTTTCAAACACCAAACTAAATATGTATGTTTAATATTCCCGATTAAAGTCCTCCAGGTTTTCTTATTTTATCTGACAATTAAATTCCAATTCTTACAATTTGCTAATATGAATATCTAAAGGAATGGATAACTGACAGAAGGCGTTCAGCGCAGAGAACCGAGCAGCAGATCAGCGTGGATACCAGCTTGCAGCGCACATAATTGCTACGGAGAAGCTGAAACTAATTGAATCTTAAGCCTGAAGACAAAGCTTAGGCAGCAAGGAAACCGAGCGGTCTGTTGGAACGACTGGCAAACAACCAGAGATTAACAGCGCTAAGTAAGCGATGACAAGGATGGAAGTCTGATTGCATACAGATAACTCGAGATGTGTAAACATGAGGAGGAGAGAAGCCTTCTAGTGTGAAACAAAAGGGTGTATGGAGGAGGAGAGAGAAGCTAAGATGAGTATCAGTAGGAACATCTTGATATGAAATAGCCTCCCACGGGAAGTAATGGAAGCCTCATCCTTTGGGAAATTTACAGCTAGAAAGAAGATAGCAGAGGAGGGGGAAAAAAAAAGAAAAAAAGAAAAAAAAAATCAAACCTGCACTGGCAGGGAAAGGCAAAAATGAACAAAATTCTTCCCTGTCAGGCACTGCAGCTGTAACTGAGTTCTGCATGCAGCTCCTGAAGCCATGCTCTAACAAATCTCAGCTCTCAAAAAATAAAATCGCTCCTCCTTCTCCCTCACTAGGTTCCACCTCTGAAGTCCCAGGTTTTTATTTTTATAAAAAGAACAATCCCTTTGCATTTTTCTAACAATTGGAGGATATTCCAAAGCGCTCTCTCTCCAGCTGTTCAGCTAAGAGAACAGGACCTTTATCAAATCCAGCCAGTTAAACAATTCTAAATCCTCTAAAACCATCTGCTGAATACTCCATAGCTTAAGCAAGGGAAGATGGGGGAAAAGGGGGAAGGGCTCCAATCCACATTCCTGTAACCACATGAAAAAATGACTGCCAAATTAGCTTATGGAAACTCTCCAGCTGACATGTGTCTAGAGAAGGAGCCACGTGAACGCTGGAGGCCGAGGTCTCTTCTCAATACAAGCGGTGATCACGCACCTCCTGACAGATGCTCTGCTTGGACAAGATTCTCCCTGTGCACAGCTGACAGGCACGTTACAGTAGCAGAACCCACACAAGAAGAAATATTGCGAGCTTTCACCTCTTTTTTTTTTATTCCTATCCTTTCCCTCTTAAATTGACTTCCTGCAAAGGGAGGCCAATTAATTTTCAGCATTCAGAGCAAGCAGAGTCCCCAGATTCAGTCTCCCCTACATAATGTTTATTAAGCTGCAGAACAAGTGCCTACCTGCTACTAAACAATCGGCCTTAGAGAAAAAGGACCCCATCCAAAATACCCCAGCGCACTGCAGTGTGCGCTACAGCTTCCAAAACACAGGTCTGAAGTACAAGACCCACGCATAAACTAGGTTTCCGAATGTCAATTAACGTGAAATGACCCTCACGGTTCTTGCAAAACCACCTGGTTTCAAGCCTCAAGCTCGGGTTGCTAAAGCCTCCCTTTATCGCCCCGAAATAACAGCAACAATTCTCTCTTATACAGCACATTTCACCTGCCCAGCACAAAACTCACCTGTAGCCCACATCCAAACGATTAAAACTCCCCAGTCACGGACAAAAAGAGCCCTTCAGTCACGCCAAGAGCAAGAAATCAACTGAATTCAGACCGACAAATAAAAGCAGCAAAGCTTATGAAGCGCTGGACGTACAGAAACACTGACACAGCAGAACCCTTGCCACAGTGCTCGTACAACACAGCTGCTGGATGGTTTCCTCCCACCTCCAGTAAGGATTATTCACTCCAGAACAAGCCTTTACGCCCTAGATCTTGCCTCTACCACCCAAAATTATTTCTATCAAGAGAAAACAAAACAAAACTGTCGTTATTACAAAGCCCGACCTGGTGCAAACCGATCCGAATGCCTGCGCGAGCCTCCCAGCAGTTACCAAACAACTCAGAAGCCTCCAACTACAAAAGCAACACGACGTACCCGGTTCTGTCCTGGCAGGTCCATTCGGATTTTCAGACATTTTTTTGCTTCACTGAACCGGTCTGAAGCTGTAATTGTTGTGTATTCAGGGAGATGGTCCTCAGGGCCTTGGAAATGAGTGAAGCAACACCAGAGAAAGGGAAGAGACTTGGTGCCTCTCCTCAAGCCAATCCTCCAAAGAACAAATCATCGCAGTTCCAGCTCTGTTATCATTTTTGATTCCACCGCAGGCTCGCGTTATTAAGTCCTACTCTCTCACATTACACGAGAGACAGAGAGCGGCCTGTACTGGGTATTTAAAGTTGTGTCCAAACGGTGTCATCTATCCATGAGAAATCAAGGGGGAGAAGCTTCTAAACGGCCTGGGAACACAAGGCCTCTATTCAGCACAGACAGAATGAGAAAGTTTCTACCGGACTCCAGAACCACGACTAAACAAAAGAACTCCCACGCAAAACGAAATCAGACTCGCGGCAGAGATTGAAAACCATCTAGACCCATACAACAAAATTTTCAGCACACATAAAAGCGATGGCCATCCAGTGTTAAAGTACTGAAATCTCAGCCAGTCAAGGCAGGATTTTGGAAAGCAAGGTTATTTCTCTTTTGATTTTCCCCAAAGACCTGAGGTGTTTAAAAAAAAAAACAACAAACAAACCAGCAACAAAGGACCATTTTGCAGGAAGCCAAGCACAAATATATTTATGTGCCAGATTAAACCCATTTACTGTATTCCTCTGAGATGGTAACATTCAGATTATACAGGAGGTCACCAAGAACTAAAACCGAACATTCAAAATCCTAATTAGTCCTCATTAATGGGGATGATTTTTCTTTCACATCAATAAACAAAGCTTTTGGATTTAATAGCTTTCCTGGCTCTGTATGTGAAAATAATCCGGACAGTAGCTGAAAATAAAGTAGCAAAACATTAGTTTCATTAGTAAGATTTTTTTGAAAAAGCCTATTTTCAGTGGGAAAAGAGACTGAAATAAAAAAATCAGTTGGGCTTTTGTTAGCCTGACTGACCCAAACCCTTCAAAACACCGATGTTGTTCTGGTAAACAATGTTACTCCAGTAAAATCAAAGAGTTACACAGGAATGAGCTTGCCTCTTTCCTGCCTTGGAGTATTCTGATAGAAATCCAAGTACATTAAAATTATACAAAAGTAAAAGATCTCATGTTCAATCATTTTGTCACCTAAAAGTGAAATAAAGTCTCAGAAGTGCAGACTGTGTCTTCCCAGATGACTCCAGTCTAGTTTTCTTCATCCTATCCTCTCTAGTTTCCACTCCAGAACAAAAATTGCACAAAGAAGGATCTGGAAACCCCCCTCGACCTGCCTGCCTGGTTTCTTAAGTTAAATCTGTAAAGCACTGCGAGAGACCGAGAGATAAAGTGCAGGACAAAGTGGAAGCAGCCCAGCAGAGAATCAAGGCAGAAGCATCTTTGTATCGTGTTGCTGCATGTTCCTACAGCTCATTCCTGTAAGCGGCTCTGGGAATCATCGGGGTGGAGATTTCCAAGCAAATGGAGGGTCTGGGATTCAGCCCTGCTCCTCGATGCTCTTCCTGTTTTGAAGTAACCCACCGCATGTTACAATCCACCCCTCTCGAGATACTCACTTCTTTTGATCTCTTCCAACTTCTCAGTGTATTTTGTCAAACTGTTTCCTGTAACAGGGGAGGAAAAAAACAAATCAATCAGTTTGTCACATTTTTTTTATTAGCGGTTTTCTTCAGTGCTATTAAGGCATAAATTTTAATTTTTTGAAGGAAAAGATCAGACCACGACAACAAATATTTGTTGCAGATCCTCCTTCCCCATGACAATACAAGGCAGCCATAAACCAAAACCACCATGATTTTCCTCTTCACGCTTTTCTCTCGCAAGGAAGGCCGAACTAAACAGCAAAGTCAGTCAAAGGACTTGCTGGACCCCGGCTGCCAGCCGCCTCTGGGAGTAGGCAGCGCTCCACAGCTGAAAGCCTCCGTACTGGATAAAGTCACCGCAGATGTTTATGACCAGAAGGAGCTCAAACCTCCTGCATAGACCCACAGCGCTGTTTCAGATCTACAGAACACATTGGAGTTTTATTTCACAGGATTTTCAGTAAAGGGTACAAGAGTGTCTATACCTTGCTAGTCAGAACAGCGAGATTCCCCCCCAAACCACCCTCGTAGCATTCTTCCCAAGCCCTCTCTACTCGAAAGCGTAAGTTGTTTTGACAACGCTTTGTCCTCCAAAGTCATCGCCTTCAGAAAGTCACTACCTAAAACTCAGTACGGTACAGCCCTCACTCTGAGAGCACTGAAATCAAGACCCTGCTATTCAAATCCTGCCTCCGACATGCTGCTTCAAGCACAACTGTGGCCACGCTGTCCCTTCCCCAACATTTTTGTGTTGCTACTACAGGCAGGTGTCACTGGATAAAATTCATCTGCTTTAACAACAAAAAATCCCTAATGACACCCCCCAAATAATTATCTTCACTTGCACCCTTATCAAGATACCAGTTTATACAAGAAAAGCCAACATGTAGGAAGTCCAAGACCAGTAATTTCTATAGGAACTGTCACAACAGAGCCTGACATGATGAAGTGAGGCACATCACCATGCGAGTTCTGACACAGCTGCACAGCATCTGGGGTAAGGCAGCTCAGGACAGAGGCTGATAACATATCATATTTAGCATATTTTTGTGTAGTCCTACATCCATTTTTGGTGTTTTTAACCTACAGCGACGCCACTTACCAGTGTCAAGGCGGGTTTTTATATGTTGGTATCGGGGATTCTGAGGGATGCGCCTGGTTAAGTACTGATTTGAAAAGGAAAAGATGAAAAGAAGTCAATATACAGCCATGTATTTGTTTTTAAAGGCAAAAAAACATGAGTAGAAAAGGCGATTTGAAGGTCTCCAAGAGACAGCACAAAGAGGAGCGAGACCCCAGGCACCCTCTCAGGCATTCTCTGCTCTCAGACAGAAGGACAGGCCCCCGAATCTCCGACTCGATACTAAACCCCTGCCAACTCGCCCTTTAAAGCCTTAAATAGGCGAAATTTCCCTCCCTTTCTCTTCCCATCCGCAACTCACCGGGAGCTCCAAGTACCCCGGCAAACCCCTCCCCCTCCCGAGGAACGCACCGGTTCCCTACAGCTCCCCGAGAGCCCTCAGGGAACCCAACCGGTCCGCGCAGCCCTCAGGGGCAGCCCGGCCGCTGGGGACCCCGCGCCCCCCGGTTCCCCCCCACGGGAAGAGGTGG
>Ga0181612_102645_pt1 | contig 12390 bp, 4 predicted proteins | sample HoacroProtozoa21_FD_119630 | JGI IMG/M metagenome (GOLD analysis project Ga0181612, IMG submission 119630) | Hoatzin crop microbial communities from Cojedes, Venezuel. Combined Assembly of Gp0051906, Gp0051904, Gp0051908 | reverse complement strand
GATCCTCTTCATCCTGTTCTCCATCAACTCCTTGTAAGTAATGCTCAGTAATTTAATACAAAGGAGACAAACACGAGGCTGGTTGATCTTCCTGCCACATGGCAGGAAAAGATGCAGCCTCCTGATTAGCTAGAAGGTGGCACTTCTACCTTAGACATGTTTTGAGCACTCAGGAGCAACAAAGTATACAGGACCTGCCTAAGATGGCAAAACCTTAATGGATGCCTTGTCCCAAGGAAAACTGTTGGCTTAATCAATTCCTTATTTTTTTTTTTTTTTTCCCCCTGCACCTTTGTGGTTCATTTATAATGTCTTGTTTTTTTTCAGCCAGGCAATGATTCAGCTGGATCTTAACACAGAAATAGGGGTGATGACACAGAAGTGAGTGGCGAACCAAGATTTGTGACAATTTTGATTTTTAAGACAATCAGTAAGCTAACAGAAAGAGAAGGCTTTACAAATGTTCAATATTTTGAAGCTTTTCCTACATACACACCAATTCCCAAAGCTACCGTCCTTGGGCCCTGACTCCTCACCAGTCCTGCCAACCTCTGCCAGACACACATCATCCTGTCTTGTTCCCACTGCTGATCCACATACTCTCGTGCTCCAAAGAGAACCACCCTGAGCCCGTCCTTTTCCCTGTCCTGTATGCAGCTTGGGCTGCCCATCTCTCCTGCTTACCCCACAACACATGTCCACATGGAAGGGCTGAGCGGATGCTGAAGGTTTCTCCATGGGGGAAAAGCAGGGCTCAAGGAAATCAAGGAAGACAGTTTTACAGCAGTAATAGCTAAACTCTACTTGGCTAATCACTGAGCAATTATTGTTTATAAAAACCATAGCAGGAAAAATATATTTACATTGAGAACCGTCCCTTGCAGCCTGCCTGCCACACTGACTGTGTAAAGAGGGACAGGGTGAGAAATGGGACTGGGAAAGCATGAGGTTCTGGTTTCAGCTCAGAGGCACTGCGAAACACTCCAGGTGACGTTTGACTTACTTACATATTTAAATAGGAGATAAGCTGAGGGCTAAACATGGTTCAGAAATGCATAGGTTTGTTTTTGCTTTATTTTACAGAAAATATAAACAGGAGTGAATGAAAACAGGGCAGTTTCTGAGCAAGACCATTCCTAATAGAGCACCGGTCCATCATTTGAGAGGTTAGCTGTTAAAATACAAGGAATGCAATTTGCACTGTCATGTATGCAATACAAGAATTGCCTTTTTTCCTGAATAATAAATGAAACAACTGGAGAAAGAACAAGAGATGTAGCAGGCAGAGTGACAGACTAAAAAGCATTTAAAATGAGAAAAATTGCCACAGATCAGAAGGACTCTACAAGACAATGCAACTGCAGGAAACAATCAGTGTGTCACTAGGGCTTGGGATTTTGAATATGAGAGTATGAACATGCAGAAAATATCCAGAAGACCACATCAGAAAACACGAACAGTGACTGCTAAGGAGAGGTTACCCAGCACGGTCTCATGGCACTAGAAGAGGGGTTCCTTCCTGGCCTTGCTATGGTCTTGGAAAAGTCTCTTCCTTACGTGTTCCCCTTTCTTTTCTCATTCTTCTTGTCTCTCTTACCTGTTTATACTGCAAACACTTCTGGGAGAAATGGTAACTGTATGAAACCCAGCACAATGATACCTGGAGTCTTGGCTAGGACCCTTTGGCTCTCTTTCATAGCACTAGCAACATTACCGATATCACAAGGGAGTTCACAAGGGAGGCTGAGAGGAGAAAAGACTCCCAGGTTTCCCTGAAAAGCTGAGCAGGACTTGATAATTGCATCCCCTTTCACACATTTCCTTCTTGTCATGCATTAGCCGATTAGTATGTTCCTGCAACTAGCAGGAACAGTGCATAGAAGGAAAATGCCACTTTCCAGATAGAATGATCAATCTCTTTGACTTTGCCTGTAAACATGTTTCATCAGGGGGTCACTAATATGCTTTTATTGCCTCACTGTCAGAGATGATGCCATTACCAAGCCTGATAAAGTATTCTATAGAGGATTCCTTTTAATTTTATTTTTTATGCGATCATGAGAGACCGTAACCGATAAATTTAGTTCAATGCTTTCTCACTATTAACTAATTCTGAGTAAATCCATTGGGGCAGCCTGGATACAAACACTTCAAAGAATTTTTACAGGATATTGAAAATGATATTCACCATGGGACAGAGGTTTAAGTACTGAGCTGCTAGTGTTTTCTTCACCATTAAAGCTACAACACTGCTAAACGTCATTTAGTCAAAACATTGTATTCAGAAGGATTTGTAGCACAAGATGACTATTTGCTTTTAATAAATTTGTCGCATCAGGGTGGTTATGTAAGCTTATTTCTGGGGGGAAAGGGAGTTTGAGAAAAGATGATAGTTTTTTCCCTCAGTTTCTTCCTTGGAGCCCAATCCAGCTCTCACTAAAGGCAATGAGAGTTTTGTTATTGCCTATAGTGGGAACAGTCCCATGATCTCTGAGGGCTTTGAAGTGTTCATATTCAAATTAAAATACAGGGCTTTTTCAGAGAGAGAGAGGAGGGGAAACACACCCCCCCCTCCCCCCCAAAGCCAATCAAACCCAAAAACCCCAGCTCTAGCAGCTGGAAAAAAATCCAAATAAACCAAAAGGGAACTGAAATAAAGGTTTTTTCATGAAGGGTTTTTTTTCTAGGCTGCTTTCACATCCTATATAGCACCCTAAAAACTGGAACACAGGATGTGAAACCATGGAAACAGCTGGATGCTACAGGACTACTTTTATCAAGGTTTAGACTTTAGGGATTTGATTTTTTTTAAATTTAATTGATTTTTTTCCCCTACTGAAATCCATAATATGTTGAGCTTGTTAAACCTATGTTAGAGGTCACAGACTAAATTTAATTGGTAGTATTTCTTTTGAGCCTAATTTAAAGGTTGATTTGGTTTTATGGACAGATCCTTAGCTGTTGTAAATCAGTTCAGCTATAATGGGGCTCTGTTTGCATCAGTAGAAAGTATGGTCATCCGAGACTCAAATCCCATGCAAAATCTCAGCAAGAACATGAAAAAACGTAAAAAACCCTACAGTTTCTTTCTTGAAAGACTGTTTTGATGAAACTTTCTGTAAAGTTAAATATTTTCCAAGGAAGTTAAAATACATCTGTGATTCTGTTTTCATTCTATCAGAGACAGGGCTGTCCTGGAAATATGATTGTATGGGGTTATATGTGCTATCTGGTTTGGGTTTATTTAGTAAAGACATCTCATAAATCAAAGCCAAATCTCCAATCAGTCATTAAAATATTTTCCATCAGACTCCACTGCCTCTCTGGGAAGCTTTGGATTCAATATTAATGGTCTCTTCTCCTCCTTCTCTCTCCTCTGCTTGCTTGGGCTCAGACCTTACCATCCCTGTACATCAGCTCCTGGCATGGCCGTCCCCAGCCTAGTTCCTTGCTCCCTCCCCGCATCTCTCCATGCTCCTTCACTCTGGACCTGGAAAGTTCCCTGACAGCAGAGATCTCTGATAGCCTGAAGGAAGATCGAAGTCAATTAAGTGGTATTGTGCTGCAGTGAGAGAGGGATTAATATTTATATTTTTCCTTGAAAAAAAAAAACCCTGAAAATTGATGCTTGGAGATATCTTGGGCCTTGATCTTACAAGACATTTAATTTCATGCATTGTGGGCAATCCTGGTTTTTATAGACCTATTCGCAGTTCATGTGCATAAATCCTTCCAGGCTAAAAGACTATAGAGTATGCTTAAACTCACTGCTGTGCAAAAGGCACTAACAGGATGCTAATATAGTATGTCAGTGGCTTATAGACCTTGTGAGGATCATAAGGTTACTTTGCATTTATAAATGCAATCTCAGTGAAATGTGTTCAGGATCTGGAGTCTACTGTGCAAGTGTGGAAGTGGATGATCAGTGTGAATGAAGTGAAACCCGACAGCAATATGTGTGCAAACTTCACTCAAAAGGTTTTTAGATCAGGTTTGGTGAAGACTGTTCTTCCTGAATCCAGATGTCCTGGAATGTAGTACTGAAAAAGGCAGACAAAACACTAACAAATGTTAGTCCGTCAGCTTTTCTAACTCAATCGGAAACTGCACTTTCAAAATTGTCTTGAAGTGTATCTTTTCTAAGAAGCTTGGTAGATACAAAAGGTATTGATAAGCTTTTAACTGAAAGAAGTGAGTCTCCTAATCTTCTGGGATTCTCTTCTCACCAGCAAATGTGCAGGGTATTGGAAAAGTCCATGGACTAAATGTTAAAATCATTCATTAATACAGAGTAATGACAAAACTGTAATCTCAGTAGAGTGGGTTAAATAATTGAGTCTGGGCAGCTCAGAGAGCTGTAATCTGCATATGAGTGTCCTACCTTCAATCTATTCTAGTCTTTACATAGATCCGAAACAGCAGTGCAATAAATCTTTCACTGATGATATGACACTTATGCCTATTTTCCCCTATATCTATTAACTGAAAAAGTAATTTCTGTATACATCATGCTTCAGTTAACTCATCTTGACAGCAATAATGTGGAGTGACGATCTCTTGAGACAACTCCAGACTTCTCACCTCTGGAACACATACTGGAAACTTTCTCCTAATATTTTCTTTATTAAGCACCAGTTTCGATAATGTAAGTCGTATTGTGGTGCCACAAAAAGCACCATAATGCTCTTGCTGTGCAAATCAACATTCAAACTTGCCCTTGAAAAGCTGATATTCGTAGAGAAATATATTTAGAATGGGGTTTTCTGCTGAAAGGAAATATTAGAAAGATCATGATTCAGGTAGGTTAAAGGTCTTGAAAATAAAGGAGGAAGATGTGTGGAGATACCCTCAAAGATGATAACTCTAGAAAGGATGAGCATCATCAAATGAAATACAATAAAATGATCCTAAGGCATTTTTACTCGTGCTGGATCCTGATCTCCAGGGAGGAACTGAAGAATTCACAATGACTTAAAAGGACTTGGGTTATGTCCTAGCAAAAAACAATAACAGCAACAAATGTGTCTCAAAGATAGAGCTTTATCTTCGTTACAGACAGGAAACACCATCCTGAGGGCTGCTTTCACATTAGAGCAGACATTAAGACTCAGACACATGAATTGGAGTTGAAAGGAGGCCTGAATAAAATCTTGGGCTTATAGCAGGATGAGGAGAAATTTTATCCACTGTGGCTGTGACTTTCTGTCCAAACACACGGTAAAAATACTTCCTTTGTCACGGAAAGTTATGATGCGTCCATAGCGAAAATACCAGAGGGTTGAAATTCCATCTGGAAAAAACGTCCTCACTGAAGAAATGAAAATTTGGTGAAAACCAGTTCATGGCTGAACGATTTGTGATCAGCTGAAAATTGTCATTACACACTTGGTACTTGTACAGCTCACAATGTTCACAGCCAAGCCAAGGTACTCTGAAGAGGTCCAACCTTCAAGTGAGAAAATCCGTAAGTATACTTGGAAATCATCTGCTCAAACAGGAAGACCACACTCCAGCATACAGCACTGAATCACACTCTCCTACAGTCCCACTCTTCTGCCAGCATGCACGCAGCACTCGGTATACATGCGCAATAACTCATACGTGCATGACACGTGCCACAGCCGCACATTCACATCAGTTTATATTGAAATCTCATTATGTGGCACCTAAATGTCATATTTCAAGAAACTGTTTTAAGATAGCTCTTCAGATGTCCATCTGAGTATTTTCTAAGGCTTTAGACAGTCAGTACTAATTTTAAATGGTTGTAAAATAAGGAGTGAAGGAAGGTTTTCTGTCTTCAAACTTTTTGAATCAGCTGCATAGACTGTGTGTGAGATCTTCTCACTCACAGCTTGAGCCTCACCAGATAAATGAAATAACCCACTGGATAACTTTCAAAATAGAAAGCAGAATTGTTACCAAAATTAGTTAATTTCTCTTAGGAAAACTGAATTGGCTGAAAAGAATAATTGTGTCACTTCTCTGCCACGTGCATTTCTAACTGTTTTCATTCTACAAAACGTCTTCTCTGCTCACGTCTGATTTCAACAAATTATTCCACAAACCCTGGGAAGAGCAACAGAAAGTGTAATACTTAAAGGACAAGGACAAATAAAGTACATATTTGCACAAAGTGCGAAATTCAATTAAAGTCAGCAGAAACTAGACTCCAATGAATTGTAACTGTCCCGGAGTGAACATCTATGATAGTGCATTTGCTTGACCTTTTGCTTGCTCTTAGCACAGCTTGAAAGTCTCCTCCTCAAACGTCCCAGCAGCTTCACCTCTGTTTCAGTTCTGAGCTAGTGATATCCTCCTGTGGTCACTTCTTGTTCTCAGGCTGAACTCCTGGTGAGTTCACGACTTGAGTCCGGGATGCTGACTGTGGGAACCACGGCTGTTGTTGCAGAGAGCGGTGGCTCTCCCATTAGAGACCCCTTGGTTGCTCTGCCCCTCTCTGCTGCCAGGAGGAACAGTACTGCTCACTCCATCCCTGCTGCTCTCTCTCCTGCCTACCAACAGCGAGCTAGCATCTGTTTCCAGATGGCAAAGCAGGAAATTAGAGGAGAAACAGAAAACTGAAATTATTTCCTTCTCTCAGGTGCTCCTAGGACAGTGTACCTACATGTTATCTCTAATACATTTGGTGTTTAATGTGGTTTAATTTTGAACCAGTCTTTACCGATGTGTGGAATACCCATTTAAGAAGCAAAGCATCTGTCCAGATGGCGTCGGCATAGCTGACTGTGCCTTTGGGCAACGAGATGGCCTAGATGACCCTTTGAGGTCCCTTCCACTTCTGTTTTCTCTGACTCTATTTTCTACAATGATAACTAAAGTGCTTTAACACCATCCACAAGTGAGCACAACTGCCAGGAAAATACACACTGGAGGGAAAAATCCTCTTTGATTGCTCTAGGTTTTTTTTTTTTTTTAACCTAATGTACAGCTAGATCTTCTCCCAGAAAGAGACTAATTTTTTTACCATTTCTTGTGAGTACTGGCTATTTTTATTACTTTTATATCTCTCATAAAGGCATTTCTTTCAGAGAGAACACTCTCAGCCCTGGTAGTATTTGATCCTTTTTTTTCAAAGCAGACATCACATTCTAACCTTAATGCTTTGTATTGTGATTTTGTCTTTTTTTTTTTTTTTTGTCTTTTTTTTTTTATTGGAAGCCTCTGTAATCTAAATATGTCTTTATTTCCAAGAGGATGACTGTTTCCTAGGGGATGACACTGCTTCTGGCCGAGACAAAAGCTGTTCCACCCAAGGAAATCTTCTGAAGTGCTAAACACAAGGATGTACTTTTCATTTCATCCTCGGTGCAAGTAGTTTTTCTCTTCTTCACGAAGGCCTCAGCTGTTATGTTACCAGTTCTTCGCCTGTACAGTTTCATTTGTTATTAGCATCCTTGACACTCTGCTTTGGTAACCATTTAGCAAAGGATTCAAGATGTAACAGCAAAAATGATGAAACTGGAAAATATGTGCCCTGAACATGAGTGCAGAGACCTTTGAGATGGGTCAGGCATGGAGCTGTGCCTGGAGGCCGCTGATGGCATGATGGACTTGCAGATGGCAGGACCCAGTCCCAGCTGAACGGCAACATTGACCCTGGCCAGGGTAAAACTGAGGAAGCGAAGAGCTCTCTTGGGGTGGATGCTCCAGGCTGGGTTCTCCTCTTGACCTGTTTCTGGAAGGCTGGTGGTGACTTATCTGGGCTTCAACCAGTGCTGAACAATTGGGCTGAGATGATTTCCTCCCACCTAAGGGTGCTCAGCACCCCTTTGCAGAGCTTGGCAATGGAGCACCGAGTTTTGTGCTGACTGTTTAGTAACTTGAGTAGGACATGAGTTAAGGGTTCACACTCAGCTCTGGCCTAGGCTTAACATGAAATAACAGAGCAACTGATGCCATTTTCAAAGAACTAGTGTCAGGATGAAGAGGAGAAAACTATTTTCAGATAGGGAATGACTTTTTGAACAAAACCCAAAAACATGAAAAAAACCAGATGCTTGTGGTGGCTGGAAACTGAGGAAAGGGCAATATCTGTGTAATAAACCCAGAACCAGCAGTAACAGTGCTCTACATTTGACTTGCACCCCACTGACATGCCTCTCTGGCTTCCTAGGGAACCCGGTGCTGCCAGATTGAGCCGTGATTGTTCAGAAGATCCCCACTTGCTGCAGAGATGAGTGACAGCACTGAAAGTCACACCTTTTAGCTGGGAGGGAAACTGCTGGGTGAATAAGTTGACAAAAAAGACACAGAACATCATTTTCCATCAATAGGAGAAATTATAATAGAGAATATACTAATAACAGGAAAAAATAATTTCAGCAGGGGAAGTTCTGGCAGGCCATAAGAAGAAAATTCCTTGTAGCAAGAGTGGAAGCACAGGAGCATCAGCTTGCTGAGAGCTTGTGGATCTCTGTCCTTTGAGGTTTTAATTCTCGACAGGCCACGTCCTGTGAAGGCAGCCCTGCCTCGAGCAGAGGTTGGGCTGTGGAGCTCCCTTCCAACATACATTTTTTTGTGTTTCCAAAGGGAGACAGAAATCCACAAGTATAAGTTTACTCTCCAGTCTAAGCTACTCCCATGTAAGCACATGAGCACGAGGCCATCATGAAAAACGAGGTCTTTCAGTACGAAGGAAGTGGAGAGGGGAGTGCAGGGTGAAGGAGGAGCAAGGGGGGAAGTACAGGATGAGATTATGACAACTTAAATGTAAAATGCTGCATATTTACTCTTCTGAATGGCACTTAACTGAGGAGGAGATTAAGTAACACAGTTCTCTGTAGTGTTGAATCTTACTGTATCTTAGTTTTCCTGGGACGGTGTGCCTGTAGATGGTTGATCTTCCAGAATTTCAATTTGTAGTAAAATAATTTTTATCAAACTTCAAGACCGGTGGCAGATTTTTTCATGCACATTTCTTTGTCTTGATTTTTCCATCTCTGATGAAATTTTCTCAGTATTTTAGTACCAGGTTCTAATGCATGCACTGACTCAGTACTGGTACTGAGTTCTGGAAAACCCCAGTTGGGTTCATTGGAAATATCCAGGCTGTTCAGTGTTACCCAAGCGATTGTCAGTCCTTGATCCCCACCGAGGTCTCACAAAATATCGTGATATTACCTGGGGCATTTTAACCATCTTAATTGCCAGAAAGGTATTCACCATGGGCAGTATGAGCATAAACTCTCCTCACTTATTATTGCATTCAAGAGATAAACAAGATGTACCTTTTGCCATCAAGATTAACAGGTGTTTTTTAAAACTTTTGGAATCAAAAGATTCTGAAATATGAAGAATTTGAGTTTGTTTGTTTTTAAAAGATTTTGTCTGTAGGAACCCTTCAGAGTAAAACTACAGAGTACTCAATTTATCTCTTTCTGAGAGATAAAAGGATGAAATGAACCCAGCTGGGATTTAAACCTGTGGTTTCATGGAGTCTAGGTGTTTCAGATCAGATGCTTAAAGCACTAAATCATACCACAAAACAGAATACTTGTGTTCTGCCTTTTTAGTTCTTTTATCGAAAACTTCGAGCTTGGTGGGGTTTGTGGCTCTGTTTGAATTGATTAGCACAGCAAATAGCACAGTACAGCAATGAAGGCACAGCCCTGTCATATACTCTGTGCAGTGGGCAAGGATTTTCTATATTTCATACATAATTTACAATTTGCTTCAGCAGTTCCACAAAGTTAATATGTATACTTAGTGCACAGAGGGGTTAAAAAATGCTTCTCTGTTTCCTCTCCCCTTTCCTTTCTATGGGGAGAGGACATCTCAGCACTCAAGTGTGCACATTTCCCTGAAAGCCTATAGCTCAACTGCACCTTTGTCATTCACTTCATGCCATTCTCTTCTGCCTCAACTGGAAAGCTAAAGAAGGTAATAGTTTTGTTGGATGTTAAGTCTTTCACTTGTAAATTTGAATTTGCAAACCTTCTCTGTGGCTGTATGGGCCTGGGTGATTGTATTGATACTAGACTGGCACGCTACTGGATTGACTCAGTAGTGGTTACAGACCCCATAACACCCATCTCTTTGCATCCCAGTCCATTAGTTTAAATTGATGAAATCACATTAGTTCCAGCTCTGCAAAACTCAGCATACAAGAAGGCAGAAATATGGCCTATCCATTTGTCATATTTACACAGGTTTTGGTATGCAGAAGCAAGCCTACAAGAAACTCAGGGTTGGAGTTGAGTGAGAAGGAGTTTTTTTAGCCCATCCCTGAGATTTCAGAACTCTTCTTCTTTCTCAGTGGGATGAAGCGAAGATCTTGTGAAGGTGTTTCAGAGAAGCCACAGATCCTGACCAGCTAGTATCAGACAGCTGGGCACACACCAAGGAGTGGGAGGCCCTGGTTCAGTGTGCCGCTCTGTTTGATTCGGTAATGAGATACTAATAGGGCCACAGAGCAGAAGAGATTGCCTTGATAGCTCAGTGATTTGGTCACTCATCTCAAACATGGGAGAAACAGGGTCATGTCCCTGAACTAAATCAGGCAAAGCAGGTAGCTAAATATATGTCTCCAATACTCTGGCTGAAGCTCTCACCACCAGACCAGTGTTGTATAACCCTCCTTTTTCATGAAGAAGTTCTCCCCAGAACCGAGAAACCTTTATATGGGAAATCATTTACCTGAAAATACTTCAGAAGACCTCTTGCTGTCAGACTGCAGTATGGGGAAAGCAGATAAAAAGGGGCAGCAGTGAAATGGTTAAGGTTGCATGCTACACGTTGCCTGTTCTTGACCTGTGCTTTGGGGCCTGGGAGAAACAGCCCTTCTTTCCAGCCTGCTCAGCTGGCAGCACAGAGGACAGGCACTCACACATGGGGGGACCATTATTTCTTGTGCGAATGTCCATAGGATTTTAGAAACATGGAATTCATTTGCATGGGTTGCTGGAAGCACTATGCAAAGTAATCGCAAATTCTCCATTCTTCTGTAGTCTACTGAAATAATGAATTGGACATAAATATTTATTAATCTTTGAAATCAAGGCTTTCCTGGGAAAAATCCTTGTTTAGTGAGTGCTTTTCATTTGTCCACTTTATTCTTTCGATATTTATTGATCAGATATGTAATGAAGACAGCTGGGTCATGTAGTTAGGAAGAAACACTGGTGTATTCCTGAAAGCGCAGAGAATATCCTGTTCGATCAGAGTTTGTGTAGACTGTGACACCAGAAAATGGCAGAAATACTGTGTGAGTGACTTATAAATGTCTGTGTGATAAATACATAATGAGAAACAGAAACAGCAAATCCCACATGGAATCTGATCACTTGTCTTTCTAGTCTGGGCTTGTTTCAACATCAAGCACTTGAGAGTAACAAGCTAAAAACTTACAGTAGAAACCCTACACTAGAACATTTTTTCCTAAAGATTTCTTTCTAACCTTGATTAATTAAGAGATTGGTTTATGCCCTGAAGCACAGGGATTTGTACTACTTCTAAAATCTTTTAAAATCCTAATATTTTGTGTTGCCCATATAAATACCAAATGGCTTTTGAATCTTGATATATTCTTGGCTAAAAAGATACCATAACAATGAGCCTTAGAGACTAACCTGTCATAGCGTGAACACAGTGTTTCTTATCTTTTTTTCGTCTTGTGAAATATACCTTGGTTTTCTATTATGAGATTAGATAGGCAGAAATTGTAAAGAAAAATAGCCAAAGAATTGCATTTTATGAACATCTAAATGATTCAGGAGAGCAAGCCATATGGCAGACGAATTACATATCTTGCAAATGCAATCCTAAAATTCTATTTTTTGAAAACACTTTTAAAAAGTCCTTCTAACCAGTTATAAGGAATTTATGTGCATAGATTAATAAACTGTACTTCTAATTTCTTCAAGGGAGGAAGTCCTATTCCTTACTAAAGACTCACAAGCACACAGAAAGTATTGAAATGATTCAGTTCCAACTGAGCTTGCTTCAGGCAAGCATTTAGCTATCAAGTGCTGGAGGCTTAGACTTGATCTTGCATCAGCATCTTGTGGGGTAACACCATCTACACCAGGGAGCAAAATATTCAGTTCTTGATTCTTGAGAGATTCTGACCTTAAGAAAGCAGTGGGATCAAATGTCTTCTTGGAATATATCTCCCTTGCCTTTTAGGTATCTATATGTCTAAGCACCAAGCCCCCTTATAGGATGCATCTCTCACACAAGCTCTCCTGTAATGCAGAGAAGTATTAGACTCATTTCACATATAAGGAACTGAGAAATGGTGATTTGCCTAAGGTCACTCAGAAGGTCCTTGATGAAAATCTATCTCTCTCCTCATCAGCACTGTAACTTCTTTTTAAATGAACCTCTTTCCCATGCTTTAGTCAGACCACCTCTGCATTTCAAATCAAG
>Ga0181612_146248_pt1 | contig 12391 bp, 10 predicted proteins | sample HoacroProtozoa21_FD_119630 | JGI IMG/M metagenome (GOLD analysis project Ga0181612, IMG submission 119630) | Hoatzin crop microbial communities from Cojedes, Venezuel. Combined Assembly of Gp0051906, Gp0051904, Gp0051908 | reverse complement strand
TGTCCGAAGCAGAAGAAGAGCACGTCGCACTTGTCGAAGGGCATCTCGCTGGTGAACACCATCTCGGTCTCGCCATAGAGTCCCTCGTGCACGTCGGTGACCTTGTTGCCCGCGTTGCTCTCGCTGTTTATAAACACAATCTCTGCCGCCGGGTGGTTTATCAGCAGTCGTATCAGTTCTCCGGCGGTATAGCCGGCACCTCCTAAAATACCAATCTTTATCATAATTAATTGTCTTTAGGCATCAGAAACCATAAAACCAGATAGATGAGGAGTCCCGGGAATCCCGCTGTAAACAGCGTGAGCAGTAGCCAGATGATGCGTGTGGCATCGCGCTCAAACCCGAAATAGTCTGCCAGACCGCCGCAAACGCCGGCGATCCACACTTCCTTGCATCTCTTTAGTTTCTTCTCTTCCATTATCTCTCTTCGTTAGGGTGAATACCGTAGTAAACGCGCAGCGGGGTGCTGGTCACTTTGATGAAGCCCTTGGCCTCCTCGGCGGTCCATCCGTGCTGCATCTCGCCATACTCGCCGAGTTTCGACTTGAGCAGGTCGTCCTTGGATTCAACGCCCACGAGTTCGAAGCCTAAGGGTCGCAGTTTGAGGATTACCGTACCGTTGACGTTGCGCTGGCTGCTGGTGAGCATCGCCTCGATGTCGGGCATCACCGGCTCCAGGTACTGGCTCTCGTGTAGGAACATGCCATACCAGTTGCCCACCTGGTCTTTCCAGTACTGCTGCCATTTCGACAGCGTGTATTTCTCCAGCAGTCGGTGAGCCTCGATGATGAGTTTCGGTGCTGCTGCCTCGAATCCCACACGTCCTTTGATGCCGATGATGGTGTCGCCCACGTTGCAGTCGCGACCGATGGCGTATGAAGCGCCAATCTCCTCAATCTTCTGTATGGCAGCCACCTTATCGTCGTAGTCAACACCGTTGACCGCCTTGATCTCACCTTTCTCGAAGGTGATGCGCAGTTCCGACTCCTCCGTCTGCGTCACGTGTTTGAGGTAAGCCTCTTCGGGCAGTCCCTGAGCGCTGTCGAGGAGTTCGCCGCCGCAGATGCTCGTTCCCCAGATGCCCACGTTATACGAGTATTTCAGTTTGGTGAAGTCAGCGAAGAACCCATGTTCGTTGAGGTAGTCCACCTCCTCTTTTCGCGACAGAGCGTGGTCGCGTGTCAGCGTGATGATCTCCACTCCCGGCGCCATCACGAGGAAGGTCATGTCGAATCGGATCTGGTCGTTGCCTGCTCCTGTACTGCCGTGAGCGATGGCGTCGGCTCCTATCTCTTTCGCATATCGTGCTATGGCTATCGCCTGGAAGATACGCTCCGACGAAACGGAGATGGGGTAGCAGTTGTTGCGCAACACATTTCCGTAGATCATGTATTTGAGCGATTTCTCGTAATACTCCTGTGTCACGTCGAGCGTAACATATTTCACTGCGCCCAGTTTATAGGCGTTCTCTTCGTTTTTCTTCAACTGCTCGGGACTGAATCCGCCGGTGTTTGCGCATGCAGCGTGCACCTCATAGCCGTCTTGTGTCAATTTCATCACTGTGTAGCTGGTGTCGAGACCACCTGAAAAAGCTACCACCACTTTCTTCTTTGCCATAATAATATATAATGTGTATTGTTAATTCGATGTTTTCTTTGTGTTTTGAGAGTTATCCGTTCTCTTCTGTCTTCACAATTTTTTTGCAGTCGATGCGCTGTATTCTCTCCAGCACCTCCTGCGGCAGTTTTGCCGGCAGATGCTCCTCGGGGTCGTAGAGCATGGCTGTGCAGATGCAGTATTTCCTGCCTGTGCGGTGCAGCACGTCCACATTCACGCATCCCTCGCATCCTCTCCAGAAGGCCTCGTCGTCGGTGAGGTCGGCAAAGGTCACGGGTTTATATCCCAGTTGGGTATTCATCGTCATCACCGCCGCTCCGCTGGTGAGCGAGAAGATCTTCGCGTGCGGCCATCTCGTTCTCGCCAGTGTGAATGTCATGTCTTTTATTCGTTTGGCGAGTCCCAGTCCCCTGTAGTTGGGATGCACTATCAGTCCTGAGGTGGTCACATACTGTTTGTTGCCCCATGTCTCAATATAGCTGAATCCGGCGAAGTTGTCGCCTTCGAGTGCGATGACGGCCTTGGCCTCCTTCATTTTCGTCGTCAAATATTCGTGTGTTCGTTTTGCTATACCTGTTCCTCTTACCTTAGCGGCGTCTGCTATAGTTTTTAAAATGGTGTCGACATACTTCTCGTGCGAAGCATCGGCAACCACCACTTCTATTTCCTTCATTATTTCTCTATTTTCAGTTTCTTTATAAATTCGTCTCTGTTAACATCTTCTCTTATCACCATAAAAATTGTGTCGTCGCCGGCGATGGTGCCGATGATTTCTGGCATCTCGTTGCTGTCGATATTATATGCCAGTGCGCTGGCATATCCCGGTCGGGTCTTTACCACCACAATATTTCCCGAGGCATTGACGGAGACGAATCCCGACGACTGAATCATCTCTGTGGCAGTCATCGGTTTCGACTGCCGTTTGTACATCGTCTCGTTGGGCAGCACATACACGTACGACCCGTTCATGCTCGATGCTTTCGCCACCCTCAGCTGTTTGAGATAGCGGCTGAGCGTGGCCTGCGTGATGATGATTCCCTCTTTTGCCAGTTCGTTGAGCACCTCCTCTTGACTGCAGAGCTCCTTACTGCTGATAATCATCTTCAGAGCTTCCAGTCTGCTTGCTTTTTTGTTCATAACCGTTATATTTATTCAATTTCGACTGCAAAAGTAAAATAAATATACGACATCGCAAAATTTTTCGGTATATTTCTTGCAACTTTCTTGCATTTTTCAACTTTTTTCACTGAAAAACTGCATAAAAGTGCAACTTTGTGCATTTTTCCAAGCAATGCAGATGTTGCTGCTTCTGCAATATAACGGCAGTACCTTTTGTTGCACTGCCTGTTTCCTCAATGCACATCCCCAAAACAGATTTATTTTTCAAAAAAAGATACTAAAATTTGGAGGTTTCAGCATAAATTGCTAATTTTGCGGTGTTAATATTGTAGAGTAATCATTTTTTTATGAGGCGGAAATTACCCACGGGAGTACAAGGATTTGAGACTATGCGCAAAGAGGGATACCTCTATGTGGATAAGACGGATATGGTGTGGCAACTCGCCAACGACCTGAAATACAATTTCTTCAGTCGCCCCCGTAGATTCGGGAAATCGCTTCTGACAAGCACCCTCAAATGCTATTTCGAAGGTAAGAGAGAACTCTTCGTGGGACTGAAAATAATGGAGCTGGAGAAGGAGTGGATAAAGCGACCGGTGCTCTCCTTCGATTTCAGCGGTCTGGAGACGGCGGAAGCCCTGACCAACCATATCAGTAGCACCCTCTCGAAATATGAGCATATTTATGGGAAGATTGAGACAGACAAGACGTTCGTCGACCGCCTCATAACCCTTATGCAGCGTGCCTACGAGCAGACGGGACAGAAGGTTGCTGTGCTCGTGGATGAATACGACTCGCCCCTGCAGCACTCTCTTTTCGAAAAAGAGGAACACAAGGAGCTGGTGAGGGTTTATCGTAGCTTCTTCCCTGCCCTAAAGACTGCTGGCGACTATCTTCAGTGCCTCTTTCTCACGGGCATCACAAAATTCACCCAGCTGAGTCTGTTTAGCACCCTCAACAACACCACCGCCATCAGCTCATGGGAGAGATATGCCACAATATGCGGTTTTACGCGCCAGGAGATTATCGATAATTTCCAACCCGAACTGCTTGCAATGGGCGAAAAAAACGGATGGACGTTGGAGGAGACGCTCTCCAAGTTGAAAGAGGCGTATGACGGATACCGCTTCAGCGAGGATGCCGACCCCGCCAAACTCGTTTACAACCCCTACAGTGTTATCAATGCCCTCAACGGTGGAAAAATAAGCAATTATTGGGCGGCATCGGGGGCAAGTCAGCTGCTTAACGACGTACTGCGACAGACAACAGAAGGAAATTTCGATATCGAAGACTGCGTTATCGACAGGGATGACCTCGAAAACTCCGATGTCGACCTGAAGAGAATTCAGCTCTTCCTCTACCAGACCGGCTATCTCACGATAAAAGACTGCGATGAATACACCTACACTTTAGGAATCCCCAACAACGAAGTGCGCCGCGCTCTTTATAAGATTGTTTTGCCAAATACATTGAATCGCCCAGACTTCGATGTTGACACGAGTATCAATCGTATCCGTAAATCGTTGAGAAGCAGCGACATTCGCACGATGATGGAAAACCTCAAGCAGTTTCTCGCAGAAACTCCTTATTCCAGAGACAAACGGAATTACGAATACGAGGAATATTATCGTATGATTATGCGAGCTACCTTCACCCTCGTTGGCTGCAAGGTGGAGGAGGAGAAGCAGGTGGCGACAGGGCGCATCGACCTCGTGGCTAGTCTGGAAGATAAGGTAACGCTCGTTTTTGAACTGAAAATGAATAATAACGGTGGTGTTGAGGCTGCAAAGAAGCAGCTCCTTGAAAACGACTACACCTCTGCCTTCGCTGCCCAGAAGGGTAAGGTTTTCGCCATCGCCGTCGCTTTCAGCAACACTAAGCGAGGCATTGACTCATACGAAATAATATAGCAAGGTTAACATGCCGGAGGTGGTTTAAAGCGCAAGGAATTTTTTCGTATCAAATAATTCGAAAGTGGGCGGATTTGCATATTTTTTATGCCATTTCCGCCCACTTTCAACTCTATAACTTGGCGGAATCGCATAATTCTTGCCACATTCCGCCAACTTTCAACTCTATAACTTGGCGGAATCGCATAATTTTTATCACATTCCGCCAACTTTCAACCCTATAACTTGGCGGAATCTCATAATTTTTGCTACATTCCGCCAACTTTCGACACTATAACTTGGCGGAATCGCATAATTTTTGTCACATTCCGCCAACTTTCAACCCTATAACTTGGCGGAATCGCATAATTTTTGTCACATTCCGCAACTTTTCAGCTATAAAATTTGGCGGAATCGCATATTTTTCATAATTTTGCCGCAAAATAATTAGTTATGGAAAAAAGAATTATCGGTAGGGAAGATGCTATACGGCGACTGAAGCAGTATGTGGAGAGCGACCACTCTGAGTTTGTGGTAATATACGGTCGCAGACGTATAGGAAAGACTTTCCTCATCAAAGAACTCTTTGAGGGGCAGTTTGCCTTCCGCATAACAGGAAAGGAGAACGTGAAAACCGCCGAGCAACTGAACAACTTCTATTTCTCGCTGTCTGACTTCGCCGACGACATAGAGAAGCCAAAGACATGGGCAGAGGCATTCAGGATACTGCGGCACTATCTGGAGAAACTGCCAGAGGGGCCGAAGATTCTCTTCTTCGACGAACTCCCCTGGTTGGATACAGCACGCTCAAGTTTCCTTAGTAACCTGGAACATTTTTGGAACAGCTGGGCCGACTACCGCAACGACATAAAAATCATAGCCTGTGGCAGTGCCACTTCGTGGATGCTCAACAAGGTGATAAACAACAGGGGCGGACTGCATAATAGGGTGACGCACCAGATTCTGCTCAAGCCGTTCTGCCTCGGCGAGGTGGAAGAATATTTTCATGCGAAAGGGTTTGCATATAGCAGGCAGGAGATTATCGAGACTTATATGGCAGTGGGCGGCGTGGCCTACTACCTCTCGCTCTTCGACAAGGAGAAGAGCGTGGCGCAAAACATCGAAAAACTATGTTTTGAACAAGGCGGTGAACTCACGCACGAATTCCCTCGATTATTTAAATCGCTCTTCAAAAAGTCTAAGAGCTACGAGCAGATTATCGACGCGGTGCAGGAGAAAGGAATGGGACTGACGCGAAAGGAGATAATGGAGAATGCCAAACTCGATGACAACGGTAATCTGTCAAAGATGCTCCGTGAGATGGAGGAGTGCGACTTCATAAGAAGTTACACGCCCTTCGGTAAACGGAAAAAAGACACGCTTTATCAACTCATCGACCCCTTCTCGCTGTTTTATCTGCGGTTTATGGGAGGGGAAGAGATAAGAACGAAGGATTACTGGCAGAAGATAGTGGTGAGCAACAACTACAAGGCGTGGTGCGGCTATGCCTTTGAGATTCTCTGCCTGCATCACCTCGACCAGATTGTAGAGTCACTGGGTATCGGCGGTACTATCAGCAAACCATGTTCGTGGTTTTATCGCCCACCGAAAAAACTTGCCAGTGACGCTGACGAGAACTTGCGCCAAGGGGCTCAGATTGACCTGCTTATCGACCGATACGACAGCACCATCACAATATGTGAGATGAAATACAGCGACAGGGAATATACCATCGACAAAGAGGAAGACGCTCTGTTGCAGCGTCGGGTGGAGGTATTCAAGACTATTTCCAAAACAAGGAAGTCGGTTGTGCCCGCCTACATCACGCCGCAAGGTCTTGCCAACAATATGTACTCGCGGAGGGTTCTGAGACAAGTGGTTGGGGATGACCTCTTTAAGAAATTCTCATAGTTACGATTATGCCAGAGGTAGCTTTTACAGCACCACTGCGATGGTTTTCATTCTGAAATAATCTATCGACATGAGCATCAGACCGCCGTAGCGGTTGCCCGTGCCCCATGAGTTTTTGCAGATGAAAAACAGCTGATTTGTTTTCTTGTCTCGTGCCATGCCGAAGATTTCCATGCAGTGGTCGTCGGTGGTGAGGCTTTCTTCGAATGCTCGCTGGCGGGTGGTTTGAAGATTTTCTGAATCTTCTTTTTTATCTATAGAGAGTGTAACCAAAGAGTCGTTTTCGATAGTTGAAGACGGTGTCCCCGCCGTCTCGGTTTTTTGCTCCGCCTTTTCGCTTTTCTCCCCTTTATTCTCTTTTCCCGTGACGGCGAGACCTTTGCTAAACGAGAATCCTCGCTCGCTGGTATCGCCCTCCCATGCCACGCTGCGGTGGTTTTGCAGAGCGCTGATTACTTTCTGCTCCATGCTGTCGATGGGGATATTCATAAAGCGGTGATTCTCCCAGTTGTCAGGTAGCTCTAGCGCCACCATCTCTCCGAAGGGATGATGCGAAAAACTGGTATATGCCTTGTATTCGTTGGGACGGCAGATGCTGTGGGCAAATTCTTTCGCGGTATATTCAGCGCCGAGCATGAATACGAAGCGGGGAGCCGGTCCCAGTATCCCGTCTAGCTCTTTTGCCGTTGTCTCCCGCATCTCCTGAAGCCCTTTCCGTTGGGTGGCGCTCCCCTTCACCATCATCTTCAGTTTGCTAATCAGCGTCTTTGCGTTAAAGTCCTCGTCGCCGTATGCGTTATATGCCATTGCGCCCTCGTCGTTGAGCAGTTCGAGGAGTGAGGGCAGGGTGCCGCGGTCGGTAAACCGGCTCGCACCTTTCGTCAGGTAGTAGCGGTCGCACAACTGCTCCAGTCGTTTTCGCATGATATATTTTGCGCTCAGTTGCACGCTGTCGCCCATGGCGATATGGTTGCTCTCTATCGTCGCCAGCATGGCGTAGACCCAACAGAGACTGGTGCTCCCTTGACTCTTCACTGGCGTTATCGGGTTGGCGCAGATAATCTCGAATCGCCCATCCTCCCTTATCTTCGCCAGAGGATCTACTCTCCTCATCGAGTCAATCTCCCTCGTCTGGTTCATTCCCTTCTTCTGGGTAAGGACTCCCGTTTCATCTTTCGTCTCCCACTCTTTCCCACTCTTTTCATTGCCGCATGCCGTCATCACCATTAGGGCGAAGGCGCAGATGAGACCCGAGATGATCGAGAATGTATGTCGTGCAAGTAATCTATTCCGCATTTTTTTAGTGTTTTTGTTCCGTTGCAAAATTATAAAAAACATAGTTCCGACAAGTTTCGAGGTTGAAAGTGGGCGGAAATGGCATAAAAAATGTGCAATTCCGCCCACTTTAGAACAAATCCTCCATAGTTGCGGTAGCGACGATGTCGGTAGAATAGGTATTTTGCTTCAGTCCGTATGAGGTGATGAAAGACAATACGCTGCTCTTTCGTGGTCGGATATTTTTGGCATCCTCCATAAAGAGCCTTCTTTTCTTCTCAAGTTCCTCACGATATTTCTTCGTTATAGAAAACTCGCCTCCGTAAAACTTTATCTCGCAGAGGTTTACGATATTATCTTGACGGTCGATAACCAAGTCTATTTGCGCTCCGTCATCACCATGTCTGCCCCTCCAGGCAAACACGTTCGTTGATACGGCAGAAATGCCGAAAGCCTTTTTTATCTGTGGCACGTGCAACAGACAAACCATTTCAAAAGCATAGCCTGCCCAACTGTTAAAGCGTGGTTTCCCTTGTATTTCTACCCAAGGGTCGCTGGCATTGTCAAACTCGCCGCTTTTCATAAAGTTATAATAGAATAAGGTGAAAGGGTCTATAAGCTGATACACGGCATCGCTCTTCCGGTGAACATAATCGCTGTATCGTCGAATAAAATTACAACTTATCAAGTCGTTAAGAGCTTTGGTGGTATGACCTCCGTCAGCCAAACGGGCTTTATTGACTAACTCACTCCTTGTCATACCAGAGCGCTTTGTTGCCAATGCCGATACTATTTTGATATAATAGTCAGGGTATTCGAAAAGTGATGAATAAAGTTTTTCAAACTCCGTTTTCATTTCACCTCCTAAACGGAAGAAATGTCTGTCGACATTCTGTGCCAGCGAAAGATTGGGTTTGAGCAGACTTAGGTAATAAGGTATTCCACCCATTACCATATAACATTCCACCACCTGCTGGCGTATCCAGTCTATTCCCATGCTTTTAAGCATTTCATCTGTCTCTGCAAGATTGAAAGGCCTTACGTATATTTGATGAGTAAGCCGGTTGTGAAGACCGCCTTTGTTGTTCACGAGCTCACTCATCATCCAGGTGGTGGCAGAGCCGCAAACTATAAGTACGATGTCCTTGCGGCGTGCAGCCCAACTATTCCAGAAGTGGTCAAGAGCCGACTTGAATTTTGAGCGTTTGGCATCCATCCAAGGAATCTCGTCGATAAAAATAATCTTCCTTGGTCTCTTAGACTTTTCCAACAGAGAAGCCAATGAATCGAAGGCCTCACTCCAGGTTGTTGGCGCATTGCCTTTCCAACCACTTCTCATAAGCTCATTTGAGAAATTCTCAATCTGCTCCGACTGGCTGACTTTATATCTTCCCGTGACATAAAACGACAGTTGTTGACCCACAGTTTCATACACGAGAAAGGTTTTTCCTACTCGTCGCCGACCGTATACAGCAATGAATTCCGAACGATTACTTGACACATACGACAACAGTTCTGCCGCCTCCTCTTTTCTTCCAACCATAGTTCTTTCTTTTATAATTCGGGGGCAAAGATAACAAAAAAAATCGAAAGTGGGCGGAAAAGGCATAAAAAATGTGCAATTCCGCCCACTTTGCGTGGAATGTGGTAAATCCAATTCTGAAGAGTCTGGATTTTTCTTGGATACTATTCAGTTGGCTTTTCGTAAACCTTGCCGTCTTTCACTTCGAAGCGGCGGTTGAACTCCTCGCGGGTGCGGCTCCAGCGGTTGTGGCTCCACAGGTAGAGCTCTGGCTGACGACGGATGGAAGCCTCCAGCTCCTTGAAGTAAGCATCGGTGATGGAGAACTCCCCTTCCAGCTTTGCCGGCTCCACAGCGATGGGTCGCACCTCGCAGAGGTAATAGCCTCGTTTGGGTCTGCTCATATCGATATAGAAGACGGCGTGGTTGGCGGAGCGTATGATGCGCTCGGCACCGGTGAGCACCGGCGTGTCGTGGTTGAGGAAGTTCAGCCAGTGGTGTATGCTGTTCCACATCGGTTTCTGGTCGGAGATCCATCCTATCACCACCTGCTGGTTGGCGCGTCGGAACTCAATAATCTTTCGCATGGTATTGTTCATCGCGATGCACACCGACCCGTAGCGCTCGCGGATGCGTAGGAAGAGGCGGTCGAAGTCCTCGTTCTCCAGAGGGTGGTAGATCTGTCCGCACTGCGCCTCGGGACAAACCCACAGCTGCAGCGACGTCACCCACTCCCAGTTGCAGTAGTGTCCGAGATACATGGCGCAGGAGCGGCCGCTCTTCACCACCTCGTCGAGCTGCTCGGTGCCTTTAAACACCAGGTGTTTCTTCATCTCCTCGTTGTCCATGGAGAGGGTCTTTATCGACTCCACGAGGTAGTCGCAGAACCAGTGGTAGAATCCTTTACGTATCTTCTTTATCTCCTCCTCGCTCTTCTCGGGGAACGAGGTCTTTAGGTTCTGTGTTATCACCTTCCGGCGATAGCGGATTACGTAGCAAACCACAAGACATATCACATCGGAGAGGACATAAAGGGCTCTGAACGGCAATTTGGATATCAGCCACATTGTTCCGTAAACGATATAATAAAGGAACTTTTTCATCTATCTTTCGGTTTAAGAATAGTTTAGTCGCGTTGGTTTGTAAGCGAGAAATACTTGTCGAGCACCAGCAGCGAGATGAGTTTCTCACGGCTGGAGTTCTGAAACTGCTCCACCCACTCGTGGGCATGGTCGATAATCTGCTGAGCCTCATCGGGATGGTGGATATAATACTGCAGCTTCTCTTCGACATTCGAGAAGTCGTCGTTAACCTCGATATAGTGGTAATCGCCTTTCAGTCGACTTTCCATAAACCAGGTCTCGCACTTCGGACGGGGCATCACGGCGATGGAATTGGTAGACATCACCCATTTCAGGTTGCTCGCCACGTCGTTGCCCTCCAAAGCCATGATAAATTTATAGTCGAGATGGTCGTCGATGCTCATCTTCGCCTTTCGGTATTGGGTGAACTTATCGTCGGTGACGCCGATGTCGAACATCGGGTGGTTGAAGAATTTCTCGATAAAGGGCAGGCGGTTGCGCTCCCTCCGCTCTCCATACACCTCGCCCCTGAACACGGCGATATCGCGTTTCTCTGCGAAGGTCTTAGGGTCGCTGACGGTGAAGAAATGGCGCACCATATCGAGTTTCATTATCGTCGACCTGCTGTTGTCGCCTTCCGTTGGTCTGCTCTTTACAATGGTGGGCAGGTCAACATTCCATGCCACATCGCCCTTCAGCAGAATCCATCTTAGATGTGAGGGAAACCAGCGGGCGAAACGCATGGAGTCGTAGTAATACACCGAAGGGTGTATCTTCTTCTGCTGCCCTATCTCTATCGACTGCCTGTCAAACTCCTCTTTGTCGAAAGCGGTGTCGGCGCTCAGTTTGCAATAGAAGTTCACCCTGTCGAGGATATATTCCTTGTCGCTCCTTCCGTTGACGGAGTCCAGCCGATACTTTAGCCATGGGCGCAGCAGGCATTTGGGAAATGCCTGGAAATAGATATTTTTTATGTAATACCAAAACTTAACGTTCTTTCCGCTCATGACAAAGCATATTTTCTGCAAAGTTAAGCATTTATTTCAATATCGCAAAATTTTGAGGGAAAATTCTGTTATTCCTCTCCTCTCACAATCAGTTGGTTTTCCGTCATTCGCTGCATATACGACTGTATGATGGCCTTCACCTCTTTCTCCATCTGCGGCTGCTGAGGCGAGTGGTCTTTGATATTGGTTTTCAGCAGCGGGTCGGTCTTGAAGTTATATAGTGCTTTTGTCTGCGCGCCGTCGAACTGCAGGAGCATATCACCTTTTATATATTGGTAGATGCCGTTGAGGTAGTTCACTGCCCACGTGTCGTTGGCGGGTGTGCTGAAGAGGTCGCATCCGAAGGCGATATACTGCTGGTTGTATCCCAGTAGAGAGAGGATGGTGGGCATGATATCTATCTGTTGGGCGATGCCCTCGCGCATTCCCGGAGTGATCTCGCCGCTGGGGTCGTAAATGATGATGGGACTGGCGAAGGTGCCCAGGTCGGTCTGGTAAACGGCGTGGTCGCTCATGTTCGTATGGTCGCTGGTTAGCACGAAGAGGGTGTTGCTGAACCACGGCTGCTGGCGTGCGGTATTGAAGAACTGGCGCAGGGCGTTGTCGGTATACCTTATACATTTATGTATCTCCAGTCCTTCCTCGGCGAAGGTCGACTTGTATTTCTCCGGAATCACGAAGGGGTGGTGGGATGAGGCGGTGAATACGGCGGTGAGGAAGGGGTCCTTGAATTCCGACATCTTCGTGGCATAGAACTGCAGGAACGGCTCGTCCCATATTGCCCAGGTGCCGTCGAAGTCAGCCTTCCCTCCGAAGCGTTTGTCGGCGTTATACTCCGTCATACCGAAGTAGTCGGTGAAACCGGTGCTGCGGGCGAAGGCCTGGAAGCCCATCGACCCGTTTTCTGCCCCATGGAAGAAGGCGGAGTAATAGCCTGTCTTTCCCAGTTCGCCTGCCAGGCCGCTCATG
>Ga0181612_146246_pt1 | contig 12391 bp, 7 predicted proteins | sample HoacroProtozoa21_FD_119630 | JGI IMG/M metagenome (GOLD analysis project Ga0181612, IMG submission 119630) | Hoatzin crop microbial communities from Cojedes, Venezuel. Combined Assembly of Gp0051906, Gp0051904, Gp0051908 | reverse complement strand
TTCTTTATTGCATAAGAAAATAATTTGATTTTTCTAAGTCTTCAAAACCTTGAAGGAAAGATTTTTGAGTCCTGTTGCTGTGGTCAATCATAAAGCTGTTTCCACTTTGTTTTCTGGGGAGGGATATGCAGAGTATCTGAAAAGCATTCTGATATTATGATTAATAACTGTGGGTAAAGTTAAAGAGTAGCATCTGTTCTTCAAGAAGAGCAACTTAATAGAGCTGTCTAGTCCCAATGATGAAGGATGTTGGTGTGTGAGTGGCAGTAGTAGTTGTTGTGGGCTAAAACAGCTATTAGTTTCTTAAAAGGGGACTCTGCTTCAGTGAAACTACCAAGGTTCACTGATTAAGAGTAGATTCTGTTATTCCCCTATCCTATCCTATTCTATCAAAACACCAGTTTGACACTTTCGATTCTGTCTAGATGCATACAAAAGGAGTGAGCAGAACTTGCTAGAAGTGGATTGGCTTGGATATTTGACAAGTATGATCACTTTAAATTTTACATGTGGTTTCACCGACAGTTAATTGAGTGCAATAGTTGTCACTTCTGTTATAGCAGCGTCATAAGTAGAGTTTATTTAAAAGCTTCTTGGGCTGCAATTTCAGGTTATACTTTGCTTTATGCTAGTTCAGGCAGTCTGCTGACTCAGCAGCACAGCGATATGGATAGCAATGCTGAGCTGGCGGCGTGAGGGGGACGAGGGTGACAAAAGCAGACACGTCCTGCCACTGAGTGGTCACAGAGATGTGCTGCGGCTGCATTCTGTAGTTAGTGCCTGTGCTGAAAAGGGGGTAGAGTATTCCGAATAGAAGAGATGGTTGTGGTTTTCCCTGTCTACTACTTTTCCCTTTGCGATAGCTTCTTTTGGCAGGCAGTGCCTAGCTGTTCAGGTTCTTTCCATCTTCCATTTCTTGTTCACTCCTGTGCATATCCAGATGCACCAGTTTGATCCCTTTCACACACCTTTGAACCTGCAAAAGGAGGAGCAGCCTTGGCTCACGGTATTTTCCTTTCACATCATGCTGTAGGTGTGTTCCTTTTTGCATAAGATTCTGGCACTTGCTTAAGCTGCTTCGAAGGCAGTTGCTTCTCGTTATTTTTTTCCTGTCTCTTTCAGAAGAAAACGTGTGTAGCTTTTCACAAAATACCTGGACGCAGCAAATGCATAACATCATCTGAGGCGGTGTAGATACTAACTGAATGTATTTGCAGTGTGGCTGTTGCAGATAAAGCACCTGACTACAGAAGCAGGCCATTTCCGTTAAGTACTGTGCTGATAGGAAAGTCTTTTTTTCTAAAACAGATGGCTCTGGACCTGTATCCCTGTCATTCTAGTATCAACTATTGCAAGTGTTTAGTGTAACTATTTTTTTTTTCTACTCCAGTGATGTAAGATTCATCTTTGGCATGAGTGTGAAGACAATGCTCTTTTCTTTATATACTATTTCAGCAGCAACAGCACAAACCTTACATCCTATGTTTAGTTAGAGGGACATAGAAGAATAAAAATATCTGGATGAAAATAAACTTGTGGTATCATCTAGTTTATTTCACTGTGGAACAATAACCCTAACCAGTATTAGTTCACTTCTTTTTGAAGGCCACCAACAAAGGGTATTTGTAGCCTACATAAATAGCATGCTCCAGTGCCCACCTAAAATTATAATTTAAAACATTTTTTGTGTAGCAAATGTCAATTTCTTTTTGCTGCACATGGAGTTGTTTAGTTTTTGCATTACATCCAGTGTAAATAGACTAAGTGAATGAGTAACTGATCAGTTTTTTATCCATCAGGCTTGTGTTATGACTTAATCTTTTAAAGAGGTTGCTAGTCTGTCTGTTCTGATCCTTTATTAGAAAACATAATCTGACATTTCTTTGTATCTTTCTTTAAAGTATGATGTCCAGTACTCCAGAGGATATTGCCTCAATGATGAGTACACTGGTCTTACTGCCTTTTGTAGGATATGGCTACTAATACGTCCTGTCTAACACATCCTCCTCTTTATTTTCTGCAAAAGCATCAATTTGTTGTTTCTTTCAGTTGATAACTTACAGTAATTCCCAGACCATTATTTTGCAGTACTGTTACCAAACCTGTTTGAGACTCTGCCGCCTTATGCATAGTATGTTTCCCTTAGTCAAACTGCTTCTTACTGTTTTCCTGCTATTTATCCAACTTACCATGAAAATCCTCTCCTAGAAATCATAATTTCTATTGCAACCCATGTTTTGCTAGCTACCATACATTTGTAGCTTGGTTTCGTTATATGTATCGCTTTTTTAAACACTGATTAGTGGCAGACTGAAAAGCAGGAAAGGCTTAGAAACTCCTCTTGATGGGTTTTCATAGCTCAGGAGTGAAATCTGAGGTGTCCTTTGTGCTCTTGAGAACTGTTGGGTGGTAATGTAACCATGGAATCTTTATGTTAATCGTAGGTTAGTTTTTACTATGTATGAGCTCGTTCTAACAAAATCTTCCATATTTCAGGCAACTTGTTTATATTCTGCATTTTAGTTCAATGATCTATTCTAATCACTAGTTTGAATTTTATAGCTTCTTTCTGAAATAACTCTATCTTCACAAATATACCAAAATATGCACATTTATCTTAATCATATCTGTTAATGAATTACAGAAATTATTCTGTATCATGGCCAGGTACATCTCACAGTGGAGCTATATTTGTTCAGTGGTGGTTCATAGAGTTTATCAGAACTTTTAATAGCGTATGCTCACTTAACTTCATTGCTAATACAAATGCAGGGCTTATTTTACAGAAAATCTAAATGAATGGTTCAGTTCAAGCTGAAATTAAAAAGAAGAAAAAGGAGGCAGGGAAGGGGGCAAGAAATAATAGTGCTGAAACAAAACATGTAGCAAACAGCTGCTGAAAGGAGTACTTATTTTCCATTATCAGCACTAAAGACAAAAGAGCTAGGAGGCAAGCTCGAAGAGCTCTGCGTGATTGTAAGATGCTGAGAGTTGAGGGAATGCTGTCTGCCTTAATAAAACAAAAAAGAAATTTGCTAAAATTCAGTTCAATTTAGTAGAAATTGTTGGCAATAAAACATTGTCATGCGCAATACTAATTTGCAAGAATTTACTAGAGTAAATATCTTGGAAAGCTTGAGCGAAGTGATGTACACAAATAGGAAATCTGTGGGGGTTTTAAAAGATATTGTTTATAAATTTGTTACAGCTTAGTTTTAGCTGTGGTAGATCACAGAAATGTAAAAACTTTGCATATACGTTATATACATGAAAATGGACATCATCAGAGTGGACTTGAAACTAAACTTGTGAGTAGAAAAATATGCAGGATTTTATTGTGCATTTCCTGGAAGGATGCTAATGCAATCCAGGAATTGAATGGAGTTGTGAAATAAAATTTTTTTAGATTTAATCTTTCACCTTGGATACAAAAGCATTGTGGGACTGCTGTATTTTGTTATAGCTATTCAGAAATGCTTTGGACCAGAACTCTGCAATTGTTTTCATTTAATCTACACAGAAAGTAGTTTCCAGCAGAAATTTTGCTTGAGTAACTCAAGACATTATTTCATGTATCGGAATATAATTGGAGTTTTTAGACTGGACCACAAAGCAAGAAGTGCTTTTGTTAATCAGTAAAATATCTTTATCTTAAATTCTATATTTCATGCATAATTCAGTCTATCGTATCCCCTGTTTAAATATTTATCACACATTATTATGTACGTTTGTAAGACAGTATTTTCACTGAGCACAACAGATTCTTCTTATAAAAAGCTTATAAGTAAGAAAGAAAAATAAGTTGATAACAGAGCCACGTGAGCTGCAGTCAGTGAAGTGAAAAGGAAAGATTTTCTCACAGCTTAGGTTAAAGTCTTGCAAGAACACTGAGGGAAAATACGCCAAGCCTCTGAACTCTGAAAAAGAGCACTCACTGCAGATGCAGGGCTTCAGGCCTTCGTTCAAAGTCTAAGGTGGGTGCTGGCTTCTGGTGTTTTGGAATTTATTTGGTTCAGGTTTTCCTTTTGCTTAAAGAAATTGGTCATGCAGGAAAACTTTGTGCTCGCAGTTTCTACCTGCAGTCAAGACATTTGCTTATTGAAGGTATATGAAATACTGCTGCTTAACACAGTTTTTTTTTTTTTTTACTTTAACAATTAATTCTTGTTTTTGTTGCGATTCATCGACAAAGCAGGCAACTAACTGTACTAGTTGGCACCTTTCTTTACATGACGGAGGAAGTCAAAGTGTAAACATAGACTGCAACTCTTAAGTTGGTGAGAAGCTTCTTTGTTTGATGAGAGAACATTCATTTTTTTTAAATAAAGCCTTACTTGCAATGATTCTATCAAAAACCATCTTGCCTTGATAAGGCAAGAAAATATTTCACCAAGGAAGGCTGAAAAATAAGTTCAATGAGGACAGTGAAAATTCTCCTAACATGAAGGATAGATAGGAGACCCCATGTAAAGATTTGATTGACAGTAAATGCAGTGACTGTAGTTGCTATGGTGTAATTAGAGTTGTTTATGGGAAACTATCAAGATTGCATATTGCTTTGATAATTGATACGTAGAATGTAAAAACAAATTACTTATGAAATTACTTCAGCAAAAAAGAAAAAAAAAGAAAAAGCCTCTTCAGATAAACTTGCCACCTGTTACAGAACAATGTTGTTTGTGTGAAAGATCTGAGGTGTGACGGGTCTTTGGACAAACATCAAGAGGAGCTTGTTTGTGGAAAAATACTTGGACAACAGCTCCTGTGACACCAGGAGTTCATTGCATTTACTGTTAATTTCATTGCCAGTACAGAATTTCCTGCGTTCATGTGAAACTGAAACACTTCTGTTTGAAACCTTTCTAAGGAGGGGGTGGTGTTGGCTTGGCCTGTCTGCACTTACTCTGGTTTGTTCCAGAATTCAGACCTTATGCTTACAGAGGAAGCTGTCAGTAAAAGGCAGAAGGGTGTAGGACTTTGCTTTTGTTTTGCTATATAGTGAAATAAATAAATCCTAATAAAATTTTTGCTCACTATGTAAAAACTTGTGATTTATTTGGCAATGTAAGGAGAATCTTTTGCTACTATTTTTGAGAAGTTATGTTTTCAGTTTGAGATGCATAAACATGTTTCCACTGCAAACATGACCGGAGACATTGGCTTCTGATGCGATGTTTTATTTATAATTTTGTCAATGACACCTGTCTATGAATTTACAAAAATAAACAGAACTACTTTTACCTGTTAAGAGCTTTTCCTGTTTATACACTTAAAACATTCTTGTACCTAATTTATTTTTGGTCGTGTGTTCTTGATTATACATATATTGTAGTTTCAAAATAAGAATGCCTGGGTTTGATTCTCTTGCAGCAAAATTTAGTGCTAAGATTCAGCTTCCGTGGTTTTCCTTGGTCTGTCCTTCATTTTTCCATTTTCTGTTTTTGGCTGTGAAAAGGTGCTTTAAGTTGAAAACTGGCAGTCTAGAACTTGGCTTCATTTAGTGCTTGTGCATTAATAGTTGAACAAAAGTCATCATTTGGTGTTGTGAAAGAGGAAGACACAGATCACTGAGTATTATAGTAGAATATTGAAAACAAGCAGTTTCTGTATAGTATGCATCCATCGTGGATCTGTGTGCTGCCAGTGATTTCTACCATTTCTGTGGTGAGGTTTTACATTATGTGTAAAGCAATAGATTTTAGAAAAAAGAAAAAGGCAATCTGAGTAGCTGATGTTACAGCAGTCTTCCCTTGAAAAAATGAGCACGTTGATTATAGGATTCAGGGCTGGATTGTTTTGAAAGATATACTGGATTGTGTATAGGGAGGAAGGGCACTCTTCCTCATGGCTCTGGGTAGCATTGCTTGCTTCATTTCTGTCCTTTGCCTTGTTGTTACCTTGACCTGTCTGCATGTGTATTTTTTGGTAGCGCAATTAACATTGACTTCGTGTACCACTGCTTTGAGTTTTGCCTTTTCTGGCAAACAGACATAGCAAAACTGCACGTACTTTGGGACTCTTCACCCTTGACTGGAATGTAAATCTTCCTTGGAGGAAAGAGTATTGACTGATACAGAGGAAATTATGCAGAGGTTGTTGTAATACTGGTACCTTTTGTTTTGTGTCTGAATAACTCATGCAGCAAAACTCAAATGTATATGTTAACTAAACATGGAGTTTAAAATACTGAAAAATAAAAGCCAATTATTTTTGCGTGCAGAAGAATTGTTTCTCTTAGTGTTAATATATTCAGGTTGACAATAGGTGTAGCTAAAGCTTGTTTGCAAATTTATTCTAATCAGTGTTATTAAGATGAAGTGTTACTCTGGTCTTTAACGTTTCTTAGGAACCAGAGTACCTCTTAATAGAGTGAAATCAGTTTCAATTAATAAATTTTACTGTTAACCATAGTAGCTATTTTCTTTGTGAGGATGTTTGCAGCTTCCAGTGATTCATTTAGTAGCAATGGATCTGGTAGTGACAAAAGAAGGGTAAACGTGGTAAATAACCTCAATACTGAACCATGTGGTTAAACATCACTTAGCTTGTAGCTTTTCCTTGTAAAATGACAAGGAGATAAATTCTGGATTTTAGGCAATTTTCTAGAGATATCTAAACCGGACATAAGAAAGCATCCTTTCTATAAAGTCTAGCAGGAATTCCAGTGGCTTACAGTGACCAAAGTAACACCTATGCCTCTTCAGGATTTGTTTCTAATACTGGGGATGCAGACACAGCAAAAGCTGAAGCAGCCCTTTGTTATTTTAACTTTCATGGGAGAACCTAAATAATAGTTGTCCATAGAATAAAGCAACATTTTGACTTTACATTTAATGCTAGTCTCATTTAGTCATGCAGGCTCTGGTTAACTTGAGGCCTATGAACAGTTATGTGCATACACCCTGCTAGTTTTTCAGCCTTTGCTCAAGATCTTAGTTGTGATATTCAAACCCTGGTATCTGAGAAGTTTTAGGAATATGTCTGATCACAAACTTGAGATTGGTGACTCTACAAGACTACCTACGTTGTTAAGGAGACTACTTGTATACCTAAGTAGATTGCCTTGAATCTTGACATTTAACTGAAGTACAGGGATTAAAATAGAGAGAATGGCTACATGTGATTTACAGGTACCTACAGATACTAAAAAGAGCGCCATCAAATGATTTGGGCAGATGATACAAAATCTTATAATACTTCAAAATGTTGCCTGCAGGAAAGAAATTTCTCTGACTTTTAGGAACCCGCTTGAATTTAATAGTGGAAATAAAAATTATGAAAAAGGTAACTAAAATACTGAAAACCTGGACTGACATTTTTTGCTTGTCCTATATCATTTGTTTTTAAAATATGCATCACGATTTTGGCTTTAAATTTGTATTTTCAAAATTAATCACTAGTATTTGCTTAAAAAGATAGGTATTCACTTGATCTGTGCTTCAACTTCACTCTCAGTTTTACAGGCAATAAAAAGCTCCTTGGTTAATGCTTTCTGTGATTTCTTGTACAAGAAACTTGAATGTAAACTTCTGCGCTTAAAAATGCTTGAATACTTCTGCTTCAGTAGTTCTCTAAGGTGCAGAGAAACCTCAGCTTCCATATACCAACCTTGCAACCTTTGAAATTGGGCCTGTTTATGTTTGCAAACATGTCTGAGTGACCTGGAACCTCTTCACCAGAAACAGAAGTGAATGGTCAAGACAGTGGTTTGGTGTATATAGGAATTAGGTAAAATTAATGATGGGGATAATTCTAAACATTTCAATACAATTTACCTCCTTGATTTTACTTAGCTTCTAGAAAACTGGTCACAACTCAACTAGATACAATTTACTAGCACAAGACTGGCATGAACTAAAACCAAAACCTGCAGGATTTTTCCTAAAGGTTATATTAAATTGCTTTGCTGGGTTACGTATTTTTTAAACTTGACCAATCAGCAGAAAATATACATAATGTATGTATTTATATGCATACATGTACACATGTAACATTTATTAACACACAGAGAGCAGGGTCAATGACTTGGATTCCTTCTTTCTGTTCTGAGCTGTTTAGTCACCATCTCCTCTTTCATGAAAAAAATGTAATTGGGTGTGTTGGGAAAAAAAAAAAAATCATCAACAGAAGATGAGAATTCTGCTACCAACTGCGGATGTGATAGAATTCAGTGTATCAAATGAAAGGAGTAGTGTGGCCACAATGAGACAGTATCTTCCACAGATATGCTTACAGACATGTTCGTGTTGTATGTTGAACAGACATGGACTGTTAGAAAGTTTAATACAGACTTGGATACCTTGGCAATAATTGCCACCCAAACACTGTTTTGTAAGCGGTGGTGGAAGCTGTGATGGCCTCCTGAGTTCATATTCTGTCTCGTTATTTGCACTAATAAAATTTTCTAGGGCATAAAATTGAGTAAAATGTTTTTCTGAATGTATATATTTAACATAAAATGCAAGCAAAAGTGTTTTTTGACTATTAGATAGCTGGAGTGTTCATGAAATCAACACAAAGGCTTTCTTTGTGTCCTCTCAGCTGTGGCAGTTGCAGTTAATTACTAACACTTTCCCCAGAGGTGCATTGGCAAAACACTCATTATGCTGGTGTATCAGCATTGAAGTGTACTGAAATGGGTATATTGTTTTATGTACTAGTAGGAAAAAACGGGGAAAAAAGGAAATCAATGCCAACCAAATATGCCAAATACGGAAACACAAAATGTTGCAAGGAAGTTAACATTTGGCTTTCAGATTTCTAAGGGAATATCATTCTAGAAAAGGGTAACAGGTAATTTAAAAATTGATTATTAAAATTGGTTTTTAGTGTGGAGTATGAAAACTGATTCAGGAGAAGCTTTGGACACTGAGGGTGCAGAAATATTAACAGACTGGCAGAAAATAGGAAAAGTTGTCTTAGAATTGTTGAGATGTGAAACAGCCTCTTTCAAATATAAACAGTTAAAGGTTGATGCACTAAATAAGGAACCTACAAATATTTTAAAGACAACAGATTGCTTGTTTGTTACATGGTTTCAGCTATCACAATCTTGTCAGGGCTCTGTCCCACCAGAGATGTGTTATAATTGGTGGTGCTGGGAAGGAAGCTTGTGTGGAGCTCTTGTGCTTGTTCTCTTTGGTTCCTGACACCTGGACAGGTGGAATACTGTCAGGATTTGCCACTTTGAAGTCTGTTCCACAAGGAAGTGAATGGTGACCATGTCATAAATATCTTGCAGTGAAACTGCTGTTCAATGGAGATTCCTAATGATATCTGCTAGAATCATCTCTTTATCTTGCTGTGCAGCTGCCCACTCTGTAGAGTCTTGCCAAGGATGAACAGTCCCCAGTGGCTTTTTAAAAATTTTTTTTGCTAATGCTGAGGCCATTCCACCAAAAAAAGAAAAAGGATGTGAATTTCTTTTGACTTGCATGAATAAGACTTCAAATTGTTTCATGAAATTGTCCTGGGAGAAAGCCAGTCCCCAAGGGTAAGAATGTATATATGGAAAGAAAATGATAGTGGATTGATTGGATTTGTTGTTGTAGTTGTTGTTCATGGTGTGTTTTCTGAATAGATAAAGCACTCGTGTTTTGCCAAAATGTATTTATTGTCTTTAATGACTGTATCTAAACAATTCTTGGAAATGGTACTGATAGAGCATAGATACAGCAAAGAGCTCCTGTATTAATTAGTATCATATTATTTAAACAACTTTTGCGTGGACTTTCCTCTACCCTTCCAGAAGAGCAGTTTGAGGGAGCGATTCTGCATTGATGTTAATAAAGATATTTTTAAGAATAAAACATAAATATGTACATCTCAGCTTGAATGACCTGTTAATATTTAAAAGGCTTTGGCAGAGAAGTTCCAAAGTTTGAACTTGGAACTGTATTCACTTGCTACTATATAATTTGCTGTTGAAATGCTGTGTTATGAAATATGTCAAAGTGAGCTAAGATGGTGGCTTCTTTACTTATAATGTTCTGGAACTTCTAAAAGGATTAAACTTATTTAAAAACTAAATACCATTATTTCCTTTAGTTTGCTCTAAAGACACAGTATTTTGTTACTTAATGTTTAATAATTAATTGTTAATGTTATTTGAAGTACAGAAGTGTATTCCAGGTGTGTCTGATCTGAAAGTAAACATTAAAAAGCAGTATTAACAATATATGATTGCCTCCATAGAACAGCAATTCAAGAGAAAGTCAACAAAACAGTCACAAAATTTCAACGTGTTCTTGTTTTGCATTAAATTCATCCCCTGCAGTGTAACATAAACCAGAAAGAACAAAAGCATTGCTATTCTTAGTAGTGCAAAGCAGGTGTCTTGTATGTGTCCCCTTATTTAACAGATCTCAATGACAGTCACTTTAAAAAATCATGAATTTGGAGTCATAGTGGGTTAAGGACAAGTAAAGTGGAGAAAAAGTTAGATATAACCAAGCAACTGCCATGCAAAACAGTAAGATTGTTTAATGCTTGGATAATTTTATTATTCTATAAAGAGGAAAAGTCTAATCCAAACAAATGAGAAATGCAAAAAAGAGTTTACACAAAAGTAACTGTAAGGACTGAGGCAGAGTCTGTATCGGTTACTCGAATGGGTCTCTGCTAGCTATAATCAAGTTCTCAAGTCATATGTTAAGGTAGCCATCAATTTACTTGTGTATTGTCAGAGGTTTTTTTGTTCAGCATATGGTTTCATGTACATTATGCATTGTAAAACAAAGGTACTGTTCTTGCAGCACCTGTGCTTTCTAACAGTGGATATACTTGTGTCCTGTCTTGGGAACAGAAACTTCACTGTGGTATGGCTCAGGGGTGTGCTCTTGCTCCTCCTGTCTGGCTGCTCCCTGTATTTTACAAAGACAGAAAGTGCCCACTCTCACTTCAGGTCCACATGGTGAGCTCTGATTGCAGCCCTCTGACATTGGGGTGTGCAGGTATAACTCCACAATGCTTGTCTCTCTGCATTTTAAGTCTATTTCTTGTTGAATTGTCATTCCCTGTTATAAAGCTTCCCTGTTCTGGGAACTAGACTGCATCAGTACCTGCCAGGAGTGGCTCCTTTGTACATAGGTGGCTATGTTAGAGATTACAAGGAATACAGTCATCACCAGTGAGTGGTGGGCAGAGGTGGTACCTCATGCATTTTCAGTGTGTCGGGTGAGATCAGAAATGCTGATTGCAACACTGGCAAAACATGGTTACACCCAGTGTAGCCGTGGCTGTGGATGTGTGTGTGGCTTATATACATTGAACATGCTGATAACTTCCCTTTTTTTCAACTTTGGATTTGACCTTGAAAATACTTCTGTTATTCCAGGTACTCAAAAAGAAATTGTTACTGTGGAACAGACCCCAGGATGCCTGCATGCTGACATTCAATTTTATATCAGTTGCATGTTGTTGTGCAGAGCTCATTGCCTCTGTTCAGTGATTTCACTAAGGAATCCCTTGCATTTGACTGCTGGAATAGCAGAAAAACTAATGAAGTATTCAGCGTGGTCAGAATTATTCATCATGACAGATCAAATGAAAGAGGTGGCAGATAGTCTTAATTTTACAAGAAAAATTAATCTTTATAAGATTTTGTCTTCCTTTACAGCTCCAGGCTTATGCATATTGTGCAGTTTAAAATCTTATGGGGCCTGGATAGTGAGCTTTAACACAGGTGAGATGAATGTTAATGTCAAGTAGACATTTTTAAGTGTAGCAAAACTAAAAAGTATTTCAATAGATATTTTTTCTTATATTTGCAATGGCAATATTTTGACACCATTTCTAACAGTAAGTAGCAACACAGGGTTTGTTTTTGCCAGTTGGCTTAATCCCTTTGAAAATAACCAAAAGGCCCATTATTCACTCTGAATAAGTTTGTCTCCAAACCAAGGATTTGTTGCAATTCCTAACGTGTTGAAGGTTGCTTACGCTATACTGAATACAATCTGTCATCCAAACTGTTTTTAACGCATGCAGTTTTGGTGGGCTACTTGCACAGACTTTAATGTTCATTCAGCTCTTCCTAGTGGCCTCTGGAACTAACTTTTTTACCTTCTTCAGAGTTATAGATTATAAAACCACAAGTGCCCTTAATCCCAGTTTTGTTTCACGTCTAGGTACTCTGTGATCAAATAATCTCCTAGCCTTCTTTCTGGGAATGTAACATACAGGGTAAACTTTGGAAGGCTCTCAGATTACAAAAAAAAAAAAAAAAAGAGAGAGAGAAAAAAAATAGAAAAAAAAAAAAAAAATTTTTTTAAAAAAAAATTTTCCAGCGCTTTAAATACTAGTTTTTTTTTTAAACTCTCCAAATTCCTTTTTAAATTGGGGACAAAAAAAAAAAAAAATCATTCATTACAATGGTCAAATTAATAATTAA
>Ga0181612_137739_pt1 | contig 12391 bp, 10 predicted proteins | sample HoacroProtozoa21_FD_119630 | JGI IMG/M metagenome (GOLD analysis project Ga0181612, IMG submission 119630) | Hoatzin crop microbial communities from Cojedes, Venezuel. Combined Assembly of Gp0051906, Gp0051904, Gp0051908 | reverse complement strand
CGTTCACTCGCACCCTTCTGCCGTGGAATTTCCAGACAGCGGCTCGCGTCGAGAACCACTCGTGATGACCGTAAACAACGGAGACTAAGAAAAACGCCGCCAGGACTACGTACCACCAGTTGAAACCTGGTGTAAACTCATGATAAAATCTGTTCATATGTACCCCTCCTATGTGATACAGATTACTTTGTTTTGAGATAGCTATTTTTACCTCACTAACAATACTTTAATTATAGCATAAACAGCTTAAAAAGTCAATAGGTGAGGGGATTTAGCGTCTTCTACCACAAGGCGTCAATAGCAAAGGCTTAAAGCTACTCGGAAGCACTGGTCGAGGTATTAGTCGAAGAAGCTTGGGTTAACTGCAACAAATACCATTCTTGATAGAGCTCGTTATATTCGTTACTGAGGTCGGTATATTCTTTGCTCGGTTCTTCGATAATTTTTACGACAAATTTCAGAGGTGAGTTAGTGCCGCCACAGATTTCTTGCGACTCACCGTAAGCCAAGTTGCCTGGCATCGAAATCTCGCGCACACCGCCGACTTTCATTCCGACGACCCCCTCAGTCCAACCGGCGATGAGACCGGTGTTCCCCGTGACCTGGAGAGGTTCTTTCAACTTAGACGGCTTCGAGAAATCGTCGAATGAAGAATCGAAAACCGACTCGTCGGCGCACCAACCGATGTAGTAAGCGAAATAATCAGAATCTTCAACAATCTCGGAACCCGTACCCTCTTTCAGATCAGTCGTCGCGAGACCGGCGTTTGTCACCGTAGTCGCATTATAAGGTTTCACCTCTGAACGATAAGACGACATCTCGGAGAAATATTTATCAGAGAGAGAAGTCGAAATCGCCTCGAGTTTCGTATTCAGCTCGATCATTTCTGTCTCAATCTCGGCGATCCGCGCCTCATTCTCGGCGGAGACCTGTTCCTCTGTTTTGCTATTTAAGACAATCAAAGCGTAAATCGCGATCGTGCTAAAGAGAAGCAAAAACGCAATCACCCCCATAATCACGCGCTGTTTTGTACTGGTTTTTAGTGTATTTTGATCCATATAAACTCCTTTTCTGCCACCCTTGCTCGGCTACACGATTTCAACGCCGAGTTTTTTAACCTCTTCTTCAATTCTCTTTATTATATCAGAAATTTCCTGACTTTCCAGAGTTTTATTCAAACTCGCTAAGCGCAAGCGGAAAGAGATGTTTTTATGAGACGGGGTGGACGTGGATTTTTCAGCGTCATTTTCAGTCTTTGGAATATAAATTGAGATCGGTTTGACTTTGAAGATCAGATCTGGGATTTTCTCGAGAGTTTCGACAATTTTTGCTTCAAGAGAACCATATTCGACCGATTTTTCAACCTTCAGAGTTAAATCTCGCTCAGAGGACGGGAATTTTGAGGTTTTAAAATCCTTTTTGAGGTCTTTTGGAAGAGATTTCAAGAGGTCAGTGTCGAGCTCAAAAGCCGAAACAGTTTCGTCAACTTTGAAGTTTTTCAGCACACGTCTGCGAATTTCACCAAGAGAACCAATTTGAGTTTCAACACCATCGATTTTTGCCACGATTTTTGCGGAGCGAACGGGCTCGAAATAAGGGGCGGAGAGGTCATCAGTTCTCGTGGTGTTTGCGCCAGATTTCTCTGTGAATGGCGCGAGACAAAGTTTCACGCCGAGACGTTTTACAGTCTCGAATAAAACCGCTTTTGCTTCGTAAAAATCACCAAGAGCGACAAAGCTTAAGTGATTTTTCATAGTCGGGACGCCAGCGGATTTCTGTGCAGACTTGCCACCGTCTTTATCAAAGTCGACAGGGGTAATCTCGAGAACGTCGGTGTCGTCAAGACCGTAAGATTTTCGAGAAACCTGATTCATCTCGAAGAGAGAGAATTTCTTAAAGCCGGCTTTTTCGTTCTCGTGGATTTTGTCGAGAAGAGACGGGGTGAGCGACTCGCGGAAAAGCTGGAGTTCAGGGGAGATCGAGTTCACTATTTCATAAGCGTCACTCTCGTCTTCACCAACTTTTTTGAGGAGGTCGCGCGAAACGAAGCTGTAAGTTAAAACTTCGTGTGCACCGAGACGGTCCGATAGAATATTCCGAAGTTCACGCTTCAGTTCGAAAAGCTCATTCTTCTCTGTCGAGACAAACGGACGAAGAGGAAGGTTGATCGGAATATTGTCGTAGCCGTTCAGACGACCGACTTCTTCGATGATATCTTCTTTGATCGCAATGTCGGTACGCCAGGCGGGAGTGGTAACAGAGAGAGTTGCATTGTTTGACGAGATGTGTGCAGAAGTCTTATTCGAGATGGAATCAGCGGAAGTCTCACACGAGGCAAGGTTGACTTGAGTAACTTTAGCTCCAGTTTCCTCAACCTTAAAGCCGACATTCTCGAGAGTGTTTACGATTTTATCGACGGCATAACTCGTACCGAGGAGACTGTTGATTTCAGAGGTGGTGACGGATATCTTCTTATTACTTTGCTCGAGGTCGCCAGCGGAGACGAAAGCCTTAATTTCAGACGGGTCGTTCAAGAGCCTTTTCGCACAGAGAAGCCCCGCTGGGAGAGTGCCAGCAACAGGTTGCCCCTTGGTGAAACGAGTGATCGCCTCAGAGAAAATACCGTGCGCCATTTGCATTTTGCGTTCGTTATAGAGACTAAACGTGGCAGATTCGAGGATTACTCTTTTTGTCGAGGCGTCGATCTCAGTCGACTCGCCACCCATTGCCCCGGCGAGCGCGACAGGGATGTCTTTCGAACAAATCACGATATCAGACGGCACAAGCTCAATCGTTTTGCCGTCAAGAAGTTGCAAAGTTTCGCCCTCTTTCGCGGCACGGACGTTAATTTCGGCCTTTTTACCGCCGCCAACAGAGATAAACTTGTCGTAATCGAAAGCGTGGAGGGGTTGACCAGTTTTTAGCATAACAATATTCGTCGCGTCGACAATCTTGGAAATGCTACGCATACCAGCCTTACTCAGGAAAACCGCGTCTTCGGTTAGATATTTTTCAGATTCAGTGGCATCTTTTAGCTCTGTGTCGGAAAGTTCGAAAGCAAAAGCGCGGTAACACGGACAGAGAGACTCGTCGGCAATTTTCACAGAGATGTCAAGCGAGTTCACAGAGGTGAAAGAGTTTTCGAGAGACGGGTTAGCATAAGAAATTTCGAGATTGCCAAAATCTTCACTTGGTTCTTCGAATTTTTGCCCCAAAATTCCCGCGACCTCGCGCGCAAAACCAATCAAACCGAAACAATCTGGACGATGTGTGAGAGATTTATTCTCGATGTCAAGAATCGTGTCATTCAGATCGAAAACTTCTGCAAAGGAGTCACCGGGCTGGATCGGACGAGTTTCGCAGGCGTTAGCGGAATCGACAGAGGTATTAGTGGCTTCAGTGACACTTATGGTTTTTACGACGACGCGCATTTTCGGGTCGATTTCGGCAATTTTCTCATGCTTATCGTCAAGACCGAGCTCGTCCGCGCCGGCAAGCATGCCATAAGATTCGTACCCCTGGAGCTTGCGGACACTAAGCTTGAAATTCTCGCCGCCAAACGTGCTCGGGACAATCGCGCCAGGTTGAATCCAGACCGCGAACATTCCAGCGTGTACATTCGGCGCGCCACAAACAACCTGAACTAAATCTTCATTACTCGTCACATCAGCGTCAGGGTGATTATTCAAGAAGTCCTCCGCAAAACGCTTCCCCGCCGGACCAGCGTCGACTTTACAGAGAGAAAGGTGGGTGCCTTCAAGTTTTTCAGCGGAGACCACTTTTATAATATAAACACCGTGGTATTTTTCGCCAAGGTCAATCGTTCCCTCGACTTCAACCAGACGAGAGCCGATCAGCTTCACAAGGTCATCGGTCGTGACGTCTTCCGGAATTTTAACTAATTTTTTGATTTCATTTAAAGAGATTAACATTTTGAGCCTCCTGTTGTAATTTTTACAACGCTTTTAGAGATATTTTTGGACGACTTGAGGGCGTATGAGTGAATAGAAAATTGAGAAAATATGAGGTTTTTCGACATCTTAAAACTCCTCCAAAAATTGCAATTTTCCAGATTCAAAGTAGCGAACATCGGAGAGCGCGTATTTCATCATCACGAGACGGTCGATTCCGCCACCCCAAGCGAAGCCTTTGTATTTTTCAGGGTCGATACCGGCGGATTTTAAGACATTCGGGTGAATCATGCCACAGCCAAGGAGCTCGAGCCAACCGTCGCCTTTACCCCCGAGACCGGCCGGTTTTTCAACCAGAAGCTCAAAGCTCGGTTCAGTAAACGGGAAGTAACCAGGTTGAGTTTTTATGCGAAGTTTTTGACCATAATAAGTTTCAAAAAAGTTCTTAAAGATGCCAAGAAGTTGCCCCATGTTCGCGTCTTCAGAGACATAAACACCCTCACATTGATAAAAAGTATGCTCGTGAGTCGGGTCGACATCCTCGTTTCGGAAAACACGACCAGGGATACAGACGGCGATTTTGCCGCCCTGATTGAGGTTATGCTTATATTTACGGAGAGCGCGGTTTTGCATCGCGGAAGTGTGGGCAATCGGGATGAAGTTTTCAGAGGTGCGGAAAGTGTCGTAGCCGTCACGAGCGGGATGCCCCTTGCTGAAGTTCAGGGAGTCGAACATATGATATTCGTCGTCGAGCTGGCGCGGTTCGAGAACATTAAAGCCCATTGACATATAAATATCAACTACCGTATCGAGCTCGGTCATCAGGGGGTGCTTTGTGCCGGTGTTACCAGAGAATGTGATCGGGTTTTCCGCGAACGGAGCGGTAATATCGAGCGGCTCGACATTTGCATCCTCAGCGGCATTCTCGAGTTCCTCGATTTGTTTCAAAATCGCCTGTTTTTTCTCGTTAATTTTAATTCCAAAAGCTTTCCGCTCCTCTTTCGGAATTTCTCTGATTTTCGCGTACTCAAGATTAATATTCTTGAGCTCTTGTTTTAGCTTCTCTATCTCCACTACTTTCCTTTCCCTGTAGCCCAGGTAAGGTCATTTCGGGTATGCTCCCTCGCGCCCGTCTTTACGGGGCTCCGGTCGCTGAGTGTCTCGCCAGCTTGGCTCGACATCCCCCGAAATTGACCTCACACTGGGCAAAATAACCTGTATATATTATATTCTTTATTTCACAATTATCAAGAGAAGAAGACACAAAAAGAGCGGGATCAGTAAAAACCACCAATACGAGAAGCGACTGGTGTTTTTAGTATTTTTCAAAAACTCGGCGTCGGCGAGGTCGGGGTCGGACAGAGCGGAAGCTTCTTGTGCTTTTTCGCGCAAATCCGCCGCAATTCTCTCTGACAGCTCGGTATTTTCGTCTTTTTCCTTGTTTACAATAATTCCCATTTTAGCCTCTTTTTCGTAATTCTCGGGAAAAATAAATTTCCTCTCTTTACAATTTTATCACAAAAGTGGTATAATCAGAATTAATAATACTTTAAGGAGGAAAATGGCAAACAATAAGTCAAAGAAGACTTCGACCAAGAAGTCCTCGACGAAGCCAAAGGCCGCTGAGACCAAGACAGTCAAGACTGTAAAAGCAGAAGCGACCACCACTGCCGAACAACCGGCAATTGTCAGCAAACCTGCCGACAAAAAATCAACTAATCCGTTCAAAGGGATTTTCGCCCGTAAGAGCGACCCGAACGAGAACATTTTAACAATCTTCAAAACCCCGAAGATCTGGGGCGCGTTGGTTGGCGAGCTCGTCGGAACCTTACTCTTGACGATTTTGTTCTTGACCCTTGGTGTTTATAACCCACTTTATCTGTTCTTCGGATACATCGGGATCACCATGGCGGTTTACGCACTCTCTGGTGCGCATCTTAACCCAGGCGTCACAGTCGGTATGATGGTGACCCGTCGCGTCTCGGCGATTCGCGGTGTGCTTTACATCGTCGCACAGGTTGTCGGTGCATGGCTCGGGCTTCTGATTGCGAACGGTTTCCGTTTGAACGGTGGCGAAGTCTCCGAACTTCCTGAGATGACCGCGGTGACTGGCGAGACCTTCTGGGCAACTTTCATGGTTGAGCTTTTCTGCATGATTGTGCTTGGATTCTTCTTTGCTCGCGCACAGGCTTACAAAACTCCACGTGGTGTTTTCACTTACGCAACGTTGATTTCTGCAGGCTTTATCGTCGCAGTGATTTTTGCAACTATCTTCTCGAGCTATCTCAGCCTTCAGAACAACTTCGTTTTGAACCCAGCGATTGCGATTATGTACCAAATCTTCCCGTCTTCGGCGGAGAACTTTGGAGCGCTCATGGGGACGATCTGTCTCGAGTCGCTCGTTTACATTATCGGGCCAATGGTTGGCTCGGCGATTGGCTTCATTTTAGCCGACGGTTCTGCGAAACTCGCTGAAGAAGAATAATCTACTATTTAAAAAATAACCCCTAAGGGGTTATTTTTTTAATGTCCTAATACTACCTTGTTCGCGTTCAGCCATCCCTCAACTGAGCCGCCGTCGAGATATGTTCCGCTGTTGCTCGCGACGCGGACGATACCACCCTTTTTGATATAAGAATCGATCGGGTCGGTAATCATGTATTCTTGATCGGTAGCCTTAAAATCGTTTTCATGAACATAGTCAACGATTTCTTTTAGTAACGCCGGGGACATAATGGTCTTATTAACAAAAGCGAGATTACTCGGAGCTTCTTCAGGCTTCGGTTTTTCGACGAGAGAAGTCATTTTGCCGTCCTCCATCGAAATTGCGCCGTATTTCGAAATCTCAGTTTTGCTCATCTCAACACCGAGCGTGACAGAATCTTCACTCGTGCTCATCATTTTAAGTAGCGACTCAGCGCCAGATTCGCCGTTCGGATTCCAAATAAAATCGTCACCCATAAAGACAAAAACTGGCTCATCTATATTAAATTCCTCGACCACCATCGCGACTGGAACCGCAGTGCCGTAACGTTTCGAAGTGTCCTGCGGAAGATAGTGAATGTTGACATTGTCTGGGAGAGTTTTTGCGAGTTCGAGGCGATCGAATTTCTCGCGCTCGGTAAGATAACTTGTGAGCGCCTTATTCTCGGAATAAAATTCGCGAACCTGGCACGGCTCAGCACTCGAGACAACCATATAAATATCTGTCACGCCAACTTTAATCAGTTCCTGTACGGAATAATCAACAAGGGGACGATTCCCCACCGGGAGCATCGACTTTTCGATCACTTTTGTAATCGGTAGCCTCCGCGTTCCCCAACCTGCGACTGGAATAATTGCTTTTGAAATTTTCATAATTCACCTTAATGGTGCCCGAGACAGGGGTTGAACCTGCACCTGATTGCTCAGACCAGCACCTGAAGCTGGCGCGTCTGCCAATTCCGCCACTCGGGCTTATTTTATATATTATACCATACTCTCGAGAGAGTTGTTACTTCTTTTTTCGGTTTTTAGCGTCTTCGAGGTTATTCGTGGCGATTTCACGGGAGAATTTTTGCCGAGCGGCACGACGGGCGGAGCGGAGTTTTTTTACCGTTTCTTTTTGTAACTTTTTCATATGTTTCAGGGCGAGGCGGGCACGACGGCGATTTTCACGAGTCGTCTTGCGGTAGTAGTTCCGAACATAGCGTTTAATTTCAGAAGTGAGATCGACATGACCACCGTCGAGGGCATTTTTCACAGTAGAAGTTGCGATATTCGTCATCACAATATCGATCACAAAAATCACGGTCAGAAGTAAAACAAGCACAGCTCGCCAGATTTGTGGAATCGAGTCGACAAAGGCAGTAATATCAGGGTGGAGACAATATTTTACAAACAAACCACCAACGCCGAAGCCGAGCGAGGTTTTTAGAGAAATGCGACCGTCAAGATTAGGATTGTGCTTATTTTTCGAATAGTCCCACCAGCGAACATGGAACATTCTCTCCATTACGAGCGAAGTAAAATATTCAATCAAACTACCGATGATAACGATTAGCAGAAAATCACCCCACCAAGGCAAGTCGAAAATCCCCGTGAGGAAGAGCGACGCCACCGCACCGGAGCCCCAAATCGGGATCCACGGGCCGAAGAGAAAGCCACGGTTTTTAAACTCAATTTCGTCGCCCTTGCGCCAGGCGTTCACGGTGCAGAAGATTGACTCAAAAAGATAGCCGAGGACGGAATAGATAAAGAAATAGAGTAGCCACTTAATCAGCTCGTCAGCGGTCACAGTTCCTCCGAAAACACGAAAGTTTTGCCATTTTATTTGCCTGTATTATTTTTCTGGTTTTCCGAGTAACCTAAACATCTCATTTTTATACGCCTCGACACCGGGCTGGTCAAACGGATTGACTTGTTCAAGCAGAGCAGAAATCGCACAGGCGAACTCAAAGAAGTAGATCAGCGAGCCGAGACTACGGGCAGACAAATCTGGCATCTCGACCTCGAGAACTGGGATATGCTCAGAGTGAGCTTTAATCGTCGCTTGCATAGCCTTGTCGTTCACGTAACAGAGGTTTTGCCCCTCGAGATATTTGAGACCGTCGAGATTATTCATCTCCTCCGGAATAATAATATGGTTCACATCGGAATCTTTGTCGACACACTCCTCAACTCGGCTCGAAATAAACTCAGGCACCGGAAGTTCTTTAAAGGAGATAAAGGTTTCAAAAATATTGGGTCTTCCCTGTTGCATGTATTGGCCGAGCGAGTGCAAATCCGTCGTGTAGGTCGAAATCGCAGGGTAAACACCCTTATCCTCTTTCCCCTCAGACTCGCCAAAGAGCTGTTGCCACCATTTGCCGAAATATTCGAGACACGGCTCAAAACTCGCGAGTACTTCGACATCGTAGTTACGAGAGCGAAAAATGTGGCGAGTGGCGGCGTATTTATAGATATCATCTTTAATACTACCGCGGAGAGTTTCAGTTTGCTCCTGCGGCTCGATCGCAGCGGACTCCTCACGAGCGCCGAGCATCAGCTCGTCAATATCGATTCCAGCGACCGCCATCGGTAGTAGTCCGACCGCGGTTAAGACTGAGTAACGTCCACCGATGTTATCCGGAACAACAAAACGTTCGTAGTGATTGTAGAGGGCCTCGTCATGGAGAGCGCCAGACTCGGCGTCGGTCGTCGCATAAATTCGCTCGAAAGCCTTATTTTCACCATATTTTTCAAATAATTTTTGCTTCAAGACACGAAAAGCGATCGCCGGTTCGGTTGTCGTACCAGATTTAGAAATCACATTGACGGAAAAATCGGCATCGCCAATCTCGTCGAGAACTTTTTGGAGAGCGATAGTCGAGATCGAGTTGCCAGCATAGAGAATTTTCGTTTCACTCCGAACCTGCGACTCGAGCGCGTCGATCACGGCGCGGTGTCCGAGATAAGAACCACCGATACCAATACAGACAAGATATTTTGAGTCGCTACGAATCTTCGCAGCCGCGCGTTTAATTCGTTCGAATTCTTCTCTGTCGTAGTTCTCTGGCAAGTTAATCCAACCGGTCATGTCACGCTTTTTAAGATCGGTCAGCAAATCTTCTGCCGCCGCAGTCTGCGCCGCGAGCGCCGATGCGTCGATATCACAATGAAACTTCAAATTTATCATATTTCCTCGCTTTATTAAATAGATTATACCACGAAAAACGAGATTATTTCAACTGTTTTGACGAGAGAGGTTTCAACTTCGCTCGAATCGACATAAACGATGCGTGAGACAGAATCTATTTGAGCTGTTTAGGCTGATGTTCACGAAGCATTTCGAAGATTACCACGAGTTCCGAGAAAGCGAGATAGAGGAGCGAGCCGGCGACAACAGAGAGCATTACTGGAAGGGCGTCGCCAAGAAAATTGCCGACAAAATAGGCGAGCAAGGCGGACGGAACTAAGATTAGTCCAGAGAGAATTTGATAGCGGATGATTTTATTGTGGCGCATTTTCGAACGTTCCATGATTGCGAAATCGCCGATTTCTTGCGGAATTTCGTGAGCGACAACCGAGAGGCAAGTCGTAAGACCGGCAGGAATTCCGGCAAGAAAACTCATCCCGAGCATCAGTCCGTCCGCGACAGTGTGGACCGAATCGACGGCGAGCATAGTGTACGCGTCGGACTTCGATTTTAAGAGTTTTTTATCTTCGGCTTTTAAGTTTTGAACGTCGCTGTGGTGGTGAAAATGCCCCATCAGAGCAGCGAGAATAGCACAAAGCGCAAAGCCGAGGATGAGCCAAAGGACAAGGGTGAGAGGCGGGAGGTCTTCGAGGATTTCGGGGACAAGATCGCCAAAAACCGCGTAGAGCAACACAAAAAATGCAATGACAGGACCGAATTTTCGGAGGGTTTTGGCAAATTTATTTCCACTAAGTAGCAAAAAACCACCAGAAAGGCTGAGCAGAGCGGTCGAGACAGACGACAAAATGAGAACGAGAATTTCCATGAGGTAATTATAACATAGTTTTATTGTAATGAAATGGGTTTTACAGTTTTCGCTTATGTTTGCATCGTTTGCTGGCGTGAGATATAATGACATTATTAACAAGCGAGGAAAATAATGGTAAAAAATATTTGTGCCACCACACAAATGAAAGTTGAGAGATTTGAGCTGGACGAACAGCAGATGACGGCAGTAGAGAGCAACGCTCGGAATATTCTTGTGGTCGCGGGGGCGGGGACGGGTAAGACGACTACGATCATCGGGCGAGTAAAATATTTATTGTTGCACGGACTTTGCAAGCCGTCGGAGATTTTAGTTTTGTCGTATACGAACGCTTCGGCGGGGGAGATGCGAGCAAGGATAAACCGAGAGATTTTCGGCGAGACGGGGATTAGTAAAACTTACGACACAACAAAAATCGACAATTCCGATTTTGAATTAATCGAATCGTCGACGTTCCATGCTTTTGGTTTTAAAATAATCAAGCAAGTTGAACGGAAAAAATTTTCTGTCGAAACAAAAAGTAATCAAAAGAGACGGCGCGCGATTTTGCAAAACGACAGGGCGAAATCGGTTGCAAAAGATCCGGACTCAATACAAGACGAGGAAAATATTATTTATTTCGACGAGATGATTTCGCGGGCGAAAAGTTACGTCGAGTCTGGAAAATATAAGCATAAGTTTAAATATGTGATCGTCGACGAATATCAAGATATCTCGAACGAGCGATACGAGTTCTTGAAAGCTTTGCGCGATTCGGGGGATTTTAATCTGTTTTGCGTCGGCGACGACTGGCAGTCGATTTACGGTTTTAACGGCGGGAATGTTGATCTCATTTTAAATTTTGAAAAATATTGGGGACCCACTTCGGTTTATAAAATCGAGCAAACTTACCGTTTTCCGCAGAAAATCGCTGACATCTCTTCAGAATTTGTAATGGAAAATCCGGCGCAAATTCGCAAGAAAATTAAAGGCTTAAAATCGCACGGTGACGAGATTTTTGAAATTGTCGGAGATTCTGCGCGACAAAATTTAAATTTTATAATTTCGAAACTTGAAATTGCACCGAAAAACGCTTCGATCTTCTTTCTTGGACGATATAATTCCGACAGAAAAGTTCTAATGCAAACCCGTATTTTTAGACAAAAGGTAAAAATAAAAGCTGTTCCCTCCGCGACCGCACAACATCAAGATAAAACGGTCCACGTCGCTTTCAAAAGCGATCCTCATTTTTCCGCGAATACCATAAAAGAATCACAGAACAACTCTTATTTTGACGAACTAGTCTTCAAAAAACGCCCCGATCTTAAAATTAAATTCTTCACTGCGCACCGCGCAAAAGGATTGCAGGCGGATTATGTTTTTATCTTGAATTTAAAGAAAGGTTCGCATGGTTTTCCAGATATAAAGAATAAAGGAACTGAAAAATTTTTATACGCCGAAGAAAGAAGATTATTCTATGTTGCATTAACACGAGCAAAAAAACGAGTATTTTTGCTCACGACAAATAGCAAAGAATCCCACTTCATAAAAGAGCTTCGCAATTTTTCCGAAATGAAACAGATAAAATTAACTCTGCCCAGAAAACCAACGTCGGGAGTTTTAGCCTTAGAATCATAGAAATAAGTCGGGCGAGACCCTATTCTTTAACTCGGATTAAGCTCTCGCGCCAACCCTCCGGGAACTCAGAGACCCCGAGCAGTGTCGCAATCGTCGGTGAGACATTCGAAATTCCGGCGTCGCCCACGCGATTTAACTCGTATTTATTAGCGTTCTCGGTGTTGTCATAGAAAATACACGGCACGAGATTTGTAGTGTGAGCAGTCTTTATTTCGTGCGTTACCGGATCAATTAATTCCTCCGCATTGCCGTGGTCCGCGGTGATAATCATCATGCCTCCGAGTTCGTCGACTTTTTTCGCAAGTCGTTGCAGAGAAATATCGACCGCTTCCATCGCGGCAACCGTCGACTCCATCTCGCCAACATGTCCAACCATATCCG
>Ga0181612_133356_pt1 | contig 12391 bp, 8 predicted proteins | sample HoacroProtozoa21_FD_119630 | JGI IMG/M metagenome (GOLD analysis project Ga0181612, IMG submission 119630) | Hoatzin crop microbial communities from Cojedes, Venezuel. Combined Assembly of Gp0051906, Gp0051904, Gp0051908 | reverse complement strand
GGTGTCTGTGCCCTCCCCCCCCCCCCCCCCCCTTTCTTTTTTTATATGTCCTTATGTATACTCGCAGCTTTGCTGTCAGCATATTGGGCATGAGTTGAAGAAATGCATCACGTTTTCTAGAAAGTGTTTTTCATCTGGGTGTGTTTTGACTGAAGAACCCCCATCCCCAGTAATTCATTAATTAATTAAGACAGCTTTCTTGTTGCACGGTGAAAAGACATTAAAGCAGATCCATATGTAGTTGGGAAAAAAAATGCGCATTAGCAAAGCACGCTTTGATCGTGCTCTGTAGAACAGATATATAGCTCTCTAGAACAGATATATATGCTTTGTCGACAAGTCCTGTGGATTCTGCTCATTCCCATTTTCGAAGTCCGCAGAGAGTGTCAGAGGTCAAAAGTCCTGTTTTATCGGGAGCAGAAATTCTTCTAATCTTACTTTTTGGTTGGTTTCATTGTCAGTTGTCAAGTTGGTTCCCTTCTCCCACCCTTGAAACGGCTGCATTGCGGACTTTCCAAGTTAGGACTTTTGAAACCATCTTTTTCTGGATCTCTTCCCTACTGCTGTTTCTCAAGAAACAAGTCAGTGTCAGAAGATGCATGTGCTGAAAAATGTCTGCGTGTCTGTTGGCCTCTTACCAGTACCCTGAATTACAGAATATCAAACCTGCAAGCGTTTGAGTAAAGGAGAAAAGAGCTACTTATAGTGTATGTACTAGCTATCAAGTGCCAAATCAAATAATTCCACCTTTCTGGTAATGGCTAGTAAGTGCTACATCTAAAGACTGATCAGCGATACTTATTCGTAATGTTACCTAGGTATTAAGTAACAGGTTTAAGTATTTGTGGCATGAGGATGTGGCTGTGGTATGTGGAGAGAAGTGTCTGGGAATGGGAACCTTGTAAACTGGATCTGTTGCAAAGGAATAATTAAGTGGAACCACAGCCTTGATAACGCCTGAAACAGAGGTGCTGTGCAGAAAAGAAATCTGGGTCCGTCGGTGCTAACCTGGGAAGAAGAGACAAGCTGGATCCTTGGGTCTAGGATTTTGGAGTGTGTTTGCGGTCATTGGGTGCAAGTGTGAAGAACTGGCTTTGAAGCCAGGGACTGGAGCCTGTGTATACCACATCCCTAGGACTCCTCAGCTGCAAAATTTTCCACTTGATTTGGCCCACTTGGTGTTGAGTTTTGCTTCTTCCGTACAGCTTCTAGTCATGGAAGGCTACCAGGAAGAATAATTTAGTGCCGGGTTGTTAAAACAGTCCCTCTGTTCGAGCAGGAGATGTGAAGTTTGTCTGTTCTGGGCTGAAGAGAGCCCTGAACCTGAGCTGCCCACTTTGTGAGTGCAGGTGGGGATTGCTGGGCTGGCATGGGAGAGGGGATGCTGCTTCACCCACGCTTTTGCTCTCCCCGTGGCTTGTGGCGTTCCTTCTTGGGTAGGCTAGATCCCAGAAAACCAATGGGGCCAAATCCTTCAGGATACCTGTGGAAAAACGCCTGGAATTTGTGGATTCAAACTGTGCCTAAATGTGAGCTGGCTGTGGAGCTCTGTCTCACTAGTGCTGGGCAGCTCTGGGGAAGCGAGGACGGATGACGCCAACTGCCACTTTTTACGGAGAGGAATGTGACAAGGTGTGAATGGAGTCTCAGATAGCAGCTACTTAAGGGGGATTTCTGAAATTCTGCCTGTCTCCCTTCTTACCGTTGCCTCAAAAGCAAGATCAGCCTTTGAAGAAAGTTGCACCTTCATGTAAATGCTGGGAAGTCTGTGGTGTAAATATTTCCTGCTTTCTTCAGCATATGTGGGACAACTACCATAACTGTCTGAAAAACAGCACCAGAAAATGCTATAATTGAAAAGTTAGTGAGCAAGTGTATGTTGTTCATTTTGCGGCACTTTCTGTGTCGCACAGCGCTTGGGTGTTAGTTTCTCTGGTTGTGTGGCTACTTCACTTACTTGAGAGGAAGGGAAATGTTTTATTATGGATATCATAGGGAGAGTCTAGGGCAAGAAGAGCTGCAAACGCTATTCGGGGAATTTGTGAGCTGGAAATCTAGTCAATTAAAACAACAGTGTCCTCTGACCCACCCAACTACCAGTAATCAGGGAGGGGAAGGCATGCTGAAGGGGAGAAGGCATGTCCAGCCTCAGCATAGGGATAAGCGTGCGCTCAGCCGCTGGGATGTCAGGAGGGAACGGGCTTTGCCCAGGAGAGGCCAGCCTGCAGCCCCCCAGTCCCCCGGCAGCAGGCCCTGCCCGTGCCCGGTGGGCAGGCTGCCCCGTGTCATGATAGTGCTGCTTTCTGTAACTGAAACGAGACCTGGAGGAATAGTCCTGAACCAGGTAGTATCAAGTTCACCTGCCAGGCGCTAGCCTTGTATTTATTTTTTTTCTTCCCCCCCTCCCCTGTTGCCCTTTCTGTTATTGCTGCAGTAGGCACAGAGAAAACCGGTGCGTGATACAGCTTGCTCGATCTCTAAACATAGCTGGTCTCCTGAAACTTGCCCCACCCACGCGCAAGTGGTGTTGCTGATATTGAAGGAAAAAGACTTTCAGCACTGTCGTTGTGTTGCTTACTGTTATTTTTAAAATGTCCCTTTAAAAAATAAAATGTTTTACATTTTTTCTGATCTCTTCGTGTGTGTGTGATAACATTCCAAAAAAATTGCCCAAAGGCAGCTTGTTCTTGCCTAATTTGACATCTTGAAAGAAAGGACTTGCTTTTTATAGCAACATGTGTATTTCAACAGAAGGTGAGATGACAACTTCGAGGTCTTACAAGCCTCAGTTTGTTTTTTCCCTTTCTTAAAGAAATAAACTCTGAAGGGGAAGATCTTACTGGAAATTATGAAAATGAAAAGTTGAGGTGCTCAGGTGTGAATCTTGTGAAAATCTCCCATAGCTGCATTATCTTGATTACTTTTTACTTTGAAATGACTCTTATCTGAGATGCGCAACTTGTAGTGTCAGTCACAACATTGACTGTGGGTGATGGATAGAAAGTCATTTCACTTCCTGCATTAACAATATCCTTAGGAACTCTGAAGTTGTTCTGCAGTCAGCGTTATCCTTAATGCGTTAGTAAATATGAAAACATTATAGTTCATGGGTTTTAAGAAAGATTGGTGTATCATTTAGCTAAATTCCTCTTTAGTATCAGCTTTACGAGGGCCTACAGCCATACCTCCTCAAGCTATGATCTCATTGCAGGCTAATCAAGGCTGGGCTTGGCTGGTATTTCGGCAAGATTTCCAAGTGAAACCTGGACTGTTGCAAGAAGTTTTGTTGTTGGTTTAGTAGATGGGAGTTCTTGTCTCCTGAATCAGTGCTGAATTCATGCCCCGGCTGGAGGTGCTGTCTTTCCAGAAGCAGCAGTATCAGACAGGCTCCGAACCTTTGTTTATTTCTCTTTATGCCATTGCGCTTTCCTAATGTGCTCCTGTCTGTAGTTAGGTGTGAATTGTAATTTGTGTAATCTAATAATTATTTGAATTGTGTAAAGGAATGCCTCTCTGTTAATTGACTGCAGGATGTCTCCACATGACTTGTATCACTGTATTATTTCAGTAGTAAGAAAAGTGATTGCTGTTTTCATTAAATAATTCTTTATCCTTTGGTCTTAAACATATAACTAGAAGAAACTACTTGCATTGCTATACTACAACAATATTTAGAGGGGGAGAAAAAAGCTTTAATGGTGCTGTATACAAATGAATCAATACCAGGCATTTTCAGGCATAAATGCCAGTTACCTCCCTCAAGTTAGGTGTTTGAGGTGAGCTGCATTGCTCATAGACATTAACAATTCTTAAACTTGGCTGTCAAGCCTGATGTCCAGAAAGCCAGTGGTAATCGTGGGAAATTACTGACCACTTCAGCGTAAATGCAGTTATTTGTGTAAACAGCTGATTTAGAAGTTATTAGGAGCCACGGTACTGTGGCTGAGAAAGGGTTCTAATCTAAGTCTCCGTATCCTGACAAATTTCATTCACTTCCTTCAGTTCTAGGAAGGTAATACTTGAAGGAATGTTCATTCTATTTTATTTTTTATTTGTATTCTCTTGGTCTTCAAAATCAAGTAAAATTATTGACCTCTGTGGGCCATAATTTGAGCATGTATCTTAGCCAGCAATTTTAAAAGAATGTGTCGAATCAGATTCTGTATTCCTTTTGCAACCTTTATTCAACTTCTTAGCTTGTCAGAGGGATTTATTGTTTGGGAAAGATTGGTCTGAGTTGGACCTTTGTGCTGTTAAATTTGATAATTGAGAAATTTTAGGAAAAGTTGGTACGTTAGAATGAATGTTTTAGGGTTAAAATAGTGTCATGTAGCTATTTATCTTCTTTCCCTGTCAAATATGTTACAAGTTGGGGTTTTCTCAGTGCTATAGGAACTGTTTTGAGTGGTGTTTACCTTTGTGTCTGGTTGCTGGATCCCAGATCTCTGTTATTGGAAGAGATGAATTGGTTTTCTTTGATGCAAGAGGATATTACTGCTTTTTACTTTGGTAAGCTGATTGATGAAGGGGATGCTCTCAATTTTAGCACTTTAATGGCTGCTGAGTGAGCTCTTTATTATGACTGTTAATTTACTGGCAGAATGGAGCCCACTACACTCACGTGTGGTGTAGATGGTCTGCCTGTGAAAGTCTGCAGCTTAAGAGCATGGTTTGTTTTTTTTTTTTTTGCCAAGAGCATTAACAGTTGAAATGCCACCAGTATTGGAAATTGTTTTAAAGCTAACTTGGATATTGTTCAATGTGATCTACAAACTGCGTGGGGAGTTGCCATGAGAGGATGGGTTAAAAGGCTTGTGACTCAAGAAGTTTCAAGTCAGTGGTGTTACATGCTTAGGAGTCAACAGTGTGAGAGTGCGATTTGAGAAACTCTGTGTATGTGCACATGCAATCCTGAAATTGCATTTTTCCTTTGTGCATTTCACACTACTTTTCAGGACAAAAATCCTCCTGAGCAGGAGTCAGAATGCTGTGTTTAAAACCAGAACTAAGGAACTTCCTCACAACAAACAGACTTTTAACTTTTGGAAATACTGGTTGCATCTGAATTGCTTGTTTTTCTGTCCTCTGCATTTCCCCCTTCCAGCAAATTAGGCAAAAACTGTCAAATATGTCATGATTTTTTAGTTTAAAACAAAATACAAGCAAAAACATTCATGTTTGTGGAATCTGGCAGAGGAATTGGTGTGTTTTGTGGGAATAGTTACTGCAATAGGAGTCAGTGGGATTGTCTGTTTGAATGCTTATTAATTCAAAATCTATTTAAGGGGCAATTTAAACTTCTCTTGTTGCTACTGTCTGTTGCTACTTTTCAGTATGAATTTCGGATGCTACCATAGGCATTAGCATAAAAATAAAAGACCAGCAAAAGACCTCTAGTTATTGCTTGCTGTTGTCAGAGGATGCCAGTAATGCCGTTTATTACCTAGCTATCCATCATGCTTGTGTTTTTGTTTGTTTTTTTTTAAGAGGAAAAAACAGTGTGGGCTTGTGTGGTGTTTACACATATGCTGCATATGTTTTACTCAATAGACTATATGATTTTTCCCTGTAGAACTTGATTCATTGTGTGTTCTCCCGCTTAATGAATATTTAAAGTATGGGAGTGTGGAAAGAACAAGGTAAATGGGAAATGAAACCTGGTCATGAATAGATTAGAGAAAACAACTGTTGAGTAGTAACCAAGCCAATACTGCATCACATACGTGAGCTTTTTTCTGCTTGAGGAAAGCCATTTGTGTTTAGTCTTTCTATGCATTTGTAATCTATAGAGAGAATAGCGAATATGTCTATGAATCTAGTTCTGTGGGTCACTTTATTACAGAAGTTTGAGACAGGTCCCAGCCATTAAGCAGATTTTGTAGTTGCTGTATGTTGAGGTACATTGCATCAAGAGTTTACCAGAGAGGTAAAGTAAAAATTATCACAGTTATGTTGAGATTTCATCCGTTTAATCGACGCAGACTTGCTTTCTGTTGTCTTGTTTTGAGCCTGTTTGATATAAGGTCAGTTGAAGGTTTTTTTAATACATTCATAAAGAAAACTATTGATGCCTCTCTGTAAAACTTAGGAGAGTCTTCCTGGGTTTTTGTTTTTGCGGTCGTTTTTGGGTGTAGTGCTTTTTTTTTCTTTCAAGGCTTATCTTTAAGATACAACACAAATTTGGAAGCTTTCTAATTCCACATAGTACAGTATCTTCAATTTCTTAAAGGTTATGCAGTAGGTTTGCTGTTTCATACCCATTTCCCCCTCCCTCCCAAGAGTATTATCACCACTCTGGTGGTGAATTTTTAGGAGTTCTAATTTTTGTGCTACTTGTAACTTCACAGATATGGTGATGTACAGGCAAGATGGAATGTAAAGTTTATGGAATGGGTAACTGAATGCTTTTTGTTTAAATGCATTCATTCAGTGGTAGGAAATTGCTACAAAGTTTTGAGCTGTAACCAGTTTTGAAATGCAACTTGATGTACTTGTGGAATGTGTTTGTATCCTTCATACATGCCTTGCCAAGGAGCAGACTTTTGGTGGTGTTCACCTGGACTTAAGCTAGATGTTTAGTAGAAGTAGATATTTTTGGAAAGTGATTTATGGTGTTCAAATTAGATGACTTAAGTGCTCTAAACTGCTTTCTGAAGGTGCTTGCCATTTGTTGTCAGCTGTGTGAGAAGCTGAGGAAACCCCTGGTTCCTCGACACGTACCTAGATGGCTGCGTAGGTACCTGTAGTAAGATGAAATACACTCGAGCAAGATTATTGTGCATTTGCAATGTGTGCGGCTATACCTAAAACTGTTGGAAAATTCTTTATTTGTCTGGTTGTGCTTTGTTTCTGAACATCACAAGAACATAGCTTTTCAGTTTGATTTATTGAGCTAATCAGGGAAGAGTCGTAACCTGCCAAGGACAATGAAATTTGTGAAGTCAGGAGAGAATTTCCTTCCCCTCCCGGTAAGTTAATACAGTATCAGTATTCAGTCTCTAATTAATTCAGGGCATTCTTGGTAAGCACGAGTCAGGTCACGGAGATCAGAGAATGGCTCCTGCAACATAACAAGTTATTGGGGGATCTTTTTAGTGGCCTTTGTGTGTACCTGAGTGTGCCAAACTCCCCAAGCCAGAAAGAGCCGATTTGTAAGTGCTGGAAATGCAGCAGATCGCTGCTGTGAGAGACTGAATAGCTCTTGTCAGGTACTCGATTCCTGGGTTGGCTCTTAAAGTAGAAACAGATGGAGCAGAGTGTTTGATGATAGAAAAGAGGTGGTTATTTCAAAGTTCTTCTGAACCCTGGTGAAACGGCAAAGTCAACTGAAAGCTTTAAACTGTTTACGCAAAGGCACAGTAGCATCGGCACGGAGGGGAAGTCTTCACGTCCGATGTCCTTATACTTCTCCTGCCTCACCCCAGACAGAAAGGAAGCCTTCCCCTCTGCCACCAGCCCCACTCTCCCTCTTTAAATCTCTCTCTGTATTTCCAAGTCACTAGATTCCTTGAAATATTTTAGTTCTATGTATTTGTCCACATCCATCAACTCATATATGGGTTAGGAAATATGTTGTCATGTTTTGTAGATACAGAGTTTCTAAAGAATTGTACTTGGTAATGAAGGTTTTGAAGGATGTAGGGTGGCCTATTGTTCAAGGGTGGTACAAAGGGAAAAAAATAGTCTCAGTGACTGAAAGTTGGAAATAGGCAATATATGGGGACTGCGCTGTATCCCTTTGGATAGCTAGCAAGTGCAATTTCATCAGTTGCAGTCATTTTTCTATCTGAATGATCTTTTAGAAGGAAGATGGATTATGACTGAGGGTCCTCTCGTTATTGTGATTGTAGGTGGCCTTATCGGATGCTTTTTTTTTTGCTCCAGGCTCTTAGCTGTTCTGTCAGTCACGTGTCTGATATCAAGACCATTTCTGTACTCACAGTAGTCTGGTCCTTTCCTGTGTGTTTGTGTCATCTACAACAAGAGGGTGTTTAATGTTCTGGTAACAGCAGAAAGGCAGTTATCTCTGAGCAATTTGGCAGAAATTGTAAGAATGCTCTTGCTGGTATGCGAAGTTGAATGCTATTAGGTTTTGTTGAAACTGTAGCATAACCTGATGAAACTAATTCAGAGCTTTTTTTAATGGAAACACATGAACATCGTTCGAAGTTGTGCTTTTTCTTTTAAATGGAAAAACATCCAAGTGTTAATGAAACTTACTTGAAACAAAATCCAGGACCTTTTAAAATGTCCAGACACTTTAATTTTAGAGTAACAAGTTCTTCATCCTCAGTCCTTCTGATATATTCTCTCTGTAATGGACTCAGAGTCAAGTCTGAAGAGCTCAAGCAGGGAGAGATCTGTCCATGGGGAGCATGAGAGTACAATAAATTTGTTCAACATTGAAGCACAAGCACCTACTGCTGTACTCGAAATTGCAGCTTCATTACTTTTCTTCTTCAGTAAAATAGATGGTTGTTCTCAAAATCCCTTCACAAAACTATAAAAACAGATTACTTTGAATTTTTTTGTCTCTTGGGATAAAATATACTTTGTTATACACTCACTTTGAAAGCTTCCAACATAAACTATGAAACAAAGCGGTATCTCCCAGTTTCCCAAATATAAACTATTCCGCATTCTTTAGGAAATAAACCTCTGATTTGGTTCCGTGAATACTGTAAAAAGTTACTCTTCGGAGGTAACAATACTTATTTGGAAGCTGTGGTTTTTTTCCGTAAAATACTATAATCTTTTAGGATAGTATCATAGAAACATGATTTCATGGTAAAGGAAGCAAAACGCTTCCTACACAGTACCAGTTAGTCATCACTGTGATAATTTGCTTAAACAAATTAGATGCAAAAATGAGTTTGTGGCTGTCTAGCTAGCCGATACCTGATATAACGAATTCTCCAACTCCTGAGGAGTATTTGGATTCTGGATAATTAAATCATTTCAGTACTGTAAATTGCTTGCTTTCTTCTACAAATGCATATTTAGTCGATCCAGAAGGGAGGGGGGCGTTAGATTTTCATTAAAAACATTTTCAGTCCTCTCTTTTTTTTTTTTTTTAAATAGAACAGCAAAGCATCCATTTCACAGTCATTCACTTTAAATAAAATAGAACAGCAAAGCATCCATTTCACAGTCATTCACTTTAAATAAAAGAAAGATGTAAACATATTGTGTTGACGTAAAGTAGTGTTTTGTTGGGTGTTTATATGTGGAAAGAATTTTAAGATGATGACAGGGAAAACTTGAAGCTTTATGTATCTGTTAACTATTCTAAACATTAATTTAAGTCAAGGTTTAAGAGAAATGTACACTTTCAAAATCAGCTTTTATAAGCAATTTGTAATCTGTTTCTTACATGACTATTTTGGTGAAGTGTCTTTATTTCTAAATGTAAAGGCTTCTCTAAAATTAAAAAGCAGTGTTTTGCTCTGAGGCTGGAAGATGTTGTGTAAATACTGGATTATCTTAAATGCAGCTCTAATGCCATAATATTATTTCTACTTTTCAAAAGATTTGTAGGGCAAAACTTTAAAGCTCTAAGGTAGGAGTTTTTTTCCCCTTTTAAAGTATGCATTCTTAGTATGTGCACGAACTTTCATATTTCCTATTCTTTTTCCTTTCCCCTGTTTTGTAAAAGGTAAAACCCAACAATTTTCTCCTCTGCTTATAGAACATAAACTACAGTGATTTATTAGCAAAATAATTTTTTTTTTCTACAGTCTTTACCTGCTGGGAACTTGATGTTTTTCCTGACTGCTGGGGGAGATTGCTATTGAGAGGAGGGAGGAGGGCTGTGCCTCTCCTGACACCGTGGAGACCTGAGGAGTTTCTGTGATTGCTCAATCTGATGTTAGGGAGGGGTATAAGGCAAGCCTTTTGTTGCTCAACTGAATTTCTTCTGGCTGATTAAGGAAATTGTCGGCTTAAAAAATATCATAGCTGTGACCTGTTGTGTCAAAAGGTGCAGGTGATTAAAATGTGAGAGTGGAAAGGCATGTGGTGGTTTTGTTCCATGGAGCCAGTGATGAGTCCAAGTTTGCAAAGCTTCAACACAGAACCCTGTGAGAAACAAGGAACTGGAAATGTTAGTGAATTGGAAGTTGGGAGAGCTAGTAAATTAATTATACAAGCAACCTGTGGCAAAAGAGGTACCTCTGTGGAGTTGTATGGCGTGTTTGCCTCAGTGTCTGGTGGTCCATAGTAGCAAACAATATTTCCTTACTTTAGAGAAGTCTGTTTCTCATGAAACGGACCTGACATGGAAGTGCTGAAATATTGCAGTGACAAAGACTTTCTATATAAAACCCAGAACCCGATTACTCGGAAACCCTAGGAGTACACAGAGTTGTCTTAAGAGGCTATAGTTCTCCAGTTCCTTTGGGAGTAAGTTCTTTGTCACAACAGAAAACAATGCTTTGCGCTTGTGTATCTCCAGTGTTTGTCATAAATAATGTACTGAAGTGTACAATTCGATCTCTTTTCATGAAATTAAACCCAGTACCTACCCAAAATTCATAGATGCCCTCAATGCTTCACGAAAATACAGGAGATGAATGGAGTGAGATGAGCTGTTGGCACCCAAGTGGGAGGAAAAAAAACCCCATAATGTGGCTCGTTGTGTGAAAGGTCAAACAGACATTTGAATCTGAGATTTGAAACATTTGTTAGCAATGAAGCTTCATAAGGAAATACATTTTTGTAGCCAAAACACATGCCCTTGCTGACCACTTGAATTTCCTTCAGTTTCTGATGACTAGGACCTTCTTATAGCTCATTGATAGAAATACACTGTCAGTGGCTTGAAGGCTGATAGTGAGCATGTGGTGCATCATCATCTAAGGTGATAACGTAGGATACAAGTTTTGTCAGAGTGAAGGGAGCATGTACACATTTTTTTCTAACTGCAGACAAACTTAAAAATGTAGTTTCTTCATCTGCACATCACCAGCTCTAACTGGAGGCCACTGTTTGCCCCAATGTATTGATTGGTGTAGTTGCCCCACATTGCAACCTGAAAATGTTGGGCTGGCATAGACTCTCCATCCTAAATCCAGTGCTGCAAACAGTAGGTCTTTAGCAACCTAGTTTATTTTGCTGAAAGCTGACTGGGGAAATGTTGCATGAACAATTTAATTAGCTGATTAGAGGGAGTGGAGATGAGCAGCAGGGAGTGGCAATGTGGTGGTATACAGTCACATGCCCCGCAGTGACTTACACGCTGTAGTCCAGCTGACTTCCAGTGAAAATCAGTCTGAAGTATGGAATTCATTTTAGAAAATAGGAGATAAGCATTTACGACTTTTGAATTTTCCTTAATGAGCAATCTGAATCCAGACCTGTACTCTTTCTTCATCTTATGATTTGAAAAAAATGCCTCCAGCCCTCTTTTGAGAACAAAATGGACATAACTGGTATTAAGATCAGAGTAAAAAGAAAATGGTTTTCCTTGTTTTCATTTTTTGCTACCAAAAAATACTTCACATTTGAACATCTAGGAGAGCATGTTCACTAAATCAACACTGAATTAAGTCAAGACGTGTTATAACTAGGTCTGCATCTGTTGTGGGTGCCTCTTTGTCCAAAGGCTTGGAATTTTCTGGGATATTTGATTGATGCTGACTGAAGTTTGTTATGTCCAGGTTTTCTTCTCTTTGAGATCAGGGCAAGTTTCTGGGAGGACCTTTTTGTGCAGCTTGTTTGGATATGAAATAAAAAATTAGTTGTATACTTTTTAATAGCATACTGCTAGGAATTATTACTTTTTTAAAAATGTTTTTGAACTTCCGACTGAAAAGTTTTCTTTTAGATTTCTGATTTGTTTAACTTTTTTGTAGTAGTTCCCATCCTGATTTAACAGCTACTTGGTCACTGGAAAGCTGCATAGAGCTAGACTGTGACAAAACATTTCATGGAAAATTATTCATGGATGTGTTTGACTCTGTTAATAAGACTGGCTTCTACCTGCTAAAATGCAGTCGCAGTCAGTGTCCTGAAAAGCAGCTCCCCTCCACCCCCCAAAACCAGTTGGTCTTTGGGCACTGGACAGTAATTCTTGTTTGCAGTAAATTGATGAGAAGAAGGAGACAGCGTGGTGTTTGGCCATGAAATCTGGCATGTTATCATGTGTGGTTGTAAGGAGCGGGGGCTAGGGTTGTATATGTAACACTTAATTGCAGAGGTCTTAAATCATTCTACCGAGTGATTTGTTTGGTAAATTTTATATTCTTGTAATAGGTTTTGTGTTTGTTTGCTTTTACTTTTTTTTTTTTTTTTTTTTTTTTTTTTTAGAAAAAAAAAAAAAAAAGGGGGCACAAAGGGGGGTCCCCGTAGTTTTTTCAACCGAAATGACATTTTCCCCCTCAAAAAGGGGGGC
>Ga0181612_123831_pt1 | contig 12391 bp, 7 predicted proteins | sample HoacroProtozoa21_FD_119630 | JGI IMG/M metagenome (GOLD analysis project Ga0181612, IMG submission 119630) | Hoatzin crop microbial communities from Cojedes, Venezuel. Combined Assembly of Gp0051906, Gp0051904, Gp0051908 | reverse complement strand
TCTAGCAGAAGCTGTCCCTGCCATGGCAGGGGGGTTGGAACTAGATGATCTTTAAGGTCCCTTCCAACCCAACCCATTCTATGTTTCTACGATTCTGTGATTCTGGATAAATCATCGATATTCACCTTCACGTCACATAGTGCCCAGTCAGGGCAGATGCCGAGCGCTACCAGAAATCTCATCCTCGATTTACAATGAGTCTGTGCAATTCGTCACTTGGTCATTTCTTCATTTGTTGGTCACTGGCTGCTTTTGCGTAACAATGAATGAAACTGCCCAGTATGTTAGAAGGAAATTTGAGAAGACAAATGAGAAACACAGATACAGGTCGTAAAAATCCTACTTTCTAATCTCTGCAGCAATTCATTTCTTTACTAGTAAAAAGAAAGGAAACAGGAACTTGTGCATTTCATTACTACAAAGTTTTCTATTCTAGATATTGTACATACTATAGCCAATTGCTCATATGTATATCAGCTTCTTGGATCTACTGCACAGGAGTGGCAACCTTCTTCAACAACAACTTTGAACAACTCTCATGTTTCTGAAAGTGAAACTCACCAAGTTTCCTCACATCTTCTGAATAATAAAGTTATTCCTGAACTGTGGCTGTAAAACAGGAACTACATTTTTTTCTTTTGATTCTATATACACTATTTTACTGAAGTTTGCACTACAGGAAATGGTTGGTTCAGGACAAACAAAAAGAGTAGCAACATGAACTCCTGAAATATGCTCTTTGGAGAAAATATGTCTAAGGAGTTGGGCTGAGGAGGAGGGCTACATCACACTTTGGCTGAGCCACCAGCGAAGCCAAACACCGTCATTAGGAAAAAGCTCCCACTTCAAGCCTTACTGGCTCTTTTTCAAAGTTAACAAACAAATAATGTTTTCAAATAATATAAGAACACAGAAGTATTTTACTAAGAAGAAAAGAGAATGCGAGGATTGTAACTGGTGAGGCATCTCCCTGCCCTTATCTCAACCCATGAGCTTTTTCATGGTATTTTCTCTGCCTGTTCCCTTGAGGAGGGGGAGTGAGAGTGGCTAGGTGGGTATCAAGCATCCAGCCAACGTCAACCCACCACAGGGGAATGTGGAGAACATACAGCATCTTCACTCAGCTAGGTATTTACCCTAGGTGACAAAAACCCAAAACCCCACTGCTAACTCTGCCTCACTTTCTCTACATGCTTGTTTGTGTTTAGAGAGGCAGTGGATCTATGGGGAACCTGAAGGCAAAAGAACGCTTCCCAGATGTCCGTGGGAACAGGCAAACCAGGGGACAATTCATTGCCACAAGCAAAACGCAGCTATCCAGGGCTGAAACTCAAGTAAACGCAGCAGGTTATGGCATTTTCATTCATTTTGCTTCAGTGGGTCAAAACACTTAACAAAAACTCTTGTACTAGAATTAGGGGTTTTCCATGTGGTAGGCTGTCCACGTGGCTGTAGACAACATGCCAGCGCTTTACAAGTCTATGAAGATTTAGGAATACTGTGCTTTGGTCATACTCAGCACAAGCATAGACTGGGGGATTTCTTTCCTCTTTGGAACCATCCAAGGATAGTTTGAAGCATTTTCAGGCTCCTACGATGTTTCTCATTCAGTTTGTCTTCTTTCAGTTAACAGTCTGAGTCTGTTTGATATTTCTTTACAGGTCAGATTTTTTAGCCATCTTAGCATTCTTGTAGCTCTACACCTTCCTCGGGGTATGAGATACAAGACCTTGGATCAAGAACTTGAGGTTACAGCTTCAGCATTACTGAGGTCAAAAAACCTTAGCTTTATGAATCTACTCATGCCACCTGTTGCTAAACTACCTGTGCTCAGAGTTTCCTTCATGCTCATGTTAAGGAAGATCTGCTTACATTTGTTTGTCCTTATATCACAGAATCATGGAATAATTCCATTTGGAAGGGACCTTGGGGCTGTTCAGCCTCTGCACAGAGCCTGTCAATCTCATGTTCATCCTCCCCAATGGTGTGCAGCTGCCCAGCTCCTCCGCAGCTCCCTCGCCTGCCAACAGCTCCTCATCCAGTGCACAGATCCCATTACAAGACCACCGCCACCCCGCCCCAGCCCTGGAGCAGCAGCCGGGCACTGCCTGCTGCCTGCAAGAAGGATGCCAGCATCCTCCCCCTGAGCTCTGTCTGGGTTGAGGCCTCCAATACACTGAGGCCCATGATTCCTCTCAGGTAGGAGACCACGTCCCATGGTGTCCCGCCACCATCTTGGGTTTATGTGCATAAAACTTTTCTGGTTTTAGGTATATATACACACTGGTTTTACATTTTGGTTCTTGCAGTTGTCTACTTCCTCCTGTCTGCAGTAGACACCTATCACAATGCCGTCCATGCAGATCTACCCTCTAACCCTGACCCATAAGCTGTCAGCTGGCTCATCACCCCTCCCAAGGCAGAGCCACCTGCATGCCTGCTGCTATCTCACATAAAGGCAACTCCCAGTTGTTCTGATTTCCCAGAAAAGGTGTGAGATCTTCCCCCACCATGCTGCCATGTGGGCTCACCCTCATTTGTGTGCATACCCCTAGGATGGGCCCCTTTCTGCCCCTTTCTGTTTTATGTTGATTATGAGGTTTCTTGTCCACGTCACCCCTCACCCTTTGCCAACAACTTCCTCACTTGATTATAGGTCATGGTCTCTCTCCCCCATCACTTCTAGTTTAAAACTTCTCCTCACCAGGTTGGCCAGCATGTCGGGAAAGACATTTTTGCCCCACTTGGTCATGTGGATCCCATCTCTTCCAAGCAGTTCTCGATCGTCAAAAAGGCTCCCAAAGTCTTGTAGACAAATCTTTCTTATTGACACCAGCTGTGCAACCGCTTGTTGACCTGTAAGATCCACCCACTCTTCCTCAAGACCTTTCCCTCTCTGGCGGGATTGAGGAGACACCGCTTTGGTCCCCGTGCCCTTGGCCACCACCCCTGGATCCATGCACTCGTGCTTGATATGCTCTGGGTCTCCCCTGACATTGTTAGTGCCTCCATGGAAGAGCAACAGGGGGTAACAGTCCCAGAACTGACAGGCCTTGGCAGCCTCTCCACAACACCCCAGATCAAAGCCCCTAGCGAGCAGCAAACCTCCCCACAAACCTCCCCAGCATATCGCCTCTAATGAACTTGTTTGCAGCTTTATCTCCAAAGAGCTCCCAGGAGTCCCCATAAGATCCTAGGAAAAGTGCCCAGATCTCAAAGCTGAGCCCAGCACCTGCTGTTGCCTGCCTCTCTTAGCTGTGCCATGGGATATCTCCTGCTTTGGCTCCTCAGCAATGCTGTGCACAAGGATGGAGGTCAGGGATTCGCATCTCCGAGGTCTTTGGGGCATTAGGAGCTCTATCCCATCTCTGGCAGTCCCACCAGGTCGGGTGGGCAGTGCTGTGAGGGCCTGTGTCCTCGCAATGTGGCTTAGGCTTGGCTCCCCAGCCAGGCTGGCCTCATCTCTGCCCCCCACCAGAGGAAGAGCCAAGCCCCATGTGAAAGGAGAAGAATTGGGGATTTTTTGCTAGCGTCTTCCTTTGTTTTTCATGACCTTTTTTGAATATACAGTGGTTTTTTCCCCCACTAACCTTTTGTTTTGAACGGTTGGCAAGCTTTGCTGGCACTTGCCTAAAGGAAAAAGATACATTGATGGGGAGGGGGAGTGCTTCTACAGTAAGCTCAAGTGCCATCATGCCCAACGTGTCTTTTCATCTTGAACAAAAGTAGGTGAGAAGCAGCTGCCTTCAAGGCCTGACTGAAATCAGACAAGAAAACCAACAAACTGTGAAGACTGTGACCTTTCTCCATGACAGAATTGAAAGAAGTTGAAGAAAAAACCCACAACAGAGTTTAAAGTTCTGAAAAGAAGAAAACAAACTGAAGGAGAAAGTTCTGGACTCACAGCACTGAAGTACAGGCTCAATTTTGGATGTGTCCATGTCCCACTGATCTCAGCTCTGTTTAGTGAACTGAAACACACGCACTCAAGTGCTTGGCTTAGCCTGTGTGCTTCTCAAAACACCTGGAGTATCTCAAGCAAACAAAAGTTTAATCGGTGGCATTCTTACAGCCCAGACAAAGTTTTTTAAAAGGTGATGATTTTGAAAACCTGGATGCAGAAGGCCCTGGGGTGGCTGGGAAGAGTGAGGTGTTGTTTTGTGAATGAGCTATGGCAGCGTCTCCTGATTTAGACATAAGCAGCTGAAGAGATGACCTTATTTTTACATCAAAAAACTGTTACCAGATGTGACTAATTGGAGACTGGATGCAGGGGAGACTTTAGAGGCACAGTAATTGTTCTTGTCTGATCAGAAGGCTCAAAAGAGAATCCCTTAGAGTGCTAAATTAAAAAATGAGATTCCTGTGGCATGTTGATCGTGAGATTGATTTTTTCTGGACATGCCTGGACCAGGAGAAAAGAGCTGAATATGATTAAACACAATTCTACTGCCGTGGAGCTGAAGAATTTGTTCTCTTTACTACACGCCTTGTTCTATATAATGGTCACTTTTCCCTCTCTGCTTTAAAAAAAAAGATACAACTTTTCTATTCTTTCAGGAATAGAGAATGCACTGTCTGGCTGTGAAATATCTGTGTTTATAGGAACTTCAGTGTTAGGAACTTGCATGAATGATTTTTAACAACAATTTTCAATTGAAGAATTTTGTTTCAAGACCATGTTGACCCTCTGTCTTGTGGCTGAGGATGCACAAAGACCACTCACTTCAACATGCAGTCTGTTATGGCGTGCATACAGTATTCCCAGACTACTGAGGCAGAGGAGTGGGAGACCTCTGGGAAGCCCAGCACAGCTGGCTGCCACCACCAGCCTGCCCAGTTCATTCTCTGAAGCCTGTCACCAGTCGGGACTCAGGCCGGGGGATGTCTGAGCTGCTGTGGCAGTTGGTGCTCTGGGCAAGCACATCTGACTAGGAAAAAAAGAGAAGATGCTGCTGTGCCCTTTATGTTCACCCCTGTCTGCATGTGCTGGCACTTTCAAAAGATGACTTTATTTTCCCCCTGAATACTTCAAATCTTAATCCCACCAAATGCAACACAAAGAGAATGAATTTCCAGCTTTGTGATGGAGTATTGTACAAAATGGCTCTGGGAAACTCATCGTAAGGGAACTTCTTTAGCATCATACAGCCTCACTGGGGACAAGTCTCTGGGAGGGGCAGATCCTTGGGCACACACATGGGGCATTCAGGGCAGGAGGTGTCCCCAGCCCAGCAAGCGCAGCTGGGATTCACTGCTCAAGTTGTGCTTCCAGGTCTCCTATTTTTTTTCAGCTGCAATGAGGTCTCTCCAGGCAGGGACATAAAAATTTGTAAAATGGATGAAGTTAATGATGGGCTGAAAAATTCCTAGTCCTTTCTCTTGAAGGAGAAAAGCAATATTGCTTGATAAGGAAGAAGACAGATTTGAAAGCACATTGCCTCTACAAGGCTTCCTTCCCAGCACTCCTGCTCCGTCAGGGCTCTTCCATCACCTTGGGTAAGGGGTGCAGAACACATATCTACACGATGCACTCAGCTCAATGGAGCATTTCTCTCTCACAGTGGTTTTCAAATCTTCTAACACGCAGGCAGCTGCTTTGAGTGGTTGAACCTGTCTGAACCTTGCTCAGGAACCACTCTTCCCCGTTTGCCTTCACAGCTGCACAGAGGCTTTTTGGAGGAAAGCCCTGTTCTGGTAGCATGGGATGGGGCACTCCGGAGCAGGGCCATCCCAGGCACACCTCTGCTTTGCTCTGGGGCTACTGGGAGAGACGAGCACGTTTCACAATGGCTGTGTCTTCTACCCCTCTGTTGCTTCTCTAGCAGCATTCTTCCTTTTCAAAAGATGCACAGCCAGCTCACACCATGCTGCTGACAGAAACGGATGAGTTTCCTTCTTAACTTCTTGATTTATCTTCACCACCGTTCATGAGATGGATACATGTAAGTTGGTCTCCTTCCCAGTGTCCTCTTGACACACTAGTTGCAGAGTAGTCTTCAGTGTTGAAGATATTTCTGTCATTGTTGCAGTCTTTTCTAGAGGGGTATCTTATTGCACTCCTCTCTGCTGCTGCTTTTATTACCCATTCCTGCTAGCTAAGGGCAGAAGAACCAGTGCTGCTCTCTGTGACTGCCCTTTCCCTTTTGAGGCATTGCACTCAGTGTGAGCCGGACATAAGATGCATTTTTGCGTGCTTCTTAGCCAGGCACTTCGTCTTCTCTGGCACTCAATATCTTGCTACATTTTTCTTCAGCTTAACTAACAGGTTTTGTAAATTGATGTACTACAAACACTAGTGTTTTCAGCTCTGGAGTGAATCCCAGAATAGAGAACCAGTATTTTTCCATTAAAAAAAAAAAATCAAAACCTGACTTTCAAAGATGAAGAAAAGATTTAGAAAATATAGTGATCTACTAGAATAAAATGCTAATTTTTATTTCATATTTTATGGCATGTATTTCTCCAGTGCTTCAGTACTGCAGTCAATGATCAAAAATAGGTCAGTTCCCAAACTAGGACTGAAACGTGTGAGATCAAAAACGAAGGAAAGAAAGAAAGAGAAGGCAGGCAGGAAGGAAGCAAGCAACGTTGTTTGTCTTCCTTTGTAACTCTGGCTTGACTGAACTCAGACTAAAAGTTTTAAGCTTTCCTAATGTCCCATGAGAAGTGAAAAACAAAAGTAAGGCAGGTTGAGCTTTCATGTAATTACCAGATCATGGTATCAGAAGAAGAGGAATTTATCCTTTGGCTGATCTGCAGGAAGGAAAAACACATGTTATTCCATTTCACAGATGAGGAACAGAAACCTAAAAGCCTGAACTCTTCCTGTCCCACTTTGAGCTTCTAACCACGACAGCTGTGCTAGGAGCAGCAGCGTTCCTTTCATCATTCATGGAGCAAACCAGGCGCCTCCAGAGAACAGTTTCCTGAGGCAGCAGTCGCGCTGCCCACGTGAATATGCTCGACGCTGACAGCCCAGTCCTGTCACAACCACACGTGAGAGTCCCAAAACCACAAACTGGCTCAAATCAGAAGATTTAAGAAAATGCACTCAGGGGTTGTTCCGTTTTCTGCGGCTGTTAGGTAGAGGTGGGTCACAGTTTTTTCTTAACCATCAGACCGAGAAAGACTGTTTTTAAACATAAGATTCTGGAGTAAGCCCACATCTATTGATGCTAAGGTTTCAAGGAAAAAATGACATGGCTCTCACAAACTTCAGACTCAAGATGGAGAGCTGGCAACCTTCTAACTCCCCTCTCCGAATGATAGATTTGAAATGCCATTTTTTTCAGCAGGGCTTCCCTTGCCTGACTGAAAAATTTTCTGTTGTTGTTTCATGTAGCCCATCTGACCAATGAAGCAGTAATTCATGGCTGGCCGGCTGGTATCAGATGCTCACCCTGCTGTGTGTCCCTGCCAAGGCTCTGCACACAATTCGCTCTGTTGAGAAGCCAGCTCATTTCCACTTGTAGCCAGCTCTACTCATATTCCTCTCCGAGTTAGTGACAATAAATATTACAAAATCACACAAACCCAGATGGCGTGGGTTGGAGTTGCCAGCTGTTCTACCACTTTTGAATTGCCTCTCTTGTCCTGCAGCTTGGCTTCCACAGAAAGCACCTCATCAGTTTCCTATGGTCTCATTGCATTTCTTTGCAAGCCATCCATCACCCACTCGTCCTGAGATAATTTCAGCTTTCACTGTAGATATATAAGAAAGATAGAGTCAAAGCAAATCTGAGGCAGAAAATCAAAGAATCTTTCACCTCAGAAACCGAGGATTATTTTTCAAATAGCGACCTTAACCTCTCAACAGCATCCCAGTTTTCACCTGTGAAAAGAGACCACTTCAGGAGTTCAGCTGATTTTTACTAATTCTCTTTCGTAAGAGACTTCTAGCTAAAAGAGAAGCAAAGGTTCTCTAATCTTGCCGTTAGCTATCACTGCAAAATCAGGAGGAAACCAGTGCCAGACGAACACAGAAACTGAAATACTGTCACGACCTGTGCGAATGGCGTTGTGCAAATCCTACGCATTCTCATGGTTACCTGATTTCAGCTTTGAGTGTTTGCTCTGGGTTTTGACTCTTTGAGCCTGGGGTGGTATCTGCAGGCCAGAGGCAGCCTCCAGTCCAGTGAAGTTGCCGTCCAGATGACCACCAGAGTTAGCAGAAAGGCTGCAACACAGCTATGGTTAGCAGTGCTGTCATTAATGTAGACGTGAGTGTTGGCATGATTAACAAGTGTGTGATTGCCATTAGGCTTGGTCCTCATAATGGCTGTCTTCTGAGTTGTTTTGTTAAAAAGGGATTCTGACAAGAGCGAGCGGGAGGCAGGGGAGGTGGGACCAGCCTGCAGCCAGGACAGCAAGAGTGGGGGAAGAGAAAGCCTGAACCCAGAAGGACAACCAAAGCCACCAGCTGTGGGGGAATGCTGCAAGCCAGGAGGCTCTAGGGCTGTGGTGCCAGAAGGGAGCAGGCACCGGCAGCAGTGCAGATGCTCATAGCTGTTGCTCTGGCTGGTGCCATGGTTTGGGGCTGTGGCGGTGGGACGAGGGTGTCTGAGGAGGGAAGAACATCCTTGGGGGGCCTCCCAGCAAGTGTCTGAGGCACCAAATTGTCTCACCAGCAGTCTACCTCATTACATTTGCAGCTAAGGCAATTCAATTGCATTGTTTAATCTACTCTTTCCCTTGTCTAGTTACAGCACTGAAAAATAATAATGACGAGGCAGGTCCAGTCAAGCCACGAGTCAAGTCATCCGGCTGGGCTCAGTGAGGAGCACAGTTGGGTGCAGCATGGCTGCAGCATAGCTCAGGCAAAGCCCGGGGATCATGGTCTGAGCTTAACCCCAGCTCCCCCACGAAGCAGGGGAGGCCTCCAAGGAGACGCCTCCCAGCTTTTTTCTCCCACAGCTCTTTTCACAGCAGGCTGATCCCAGGTTACAGGGCTGCCCTTGACCACAGGCAGCCAAACACTTGTAGGATATCGCGGAGCCTGTTGCTGCACCCAGGACCCTGACATCAGGTTTGCACTTGGATGAAAAGCATCAAGAACTGTGAGTAAGGACATCTGCTCGGTGAGGATCTATGAGAGTGATCGCTGGCCCTCGAGGAAATCCTGCTCAGGGTAGGCTCAGGACTTTTTAATACAGCTTTTCACTCACATTACAGGAAAGAGAAATTAGATTTGCAGAGCCATAAATGCATCAGGACTTTGAAAGCAACATAAGTCTCTTCTGAACATCTCCAAGTCATTGACATCCAGTCAGTTCTGGCTGAGTAGGCGAAGAGGGAAGCACCCACCTCCAGCCCACACACAGCTCATCTCACAATGGCATGAAAGCTCCTCTTTCCATCCCTAAGTCATGACTTCAACAGTGTCCTTGGGTCAGAAACCCTCCAATCCAATGGACTTCTTTCTGTGCCTTTTCTTTGAGCATCCCTTCTTGCAGATCCCCGTAATGTTTCATTAATTCCCATCTGCCTCCTGACACTGGAATTCTACCATCAGAGACTGCCCAGAAGTGGGACACCAGGCATCTAGGAAACATGTGACAGGTAAGACAATTTAGGGTTAGGCAGACACTGAACTGGAGTTATCCAGATGACAAACTTTACACTTGGTATGCTATTTTTTTATTTGATAATTTTATTTCATACCGAAGGATTCAGCCACTGAAGTCCTACCTTCACCTTCGCTCTTAGACTGCTCATGCCAAAAGACTGCGATATAGTATATAATTTCTAATATTATTCCTGACGAAGTGGACGAGGCTTGCTGCGATTTACTCAGGTGTCAATGGAGAAAGAGTCTCTGTGAGGGCTTTCGCCCCTGCTTCTTTCAATGAACTGGTCCCAGAAGAGTCGGATTCTCTCCAGCAAAGATCCTTGAACTACAATGTGACTCTTATTATATAAATTTATCCTCCTTCTGAGTCTCTATGAAAAGATCTTTGTAAAGTCCTGGCAAAACTCTGCCTGGAATTTACCTGGTAGGACTCCCATTATCCCAGTAGCAGTGCAGCAAATGGGTCAGCAGAGAATCTGCCACGGGGTCTGTTACTCAACCATTGACATCTGCTGCGTTCAGGGACACATCTGAAACCGGCATCGGTGTCCCCAGCCGTGCCCCAGGGAGGCACTCACCCCGTGCCAGGGTGACTCAGCAACATTTCTTAACGATCTGGTGGTTGTGGGAGGTTTCAAGATTGAAATTTTGTCAGCAGCATTTTATGCAAAGTGGTGAAAAGCTGCTAAAAAGCACTACTGGGACATATTTTTGCTAGCTTTATGGGACTGGGCCTTCATTACAGTAAACAAACTCTGATATCTGAGTGTAGTCTCCTGGGGAATTTCGTACACAGCCGCAGGAAGGCTCACTGCCATCACTTACGCACACGTCCTTCCTTAAAAGCTACCGTACTTCCCACGCAGGCTGGACCTGAGGCGGGCTCTCCGTTTCCCAAGGGATGGTGGCCCTTCCTCGCTTCTCCTCATGGTCAGCGAGGCTGCGCTGCCTTGGCACGGGGCTCACAGGTTTGTCCTCATCTCACTGGGTGGATGGAGCTTGGCACCAGCTGCCTGCACAGTTTAAGGGCGGGAGAACAGCAAAGGCCTTGAAAATACGGGCACCGGTTGAGGAAAGTCCCCAGCACAACTAACAACGCACCCATGGCCCATGACCCATCACTGAAAAAGTGCCAGGAAGAGACCCGGGCAGAGATTGCTTCTGCTTCAGGAAAGGGAGCAGCCGCAGAGCGAGGAAAGGCACAGTGAGCAGCAGCACCTGCTGCGCCCGGGAAAGCAACGACCCCGCCAGGACCGGGCAGCGCGCAGCCCGGGGTGCCGGCCAAGGGCTGGGAATTGCCTCGAAACTCAACCACCGAATTTGGCAGCGGGGAAGAGAAAGCAGATGCGCGCTTCAGACCCACCTTTCCCCACTGAAGAGCTCCTGGGCGTGATCACCTCCGCCGCAGCGACTGAGGCCACGAAGGACCACGGCCACCAGTGCTGGTTATGCAGCTCAGCTCCGTGGCGTTGGGCACTCCCAGCTGGGCACCATTGCGGAGCAAGGATGGCTTTGAGCATGCGATGGCGGTGACCGGGGGTGAGCAAGAAGCAACCACCAGCATGGGCGGTGTCATTGATGCATGTCAGCATAGCACAGGTTTGTTTTACAGTTTAAACTGTAAAAGAGGTGCCATTATCACTGTGTCCTTATTGTGAAAACATAGAAAAAAGAAAGAACTCTGATTTTTAAGTGAAGACTTAAAATGTGGGGTTTCATGAGAACATTTTCCAAACTGACCAAAGAACTAGGCTGTTCCTGAGCTTCCTCTAGATGCAGCGAAACCCTTCATAGTCTTCCTGAGAGTGCTCATTGATTAGGTACCAGCATTAGGTCCCTTGTAGTTTCAGAAAATTCTACTACATTTCTCCATTTTCAGTTAACTAAGTACTACAGATTTGCCTCCAAGTGACTGAGGGTCCCATGTAGGGCTGAAGGTCCCAAGTCCTAGTTCTCAGCAATAGTTCAAGGCCCTCATTTCAGCTGCCAGTATGAAAGCAGAAAATTAGAAGCTTCCTTGTTTAAGCTTTCAGAGGAAATTGGAGAAGTGAAAATGTGAGGTTTCTTTTTTTTTCTATTTCTATTCTGAAATTTGAAACAGCTGCCACAAAATGTTTATAACCATACATAGTGCTCAATAAATGTCTAAACCTGGAAGGAACTACGCATGAATTATGCCTGATTTATACATTAAATAAAAATAGAAAGAGCCAGTTGAATTTTAAATGTTCTTCTGCATTCAGTAAGCCTTGAAATTACTATGTCTATGGAATATTGCCTGCAAAAACATCTAATGCATTGCATATACTATATAAAAATATTTTAAAAGCATTCCAAGAGTTCACCAGATCAAGCAAACACTTGGGCACAATTAAACCTTCATAAATTGGCTTTTTATAGGGAGAATTCCTGGAAAATAATTTTAAGCTCACCCCACAACATGCGGACCAAGATTACCCGTAAGGAAAGGTCTGAGCTGCAGGTGATTCCTGCAAACAACTGCACCTGGGCAGATCAGTGAACACCCCTGGTGCGTAACTCAGCCTGCAGGCACCAGACCCCAGGGGCGAGGCAGAACAGCCCCCAGCCCATCCCCGGCGCCGAGGGGCTGATCCCAGGCCCAGCTCACAGAATCACAGAATCACAAAATGGTAGGGGTTGGAAGGGACCTCTGTGGGTCATCTAGTCCAACCCTCCTGCCCAAGCAGGGTCACCTACAGCAGGCTGCACAGGACCTTGTCCAGGCAGGTCTTGAATATCTCCAGAGAAGGAGACTCCACAACCTCCCTGGGCAGCCTGTTCCAGTGCTCCGTCACCCTC
>Ga0181612_174455_pt1 | contig 12392 bp, 3 predicted proteins | sample HoacroProtozoa21_FD_119630 | JGI IMG/M metagenome (GOLD analysis project Ga0181612, IMG submission 119630) | Hoatzin crop microbial communities from Cojedes, Venezuel. Combined Assembly of Gp0051906, Gp0051904, Gp0051908 | reverse complement strand
TGGAAATTCAAGGTTCAGGATGCTATGAACGGACATCTCTAGTCTGCATCTCCTTGTCATTTTCCCTTCCCTTAGCAGAAAAAAAAAAAAAAAAAGTCCTGTCAAACACTCTTCTAGACACATGAGCGTCTAGATGTGGAAAAGAGTATTTTAAAACCAAATCTTCTAGCCAGAAAAGGCAATGAGAAACCTGGTTAGCAATGCACAGTGATACTATTCCACGCTGATTATGAATCTTCAGGCCTAGTGGTATTACTCTGAAGATTTCTTTTCTTCCATACAAATATTAAAAGTAGCTGCTTAAGTATAAAGAAATCTACCTACAGAGTAACTGGAATATTTGTGAACAAATAAAACTGTGAAAGTACTCAAGAGAAGAATTACACATCGCTCGTGTCCATAACAGCCAGCAAATACATCTTGATAACCATGGAATAAGCTTCTAGTTCCCTAATACTTCGCGCACAAAAATGAGCAGTTGTTTGTTTATTGAATATGCTTTACTCTGATACAAAGAAGACTTCATTCGCCCAATCAGTTCTCTTTGCTTTAAAAGATCTTATGGCCAGCACACAAACAAGAACCTGCTTCCAGTGCCAGTTGGCTTGATTCCACACTGAGCAACACTGAGAGTGGTCCACCTTGCCTCTTGGAAAACAATCCTTCTGGACCTGTTCTACCTACATGTACAGACACAACTGTCAGTCACAGGGAGACAGGACTGTGGTGTCACAACTATTTAAATGTCTTAAAGAAATGGAGGGGGTTCAAAAAGACCTTTTCCGGGAAATTCTAGAAGTTCAAGACTTGCTTTCACCTTGAACAGACAAAAATTGAAGCTCCACCAAATAAAAGGTCAAAATTATATTTTAAAATAAAAGTACATACTTGATGGAAAGACTAAAAAATGTAATCCAAGCCAGACGTTACATGCTTGGAACCTCATCTTCAAACATAAACAATTTGCAGCTTGACATGGTAAACAGATCCGTGCTTTTTAAATACTGTGGTCAGAAGACAACTCTATATACAGTCAAGTTTACTTTTTTTGAATTCAAATGTTAAGATCAGGGCTAATACCAAATTTGTAACAGCCCTTTTACTCTTCAGGTTTATATATTACTCCTAATATTTTCATCAAGAAGATAGATGGCACTTTGCATTCACAAAATACCATGAGAAATATTCATCACATAATCCTCACTGTCTACTCTATGATATATATTAGTAAACCCATTTCACAAAGAAAGAAAATGAGAAGTTAGACAGGCACACCACAGGCAAAGCTGCTGTTTATGCTTAAGCCTTTCTAATTCCACTCTCGACCCAGCTTTGTGCACCCTTGCGTGCTGCCTGGACTCCACACAGCTTTCTTCAGTAACGCATCTGCCACTTCTCAGCTCTTACAGGCTGTCTCATTTCCAGGTAGCTTTGGTTATTCCAGAATAAGGAACCAAACGCTTGAGAACAGAAACTCAGCTAATCGGAAATATCTTAACCACATGACAGAAAATTGCTCTGCTTGGCACAGAAGGAGCACAGAACACACCCAACTAGCCAGCTAACTACCCAGGTATTTCTTTCAGTCAAAGATGTAACCTAGGGCTGGGTTTGAAATACCTGTGGCCCAAGGACTAGTTTGGGCCAACACCGCTGGGTGACCTTGGTCCAGCTTTACTGAGAAAATCTTTGCTGAGCTGGGATAGAAACTGTTACCTAAAGCTCTGCAAGATAAGAAGAGTGAGAAGATCAAAGTGTTATTATTGAGTTGATAATCATTAGCTACTCAAGCGAAAAATACACACATGAAAATATACAAAACTATAAGGGAAAAAAAAAAAAAAGCAAAGGGTGGCAACTCAGCAAGACTGAGGATCAGCCTTTTCCAAGAGACAACGGAGGTCAACACATCCCCTCCCTTCTGCCCAGCCACCACAAACTCTTCAGTGTCTCCTGGGTGGTGGTGAGTATACTAATGCTAAATACATTACGTCATGCTTATACATATGTACATATAAAAACATATGTTGCATATAAATACAATGTGTTGCCAGGCAGCACATTTGTCCTCGTATACGTGCATTTTGCACTAAATAGCTGATGTGTTCTCAGGTTACATCTATTCTGTCTGCTGTTCCTCTGTGCATGGTAAAAGATGCCCAGACAAAAGTGGCCCCCAAAAGGGGGGGTTTCACAAACATAAATTGGGACTTCAGTAGTAAATCCTACGTTAGGATTCAAGACGCTTAGTCACACTGAATGGCAAGCTGGAGATGGATAGACTAACAACATGGCTACAAATATTGGTTAGCAAATTGACTGAGAAAGTCAATGACAGCTTCAGGTATGGGATGTGCATGTCACACAGTAAGTCTGGAGGATTTGTAGAATTCCTGCTTGGTCTTCTGCTGTCTATATTTTTAAACTTCTGTACTACCCAGAAAGGAAAACTGAAGAACTGTACCCAAATGCAGCACGCGCACAGCCATGCCAGGCAGTAAAGGAAGCTCTTTCCAGCTGAAATGGGAACTGCATCTCAGACACTAGAATGCAGTAGCAGTCTTAGTGACCCTTGATGGCTATGGAAAACTCTCAGCAGCCTAAATACCTTCCTTTGCAGCATAAGAAAGAGTAGAGCATACTAAATAATGTGCTGCTGCCGCCCTAGTGAAGCAACTGTCAGTGACTCATTAAGAAATGCTCAACACAGGGCACTTGTGCAGGTGTACAGGACCACAAGGCGGATGCCAGCATCAGCAATCCGCAGCCTTGTCTTCTGCCCATCATGCAACCATTAGTGACCAGACCCCAAGTTCCTCATTGCTTCACCACCTGCAAATCCAACCCCTGAGTAGGAACAGCATTCCTCCTTGCTCAGACAGAAGTTCAGAGCTGCCACATGTCACCTCACCACCCTGCACCATTGCTTGTAAGGTAGAAATGAGGTATAATCTCCAAAATCCAACTTAAAGTGCACAAGCAAAAGTTGAAAGTATTACATGGTCTAGGATTTTAAACAGTGAAAGAGTTAGCAGGATTAAAAAAACCAAAACAGTGCAACATTAGCATCTGCCAGGAACATTTGAGATTCAAATAATGTTAGAGTCTGCAATGAGTAGAGCAGAAGAGATAGCTATCCCCCCATAACACGCACACTGAAAGGCAGGTGTCCCTGAACACGTCTTGTTCGCCATTCCTCTTCAAGCCAGCACTAAACTGCCTCTGGTGACTGAGAAAATACACTCCAGGCTCAATCATCTGTAACTTCATGAAGTGTTGAAGGATGTTTGGCTTTAGGTGTGAAAGCAAAGCAAGGTATTTTAGTAATGGATTTGAGTAGGTTCAAAGAATGTACAAAAAATTCTCCTTGGTGAGACTGCCAGAGTATGAAAGGTCTGCACAATGTCTAAAAATAGAGTGTGATCTCCATCTCTGCAAATCCAGACGTGATTTGAAAGGCGATTCATTTCATTACTGTTCTCCTTGGCATGATAGCGATTTCTTTTTATGCCAAGACATCAGATCCAGAACTACAGTAAACAGGATACTCTTCCAGTCAGGAACACGTGACATCACATTTTCTCTCACAGACTCAGATGTGGGTTTCTCAAGATGAGACACCAATTATCTAAACATTTTTCTTTATTCCCTTTTCAAAAAACAAACTGGTGAAAATTTAACTGAACTAACAGAATACGAACTGATAACACATATCACGGATCTGAACTTACAGCCTAAGATGCTGAATTTCTAGAATCAATCTCAATGAAATTTAATTTCACTTCAACTTTTGTGGCTCTCTTTCCACAATAATAATTTATAGCTTACTATACTTCCCTATTAGGAGTATAGGCTGACTTCAAAAAGCCAGGGAATGACTACACAAAAATGGGAAGTGGGCCAAAAAGCAATTTTTTTTCTACCATTTCATTATATTTACACATATATGGAAATGCATAGCCAAATATCATTCCAAGGTTTTCTTTAATCAGGCTAAACAAGCAATGCTCAGCAGATGTCTATTGGGAAATGGTCAATGAAAAGATATGTCTTGGACTGCTGTGGCTTTCCTGACTGCCCCAGACCATTTGATTTCTCTTACTATGCTTCAGTCTCAACAGTGGAATCCCTACACACACACACGAGTATAGGTCCCTTATCTACCGCTGGATTTTGATATCCCAGACTGAGCTTTCCAGTTACTGCTCAACTATGGGTTTGGTTTGCTTTTTTTTTTTTTTTTTTTCAAATTTGGGTATTTTCCACCACGCTTAGTATTTTCTGAGAGTTTTCTAAAGTCACTAGAAAGGCTTTCAATGAATTGCCCGAGTTTCAGGTCAGGTCCTCTGGAGTTTTTTCTACCAAAGCACAGCTTCAGGCTCCAAGCAGCAGATAAACAACAGACAGTGATAGATTCACTCTAGGCAATAGTATCTACCGATTTTAGGGGCAGGGGAGAGAATGTCTGAAATAGTTCTTGAAATCTTGTGATTTTACATAATCAAGCAGATAATGTGACAAAAGATACGAGTATAAATAATATGCTGATAACAAACAACAGCTCAGTTGCTCATAATATCTCCCTGAAGCAAGACGGTCCAATCTGAATAATGAAATTGTGGATATCATGTAAAATATAAATGAGACAAATTATTTTTAAATAGTACATTTCACATTTCAAAGGTATTCTGAGTAACCTATTTCCTCTTATGTACCTAACACTTCACTAACTGTATAGCAGTAACATCAACTAGGTGGACAAATTGTGTAAATGCAATGTTTCCAAGAAAAACTTCCAGCCATTTTGGGTGCAAGTGGCTGCCTGTTTCAGTTGACTAAATAAGCAAAATAAAACTTTTGCGTGTATACTTCAGAAGCCAAATTTTCAACAGCTTCAGACTGGTAAGTTTCTGGAAGTAGGAACTTTGTATCCCTTTACCAGTCAATTAGTCTTGAGACACTGCTCAAAATCCCTGTCACACGTACTGCTCATAAACTGACGTCTGATGATTTTAAACATGCATGGGCAAGAATCCCTATGTGCTTTTATTAAAATCCACTCTAATGGTGAGATAAACCATATCTATTTAATGCCAGTCCTGGATCAGGACCAGCCTGCATACATATTAAGGCTGCAACCATCACCTCCAGCCTTACTGTTACACCTATAACTATGTTTGCTGCCATTCTTGTTGCAGTGTTGTAATCAAGATGTAGATTCACTATGGATAGTAAGGGTGAAGAAGTGAGCTGTCCTCTCTGCTCCATAAGGTACCTACTATGCCTCAGGGCATTACAAACCAATGAAATCCAATTACATAATATCTTAAAGACATGTAAAGCAAAATCCTTTTTTTTTTTTTTTGATGGCCTCTTCTGAGGACCTACAAAGAGCAAGTAATTCCTTCAACCATACTCACCGTTAACTTATGGCAACTGGTAGCTCATTTATGAATTAAAGCTATTGGCTTCAGCATGCTTGACTATAGCAATGTCGTGAATCAAAGCTATAACCATAGAATCGTAGAATGGTTTGGGTCGGAAGGGACCTTATAGATCATCCAGTTCCAACACCTCTACTGTGGGGGCAGGGACACCTTCCGCTAGACCAGGTTGCTCAGAGCCCCATCCAACCTGGCCTTGAACACTGCCAGGGAGGGGGCATCCACAGCTTCTCTGGGCAACCCATTCCAGTGTTTCACCACCCTCATGGTAAAGGAGGTAGGAAGAGAAGGAAGGAAGAGAAGGAAGGAAGGAGGAAAAGGAGGAGAAGAAGAAATAAAAAAGAAAAAGCCGGTATCTTTAGCAACAGCACAACCAGAGAGGCAGTGAATGCAGTTCTCTGTGTTGTGATTCCCTAGTCTGAGATTTACCAGATCTGGACAAGATCTGAGCACTTTTGTTATTCTTCTGTCCACTCTCGTTTTGCCTTTTGGGAAGAAAAATAAGCCTCAAAGAGCAGCAACAATTCTAGTTCCTCTCTTTTTTTCCCCAAAAGTACAGATAAATACTTCAATGCCATTAAAAAGACTGAAAAATCAATCTATTTTTCATTTAAAATAATTCCTTTCTACACGTGAAGGGAAAGAGGTAAACAGCATTATTAAATTGAATTTCACTTTGTCTTTCCCTTTTCAAATGCTTCAACGGTTTTCCTTTCCTTCTTTATATCTCTAAGATAGGGTTAAAGATATTTAATGGAGGTTGTTGCTATGGTGCTTATACCAATGTGTCTGCATTCATTCCTCTGAACCTTGGTTAGTGCTTGTATGTGTTTACAGCTTTGTCTGTCTGGAACTATTTGCTCTTATCAAAATTAACACAGTACACTCCAGCTGATAGAGAGCTTGTGCTTGTTTTTGCCCTGAGAAGATGCAGAATAAATGCAATGTGAAAGGAAGGTCTGCAGGCCTTTTTTTAACAGTTCTCAAGTGTTTTCTTAGACTCAGAATGTGCATGTGCAGAGACAGACGTGAGATGCTGTATTTGGCAACATTTGCAAATGAGGGGACAAACTATTTAGGGGGTTTTTAACAGTTTTACAAAACATTGCATCTGACTGTGCATTCCTTGCCAGCTGACATCACGAAGAGGTATTGCTGAATGACATTGCCATTGGAGCCTTGTAGAGTGAAAGAAAAAAAAGGAAAAAAACACCCCACTTTACGTGAATCTGATCTGTGCCGCAGCTCCTTGCTGTAATGTTAGTAATCATCCTTTTTTTAATATTGGTTGATTTTTTTTGTGATGGAGACATCATGCAGGCATTTAGCTCTGAAAAATCAGATAGACTCCAGTCCTTGCTCTGGTCAAGGAGCAGAGGAGAAGGTCCAAGGAATTCACAGCCTGCACACACCTTGCACCTAAGCCCTGGACAGAGGCAAGAAGCTGAGCTGCAAGTCCAGCCTTTGTGCTAGGGACCTGGCCATGCTGCTGGGCTCCACTGGTGACACTGGTGGCCTTTCGTGCTGGAGACCCTGTGCTGTCCAAACTCTCTCCTGCCCTTGCCTGTGGAGACACTGTGGCACTCAGATCCTCCCAAAAACATTGCATGAGTCTGACTGATAGATTTTCTGAACACACCGTCAGGTCAGGGCTCAAATTAGCATTATTCTATTGCAGTGGAATTAACAGAAAGAAGTCCACTATGAAATATTGCATAATTAAACTGCAGTCTATATCATTTACCTGTAGCAAATACCTTCTATTAAAATGTTCATCTTGGACCTGAAGCACGTTTTAATCTGAAGGTGCTACTTTTTCTTATTCAAAGGTGGTGTTTTTTCTATTATGATGGGATAAACTGCACTAAAATGGGAGTATTTTTTTAATATATAAATATATATACGCATACACTGAACTGCAAGAGCTTGTGTTTCTGATGGCTATACATCTTCTTTGTAGTTCTCTGCTAATTCCTCTCTTTGTGAGCTGATGGCAGTACAGTCATTTGTTTAGTAAGTACCATCAGTGGGTTTAGGTTGTATATTTGTTATCCTCCCTCCTGAGGTAGATCTGATACCCTGGAAAAATACAACTCAAGGGGTATTATGCGAGGTGTTCTGTTGTTCTGATATAACATGGTGGTGTTTTCCTCTGTGACAAGGAGATTTTCCTCACCAGTTAATCATACTTGTTCCAAAAGAAAGGCTGTTTCCTACTGATTAAAAAAAAAAAAAAAAAACAAACCAAAAAATTGCATCCTTATTTCTAAGGAGAGGATGACTTTGGAAATGTGGGCTGCCTGTATTGGAAGAGAAAGAGTAGAATGCCAGTCCAGGAACAAAGGTCTCTGGTGCAGCCTAAGCATAGCATCTTGAATGCTGTCCTTGTTGCAACCTGTGGCTTAGGTCTTGGCAACAAGAAAGTGTGTGTGTCCTGGAAACTTTATTCTGAAATGCCTTAAGAAAATCTTTAACTGGTCTATCCAAAAGTCTTTTGAAGTTGGTGCCATGTACCCAGTAGTACCACAACTTAGAGCCAAGGGAAAAATCAGAACTGGGCAAGTATCATCCTTTCCCAGCTTGCAGCTATTTTAGCTCTCTAAAATTTGGAAGTTTTCTATGTTTTCAGTAGGTTTCTCTTTCATCTATTTCTCTACCCTTGTACCCATGTAACTTCACCACTCACAATATCCTTTGGCAACAAGTTCCACAGGTCTATTTGCTAATTACCACATCATTTTGGTTTTTTGTATAAATAGGAGTTGACACAGGACATAAATATAGAGTGCCAAGTCCCTTCAAAGTGAGTCTTTTCTGAAGTCTGTCCATCTCCAGCTCCAGCTCTATCAGCTGCTTTCTCAGAGCCATGTTCCTCCTCAGTGCACGTGGGTGCCAAAGGAAGAGGTCTGAATATGAATCTTTGCACCGCGTGGCATCACTCGGAGCTTACATGTCTACTCTTAGCTGTCTGTGGTTACTATGCTTACTGTACTATAGCTGTCTATGCTAATTGAAAAGCGAAGTAAAAATTTCCCTTCTTTATAACAAATAATATGAAAATGTCACTTTGGAAAATACCTCCTTGCAGTCTGGTGACTGACAGTACAAGTTTTATCTCGACGTAGTTTGGTTTTGTACGATGCTTATCACCGCAGTGTCCAAGCCTCTCACAATGCATCATCACAATTGCTTCTAGGGAAGGATTATCTTTCCTTTATGGGGGAGGGCTGAGGCATTTGACATCTGGTCTAGCACCCGGGAAGGCTATTGACAAACCTGTTTGCTAAAGGTCAAAACAGCAGTCTGTGGCAGAGCTGAGAACAGAGTAACAGCTCAGTACTTCAACCGCTGGACCATTTTCTCCCTCTTTTTCATTATCTTTCCAGTTTCTTGAGTGTTTTCGTTTGTCAGAATTCCCTCGTTCATCTCCATCTCTGAGATGATGTATTATTAAAATATTTTGGCACCTGTCGTGTGTTTTCTGCTTAATATTTGCAATTGGTTAGAAAGTGCAGTTTCCCAAATGATAGACCAGTTGGTGAAGGAGCACTGATAAAATTTCATTTTCTTTGTGGATCTAAAGCATTGGCAGCAACAGACTGTTATTTTCTTTTCCTGAAGTAGATCTAGTAGGGTAAGCTACTGTGTTCTGCTACCACTTACGCATCCTAAGTTTGTTAAAGGTTTTCTCCAGTGATACATAATCCTCTAATAATTTGTTTTCTGTGGCAACAGACCTTGTAAAATTGAGTTTTGTATGTGACGAAGAAATGTCATATAGTAGTTGTCCTCTCATTCGTATTTTAACTCTTATTTTGATTTTGCAATAAACATAGAAAGGCACAATATCCAAGCTCTTCTTTTGGTTTTTTTTCTCTGCAGGGAAATCAACTTCTGTTTTCTAGGATACTGAATGAGATGTCATTTTTAAAGCGTTATGGTCTTCCCACAAAATAGCCTACAACATTACTGTGAATTTATTATTTTCTTCTTTTTTTTGTGACTCAACTGAAGAAATCCATTACTGTATTTATATTCAGTGAAAAAAGTTTTTAGTAGCACAGTTTTTCTGAATTCCTTTTAAAAATTGGATACAGTTCCAGAGCAGGGCAAATGATGTGGGATATGAGCAAGGATGATGGATTCCTGGATGAATATTGCTGAAACACTCATGAGAAATACTCAGAAATTGCTAGCAACAACAGCAATCATAGAAAGAGAGATCATAACTCTCAGTAGAGCAGTTCTTGCTCTTAAATGTTACTGTGGATTTAGATGATACTGCTCCTGTATTTGCAAACAAGTAGAAGAGTAGGACAGAATTCATTTAACCAGAACTATATTTTTGGCCAACTACTAGTTGGTTGCGCTAAAATATAGGCAGAGTGAATCCTGAATGAAAATGATCCTAGTGAAAAAAAAAACCAGTGTTTACCAAGAATTACTGCCTTCTGAAATGTGATAGACCACAACCATTGCCTGAAATTTAATAGTGAAACAAAGACACAGATTCAGGATTTCCTGATGACACTGGGAGGCTTTTCATTCTGTTTAGAGAATTTTGGGTCTGGTTGTCAGTTATCTTTTCAAAAGACATTTTGTCAGCCGGTCTGAAGTGCCTGGCACGGCTCGGTCTCTCAACTGCTTCCACTGTTTTTGGAGAGGTGCTAGTCCCTCTATTGATACAGTTCAGCCACAGCAACTGCCACCAGTTGAAACACAGTGTTTTGCTCTCTTTTTTGGTCTCATAGTAAATTAGCACTGAATTCTTTGGCCATTAAATCATGCAGGCCACTACACATATTTACCATTAAACTGCAAAATTGTTCATTAATCAATCAACTGCATAAAAGCCTCAAACAGAGCAAATAAATTGTTCAGATAAAACTATTACTAAACCTATTACAGCAGGAAGTCGGCTAATTCAATAACTTCAGGCTTATTTCAAAACATTGATCTGAGGACTGAATGTCCACGTCCATATTTTTTATTTCTGTCATTCTTTACTTCTTCCAGGTCCCCAGACCCCAGACTTCTCTTAGCTGTAAGTCTCGTTTAGCTTTGACACAGACTGCCAAGTGTAAGTCTTGCATACATCGTTTTTCTGTTTACTCCATATAGGCTTAAGTTCCTGTGCTGAACAATCAAGAGATTTTCTGGTTTGTTGTACAAGTAACAGCTCATTTTTTTCTTCTCTTGTTCGAAAGTCCCCATAAAATAGATTATGGCTGAAATGGAGCGGCATTTAACAGCAACGCAGTCTCAGAGGATCAGATGTGGATAGTGACAAACCTGCAGATGAATAGGCCCCCAAATGCAAATGTTGACACCCTGAATATTCCCCCCTTAGCACTTAATGTGTTGATAACAGGAGTTCCATTCTCTGTCAGGTCAGCTTGGGCTGAGGCTGTGTTCATCTAACTACGGTCAACAGTGCAGCAAATTTGGGTGGCATCTCTAGCAGACACTTAGCAGAATACAAAACACAATAGCTTTTGGTGTATAAATAACTGATTAGGCTTGGGAGGAGAACAACACTGTTTCTAACCTTGCTTTTGTTACATTTCAGCTTTCTTTTGCAGATTAAAAAAAAAAAAGAAAAAAATATATACTTAGAATACTTGAAGTGCTGTTGAGCTACTCCCATGCACACTCTAAATAAATTGCTTAGCTGATGACTCGATCTAATACTGGACCTTTTCTGCAGGTTTGTTGTAGGCTGTTGTGTAACACAGCTCCTAAAATTGTAATTTAATAGGACTAGCCTGAGGACAAATTTGCCATAACACGGGGCCAAGTTATTACAGTAATCAGCTAGCTCAGAAGGAGCTTGAAGGAGTGAAGTGCAGAAAATGAGCCTAATCTTTCGAAAGTGTAGGTGCTAATGGAACCTGTGGACCATTGCTAACATTGCTAAGCAATAAACCAAGCAATTGAATCTCAGTATGCTAAATATGTAAAATAATTTCAAAAGAGTTGGAGTTTCATAACTATTGAGATTACATAGTGGAACTAGTTAGAAAATTTTCTAACTATGGTTTACATTCTATAGGATATTCTTCTATTTCAATTACTTTTTGTCTTTAATTTTGAAATACCCTGCAAAAAATATTGAATGTTGCCTCAATTTGATTTTTCTTGTTCCCAAAAGACAAAACCCAAAGTTTTTCTTTGTCCAAAAAGAATTAAGAATTCTGAAAATTCTTTTTTTGAAAAAGTGGAATTTAGCTTATTTCCTGAGAAAGCTTGCATTCAAAACCTGCTGGTATTCTTCTAGAAACTTCCTGAGCAACAATATATGTAGAATTTCCACTGAAATGAAAAGATTTAATTCAGGGGCATCATATCTCCCATAGGCTGCTGCAGATTTCTCTGTTTGGTTTTCACCTCCACCTTTTTATCTCTATTTATAGTGAAAAAATATTGTGAATTTTTTTTCTAGGAAACAGAAGATTAATACAGAATTCATTTCAGCAAAACCTATGTAAGGATGAATATTATTAGAATACAGCGTATTTATTTAAATTTCACGAACAAGTGTGATAACTAGACACCTACTATTTCAAGAAGTCTTTGTAGGAGCTGCAAGAAATATTTAAAAATATAACGATATCTTCTGAGGGAATCGACCCCCAGAACAAACTAGCCTAGTGATTGTATTGACTCTTGTTTCTGCTTGGGTTTCATGCTCGATACAAACCGACTCCAGTGTTTTCTCCATCTACCACATAGCGCTTATGGAACATGAATAAAATGTATTAACTAGATATAAGATTAGTTTAAGAGGAATGTTATTGCTGATAAAATTTAAAAGTCTCTCTCTCTCTCTCATTGGAAGTCGGTAATTTCGAATGACATGCAGTTGAAGTTGACAAGCAGTGCTTAAACTGGGTTTTTGTGGTGTGATGAGAGACTGTTAAAGACGCTCCCATGTACGCTACATGTTTC
>Ga0181612_170401_pt1 | contig 12392 bp, 7 predicted proteins | sample HoacroProtozoa21_FD_119630 | JGI IMG/M metagenome (GOLD analysis project Ga0181612, IMG submission 119630) | Hoatzin crop microbial communities from Cojedes, Venezuel. Combined Assembly of Gp0051906, Gp0051904, Gp0051908 | reverse complement strand
GGTGTTTCACCTCAGGAATCACATCTCCTGCATAGAGGATGACATCTGTAAGGGCTTGCTTGAGGCCTCACAGGACTTGTGTAACAGCAGTTTAAGACACAAGCAGCAATCAGGATAGTAAACCTGAGACTTCCCCTGAGACTCAGCTGCATTGTAGTCGGAAAACCTGAAGATGTTTTTGAGTTCTGTCCTGGAGAAAAAGGTCTGAAATGTGACCTGTGTGAATCACCTTTGTTTGAGGACAATCATACAATGCAGGGAAGAAAAAAAAAGTGATTGTGTTGGATGGAAAAGAGCAGATTTTCTGACTTGATATTTGTCTCTTGGAGACACGAAATTTGCCGGGGAGCTTATACCATCTTATACTCTTGGCAGATATGCCGTTTCTTGCCTTTGGCTAGTAGATCCATCCCTGATTTCTGTGATAAGGATCAGGGATCCCTTTCAGGTAATCCATTGTAAACTCTCAGTGGGAGTCATTAACTGCAAAGTGTGTCCTAGCTGCAACTGCCTTCTTCCTTCCCTAGCTTTAGATTCTGTACTTCTAAAATACTCTAATAACCTTAGAAACCACAGCAGAAAAGTTTGTATATGTGTACAGCATTTGAAGGAATGCTTTCTCTACCTTAACTTCCAGACTTACCTGACAAGCTGGTGCCTGACAAGACTTGATTACATCAAAGGAAATATCAGTGGTATGATGTGGTTGTCCATGGGATATTTTTTGCTTCGGGAAAACAAATGAAATGTTACCAGGATTCCAGTAATAATGTGACTTGTATTTTACTTCTTCCACCTAATATGCTAGAATTCATTCCTGTTTACATCTGTACATCAGTCCCTGTAGGGTCTATGTATGGCTCAGATTTTCTATCATGGGCCATGCCTTAGGTTCTAGCCTGAGTGTACAGTACAATTCCGGACAAAAGTAAATATGCAGCAAGAAACTACGAATAAACAAGTTGTGATATGCCCAGGTAGTATTTGCCAGAACAAGTCTAATGAGAAGAGGAAAGATTTGCAAGGCAAATGTTTTCTGATAGAAGCATGAGATCATAGCAATAACAATATAATGCAAGAGTTGACCATAGCAATAACAACAAACAATAGCAGAAATCTCTGGAAAAGATACATTAGTGGGATAACTGTTTTGGTACGGGATGAACGAAAGCAGCAGTTTATTCTTGTCTTACACACATGGCACAACATACAGAACCATCACAAATAACTTACAAAACCTCATACACCATGCTTCCTCTCAAATAGCTTCTAGTAAGATACAACACCATAACGAATCAGGTATTTAGTTAAAACAGATTTCCAGACATGGATAGTCTCCCATTCAAGGAGTTACTATTTCTGTAAGCTACTTGTACAAACATCGTTTTTTTACATGTTTTAATACAGTACATTATCCTTAACAGAGTTCAAGATATTCACAACGAGAATTGAATACTTTATAAAACAGCAGAATTTCTCATCTCGATATGGGTCTACATTTGCTCCTGCCTTATCTGGTTTACAGATGTGTTACAAGTCATCTTTACTCAGCTTTCCAAGCTAAACATTGCTTTAAATGGAAAAAAAAATTCTATTTACAGGGCTTTTTGTAAGATTTAATAAAAATGTCTTTTCTTCCCTTTCCCATGCCTATCCCCTACCCCTGCCAACAACTGCCATTTAGCTGGTAGAAATATTAACCCTCAACTTGCTATAGAAACTTCAAAAAAATTGATGACACCTTGTTGGATGCAAAATGAAAGATGGTCACAGCCCATCATTAATTCAAAAAAGTGGACTTTTTTTCTCCTAATGTCAGAATTTGTGTCCATTGGAGACAGATGACTCCTGCCATCCAATTTCTAGAGACAATGTACCACTCACGGGCTAATATACAAAAACTCTTTTTTTTTTTAAATTACACTCTGTCCCACTATCTTTCGTGCAATCACTTTCAGTATAAAGTTCTTTGCTTACTAGAAATAGTAACAACTCTGGTTGTGTGGTACTGACTCTAAGTCTCCCAGCCTCCATCAGATCAAAAAGTTTATCCCCTTACTGACGGCATTGCTGGGTTGACTCACAAGAATAGTTTTGCTCTATGGTTGCACTTCAAACAGCACTGAAGCCTGTAGGCATCTTTCCTTTGACTAGGTCGCTTTGGATTAGCTCTGCTTCAACGTGGCTGACAAACTCTAGCCCTTAAGCAGTTAATCAGCTTTCTAAAGAAATAAGCAAAAAAGATACCTCTCATTTATACATACAATACGCAGTTTTTTTACATTGAGCATTATCATAAAAAGCATGTTTATGTTATTTTGAAAATGTATTTTTACAGAACTTTATAAACACCATTATATCAAACACATTCTCAAAAAACTGGAGAAAATACTGACACACAACCTGGAAGAACCTCAGCAGAATTCTTCCACTACTATTAGTCTACTTGCATATTTCATATTTCAGTGTCCTTTACTGCAAACATAATTTGGCCATATGAGAACAGGTAAAGTTGACAATGAATCTCCAACAGTTTTGAATAAGACCTGGATCTGTTGTTGAAAGAAAGCAGTTTGGCATCCACTGTATGTTTTTATTACCTGGCATGCCTCTTCTGTTACCTTTACTTGCACTGAGAAATACCTTAATTACTAAATAGTCTCATTCAGTTCAGTGGGATTACAAGTGGTGAAATGACGTAGGCAAAAATACTGAAAATGATTTTCTACTTATTAAATCCTTCTTATGTCAACAACATGATTATATTCTTCTTTACATATATTGAAATTGAAAATTATATAGGAGTAACTTATGTGAACAATTCTGTATCATAAATCAGTGTAGAAACTTCAGGAAATAATCTGCTTATAGTTGTGCTATAGATCTGACAGCCTAAAAATCTATCTGGTGTGACCAAGAGTAGATTTCACAGGTCTAAATGCTTTATTTATATACTTGTTTATGTCACATTTGGTACTTCCCCATCCTGGCACAATATAAATTTAAACATATATATGTCACACTAACATGAAATCAGGATGTTATTTTCCCTTACCACCAACAACATTTAGTACAATGAATAATGAACATTAATGCATGTAATCTAAGTAAAATGCACTTTTCAAATAGTATCTAACACAATATTGTATAAATTATATTATGAACTTGGTTTCCTATTCTGAAGAAGTTTAAAAACACATTTAACTTTGTGTGTTGAGAGTAGTCTTAGTGACTGTAGCAACATTACTCACAGTTCAGGAAGTTAAACAGCAGAATAAGGTTTTGTTCTCTATCGCTCTACTTCATTTCCTCTTTAGTGAAACTAAAGAGGAAATAACTTTTGTGTAAGTGTTACTGAATGGCTTAAAATATAATTGGTGAAAGGTCATTGACTGCAATCCTGTATGTTACTTCTTCTCAGTAGAAATGCTTTCCCACGGCTTGAAATGTTTAAAGTGTAATCCTTGCTAAAGGAACAAATCCAAACCAAATCTAATCCCAAATTCTAGCTATACTGTAACATGTGCAGTCAGCCATAAAGGAGCCCTTTTAACAAAATAATGTATGTTAACTAGCTTGCTCAACTATTAGTAGAATGTATCTATTTTGGCCACTGTAATAAACCCCGTTATATATATGCATATTAAAAAATCCAGGTGTAAATAATTATACAGTATTTCCACGCATGAAACAACTAGCTGTATGTGGCGTGATATATAAAGCAAATAACTGAAACTCTCTTTAGTCTTTGGGATGATCAAAGTATAAGTAACCAAACTTACAAACAATGATTGAATTTTCATAAAAGAAGGTTTTTGATAGACAGACAGAAGGAATTCCCTTCCTACTGACCCTCATTCCCCTTGGCTTTTAGTGATTCATCCCTTCCCCCCATTAAGCCACAGGTGGTTTTTTTAGATCTTGTGATACAATTTGACAAGTTTATCTTTTTCTTTAGAATAGTACTAATAAAGTTTCCAGTAACTTTTTCATAAAACATCATCTGATCTCATTGAAGTTGATACTGCTTCAGAAGTTTCAGATTATTTAAACTTCAGAAGAAAGTTAATCTGATCCAATTATGTTCAAGTCTAATGGAATAGAAATTTCTTTATTTACTGTAAAGATTTAGTTACCTTCTGTTCTGATAATTCAATCTAGTTTTTATTCCCCCCCCCCCCCCCCAAATAAAATCTTGTAGTTACAAGCTTGTAGTTATATATAGCAAAGAAAGAAAACTGCTCCTTGCCTATAGAAACATACATAGCTTTTCGGGTTCCAACCCCTCTCTAAGCTCCTAACCATCACACAACATATGCCATTTGGCAATTTGTCTCCTAGGATATTCACAAATTTCTTTCCAGTGCTCTCCACCTGTTCCTTCTGCTGAAGATCCCAGTGTTAACCGGCCAATGATTTCATTCCTTGACCCTCTATCTGAATCTAAAACCAAAAATTCAATGCTGATATCATCAAGGCCCTCGCAAGGAATGTCAAAGACAAACAATTCATTGAACACTGCATTGGGGGTGCATTTCTTCACATGGGTTTTCTTTTTAGAAATTCTCTTCTTAGCATGATATAGGTTCACTTTGACATAAGGGTCTGCAATGAAAATAAAAAGCACAGATCAGCCATTTAACTGCATTTAAAAATTCTTTGGCCTAATTAACAGCAAATTTTATGCCTTACTAAAAAAATTACATCACAATAAGGAGATGTTTTAAGTTATTAAAGAAGATTCATCTCGTCCGATATTTGTGTGTTCATTTGAATTAATCCTTTTAAGCTCCCATTATGATCACCAAAGATGTAATCAAGATAGTCAATGAGGTTTAGGAAGTGATTCATCTGACCAAATGCAGGTGTCTCCTGTTCCTTTTGACTTTACTAGGTCTGTTAGGAGACCTTGATACCAGTGATCAAGTAGACCAAGAAGGTGGTGGGGATGGAAGAGCTTTTGAGCAAAAAAAATACCATCTTCCTAAGCATATTGAGTTATGCAGTTGTTTATCTAGCCCCATAGAAACACAATTTCACCCTCCTCTTTGTGTAAGATTTATGTTGTGCTGAGGGGAAAGTCACGAAGGAAATAAGTACCGTTGTGAGTGTAGTATGTTACTGACACACAAACATCTGTGGAAACTGTCCTTGCTGATGTACAGCAAATAATGAAGGACTGTCTAAATGAACTGGGTGTTCAGGTGTGGCATGGCTGCCCATATCTCTTAGAAATATTATATTCCTATTGTACTTAGCAAGGCTGTATGGAGGAAAACAGAAAGAACAAACAGATTTATAGCTTTGCTAGTAAGAAGTACTGTAAACAAATGCAGAGTTTGGATATGCTATAGGGTCCAGGTGGCTGCTGACACTATGAGGGCTTTTCTTTTCAAGTTATTTTCCCACCAGGGTAAATCTCAGCCAGGCTTGGTCTGATAAGATCAGCTTGCTGCCATGTCATCTTCATGAAACCTCCACTATCTGCTGTGACTCTGGGGTTGATTATTGTAAGTACATATGCTCTCTTACAGTGGAGTAAAGTGTTTGACTCCATTTATATCCTTTCTCCTTATGATACGTGAATAAAATTGAGATCAGAAAGAGGATCTCAATGGAACTCCACCTTGTAAGTGGGAGTTATCTACAGCTTTGTTTTACTGGATCCAGGATGCGTTAACTTTCTAGGTAAATTACAGTATTTCTTGGTATGAGTAGAAAGACTCTATTATTGGTTGTAGTAATTATGACTCAGTGGTTCCTCAAATTACTTCCTCTTCTGCTTCTTTCAAAAAATGTTTCTGAAATGAAAGAATATCAGTCCTACACAGAATCAACAGCAAATGTGTTACTCTATGTGCAGTCCTTTGTTATGTACTGTCCTTTTCATGTGGTTGTCTTATCCTTAGTATATTGTACATTAGATTTTATTCTGTTATTATTTATTTAGCTTTATTGTACATTTACATACAGTTCTAGTATTGGCTTCAAAGGAGGTTCTGAATGCAAAATAGCACAACAAGACCAAAAGAAGGGAGTGCAAAAACTGCTCCTTCTCAGTGCACCACAAGTGCAGCTCGTGCTAAAGCACAGGTGTTCCTTTACAACCTGCTTCCAGCACTGGCACAGTTCACCTTTTCACTTTGCCAAATACATCTTAGTGCTCAGTGGGCTACATTCAACACATATGTAACTGGTTACTTTTCTTGGTGCTAAGATGAAATAAGCTGCAGGATTATATCACTCAATTCTGATCTTCTGCAAATAAACTGATATTTGTCATAAATGAAATCTTTTAGTACCTGCAAACAGCATCTCATACTTATGGCAAATAGGTTCTGTTCAAGATAATCACAAAACTCATTGGTTTCCACTGTTAATTGATGTCTTTTTTCTAATGTGATTGAAGAACAAGTTTACAAAGCATACATCCTGGAAAATAAAGCATTGACCTAGATATAAAAAGAATGAATAGGCTGCAAATAACAGCAACACCATTTCTTCATTTATGGGATGTTTTTGTTCTTGAAATGCCACATTTCAGCTGTCTTCTGTTTGTTTTATATTCTTAGGCAATATTCTTTTGTAAAACCATTACCTGATAATCCTGACACATCAGATTTAGGTAGATGCCTGGCTTTTAAAACAACCACGGTGAGCGTGTTTGTTGTAGACTGATAACAGAGAGAGATCAGTAATTCTCCACGTCCAGATGATTTCTGAGGAAATGAAAGAAAAAAAGAAATATGACTATTTGAAAGAAATTATATTGATCAAGCTTTAAAACAGAACTAAGAAGATTTATGAAATGTCACATAAATATATGTTCTGAAACGGTTTAAAAGGATACAACTTATGGAGTTATGCTACTTTACATAACAAATATCATTTCCCTCTACCGTAGTTACAGAAGTCTTCTTACAGTTGGTTATTAGACTGAAGAAAAATGAATAATAAATGAAAATATATGTTGACGTGGCATCATTAGCTTCAGAGATTAGAAATTAAATGCTACATCCTGAGAAAAAAATCTCAGTGAACAAAAAACGTCTCAAGCCAATCAAAATTCTGTAAAAGACATATTAAAAAAAGAATAGAGGTAAATAAAAAAAAAATCAGTGAGATGTTTTTAAACAGGAAGGATTCAAACACTTAGTGAAATCTCATTCCTGACATTTTTTAAAGTAGTATAATATATGTGAAATAAAAATGAGATCATTGATTTCCTCAATGATTACCAGAATTCAATTTGCGGGATTACTTTATTTTAGAGAAAGACAGAACTCAAGAGAAACAAGCAAAAATAACACCTTATATACCAGAAAACCCAATAAGTTATCAACAAAATATCAGTGACATAGTTATAGTTGTTGTAATATAGTGATAGATTTGCTAAATAACAGTATTAGTTATGGATATGTTGTCTGGAAGGATTTTATTTGATTTTCTACATGCTTGCTCTTTGAAAACAGTCAAACTGAAAGTCAATTCACATCCCACTTAGTAGAGATTAGGAGAAATGTGTGTGATGCATGTGCAATTCTGTAGTTCAGCTGTGATGGTTTTAAATGATCTTTACATTCTGAAATAAGACAAAATGCTATGAAATATTTTTAGCCCAGTGAAGTCAAGTATATTTTGCATTGACTTTGGTAAGGCTTTGGCTTCTCTCTCATGTCTTACTATCTTTAGCAGAGCTGCAGCCTGTGTTACAATTCTAGAGAGAAAAGGTAATAACAGCACCAAAGTGCAACAACATATTACTGCATGAGCAATACAGTCTCTAACAGGTTCCATTTCCTTAACTAGAGACTATCTGCATTCTCTAAGAACCTGCTATAAAACCTGTGTAGTTAGGGTGAAAGAATTACATTGACTTCAATAAGCCTTAAGAAAAAATTATTTCAAACAGAAAAACAGAGGGAGGAAAGGGGAATAACATATAAATCTTTGCATTCTTTCTTTTTAAAACAAATTAATGTGAATTGAGGCTTCTTGACCTAAGGTAAATGGGTCCACTCAAACCCACTGCACCAGCTAAGTAAGCAGGTAGAGTTTAGGACATTAGTAATTTCTTGCAACATGCTCATCACAATGTTCTTTTATTACATTTGTGTAGTTACTTCCTCCTGCTGGCATTACGAAAGCATCTCAATGACTTTCATGATTAACTTGTTCCATTTTCTTTCCAAGATGCTCGTGACATTACACAAGAATCATAGCTAACACTAACACAAAATTTTCAAGCTTTAAATAAAAAATATGTTACCCTAACATTTCTTTTGATGATCTCTCTGTCCATTAGCAGCCTTCCTTCTGACAATTCAGTTCCTGCGAGAGGAATGAGGACTTCTCCAATGATATCATCTCTGGAAAACCTGTCAAAGCTCAAGATCATAAAGTGAAGTGTTAAGTCTTGAATTTGGCTATAGGGGATCCCATAAAACGTGAAGGTCTCATCAAAAGCTGGATCTAAGGTTTTTCTCAGCACTCTGGTTTTCACCTTGTGTTTTTTCTCAGGTAGGATTGTCATTTTGATGTAGGGATCAGAAGTCATTGACTGTTCATCCATTGCTGGAAGCCCACGTGCTTCTTTGATGTTCACTACAAATGCCTTTTTCTCAAAGTTGTACTCTAAGGAGAGAAAGAGAGTTCCTAGCTTGTCTTGTTTATCTTCAGATGACAAGGAAGTAATGGATTTTAAACTGTCAGGGGATACTGAATCTTTCTTCCTTTCTACAAAGTGCTTAGGAGACAAATTTTCAAGATCTGGAGAGCTCTGGATTTTAGGGGTTGTTTTGGGGAAGTTGCCATTTAGATCTCTCTTCTCCAGGTCAAGATGGAGAGAATTCTTTGGCATCGCTGATTTATTCTTTGCTTCACTTTTGTCATCTGCTCCAAACTTCTTCTTACTGTTGAGATTCTCAGGGTAAATATCAACCCCTTTCAGAACATGGACAAACTTATACGGAGGGGTCTTATTGGATTTGGAAGATTTACGCTGGCAGCAAATCCAAGCAAAAAGGGAGACAGAGAAGACAAGGCCAAATGCACTAAAGATCCCAACCACTGTAGGAATTTCATCTGCAAATCAAATAAATAGCAACAAGAACATAAGCAACAGTGCCTTGGACTCTGTGTAGTATATAAAAGTAATAATTTAAAGCAATATATAAATATATATATAAAATATAAAGTAATAATTTAGTAAAACAAACTGATATAAGATGGTAATAGCAGCACGATCGACAGACTGAAAGTGCTTTTCATGGTACATATTGCTCGCCACCTGCAGGCATGAATCTGTAGTTCCATACTAAGGCATGATTGTATTAGTATTTTTCCATACACAGAGTGTTTGGGAGGAAAATACTATTCCCAACCTAATAGTAATAACCATCAGTAATTGATTGACTATCTCATCCCTCTGTGTGTAGTTTCTGGGTTTATATGTTTGTGAGTAATATCAGCTCTTAGAAGGTTTCAGCTTTCAGTTTATGGAGCTTTTTTTGGTTAGATAATACAGATTCTGAAATATACATTACTTATAGATACATTGTCTGCTTTCACACTGCTTCCTAGAAAACTTCGTAGACTCAATTGACTCATTTTTTATGGTCCGATCCCATAATTGCCTGGAGGTGTCTCTTGAAAGAACTGAGTTTAATTGGAGGTTATAACACTCAACAGTTTCAATGGGATTTTCAATACTTTGCAAGAGGAAGTCTACCAAGAAAATTTAGAATAATTATATGCCAAGTGTCTTTTCCAGACGCATGTGACATTGAGCAGTCACATGTGAGTCTCAAGCTGAAAGAAATATTAAGTATATCATTGACAGTCACTAAGCTTTGCACTTCAGACACTATCAATCAAAGCTATAGAGAGTTTATAGAAAGGGTCACTACTTTTTAGGAGTATATAAGAAAAATATTAAAACATAACTGTCTTCTGCCTTAATATGAATCCTACACTTAAACTAAATAAAGAGAAAATTGAGCAAGTGTTACAACCGCGATTGTTATGTGGATACATTAGTTATGTAGGGTGTCATTAGCCCTTCAAAGCATGCATCGAAGGGGCAAAAGAACACAACTAATTGGAAATCCAATTTTGCCCATAAGTAACATTACTAAGTGAATTTAGATTTTCCACAATGTAGCAATCAGAGCTTAATCTTTATTCCCTGCAACAGAGGAAGACTAGCAGAATATTAATGGAATGACATTGCATACACATAAAGGCAATTGTGTAACAGTTCTGCTTCTCTCGCAAATGATTAGTAGATCTTTCAGGATGAGAAAAGAAAAACTATTGCGCTTCATGTACTACTAAATCAGCTTCATTCAGGTAAAGCTGGGCAGACAGAAGTGCTGCCACTATGCCTTTGCGTTTTAGTGGAATGATTCAAAAAAACTGACAATAATACTATCAGAGCAAAATAAGACATAATGTTCCAGCACAGAAAGGATCAGGCCTGGTTATTAATTTCTTCTGACAATATTCATATCACTTTACCTTTGCTTACAAGCTCAACCAGCCTACATACTTCATTGCAAGAACTTAATGAAAAGACTGAAAATTATATACATAACCAAAAAGTATTTTTTGAAGTTAAACATGTGGTTTTAAGTTTCAAGAAGTCCCTGGGCAGAAGAAATTTAAATATACATTGTATAAAGGTAGAAAGCAAAGAGTAATTAAAAACTAATCAGAACACTTTAATAGCTTTTAAGAATGTTTTTCACATTTATAATACTTTTTCATATGATGACACAGTTTTTATAGCAATGGAAATTATGCTATATTTTAATTCTACCACTAATGAAAGCAGTGGTAGAATCAGTTTGGTGCTTAAAATATTAATTGTCTTCCTTAAATGAGTAATTAGACAAGCATGATGTCACTAGTGGGGTTAGAAACATCAAGTGGGTGGGGTAGGAAAGAAGATGAAATGGTAACTAAAAAGGTTTTATATTTACAACTAATTATGTTGCAACCTGAATTTCTTGCTGTTGTCATAATGTAAATCAATCGGTTAACATTCAAGGCAGCGTATTAATAGGAAACATCACCTATTGATCCTGAGAGAAGTTATTTTCAGTTATGTGATATAAATGTGAAGTCACTTCACTGAAGTCAATGGAATGAACCTTCAGGTAAATCACTTCTAAAGCAAATATAATCTAGGCTACTGTTAATATTTGTAGAGTTCAGAAACAATTCTACTTACTGCTTTTCTGAGCACGGCTATTTATGCATTTTGAATGTGCACATACATGACTGTTTCTAAAACTTATGGTATCACAGCTAATCACCCTACATCCAATGCATAGAAATGACACAACTGGAAAGTTCATTGTTATCATTGATCAAGTCGTGGTTGTTTAGCTGACAAAACTGTGTTCCTTTATTTTCATCTTCCTAGACATGTCCTTTACAAGACAGCCTTTCTCTTTAATGAATGGTTGACAAGTCTTTTTCTACGACAAGAATAAAGGAATGACAATTATTCCAAGAATGGCTTGCACAAAGATTTTCTCTCTGGTACAGGATACATTTACATCATTTAACCGTGAAGCCATGCTACTTAACCAAGACGGAGAAAACAACCCTAAACCTAATGAAAATGCGCCTACACAAACTTCTTAATCTTTCCTAGCTCTTTACCGGGGGGAATGGATAAGGACGAAGGAAGTGAGAAGGGAAAGAAAGCAATTTTGCACAACTTCTGAGATCGAATAGCACTGGTAGCAGTCAGGGTCCTCCCAACAATCTACATGCTGGGAGGCGCAGGGTGGCTCAGCAGGGGCTGCCTGCGTGCACTTCTCCCGGGAGCCCCACGGGCGGGGAGTTGGGGCCGGGACGCTCTTACCGAACTGCTGGCGGCTGGCCGCGATCGGAGCCATGTTGGCAGCGTGCGCTGTCCGCGGTGCTGGAGCCGCTGTCCGCCGTGCTGGAGCCGCTCGCCTAGTCTGGGATGCGGGAACCGCCTCCCCGGGTGCCGAGCGACCTGCCTTGGGCGCAGAACGCCTTGCTCTGCTGTCCCCCTGCTCTCCGCTTTCACAGCGCCTGGGCAGCTGTCTTTTCCAGCGTGGTTTAAAAAAAAAGAAAAAGAAAACAACAAAATAAAACAAAACCCAGAGACACGAGCGGTGGGGAAGGTGGAGGAGGAGGATGCAAGGGGGCTGGAGAAAAGGGGGGAGGGGAAGCTTCAGTCTTCCCCTTTGCACACTGATTTGCAACCCCCTTCCTGTTTTGGCTTTTCTGAGTAGCTCCGCTCTGAGACTGAAGACGTGGTTGAAACCCAAATTGACGCAATCCTGACGCTACAGGGCTGAAATCAGCACCTTTCCCACCTCCCATCCCCCCCTCCCCAACCACCACACCCT
>Ga0181612_129848_pt1 | contig 12392 bp, 6 predicted proteins | sample HoacroProtozoa21_FD_119630 | JGI IMG/M metagenome (GOLD analysis project Ga0181612, IMG submission 119630) | Hoatzin crop microbial communities from Cojedes, Venezuel. Combined Assembly of Gp0051906, Gp0051904, Gp0051908 | reverse complement strand
TTTTCTGAACATTTATGTGAAAGAGGTGACTTGCCAGAGTCATTTTAAGGGGTTTCTTTTGTTAACAGCTTTGCAGCACTAGCACAGTAACAGTAGAATTCAAATGAACTCAATAAATGCACACAGAGCAAACTCATTAGAGGTTAAGCTAGCTGAAGAACACTGGGAAAGTTACAAACAGATGTGATAAGCGCTCCACAATATAAAAACCTAACCAAACTTACTTAAGTTCATATAAAAAGATAAGTGTGTGATAGTAGGATTTTGCATACATGTAGTATATATTTTTCTGTGCTGTAGCAACAACAAAAAGTAAATCTTTGAGACTCTCCCAGTGGAGTAAGTATTCCTGTATTACAGGTAGGTAATTTTAGAGGGAAAAAGGTTTAGTGACCTTCCCAAATACTGATACTAATTTTGGATTTTTCGGTTTGAAAGTTTGAGATTTTTGTGCTATACTACAGACCTTTCTCTTGTTTAATAAATAGATACATTCTGTGCTCCCAAGTTAGCTATAACTCATATTCCTCTCTGGGGGAGCTTACAACTAAGCTGGCATTTTAAGACCATACTGTATATGCCTATATGTTGAGATTTGCATTTATTTGCTGTACTGAGTCATCACACTGTTGAATGCCATCTTTCTTCACTCTCACCTCTCACCAAGGACTTAGAGGTACTTCTTGATTAGCAACATTGCCACAGATACAAAAATGACATCCTTCCTTTGTGCTTTCTACCATTCTTTTCCCAATTACAGTTACACGGAATCCTCTGGAGAAACCCCACTTGGGTAGAATTTATTTTGGCCTCTTAAAGTCCCATTGACATTTATGTGATGCTATATAAAATGATAGGAACAGCAAAGCAGCTAAAACCCAACTCAGCATTTGAAACATGAACACTGTAGACTTTCACTTTGCTATTATCCATATTGCTAAGACTCTGTAAATGACTTATAAGAATTATTTTTTAATGAGCATACTAAATATCTGGCCAGTTGTGTGGTAACCCAAGAGATCAGAAAACCTCTGAGGGACCTGTTACAGTCTCTTGTGTAAATAATACAAAGTTAATAAGTAAGTAATAAATATTTTTAAACATTCTGATTGTGTATTAAATAGAGAAACCAAAACAGTTCCAAAGGAACCATTCCATCCTCGGACAAAAAAATGTGCATTTCTTAATTTTCTATAAGGCATACATTTGCCTTAAAAAATAAAAACAAAGCTAATAAATTACATTTTAGAGCTCTATTTAAAGACACTCATAGAGAGACGTAGGCTGACAAAACTCAGGAAATTCAAATGTGGAAGTAGAAACATAAATGTAAGGGGGGTGTAATTCATGCCATTATACCTGTTTGAAACAATTTGTGTGAGTTAAGGATAGGGTGCCAGCATAAACTTTGAATTTATTGGCTTTTGTTGCTTTAAATCAGACCCTTCACATTATTTAAACATAGTTTTTGTATTTAATATTCAGAGCAACAGAGCACGTACATTTGGCTGCAGATAGATACATAATTCATGTTGGTAGGAAGCATACCTTATAACACTTAAGTGGTTTATTAAACTTGTTTCATCTGATATGGGATAAATTCTGTAATTGACAGCAAGTCAGAGGCAGATCCTACATCTGTCATATTTAAGATTACCTTATGTTATAGAAACTGTTCTGCTGTGGCCTCTCAAGGTTTGTTGTTTTTCTTTTCCTGGAGAGAAAATATATGAAATATGTTAATGTTGTTTAAAAATGACTTAAACCTGAACTCCTACATGAGATTAGTTTAGCGGTCTCAGCTCAGTCCCCATCAGACAGTTGAGTATATCAGGAAAACCATCAAACATATTTTGGCACCAGTGAGTAGGACCAGCAGCCTCTGATCTAAAAAGGCCTGGCAATGAGCCTGGGGAGCCTGAATTACCTCTTATTTTAGGGACCATGAACTCCTGAAGTCAGAAGGGGGGTCATACTGTGCAGGAAGGTTATTTCTGTACTTCTCACTCCCTCTCAAGTTTATAGATCATAACAGAATTATTTGAAATTACCCCACTGATTTGTTGAGCGTGGACAGAAAAAAGAGAGTAAAGAGGATTGTCTGTCTCAGACAGTGAATTCCACTCAGATCTACTGACACTAGAATGTTTTTTCAAGTCTTCTGTCATTTCTGTTATCTGTATGGCGTTGCCAGTATGGACTGGGAAGAGTCTTAGGGTGGAGCACGCTACAACTAAATTGTGGTGTTACAAGCATCATGACGTCTAACATTTCTTTTGTTGTCTGCATCACAATAGATTGAAATGCTAATAGGCAGCAATGAGTTTTTTGACTCTGTGTTCCTGCTGTTGATTATTGATAACTATAGAGTGATATTTTGGGATAGAAGTTCTAATGATAACAAGACATGCCCAAAATAAGTAGATGGGTCAGAGTGACTAAAATATCATGAAGATTGTGGCACAGTAGTGGTTAAAACCCCTTCTTTTCAGAGAATGGATAAAGGTAGATTATCAAGTAAGTGAATACCGTCTAGTATTTTTGCTTCAGCTGCTGTTATTTGTTTGTTTCTTTGGTAGTCATGTTGCACCAGCCTGGAATAATGATCATTTAAGAAAAGTTTCTCAAACTTCTCCAAATCATGCTCATCATCAAGACAAGTGCAACCCCGCCGGTAAGATCTCTCTGTAGTTAATATATTATTAAAGTACTTTCTGAGATGAGATTATCCCAGCTTTCTTAAAGGTTTTGAATAATGCAGCTGTTAATGTTCACATCTGAAGTGCCAACTCAGATTTTAGATGACAGTGACAATGAAAATCAACAGAGCAGTTACACTGCAGCTGTGCTAGTTCAAGCTCACTGCTAGTAAAGGTAGATGTGCTACGTCAGTAACTTTCAAACTATGTACAAAATACTTCTGCACAATTACAACCTCTGGAAACTTAATTTAAAGACAGAAGAATGAGAGCGAGTCCGAGCTATGATTGAGAATTATACTTTTCTTCTTTTGCCATTAATTAGCTCTTTCCTGTGAAAAGATATGCCAGTACATATAGGTCTAGTACAGGAACAGTCGCAGAACAATATAAGCTGTACAAATCAGTGAAAGAACATCACAGTTGGGCTAGACAGGTAACATTTCTGTTGATGACAGTATTTGTAGCAGATGCCTTTTTCTTCATTTTTCCTGGAAAGAAGTGACATATTTAGAGGAAGCTCCCAAGAGTTCTTTGAAAAGGTTGTTACAAGTTACAAAATAAAGACGGCTTCAAGCAAATATTGAAATGTTCACTTTGGGAGCCATTAAATGAGCAAACCATCATGAGTAGTCCTGTCTGGATAAGTGATAGCGTATAGATATCTGGCTACCTGAGTGCTTCCCTTTGCATTTATGCTACGTTCCCTTGCTAGGAGGTTTTTATTTGACTAGTTCCTCATTGCATCTCTGCAGAATTGGGTTACTTGGGTTACAATTATTATTGACTTTCTTAAGTTCACGGTTTGTAAGGTACAGCCATTTTCAGAGATACGGGGTTTGGATTGCAGGAGAGTAATTGAGTTTCTGTTTCATTTTGCCTTTGTGTTCATGGTTTTAAAGTCTCAGACCCTGAATGGGTACAGGGAGCAGAAGGACCTGGTGTACAGTATCAAACTGGATGGCACTGTAACAAATCATTTTGTAAGCAAATAATAACAATGTTAATGGTGAAGCTGTTAGTGGAGCTTTAGGGTCAGATTCCACAAGCTTTAGCGACAGCAGGAATCCTTTTACACATTACTAACTTTACAGAGAGCAAAGATCATTCAGAAGACTAAATTTTGTGGAAGTAGGCTCAGAGTTCAGGTGGACATTCGTCTTTGATGTTAAAAGCAATTTTTTTAATCATATGATAATAAGAATATTCTAACATTTTTGAGACATTTTAGAATGCCCTGCAGTTTTCTCTAATTGAAACTGCGATACTGATTGATACTCAGAGCAGCAAAATAAGATTTTAGCCACCTTTCTTTTAACAGTCCATTTAAAAAACCTTCAAAAGGAGCTTGGCACTCAAAGAAAGTAAGTTTCTTAGGAAGAAGTCAGCCTGAAAGCCTATGTAAACACTTGTTTCTTTTTCCTCTTTATCAAATCAGCCAGGCTTTGAGATGTGACTAGCAAGTGAAAAGAGGCTTGTAAGTGTCAGTCCAGTGGAAGATTCCAGCTGAAGTAAAGAAGTAAAGAAGTTACAGTTCTACAGTCCAGAGAAAATGTGTCCAGCTGTGACATTGCTCCTTCAGGGCACCAAAAGAAAAGGGAAAGTTTCAGTCTTTTAGACAGATGAAAAGTGTCAGATTTGTTATCTTCCCAGAGCGAATAATCTTTTTTTGGCTCTCAAATAAGAACTGATATAAAGATTAAGATAATCCTCATTTCTTTTGAGGAGATAGCATAAATATTTTGCAAATAAAATACTTTCAGAATTTTTTTTACCATTGTAACAGCAGTTCACACAGATGATTCTTTTCCACTGGGATGCAGAAAACAAGCTTTTTTCATACTCTGTCTTGGTGTTGATCCAAGAGACCTCCAAAGTTAGTGTTAGAGAAACAGACACAAATCATCTAATGCACAGCAAATTTCCACTGGAACCATGGTTCATACTGATGTGACTTGGACTTTGTATAACGACGGTAGGATCAGTTTGATGTTATTGGCTGTTGGCCCTAGTCTGAGAGGTGGTGAAAGATCTTCTTCTCTCCTCTTATTTTGACCGCAAAGTGCTCAGCAAACCCCAGACTCCCACTGGCCTCAACAGAAATGCAGAAATTCAGGAGACTTAACACTTTCCAGGATTGGGCCCAGATGGATATGACCATTCATCAGTTAATTTTACTGTTTTTCAGCAGTTATGAAATAGACACCATGAGACGCCTTTTTTGCACAGCTGGAAAATTATAACTAAAGTTCCATCATTCAGCTTCCCATGGAATGCATTTTGCTCTGAGACAGGCAATCTAAATAGTGGCTAGATACACCCTCACCATAGTCATAATTGTCACAGTATTTGGAGGGGTGGGATGTTGTTTTAGGACAAAGTCATTTTTTAGTGACATTCACTTTAATTGGTATCTAACATGAGATTTTTATTGCATTTTATTTATAAAATACAGAAAAACAGAAATTATGTTTAACATCCTTTTTGTAGTGTAATTAGGCATTCTGTTCACTCTTACTTTTCTCAGTTGGACTATAAATCCTCAGAGTTTTTTGCTTGTGAGCCAAATTCTGCTATCTTTACTAATCTCGATGGGCTGTAACATCAGCCTACGAAGTAATCTCAGTGGGACAAATTCCTGTCTCCAATACTGCCGTGAAAATTGAAAGCAATCCTATAACTATGATTACACCAAAAGCAGAATTCGTCTCAGTGATGTGAAAGAGCCAGGCAGGTAGTATTTTCCCTCGAACACTTTTATTCATGCATTTGGAACCGTAATCCTGTGTGTGTTAACATGTCCTGTAGAACTGAATGAACAGGAAGAGACTGTGATGAGTAACGTTCACAATTTCCATTATCAGAAAAGCTGTCGCCTTTCATTTCCCACTGAAGTCAACAGAAGCTGAAGGTGTTGGATGATAAGGTGGCACTAGGCCTCCACTAAGTTATGTTCCAATGCATTGCAGAGCACAGACGGAAGGGGATTACAGTTCAGTAAGCCAGTCAGCTACCACATAAGTTACAACTGAAGATCGTATCTAATTTGTGTTTAAAGTCTTAACAATGGGCTGGGAACTGGTTATCATAGCACCTGTGTAAGTTGCTTGTAATATTAGAATTATTTGTTACACTAATTATTTCTTACACTAATTGTCTACCAAGACTCTTCAGCCTAGTTACGCTACGTGCTGTTGCAGTATAAAATGATACTTCCTGGCAACAACTCCAGATGTAGACTACTCAGTGATTTTTCAGCCTTTTCTTTTCAATGCCTCTGGTTTTGCTATCTCAGATTGTGGGTGCATAGAGTCTAAGAACGTAACCTCAAGCACTTAGAAAACATTAGCTATTTCCAGAGTGATGAATTTGGCATTCAACATAGCTCCCTAGTAAAATTCATCTGAATTCAATGGGACACACCTTCTGATCTCCTAAAGGACTGATGTGGTTGAAGATAATGGAAGTTTTGAATGAAGAAGAGATTCAGTAGCTACCACCTGAAATGTGCAGTAGGGGATTTTTGAAATAAGGGATTTAACATTTTATGACTTTTAACATTTTTATGTTGTAATGCATTTCACTTCCTTGTAAGTAATTTTAATTTTCATGAAAATTAAAAGATTGATTGCATTACGGCTGTCTTCTGCACAGACACAAAACTATTACAGGATAAGAGGCAGGTAGAGAATGCTCCACACTGCAACAGAAACATGCTTGAGCTCTATCCAGAAGACACTGGCCTAGTAATATAATACATTCTCAATGGTTACTTAACGTCAAGATCCTACATAAACTCATGCATGTGTTAAAATTTCCATGCATGAACAGTAACTTTGAAGACAACGACCTATTCATATTCACAAATACAGCACACAGATAAGCACTGAAGGATGATTTAATCTTTGTCAACCTGTGAACACTTTTTTTTATCAGAAAAATTGACAGGTTTCATTGCAAGATTTTCCACATAAAATACACTGTTAAGTGCAAGCTACTGCATTTATATGTTGTAACAAATATTGTGCATGAACATATCAGAAATAGACCACCTTGCTTTATCGCCTAGATATTAAAATACTGTGTAGCAAATTCTAAAGTTTTTTTCAAAGGTCAGATTTTCACAGAATAAATACTGAACAAGAACTTCAAGCTATGACCTCATTACTAATTGTGTCTGTTTACTTCTAACACTTGTGCTACTAACATTTTAGATCTAACTGAAAATGCCTGACTGAACAGAACTGTTTACAGTCACAGAATCTCACTGGTATGGAGAGGTCTTCGTGAATGAAGCCTTCAGATTTTTCTGGCTCTTAAAAACATGCCAGGTTTATTCTGTCTGTTTTTTGTAAGAGCAGAACTCTGCAAGGATCCCTGGCAGAGATTTCTTCCAGCCACCGTATGACAAGGAGCAAGACCCCACACCCCGGCTAGCCAGCAAAGGAAGGAGGAATTCTGAGTCTGTGACTCCCCTGAGATTGGCAAGAGGTGAGAGATACTAAAATTCAGTTTGCTGCACTATCGCCACACTGTCTTCGGTGTCTCTTAACCACTGACTGTTATCATAAGACCATTGGAGCTATGCTGCCACCAGCATGTAAAAGCCCTCTGGATTTTAAGTAGTGCTAACACAAAACCTGCACTTCTGTGTTTCACTGGAGATGCTTTTTGTACCTTTCTCCCAACTAGCATATTTTTCTTCCCAAAGGCAGCAAGCTGATTTTCTAGGAAACTTGTTTTTAAAGGTTTTGTTTATCCTGTATGCACAAAATGTCTCCTACTTTCATAGTACCAGAGCCAAATTTTGGGTGAAATATTTCATGGCAGCAATCAGCAAGTCAGCTGGTAAATATGGAGAATCTTACATAGCCACAGATTGTATCAAAACAATTGTACAAGAAGGAAAGCATTGATGCCAATCAAAAAAAATATATCCTTCAAGAGTAAGTACTATTATCAACAAACTTTTATATTTCTTATTCTCTGTTTTAAATGCACTTAGTAAAAATTGAGCTCTACGGAGAAATATACCTGAAAGCTCCACCTGCAAATAAATAGATAGATAGATAGATAGATAGATAGATAGATAGATAGATAGATAAAGGTAGCTGGTTTTTTTAAATAAGAGGGAAACAAAACAGGTGACCATTTATTTTTTCATTTTGTCTTTGATCATTTAATTTACAACAAAATTACGGCTCGTCATATATATGTATTGCCACATTTTTTAAATGCAAAAATGCAAAAGAGAGAGCCTCACTGTTTTTGCCTTTTTTTTTCATAATGTAGCATGCAGTTTATTTTACTATAAAATTCATTGCAGCATATCATATATAGTCTGACCTTTTTTTACAAATCCTACTTCATTTTTCTGTAACAAGGAATGCTGATGCAAAACTACACTGAGATCTCTTTCTTCACTGGTGGCTTTTAAGAGCATCCATCAGGTTATCTTTGTGAATCTGCCACTTGTACCAGGCTGCTGATGGTCTCTATTAATCTAATCATTGTATATACCATATCCTTTAAGTAGGAAGCCATTTTGAGTATCATTTCTTACAAGCAACTTCCCCAGCTGGAACACATCACTGTCAGCTCCAGTTCCAGTCCTTCAGGCAGGAAGGAACGTCGGACTTGAAGTAGGAGTTTTATCTACTTATGTGTTTGTCTGGATATATGCACGAACAAGTTACTTATTTTATAATCTGCCTTTAGAACTGGACTAAAACCTGACTGAAATGTTTATAATCAATTTGAGCATAAAAACAGTGGTCCCGCAAAAACATTATGTTAACTATGAAGTAATGAATAAAAAAAGCACATCCTTCTCCTGTGTAGAATACATCCCTTTCCAGCTGCACGCCATCCCGTTTACAGAGGTGAGCGTGGCAGCACGCCCGGGAAAGATGACACTGCAAGGCTGGCTCAGAGGCCCTGCAAAGGCAATGGGTGCTCACGAGTGGTGGCCTGCTGACAGACAGAGCTTTGCACTCTCCTCCATAGGTCCCAACTGCACTAGCACAGCATGTGTGCGTGCTCAGGGAGAGGCAGGTGTTCATCTTCCCGTCTGCATTCTGTCAGGACAGAAGTACGATAAAGCAGTTATCAATTCATAATCCATACCATTCAGTGATGAGAAAAGCCTGCTCACAGTACTTTCTAGCACACATAACTGGAAACACTTGCTGAGCAGGCTGAAGATGGAGTGTGTGTCATAGCTGGAGACACAGCTGGAGGCTGCAATTCTGGTGCAGAATCGCTAGTACCCAAGCCATATCGTACGGATGTGTGCCACAAACCTTTGAGGCTGCTATAGGCTGAGGTACAACCCACATAGTTGTACTCAGATCTGTATGCTTAGATACACACCGTACACGTTTTGTCCCACAGCAGTGCAGATTTTTAGTAGTAAGCCAGTGCTGCTGAAAACTACAGTAACTTCCCCATTTTTCGAGAGATGCTTGTGGGCTTAACAAGATACAGTAATGGAGTGCAGCCAGTGCAGCTGAGTTCAACTCCACTGAAAGTCCTGCCTGCCTGTTCCCAGTTCCCTGTCTCACTCCCCTTGCCTGCCAAAACCTGGCACTCGTGTGCACTTGTGCTCAGAGGCACACAGGATTGGTCAGGAGCATCCAGGTAACTGGTTCTTTGCCTCACATATGTGTTCAGAGCAACAGCTCCACTGCACTAGAGATAGTGATAGAAAGCTCCTGCCACACAAAGCTGCAAGATTGGCAGGATGTAGCGTATTTTAATTTGCAGCTGAACCAGGCTCCTAACTGCAAATTGTGCTGCCAGTTACTCTGTTCTTTGGAGTGCAATTCAGCACAGGCAGATGCTTCGGGCAGCAGTTGCAGCAGGGTTAAAGGAAGACGAAGGAGGCTTTTCTCAGTTGATTGATACCCCTTCCTGCTTTCTAAGAGCAGCTGGCCCCTTAAGGGACTGAATCAGATAGCCATAATTGCTACATCGAAGCAAAGGAACAACTTAGACAGAAGGAAGAGAGTGGTGTTTTCTCCCGCCAACACCACTTTTCCATCCTGAAAAGCAGCGCTGAGCCTGCGACACGTGCAAAGCCTAGGCGGAGCTCCCCTCTCCTGCTCCTCCCGTCAGGGCTCTTGGGTTAATTTCCAGTGGCCATGATTCCCAAAACTTGGCTCGAAATGCCATGTGAAATTAAGGAATTGTAAAGGGAGGCAAAAAAAGTTCAGCAGAGCCTGAGGGGGACAGTGCGGCTGTTGCCAGTAGATCAGTGGATCATGGTGTGTCTCAGGCAGGAATTCCAACTCAGTTCAACCTCCCGCTCCAAGCAGGGAAGTGTGGGAACCTCCTGCACTATGGAGGGTTCGTGTCAGGCATTCACACACTGTTTCATTCCCACCTGTGGCATGGTAACAAAGAAGACTGGCCTTCCTTTTGTTTCAACAACATACCGCTAGAAGTAAGGCAAATAGGCATTTAAAAAATCAGTTTCCAGCCTACAACCTACAAAATATATATTTATATTTCCTCCCAGGAAATCTGAACTACTTTAATTGTAATTCTCATTAAAATTAAGATTTTGAGTAGTAATGGAAAAATATTTTGAACTGTTACATGTTTTTTTTTGTTAGGATTGTGACGAAGTCAGCAGTAGCTATACAACAATACATTGCTGGCCTACTTTTTCTGTATTTACAAATGTGCCCAAAACTGGTTTTCTAGTCTGGAAATCTTTTATATGCACAGAACACAGTCAGAAGTGACCTCGCAAAATGCAGGACAATAGAGGACTATGCCCAAAATCTCCACAGAAACCATATACAGATACTTTGATAATAGTATATAAACAAGTAAATGGTGTGGAGAAAATAAATTTGCATTTTCCCATTAAATAATTGAAAACAATGGTGGGAAATGAAAAATGTTTAAAGTTGGCAAATTCAAAATAAAATAAGATTTATTTATACAAGTAAATAGTGTGGGACTTATTGCCACACAAAGTTGGTAAAACTAAGAACTTATCTAAGACTTGAAAGAGACTGGTGATTTATAGAAATAAAGACAATGCAGAGGTCATCATAGGTAAAGCTGACCAAAAAAACCTGACTGAACAGAACACCCTTTTTCTTCACAGTCTTTAACTACTGAAGAAAATACTTTTATTTAGTATTATTATATATCTCATTATTAAGAGAATATTCAACTTTTTGCAATATCAGTGCTGGAGACAGCACATTGGATCAGTTGCAGCATGACAGTTCTAATTTTATGTTTGTCTTTCAGAACAGTTTAGTAACTGACTTGAAATCAGTAGCTGCAAAATTATATCAAATGGAAGAGGGACATATCAGTTCATATAGCATGATAATGGTAAAATTTACTGTTATACTAGGTCATAGAGCCAAATGCTGTGGCTGAGCTTTATTAAAAGCTAAGTAAATTTATGACCAATAAAGACCTTTACAATGTTGCTTTCTAACCCTAAGGCAATCAAATTTTTTGCAGATCTGGACTAGTTGCCTTGGAAGTTCTGTATTTCTGTTTCTGCAGCTCAGTGCTACCTGCTGTTACGGATGACTGGATACAGAACTCAAGGAACCAACCACCTGCTGCTGGATGTCGTATCTTGTGTTCTTATAAACTAGAGGGCTCCAACATGGGAGAACATTAGATGCCACAGCCCAGTCAAATTAGCCTAAGGTAGAGTACTTCCACCTCCATTTTAAGGGGAGGAAATTACACATTTGTTTCAAATTGCATACATTTCTGATTTTTGCTACAGAAGAGGAATGCACGGATAAAATAATCTTATTTTCCTGCTGTTGTCACCCTCCATTAAAAAAAAAATCCTTCCTAATTCTGACCATCATTGGAATCCAAAGTGATCAGAGTGCAATTCTTGTTTAAGGGTTACCCAGTATTTTAGTTATTATATGAAGTTAATGATCACTTCAGTTTCGAAAAGGGGATATATGTGCACTGTGTGAGAATGGACTGGTTTTGAAGATGAGCTTTAATCCTGAAGAAGGTTGGCCAAATAATACGTGCTTTTTACAAGCATTCTCTTAATGCTTTTTACCTTAACCAGGTTACCATGCCTTCTCTTGCACATTAGATCAGTACTAACTTAAAGAATTCCAAATTATGTATCATTACTTTCCTTAGCACAGTGAACTCCTTTTACCACCAGTCCAAACAGTACCAGAATTCTTGTGATTTGTAAAATCTGATATAATGAAATTATATCATGTACTCTGTCACATTTTAAACTTTTAATGGACATTCTTTTATACATCAGATGTATGAATTATGCTATCAGGAACATGTAATTGCAGAGAAGTACCTGAATTGTAGTCTTCCCCGGGCTTTAAAATTCTGTCAGTGTGTAACAGACACGTAACAGACAGATTGAGATTGGAAGGAAACTCTGGAGGTCATCTGGTCCAACCCCACCCTGCTCAAGCATGGTCACCTACAGCCTGGTGCCGAGGACCACGTCCAGATGGCTTTTGAGCATCTCCAGGGTTAGAGACTCCACAACCTCCCTGGCCAGTCTGTGCCAGTGCTCGGTTACCTTTGCAGTGGAAAAGTGTTTCCTGATGTTCAGAAGGAACCTCCTATGTTTCCTGTGTGCCCATTGGCTCTGGTCCTGTCGATGGCACCACTGGAAAGAGCCTGGTTCTGTCGTCTTTGCACCCTCCCTTCAGG
>Ga0181612_115267_pt1 | contig 12392 bp, 5 predicted proteins | sample HoacroProtozoa21_FD_119630 | JGI IMG/M metagenome (GOLD analysis project Ga0181612, IMG submission 119630) | Hoatzin crop microbial communities from Cojedes, Venezuel. Combined Assembly of Gp0051906, Gp0051904, Gp0051908 | reverse complement strand
TGAGCAGTCAGCTGCCGTTATGTTACCACTCTTTCTGCATCTTGCACGCTGTCACACAGCACGTCTCACTGCAGCACTCCCTCCTACAAAACAATATTCCTTCCAAAAGTAGGTTTTAGTTAATTCACTCCGTGTGGCACGTGGATCTGTCTCCCCTCCTTGCCAAAGGACGTGATTCCACCTTTACAGACCACCTTTCACAGGCGAGACTCGGTCCGGATGTGAAACGGACTGTTCCCGAGCAGAGGCTGCGTCTCACCGATGGCAGAGCTCTTTCAGAAGAGCTCTGACAAGGACTTGGGAGACGACCTCCAAGCCAGGGCAGCACGCGAGGATACGCTTTGGCTCCTTGCAGCTGCGGTTCACAAATCAGCCGACTATCTGAAACCACCACCCACGTCACTGTAAGTTAGTATGTCAGCCTGCAAATTACAGCAGCTGAGGAGCCAGCATACATTTGCTCCTGCCGTCTCTCCTCCGTGGTGGCCATTTCTGGCAGAGAGGTAGCGTGGACAGCTGGAGGTGGTAGCTTCTGAAACTACTCTAGCGTGCATTGCCAGGGCTTCTCATCTGCGCACGGTGAGAACGCCGGCACAAGTCGTTGCGTGGCTTTACGACCTTACCCATTCACGAGGTGGCAAAATCCGGAGACACGATCCTGGCACAGCACAGCTCACCCAAGGAACCTCGCGTAGGTTCCTGCATTAGCGGGGAGTACAAAGGCTGCTCCTTCCTTCTCTCTCTTCAGTTGCTGCCAACAGCTTCACTGTTTCTAAAACCAGTTGATGGTAAGAAGTCCTACGCTGCTAATACCAGTTCCCACACATTGGGGTCCTAAAGCACAGCAGATTGCCCTGCATTTTTGTAAACTTGTCTCGCATTAATTTTTAAAGACCACGCAGCTCAGACACTTTCCGAAGGCCACTGGCACCTGCGTATGACTCGAGCCTGAGAGCTGGAACGAGGTGCTGTCCGCCTGCCTGCAGAATTTGCCATCGCTCTCCCGTCTTTGGCAGCGGCGATCTATACGCACGCAGCCCAGCGCAGAGTGGCAGCTCTGTTGTTTACTTCCTTGCCACTCCCTGAAGGTACAACAGCAGCTTTTACTGGAGTATGACTCGGCACTTGAGGTCTAAACCTCATTATGCCGAAATCTGGGTAAGTTTTATTTTTAGATGAAGGTGTTCCTTTTTGCAGACTCCCTTTCCATTGTCAGAATGAAGCTGATTATTGCTTGCAATTATTTCTGTTCTATCTGTGACACACACCATGACAGGTAGCAGCAAACACTCATCTGCAAACGTTTTATAATTCAAACACTAGAGGACACCAGTCTGCAGATCCAGCGGTAAAGCAACCCAGTGGATTATGTAGTGAGCGCAGCAGCCGCTGAGAAGGATGCAGGGAGATCAGACACCATCATTTCTGTGCCGTGTCCCTCCCATCAGCGTGGCCACTGGGTTTGGGATTTTTTTTGTTGATATCTTTTTCAGCTGAATCTCTGTTTAGCCTTTCTTTTTTTGACTGGAGAGGCAAATGCTGTTCCTTAATCCTCCGTCTAAACCTTTGGTGGTAGCTATTAAGTGGCGTTATTTATAGCCCAGGCAAGACTGAATGGCTTATAATAATGGTGACTCAGGCCTATAAATCTTTATAATTATTGCCAGAACTATTGATGCCATGTTGTGTTGCGATGCTTATACAAATGCGCTGAGAATCTTTAATGGTTACTCATTAGCGTTCTTGTCTTTCCTCTTTACTGCCCAACTCCACTGCAATGAACACTTTGTATACAAAACCGTGCGAGAATTTCTGATCTAGATTCGTTTCCCCTCACTTCCTTCACATTAGTGCTTTGGAGGGATCCTGCTGCGGCAAGCCACTGGACGCTGCCGGCTTCTGAGGCGGCCCGCCGACGGGAGCTGCAGGGGCAGAGAGCCAGGAGCCACGCGGCGCTCCGCACACCCCGGGGCTGTCTGATGCCTCACGGCCAAGGCTGCTCGAGTACTGCTTTACAGGAAAGGGGGATGCCTGCTGCAGATCTGAAATACCGTCGCAGCAAAGCCATCCACATCCTCCCCGTGTCTTGCAGATTTGTATCACTACATGGGCTGCCAGCTGCATAACCACGATGAATCTCGCTAGTGCGCTAACTTTGCAGCAGTTACCTCAGCAGAAGCAGCTTACCAAATCTGAATGCTGAGGGGAGAAAAAAATCACACTCTTGGTTTTCTGGTATTTTTGTTCTTCATTTGCAGTGGATTTGTATCAATTAGGCATTCTCTCCAGAGACAATTTGGGGCCCTTGGCTAATAGGTGTCTTTGCTTGTATAGAGAGAGCCATGGTGACAAGTGGCTGAGTCGTGAAAGTTCAAGATGTCAAAATAGGAAGGAGCTTACAGATTTCAATAGAAAGACTGAAATGCTTTCAAGGACCAGAGATCCAAAGGTAGAATTTCAGCATGGCTTACATGGGAATGGGCTTTGGCGAGACTTTCAGTTCCTGGATGAATTTCACCTGATGGCACAGAAGACAACCGAGTCAAGGGGCAGGAAAGAATAGTTCTGGCTGAGGACAGTCTTTCTGGTCCCAGAAAGCAGAGTAGGTGCACAACAGATTGTGGCAGTGGCTATTCCTCTCTATGCTAAGGCAATGTTTCTTTTGGCCAAACGAGCTGCTTCCCCTCCAGCCTGATAGCTGGTGGCCCTCCGCACAGGCTCGGGTTGGCAATGGCATGTGTATATGCCTGGCTGTTAAAAACGTGGCCTTAGAACATTTTTGGCTTTGGGGGCTAAGGGGTGGTCATCTGCTGTAGCGAAGGGGACAGGCAGCGCCTGGGAACGGGACTGGGATTCCCTGGTGTCTTCAGAAATCCGAGAAGCCCTTCAGGCAGCCGGTAAAGATGTATTGCTCATACATCCTCAGGATTAAGTGATTTAAGTAGATTTTCGGTGCTCATGAAATTTTCTGTGGGGGAGATTTTGTCTTCCCCTATAGCAAGAAGGAATTCTCCTACTCCTGTTTTCTTGGGGCTTGTTGTAGTTTGTGGGGTTTGGTCTCCTGTATGACAGAGCCTAGGATGACTCCTCAGCACAGAGTTGCCTGAAAGGTGCAAGATAAAAGTGCGTAAGATCTTGCATGGATTGAACAGTGACTGTGTATCATCTGTCATGATGCAAGAACAAAGGAACACCAAATTACACTGTCTGCTGGTAGTCTCTACGTAAGCGAGTCCTTTTTCATACAGTGTGTATTTAGATGAAGAACTCATTGCCATGGGATGCTGTGAATACCAGGATAGAGAGGAAGAAAACCCTGTGGGTTAGGGCTACTAAACAGAAAGATGCTCAGAGTCCTGTGCCCTCTCTCGGACTGAACAGTGACTAGTCTCACCTGGGCGTCCGTTAGGGGCCGTTGCCAGAGACAGCTCCTTGGGTCAGATGGTCGTCTGAACTGATGCCATCTTTCTGTGGTTCTTCTGTCTTAAGTTAGGAGGTGTGGGTAGGGGAGAGGATCTGCAGCACGTACAGACTACCTGGCCTGAGCAGGAGGTCTAGAAAATGAGCAAACCACAATGCATGGAACACATCTTTTATTCAATAAGCAAGCAAGCACAGAAGTATAATGTGTAGTGCTTAATATTCATACAGTACTAGAAATATAAAAATAGAAATAAAATTTCACTGAAAGCATTTTCACTCACAAATATACAAGGAAAAGTGCTGTCAAGCCACATCATGCTACACCACTTGCCAGTTGCTGAACTGACAGTTAGTTTCCCAACAGAACTGAAACACTACAAATCTGCTAGTACTTCATCATGGCTTTTGGTGAGCCTGAATATTTGACTAGCAAAAATGGGCCTCCTGCAGCCGAGAACCCAGAAAGCATAGATCTCTTTACCTAACAGAACAATAAAGTCATTCTGGAGAGTTTTATAGTGATAGCAGCCTGCTTCAGGCTGTCTGTCTACCTGTTGTCGAGAATAAAAAAAGGTGACAGAAATAAACTTGAATCCTGATTATAATCCAGACGAGTCATGTCTAAGGATCAGTGAAACGCCACCCTGCACTGATATCTGTGCAATGCTCCCACCTGCTGGCACATGGTTAAACTCCCTTCCCTCGGCGCTGCCGGCAGCTCTGCCCGCTACTCGAGCATCACATCCACCTGCCCCTCGGCTCTGCCCGGGTCCGGCAGCACAAACCGTGACCAGTGCCAAGTGCCCTTAGCTGTTAGTAGAACCAGAGGATAGCCAGCACCTTATCTCCTCTTGCTGTAGCTAATGGGTGAAATCCACATCTATCCAGCAAAGTGAGATGGGTCAGAGACTCTGATTCCTCAAGAAAGACCTGGCACCAGATGCCTTGCTTTTAAGCCCCGTTTTGAGGGACTGAAGTTGTGTTGGGGGCTTAAAAAGCTTCTGTTTGCTGACCTTCAGCATGGAGCTGAACTTCATCCGTCAGGAAGACAGCTGTGTGCTGTCATCCATGAAAGCGTGGGGGGGTTCTGGGATTAGAGTGACAACCACAGCTACATTTCATAACGAGGCCCATCTTGCAGAGTACGCCAGTGCACAGAATCTTCTACAGATAAGGGTGTGCAGAACCTAACGTGAACCCCACTTTGATCAGTTACTATTTTGGAATGGGATTTATTTATACTTGATATACCTGCTATAAAAATAAATGTGACGATTAACCCCTGAGATCATTCTAGCATACTGTTTTGGCCTGTTACTTGTTTCCCTCTGAAATAATTTTTTATTTGGTTTATGGACGTTTATTTAGGTTCTAGTGAAAAGCTTTTATAAAACACATTAAATAATCAATGTGGGGCTGAAAAGGTGTACATTCTAGTTGCATATATGATACATACCTTATACGTATATAATACATTCCGTAACAGCTGAATATTCTAGTATTGTCTAGGAAGTTCTTGCGTGTAGACAAAGGATTAAAATACTAGCAGAGAAACAGCCGTTTAGGATCAAAGATACTTGTATCTGATACGGTTTCGATTGTTTTTCTTTCTTGTTACACATAATAGCTACAGTAGTTTGTCCAGCAGGTAATAAATGAATGCATAAAGCACTTCTAGCTATATTCGGATATCATCTGCATGCATTTTTTTATAAATAAAAATCAAATGTGAGGTCACATTTTCCCATCTTCTGTTTATAAACTAAATCGAATTTCTCATTCATTGAAACAGTGAAGATGTCTTTCCATAGCCCAACTCGTCCTGAAACACAGAGAAGGAACACAAGTCAGAGAGCGGATGTAACAGGACACCAAGTACCTACAGTCTAATTGTGCAGGGCACCAAGCACAGTCTGTGAGATGCTAATCAGTCTCAGCTTTCAATGAAAGCTCAGTGAGACCTAAGGCTGTTCATTCTCTTACCCAATTCCCCTGCTACAACCCTTGCAAAGCTGTAAAATAAGTACCATACACATCGTCACCTCCACCAGCCAAGTATTATACAGGAAGAATCCAGATTTGGGGGAGAACTTGCTCTAGCCTGAATCAGAAATGAATAGATTTTGGTTTGGGTATTCATTCAAAAGTGGATTTCTGGTTTCAGTGCAAACTATGGCTGCTCCATTATTCCAACAGCTAACAGTAACACTTTGCAAAATCACTGTGCCTTCAGCATACCCCAGTTAGAGAACTATCCAAAAAGTATATGGAATGCAGAGTATTAAACCAATTGTTGAATTCTGATTACTGAAATGTAATATTATCACTACTAATTTATATTATGTTTAAAGGTAAGTTCAACAGATGAATTTATGTTTTTAAATATGGAGATAATTATTTGTTAAATATGAGTGCCAGATTATATCTATAGAAGAGAACAAGTGCCATGCCCCCAGTTTGTGCCATTTTAGTTTTAATTTGTACATGAGAAATAGCAAGCTTTCGGTGGATGCAATATGGACACTGAACACTTCTTCCTTGTATGGAGTATTCTTCTACTCTACTGAACACAACTAGTGACATAACCTGATGACACTGCTGAACCCACCGGTCAAAGGCTGTGCGCCCCTTAGCCACTGTTTCACTGCAGCCCAAAATGTATTTAGCTCAGAGTCAGCCAGGGTTACTGGTTGGTGAATAAGACGGAGTAACCAGACTGAGAGGCCCAATTCTCTTCTCATTTATATTGGATATAAATAAAGACAAAATCCAGGCTTGTTCAACTGGAATAAATGCAAGGAGAATTGAGACTGTGCTACCAGAGAGTTTTATCGTAACAGCAAGAGCAAAACTACATGCAGGGAGCTTAATTATGCATTTGATGCATAAGAAGAATACCCATTTAATTTAATTACCATTGCTTTTATGCAGCAACTCTATAATTGAGCCCAAAGACAAAACTGCCTGAAACAAACAAATTACATATTAACATGATGGTGTAGAATGTGTGGCAAGGGCTGTTTTATGAAATCAGGATTTTCCTGTAACTCCTGAAGGTATGGTAGAGTTCTGGTTTGTTTTCAGGATCCAAGGATCAAAAGAACCTGAAACTGAAAACGCATCATATATTGCTTTCATGAAATTTCTCCTATATCACAAAAAAAAGTTAAGAAAACACTTGCAATCATAAACATGATACTGATTTCAATTTTGCTCCGGCAACTATAATTGCATGAAGTACGGCGTGAAACATAAAAGCCTGTCTTTCCCTTTCAGTAGCAATAATAGCACATTTTCTTCCTTTGCTTGGAGAAGATAAGCTTTTTACTTCTGAATTTCCCTAACAACATGTATGGACAAATGACAAAATTTATAAAGGACATACGCAGTGGATTATTTGTAACATTTTTTTTTTTTACTATATGAATTGATAGCTTTTCAAAAAGTCACCCACCTGGTTTATGATTTGAATCATGCAACTGTGTAAATTATGATGTGATAAGAGTCAAATATAAGTAACATATCTAATCATTGTTCTGCTTTCACAGCAGCTCAGGGTTATCTTCAGAGTAAAGATCAATGTGCTAAAAGAAAAAAATGAAGAACTAAAATAAAGCAAAATAAAGTAAATGTAACTAATGACAAATCAAAAATATTTGAAACAAACTACAATAAGCTGTCATGTTATTGCCACCATTTTTTTCACAGAAACGAACAGAGAAGGAACAAAGCACTGTTAATGAAGCTGCATTCTGAAGTAACAAAGTATTGTAAAAGCCAGACACAGCGAACAAAAGAAATTCAAAATAAGGACATTTTTAATAAAAAGCACACGGTGAACAAATGACAAAATATTACATCAATTGCCGTAGCTCCCTTCCTTCTCTATTACAAAATGGAGGCTTCATTTTGGAAGATTTATAGATGGTGTAGATAAGAGGCCCTGACCCTTGACTGGCATTTGCAGGCTCCACTACAGAACGACGAACACTAACACCACGTACAGAACAGTGCCTGCAGCAAAAGTGGGCATCACCCAGCTTATCTGGATGGAGACGAACTGGCCAGCAGAGACAGCAGTTGGCCTTTCTGCCTGTGGAAGGTCTCACCAGCAGCTCCGTTTTTATTTTCTCCTGTATTACCACCTCACCTTTCTTTCACAACCACCTTGCTGGCTTTCACTGGTCAAGGAGGGGGGATTTGGGCTGTGCGTATCATGTGGATCTCCTAGGAATCAACCTAGGGAACAAACCTAGGGTTTTCTGTTACTTCATCCAAGTTGACAGAGGAGAACGTGGCTCTGTTGTTCGTAAAATCTTGCGCTGACACAGAACACTTTATCCAAGGCCCTCAGGATGTCTTACCAGACTTATTATTTTGTGATCTCGTCTTCACAGCAGAGAAGTGGGTTGGTAATGTTAGGCAACGTGCCGTGAAATCCTACTGCAGATGAGATGGTCTGCTGTTTTCACGCAAGATACAAGTCGTGTTACATGCTGAATTTTCAGTTTGAGGTCGAAAGGGAAGGGTAGGATGGAAGTTGAAAGCAAGATAACCAAAAGCAGGAAAACACACCATTCAGTGGAGACTGTACCACAAACTACAGGGAATATATTAGGTCTTTCAGTGAAAATATAAACTCCTTTGTCTTCACTGGAATTTTACCTCAAGCCAGCAAACTTGAGATATTTATTTCCAGAACTCATCATTACCATAACGTAAGTGAACTGGGGCAAAAAGAGGTGCCATATCACGGTTATGACAGAGAACTGCCCATAGGAATCTGGTTTCCAGGTCCTACTGTAATAGCTGGAGCGTACAGCCCCTATATAATGTACTAAAAGCCTGTCCATACCAGGTGTGCAAAGCCACAGATAAAAGCAAGGAGGTGTGAGCAACGGCTTCTTTCCAAGTATGACATTCTGAAATGCTTGTGCCACCATACAAACAGGACAAGTTATCCTGGGTCAGTTAACTCTGACGACAGCCTGAGCTGAGTAATGGAAAAGCGGCATCAGGCTCTGCCAAGAAAGACGCAAAGGTAGTACAGAACAGCAGTGAACCCGCTTTCACGGGAAAGCAAACTTGCTCTCAAACAAACCTGACTGAGTGTCGCTAAGATTACAGTTTAACTGGTTAAAGATGAATGTAAAGGTACAACAGACTTCTGTAAGGCATGTGATTTTACTGGGGTTTTTTTAATAAAACTATATAATGTCAACAAAATGCATGATAAATGAATAAACAACTGGCTAAGTCAAAATTAGTAGTCAAGAAGGACTGATGATATTTGGTATTTTTATCAGAGATTTGAAAATAATAATAAAAATTACAGCTGATAAAACCTGCAGATAATAAGAAGGTTGGCTGAGAGAGGTAGTTTGCAAAGGCCTCCTACACAGAAACCTAAGAACAAAGTATGCAGGTCATGCTCCCTGAGTCAGGGACAAGAACCTGCAAATTAGCTCCTCTGAAAAGACTTTGTGGTCTTTGTGGTCATGATAAATGACACATGCTTCACGTATGATGCTGTAGAAAAAAATGCTAATGTGGCCATGGATGGATAAACAAGGTAGACAGGGAAAGTTCCAGCTGAAACCGGATTAAGTGAGTGGATAAAGTGACTTTATGTCTGGATAAGGCATTTGTGAGGCTGACACATGAATTCTTCACCTTGACCTTGCGTCTTCATTTTTAAAAAGACCTGTTAATGGCTGTAAAGCAGCCCACAGAAAATAATTTGAGGGACACTTACCGAGATCACTCTTTTATGCTTATCAGAAGGAAGACTGAGAAAGGATTTGACTTCTTGATATTATCAAGGGACAGATGTCTCAGCAGTTTTAAGGGCACTTCAAGCTCCTAGAGAAAGACCTCACCAGAATAAACATCTTGAAGCTAAACACATTCTAAACAGCTGAGGTAGACAACAAAAAGAAAAAGCTCATAAGGAAAGCTACAGCTCCTTGTCATCTGATGCCTTCGAATTAGATGTATCTGCTCTTCTAGAAAATCTGATATACTTAAACACAAGGGCTTAGGCCAGGATAAACTGCATGAAATTGTGTGGGCTTTGACATGCCAAAAGTTAGATAGAGCGGTGCAGTCTTCTCCGCATGAATAGCTCAACCCGTTGAAGTAAGCCAAAGACTTTTTAAGCGAGTGATTTGCATGGTGTTGAATATACACTGTTGATGTTTCCACCATTTATTTCAAAGGAAGCAAACCCCAAAACTGCACCAACAATCAGTTTCCTCCCACCATTTACATAGCAATATTTTGCCAACATCTTAACACATCCTGGAGATGACTAAGCTGTCAGTCGCTTCTTGCCACTTCCCCAATAAGAGTTTTACCGCGGGTTTTAAACATACCCCTGCCAACAGGAAGTGCTTCTGCATTACAGCACTGATCAATGAGTTGATGGCAGTGTTCCACCATGGATTCCAACTGTGCTTTGTCATAAGAAACTCCTAAGAACCTCACCAGTTGCTCAACCATCGTTGCTAGGTCCTGTAAGAGAGTATTTAAAAATAGTTTAGAGTATTTTTCACACAGATTTTTAATGAGTTTAAGTATTTCAAAGTAAGTTATATCCCGAGGAGTGTGAAAAATACGAATGCAGCAGCTGCAGAAACACCACTGTCTTCAAATTCTGCCACCTTCCAATCTGCCGAAAATAAACAGATTCCAAGTAACTAGGGTACAACAGGCTGGCAGAGAACATGGCCACGTAAGCTCACCTCTTCCAACGTTAGAACAGGGAACTGCAAAGTAATGGTGATGCTTCCCACTTCAGATACCACCACACCCTTAACTGATCACTTTGGAATACGAGCGTATTTTGGAGGAATTTAGTTATTCTGATTCTGAATCTCAGTGAAATAAACTACTACTACTGTTAGAACAGCCCTTCCTTCATTGTCAGCTTCTGGGACTGCATTCACGTAGATGGGAAGAATCTAAGTGAGACGGCCCCTGGAATAAACAGTCATTAATTTATATATCCAGAACTCCAGGGTTCCTCGGCATAAGTAAGGCTTCTGGAGTTGCAAGGACCAAATAGCAATGTTCATCAGGAAGCAGAACAACTCTGTGACGCCACCAGCTTTCGGCAGCATCCATCAGTGAGCACAGCTAGGAATGACTCAAAATCATGGGTTTGAAATAATTTCTACTAAGCTTTTTTAATTATTCTGATTGTATTACATCATCCTTTAGCATCCCACTCCATCAGAAGGCTCGATAAAGCTGAAACTATAATTTATTCAGCTTTATTGAGTTCTACCATGATTTTGCCTTTTGGTAGGTTTAGAGACAAGAGCTGGGTTTTTCCTATGTTTTCATTAATTTTCCAGTCAAATAAACATTTTGAAGTATTTTCAGTAATTCTCAGAAATATAGTATTGCAACAGGAAATGGAAACCAATGTTCTATGTAGTATTTCCACCAAATTTCTGATTAAAAACAAAGTGGATTTATTAGCCAGCATACTGTACGGACCCAATAATTACATTCACCTCATGCTACATGATCATCCCTAATTGTTTAAACATTGTTTCACAGAAGACAGTAAGAACAACCGAATAATCAGAATAAATGCCAAATATATAGGACAACACACTGATGATACACTTTTTTCTTGTTGATACAGCACGCACAGCAAGACATTTCTTTTAAATGAATGCCCAGGGCCGAGTGTAGCAAGCAGTGAGCAATTCCGCATCTCTGCCTTTGCTGCGAGTAGTTTAGTGCCTATGGATGCAGGCAGACTCCTGAGCAAATTACCAAGTTTATGAAACTGCTGTTGTCCATACAAGCTATTGAATGCCAGTGTTTTAAAAACGGTATCAGACACTGGGGAGCCCAAACATGGACATAAGAAGCAATTTTTGTACTTTCTGTATTTTAAACACCACAAAGCTAAATGTAAAATATCTTTTTGCTACCACTAACCTACCTTATGCATATCTTCATACTTGAGAAAAAGTACATTGGCATCCATGTGATGTTCCCAAAACTCTTGCACATGTTCAAACCACGAACCATATCCTACTACAAAGACATTATGATTGGCATGAGGAAAATCAACACTTTTGTTATTAATCCCTCTTCAAAAAAAGAAAAAAAGGAGAAAAATAAATTAACTGGAATGGATCACAGCCCCAGGAGAACTGTGTCTGGTTTGACCCATTGCCATGTACAGCAAGGAACTTTATCAAAAAAAGAGGCTTTCTATCAGTTTGGAATATTCAAAAAAACTAACTTGCCATGAAGATAAATATTCATCTGAAAACACCACAATATTTCATGATGGACCTCTTGGAGCTCAGTATTAATAACACCTGACTGTTGAACGGAAATTGAGCCAAAATAAAAATTACACAGATAGCTTTGCAGAAGACAAATTTTCAGTGGTTCCAACCTGTGCGAATTCCTGCAATTAACATATCCCACTGCAGCTTCCTTCACGTTGAAGCTAGATACAGCATTTGCGGAAAGCTCCATAGAGCATCCCTGATTAAGGATGAAGAATCGCTAACAACCATTATCCTTTTTAAATTGAACAAGTATTGAGGAAACAGACCTATAAAAATGCTTCAGGGTCATTCCCAAAAACTTAGGATGTACTGACAGAATATTCTATTTATCATTACATCTTTTGCACCCACCAATCTAAGGCCTATTCTCTTCTATTGTCATTTTCTGAACACCTCCACGCAAGTTCTGTAGATATGCCAGAACTAGTTACCGTGTTACCAGTCACCTCAATCACACAACAAATCCAGGCTACCACCAGGCGCCCACGGGGTGCTGAGTGATCCTGACAGCTCAGAGTGGTGTGATGGGGTACTCCCCATGGATCACAAGCTGTGAGCAGGCCCAGCGTGCAGGGTTGCCAACGACAAAAAGCTCACGCCTCCTACCCCTGTGTGCCACCAGCAGCTTGTCTTCAGTCCCCTGGGTCT
>Ga0181612_103019_pt1 | contig 12392 bp, 9 predicted proteins | sample HoacroProtozoa21_FD_119630 | JGI IMG/M metagenome (GOLD analysis project Ga0181612, IMG submission 119630) | Hoatzin crop microbial communities from Cojedes, Venezuel. Combined Assembly of Gp0051906, Gp0051904, Gp0051908 | reverse complement strand
CATAACTGAGTTTCTTATGACGGTTGAAAATACGTCTTGGCAAACCGTAGAACACGGCGGTGAGGGTAAGCCCCACATTGAGCAGACTGATACGCAGGAAATCCACGACGGGCCTGAAATGGCTCACCCTCTCACTTTGGGGAGGGTAATACACTCTCACTGGCACGGGTATGATGTCCACGCCTCTCCATGCCGACATGACGAGGAGCTCCAGCTCTGCCTCATAGCGCGACGTGAGCGGTCCGATGCGCGAGATGTTTTGCAGCGGATAGAGGCGGTAGCCGGTCTGTGTGTCGGGGAGCTTCACTCCTGTCTGCACAAAAAACCAAAAGTTGGAGAATTTGTTGGCGAAGGTGTTGCGGGCCGGCATATTTTCCTGATGTAGATTGCGTGAGCCTATCAGCAGTGCCCCTCTGTGTTTTTTGAAAGCGTCGATAAAGAGTGGCAGGTCCTCGGGGAAATGCTGTCCGTCGCTGTCGATGGTGATGGCATAGTCGTAGCCTGATTTTATCGCTTGTATAAAACCTTGTTGCAATGCCTTTCCCTTGCCCTTGTTGGGGGTGTAGCTCACGATGTCCACTCCTTCCACGCCGCTCTGTTTCACCTGTTGTAGTGTGTCGTCGGTGCATCCGTCATCCACGAGGATGATGTTGTCGGTATATACTTTCGCTCTTTTCAACACGCCTGCCACGGTGGTGGCATTGTTGAAGGTGGGTACTATCACGCAGATTCTGTTGTCTTTCATCTGCCGCCTCACTTCGTCGGGTGAGGCGGTGGCAGAGGGTGCGGAGGGTGCCGTCTCCTTGGCATTCTCCTTCTGCGACTTTGTCTGCGTGTCTTGTTTTATGTCTTTTGTCTCTGCCTCCATAGGTAGGGTTATGACTTAGTTAAGAATTCTAATGAGTATTTCGTGAGCACTTTTCCGTCCGGGGCGGTAATGGTGCCATTGGCTTTTACCAGTGCGTCGTCTTCGGACGTGCCAGCATTCGTCATTTCGATATTGCCAGTCTCGACTGTTTCGATATTGCCGGCTGCGACTGTTATGACGGGTGTCGCCACGGGGTCGATGATGCCGGTGAACTTCAGGCTCTTCACATTGTGGAGAACAAGCTGTTTGTTTATGTGTCGCTCTATAAGCTCTCCGATGATTTGTGCGATGCAGATGCCTGGCGTTACGGGGTGGCCGGGGAAGTGGGCTTTATAAATGAAATGCTCCGAGTTGAGGCGTATCGTCCATGCCTTTGGCGCCTCTTCCTCTATGCTGTACATCTCATTTATCAGTGTCACCATAATGCTTTATCTTTTCATCAGTTTCACTTCCACTTTGTCATTGCCAAACTTTCGGCATGTCTCCTCGCCCATCTTCTCCTTCCACTCCTCCGGAAGCCGGTCGGCGGTGATGATGAGCGCACTGTCAATTTCCCCTTTGCCGATAAGCGTTGCGGCTTGCTTCTCTGCCTCTTGCTCTGCGCCGGGGTGCGAGAATGTTATGTTGTATCCGTGGCATCCGGTCTCCCTCGCCACGAGCGTGGCTATCGTGTTGTGGGTGGAGAGCATGAATGCCGTGGGACTCATCGCCTGCTCTTGCTGTTCAAGCATTTCCTTGAGAAACTTCTCCGTCGGCCCCATGCAGCCGAAAACGGTGTTGCAGAATATCGCGCCCAGTGTTTCTATATTATTGGTTCTCAGTATATAAAGCGATTTGAGTAAAACCTCTTTAAGAAGCGGGTCAAGGCGGCGTAATTTCATCGCGCTGACAAAACTCTTCGCGTCTATGTCTTCTATCGGAGGAACTTCATCGAAGATTTCGATGCCGCTAAAGTCTGCTGTTGTCTCGCAGACTTCATTTTTATCCTCCTTAAACTTCGTTATTTTCCCTTTTTCTTCCGAGTTATACCTCGACAGGATTAGCGATGTGTCATTGCCTCCGAAGGCGAAGGAGTTGGAAAGGATATTGTTTACCTCTGTGTTTTGCGCAGTAGTGACAGGTGTCAACCCGCCATCGAAAGGCTGTTTGAAATTCAGATTTGCCGGCATAAACTGGTGTTGCAGCGCGAGCAGACAAATCACTGCCTCTATGCTTCCCGAGGCGCTGGTGGTATGTCCTGTAAATGCCTTGGTGGATGAGAATGGCGGCACGTTGTCGCCGAAGAGCCGTTTCAGGGCCTCGGTCTCGCTGCTGTCGTTGTTGTCGGTGCCTGTGCCATGCGCGTTCACATATTGTATGTCCTCGGGTGTCAGTTCTGCCCGTCTCAGAGCCTCGTCCATGGCGAGGTACGGGCCGTTGCCTTCGGGCGACGTGGCTGTTTGGTGGTATGCGTCGCATTTGTTCCCCCACCCTTTGAGCACGGCGAGGATTTTTGCTCCCCTCGCCTTGGCATGCTCCACGGTTTCAAGACACACGTATGCCGCTCCCTCGCCGAGGTTAAGTCCATGGCGGTCGCGGTCGAAAGGACGGCAGGGTTGACAGTCGAGAATCATCAGTGAGTTGAAACCGTTGAAATGATACCGGCTCAACGCCTCACTGCCTCCGGCTACCACGATTTGCGCATCGCCCCGCTCTATCATCATCGCCCCGCTCACTATGGCGTTGGCGGCAGCGGAACAGGCAGTCGAAATTGTCAGGGTCTGTGAGAACATTCCTCCTAAGCGGGCATTTACGGCATCGGTATGGCAACAGGCGAAATGCTGTTGAAGCCAGTCGTCGCCACTCTCTGCCCATTGCTGTTCTGTGATGTCCATGCCTCCCACGGTAGTGGCGGAAATAAAAGCCAGAGACGATGGTGCCGACGCGTCTGTTTTTCCAATCCCGGCATTATTAATTGCCTCCTCCACGGCGGTCATCGCAAGGAGCGTAGTACGGCTGATGGTTTCTGAGGGGCTGATGCCAAGCATGGCCTTGAGCTCATCGTTGGTAAGCCTCACCTCTCCCACGGGCAAGTCGTTATGGCGGCTGCCGAGGATTGTCATCTCCCCGATGCCGCTCTTGCCTTGTCGCAGGGCTTGCAGCGTGGCTTCAACGCCTGTTCCCAATGCCGATATGATTCCGGCTCCTGTTATGGCTATCATCCCTCTCTGCCGGTCATTTTGTGCGGTGGTCGATGACATATTGGGCCATTGTCCTCACCGACTTGAAAATCTCTTTGCCTTCCTTGGGGTCTTTCACCCTGATGCCGTATTTTTTCTCAAGCAACACAATCAGCTCAAGGGCGTCGATGCTGTCAAGGCCTAAACCGCTTCCAAACAAAGCATCGTCATCGCCTATCTCGTCGGCGCTCATCTCCTCAAGGTTCAAAGCGCTGATTATCTCTTCCTTCAATTCCTTTATCAATTCTTCCATCACTCTTAAATGCTTTTAAATAAGGTGCAAAATTAATATATTTTTTTCATACAGACGGCAAAAATCCGATTTATTTATAAAAAAACGCCCAAATATTTTGCCAATATCGTTTTTTTTAGTAATTTTGCAGTATGAAAGCCTATAAAGTTAAAGAAGTAATCAAATTGCTAATTGCTGACGGTTGGTACGAGTTGCCATCCAAGGCAACAGATCATCGGCAATTTAAACACCCCACAAAATCGGGGAAAGTAACGATTAGAGGCAAAGAGAGTGAAACGTTAGGACAATTCCTTTTAAATAGTATTTGGAAACAAGCAGGCTGGAAATAATATGGAAAAGATAATTTGTACAATTGACTGGGCTGAAAAGAACTGGTGTGCCAGTAACGACACTGTTGACGGTGTAATAGCCGCTACAGGCAAAACTGTGAATGAAGTGAAAAACAATTTTCAGGAGGCATTGGATTTTGATGTTGACAACGCGAAAGAAAACGGCTTGGAAATCCCTGCTTTCTTAATTTCTCACGATTATATTATTGAATACAATTACACTCCATCGGCCTTACTTAAGATGTATCAAGGAGTAACATCCTTAGAAGTACTCTCTGAGGCAACAGGCATTAATTCAAAACAACTGTCTTATTATTTAAATGGTAAGCGCAAGCCACGCCCAGCAATGGCTCAAAGGATTCGTGAAGGATTCAGACATATAGCAGAGCAAAGCGCAGCTTTGGCAGCCCTATAACAATTATTCTTTCAATATTTTTTGATAAATCCCTTCGCAGGCATCTTCAAGCAGGTCGATGACAAGTTCGAAGTCTTTGTCGCCCCCGTAATAAGGGTCGGGCACGACGGTGGCACCGGGATGCTGCAAGATAAAGTCAGCGGTCATCAGGATTTTCTCTGCCGACGCCTTGTCGGGAGCCAGACGGCGCAAGTCGTGGCGGTTCTCCTCGTCCATGGCGAAGATATAGTCGAAACGGCTGAAATCGTCCGACGACACTTGGCGGGCGCGACTGTCGAAATTATAGCCGTGCTGCTCACCGTGGCGGCGCATGCGGCGGTCGGGCAACTGCCCCACATGCCACGAGCCAATGCCCGCGGAGTCGATAACCACATCATTCTCAATACCATGCCGGCGCACCACCTCGCGCATGATACCCTCGGCAGCCGGACTGCGGCAGATATTGCCAAGGCAAACAAATAATATCCTTGTCTTCATAATGACTGCAAAATTACAAAAAAAACAGGAAAATGACAGATTTTATTGAAAAAAACTGCCAAAAATAGTTGTATATGAGAAAAAACCACTACTTTTGCACAAAAATATTACTATATGGGAAAACTAAAAGTCTATAAGGCGTCAGCCGGAAGCGGAAAAACATTCACGCTCGCCGTGGAGTATATCAGCATGCTCGTAAAGAAACCCGATGCATACCGCAACATCCTCGCCGTGACATTCACCAACAAAGCCACGGAGGAGATGAAAACAAGGATTATGTCGCAACTCTACGGCATATCGAAAAACCTGCACTCGTCAAAGCAGTATCTGAAAAAAATCATGGAAAACACCGGGGTCGAAAAAGAAGAGACCGTAAGGAAAAAATGCGAGCAGGCCCTCTCGCTGATGCTCCACGACTACACCAATTTCCGTATAGTTACCATCGACGCCTTCTTCCAAACGGTGCTGCGCAACCTCGCATACGAGATGGATATCAACCCCAACCTCAAAGTGGAGCTCGATGACAAACAGGCTGTCATCGACGCCACCGACATCATCATCGACGAGTTGGACACAAAAACAAAGTCTTCACATGGCTCATTAGATACATTCAAAGTAAAATAAATGATGAAAAAAGTTGGAATGTCATTAAAGACATACACGATTTCGGCAAACATGTGCTCGAAGATGAATTCAGAACAAGACAAGACGAGATTGAGGAGTCGATGAAAAATCCGAAAGACACCGATGACTATATCGACATGCTACGAAAGTGCAAAAAGGAATGCATTGACACGATGGCTGGCTTTGCTAAAAGATACCTTGATATAATGGAAGAGGCCGGAATACCCGAAAACCTGGAGAAATGGGACAGATGGAGCAACAAAGCCAGTGGTGTGGCCGGGTATTTTAAAAAGCTGCACAATCTGGAAAAGAAGCCCATATTCGATGAGAAAGAAATGGTGAAGAAAAGAGTAAGAGAAGGAATGGAAGGCCCTGACACCTGGGTAGGAAAAGACAAGATTAAAAACCAATACCGCGGCCTGGTAGTAAACGAGCTGATACCACTGCTCATCGAGGCTGAGGAAACAAGAAAAAAAATGTATAAACTGTATGTCTCCGCTGATGTGACACTCCGAAACATCAATGAAATGCGTCTGCTAAAAACCATCGGCGACAAAGTGAGGGAGATAAACAGGAAAACCAACCGCATACAGCTCAGCGACACACAGTTTCTGCTCAACAACATGATTGGAGCCAACGACTCGCCGTTCATCTACGAGAAAATAGGCACGAGAATAGAGAACATTATGATCGATGAGTTTCAAGACACCAGCAAACTGCAATGGGAGAACTTCAAAGTGCTGCTCAACGAGTGCCTGAGCCACGAAAGCTCTAACCTCATCGTGGGAGACGTGAAACAGAGCATTTACAGGTGGAGGAACGGAGACTGGCGCATTCTCAACGACATAGAGAAAGAAATAAATGGAGCGGAGGAAAAACACCTCAACACCAACTATCGCTCGCAAGACAACATAGTGAATTTCAACAATGCTTTTTTCACCGCCGCAGAAGAAATTGAAAGGAAAAAACTCGAAGAGATTACAGGCGATAACGACACCGGGAAATATACCAAGAGAATGAAAAAGGCATACGAGGACGTGAAACAGGAAACGAGCAAGAACAACGGCAAAGGACTTGTGAAAGCCACATTCGTGCTGAATAAAGGAAAGGTCGAAGACGAAGACGGAGAACCCGTAAAAGACATCGACATGCTAAAAGCTCTCGCCGACAATATCTGCATGCTCTTAGATAACGGAATACAACAACAAGACATAGCCATACTAATAAGGGAAAACAAAGTCGTGCCGGTGATAGCTGATTATTTCAGCAACCCGAAACACAGTACAAAACACAATATAAAAATCGTGAGCAATGAAGCCTTCCAACTCAAAAAGTCTAAGATTGTAAACTCAATCATGGATGCCATGAGGCACATTGCCGACTACAATGACAAAGTCGCTGAAGCGTCTGTAAACCAAGAGTTTAGCGAAGGAGAGATAAAAGAAATAAAGAAGCTGTCATCTCTGCCTCTCTACGACATGGCGGAGGAGATATTCAAAATAATATCACAAAGACAAGGATACAGTGAGGATAACGGTGAAAACGCATACGTATGCGCATTCTTCGACCAGCTCGCCTCATTCATCGAAAACTATACTGCCGACATCAACGATTTCATCAGGCAATGGGATAACAACCTCGCCGACAAAACGATACAAGACAGCAATACCGACGGCATCAGAATTATGACCTTACACAAAAGCAAAGGCCTCGAATTCGACAACGTCATCATACCATATTGCGACTGGGACGTGAATAGAGGAAGTCTGATGTGGTGCCAACCCACGGTGGAACCGTTTGATAAAATGAAATGGGTTACAATAAAATATAAAAATGAATTAAAAGAGTCCATTTACAACAAGGAATATTTTGAGGAAACAATGCAAACCACCGTCGATAACCTCAACATGCTGTACGTGGCCTTCACAAGGGCGGCGAAAAACCTGTTTTTTATCTGTAGAGACGAACCTGAAACAAACAACCATCCAAGACAGCCGGCCGAGACAAGCAGAGCGAAAACGATTAAAGACGTGCTTGAGAAACTCTGCAGCGAGGATAATACTTCCGGAGTGAAAATGAAGAAAGAAGAAGATGGCGACAACATCATCTATTCTTTTGGCGACTTAGCTGTAAACGAAAACAAGGAAGAAAAGAAAAGCGATGAGGCCGCCATAAACGTGTTCACAGAAATCCCGACACCAGAAACCATAGGGATGAAAGCATACACCAAACTGGTGAACTTCTTGCAAAGCAATGACAGCAAGAGATTTATGCGACAAGACGAAGGCACTGGGAAAAAACAGGAATACATCGACACGGGCAACACCATACACGAACTGCTCAGCGGTATTTACACCATCGCCGATATCGACAAACGGCTGAGGGAGTTTGAACAGAAAGGACTGCTCGACAAAAGTTCACCAAGGACACAGGAGATAATAAACCAACTCAAAGACAGAATCAACGACAGCAAAGCACAAGAATGGTTTAAGCCAGGGTGGCAGACATTCAACGAATGCAGCATTCTCTGCCTAAACCCCGACAACGGGAAGATGGAAAGGAAAAGACCCGACAGGGTGATTACCAACGGCAAGAAAACCATCGTGATTGACTTTAAGACTGGCAAGGAAAAAGAAACTGAATACAGCCGTCAGGTGAGAGAGTATATGCAACTGCTCAAAGACATGGGGCACAGCGACATAGAGGGATACCTCTGGTATCTCAACACCGGCAACATAGTGACAGTAAACTTATAAAGAACAACGCTTATGAACACTTTTCTCGATATATTAGCCCAAGACCTCATCAGCCGCAAGGTAAACCTGGCGCGCACCGCCGTGGTGTTTCCAAATAAAAGAGCTGCCCTCTTCCTCGACGACGCAATAGCGAAAATAGCACAGCCGCCAATATGGTCGCCCGCTTATTTCACCATCAGCGACATCTTCCGCTCATGGAGCAAACTCACCGTGGCCGACGACATCAAACTGGTAATCGAACTGTATAAAAGCTACAATGAAATTACCGGCAACCACGACGTGGCCGCAGCAGCGGACAATAACAGCAGCCAGGCAATGCAGTTCGACCTCGACCGCTTCTTCCCTTGGGGACTGGTGATGCTGAGCGACTTCGACGACATCGACAAAAACCTCGCCGACGCACAACAGGTGTTCAGAAACATCGCCGGCCTCCACGAGTTCGACACCATCAAATACCTCGACGACACACAGAAAAAACTCTTGGAGACATTCTTCGAAAACTTCAAGGCAGAGCAGGGAGAGAGCAGGCTGAAAGAGAATTTCCTGAAACTATGGAACCGCATGGCCGACATATACACGAACTTCAGAGAGAGGCTGAGAAAACAAGGGCTCGCCTACGAGGGCATGCTCTACCGCGACGTGATAGACGTGATAAAAGAAGGCCTCCCCGACACCACGCAGCAGTTCGACCTCATCGTGTTCGCCGGCTTCAACGTGCTACAAAAAGTTGAATACCAACTCTTTAAAACCCTGAAAGAAAAGCGCGAGGTGCTGTTCTATTGGGATATCGACAAGAGCTATATCGGCAGCGGCAACTCCTACCCCACCTCACCGGGATTTTTCATCAAGCAATATATGCAGGAACTGCCCAACGCCGTCGATATCGATGACGAGAGATACGACAACCTCCGACAACCCAAAGACATCACTTTCCTCGGAGCGGCAACAGAAAACCTGCAAGCGCGCTATGTGGCGAAATGGCTCAAGGAAACACCAAACGGGCAAAGTCATCCACGGTATAAAGACGGCAAGAAAACCGCCATCGTGATGTGCGACGAGAAACTCCTGCAGACGGTAATCCACAGCATACCGCCAGAGGCCGGAAGCCTCAACGTTACCACCGGCTACCCGCTGCTGCAGTCTGCCGCCGCATCGTTTGTGATACAACTCCTCGCCATGCAAACGGCAGGCTGGAACACACGAAGGGAAAGTTTCAGGCAAAGGTGGAAAAACACCGTAGAAAGGCATCCTTATTATAAAAGGATTACTAATGGGATGTCGGAAGAAGAGAAAGAAGAAACGGGCAAGAAACTGTTTTTCAAAAAAGTTATCGACAACAAAGACAGCCAACAAGCCCAACTGCAAAAGCTCGCCGCTTGGATACTGCTGATCTTGGAACAAATAAAAACCAAAGACCCCTTTGGAGCAGAGGCTATATTCAAAATATACACCATCGTCAACCGGCTCAAGACCCTTATCGACAAAGGAGATCTGGCAGTGAGCTGCGACACGTTCCAACGACTGCTCAAACAAATAATATCACAGTCGTCGGTGCCTTTCCATGGCGAGCCGGCGGAAGGAGTGCAAATCATGGGAGTGTTGGAGACACGGTGCCTCGACTTCGACCATCTGCTGCTTCTCTCGTGCAACGACGACAAAATGCCCAAAGGCACCACCGACAACTCTATCATACCCTACAACATCCGCAAGGCCTTCTCGCTCACCACCACAGAGCATAAGGTGGCGGTGTATGCATACTATTTCAACCGACTGCTGCAAAGGGCTGCCGACATCAGCATCACCTACAACAACTGCCCCACAAATGGCTCCACTGGCGAAAAGAGCCGCTTTATGCTCCAACTCTTAGTGGAGTCGGGACAGAAAATAAAACAAAAGAGCTTACAAACCGGGTTGCTGCCTGCCGACCCGCAACCGCCTGTGATAGAGAAAACAGATGAGATGGTGGAAGAAATCCGCAAGAACTATGAAAATGAAAGGTATCCAGTTTCTCCCTCATCCCTGGGTCGATACCTGCGCTGTCCGCTCGCCTACTATTTCAAATATGTGAAACACGTGAAAGAAACCGAGGAAGATGATGAAAACGGGTTCGACGCGCGCCATTTCGGAAATGTGTTTCATAAAACCCTCGAAAGACTGTATAAATCGGCAAGTGAGCACAAGCAGAAGGGAAAACCGCTGTCGAAGGAGGAAATTGAGAATATCAGAAAAAATGACGCTCTGATACAACAGACTTTAGATGATGCTTTAAGGGAGGAATTGGAAATTAAAGAAGTCAACAAACCCATAGAAGAAGTCTTGGTGGGGCTGCAACTCATCAACAGGGAGGTGTTGAAGCAGTATGTGAAAAACACGCTGCTCTTCGACAGCCGCCATGCGCCACTCAAAATCCATGGCACCGAAATAAAAATGAACCGTAAGTTTGAGATTAATGTCGATAACAAATCTGTGCCAGTATATCTCGGAGGCACCATCGACCGTATAGACGAGGTTACAATCGACGGACAAAAAACGATGAGGATTGTGGACTACAAAACAGGCAACTATAATAAAAATAAAAAGGTGTACAAAGTAGAGGATTTCTTCGACCAGGAGAAGATAGAGAAGCACTGCGACTACTATCTCCAGACATTTATCTATGCCGACATCTTTGAGGAGAACACGAATTTAAATCCTGTCGTTCCCTGCCTGCTCTTCGCACAGCACGCCACTGATTCCAACTACGACATCCGCCTGGCATTAAAAAATACGGTGCCCAACGACAATGGCGAGCCCAGAGAAGTCACCGCACCCGTCACCAACATTCGTGATTACCGTGAGGAGCTGCGCAGTCGCCTCAACGCCCTGCTCGAGGAAATAGCAGACAAAAGCAAGCCCTTTACACCCACTGTAAAGCAGGAAAGATGCAAATACTGCGGATACAAACAACTTTGCAACGCAATGTCGAAACAATAAATTTAAATGTTTTAGTATGAGAATATTGATAATAGACGACAACGTTTCTGACCAAAAAAGATTATGTGAGAAGTTGCAAGAGTACAACCCTGATTACGAAATATGCGGGGTTGCCAGTAATTCTGCCAGCGGAATAGCCATATTCAAGGAAAAAAAGCCGGATGTGGTATTCTTAGATGTGGAATTGCCCGACATCAATGGCTTCGACCTACTGAAGGAACAAATAAGGCCGTTTCTTCATAAATGTAAAATCGTAATATATACAGCATACAATGAATACCTCAAGCCCACGGTGAGAAGCGATGCCTTCGACATACTCTTGAAACCTATAGATCCAGATGATTTTGTAGAGGTAATGGAAAGGTTAGAAAAATCTGATGTCTGTACTGATACCACAAACGACGATATATTCGAAAACGAAAGTTTAAAACACCTGCTCCCACCCAAAACCTCGTTCTTGAACGTGAATATAAATGACGTCTGCTTTTTTCAGTATAAAAGTTTGCGACGTCGTTGGGAGGCAATAACAGAACGGCAAGCGCCTATAGAATTAAAACAAGGTGTCAAGGCTGAAGACCTCCTACTTTTAGGTGAGCAATTTCAACAAGCAGCAAAAGGATACATCATAAACTCCTACTACCTCAGGGATATAATAAATCGCAAATGCTACTTCTTTCCACCTTTCGACCACATTACAAATGTGAAAGTGGGAAGAAATTATATGAAATAGCACTTCAAAAAACACGGCCATGCATTTTGGTCGTGTTTTTTGCATCTTGTACATAAAGAGATGTTAAAATCAAAAAATGGTTTTAAAATCCTTGGACATATCGATTTTTATTCATAAATTTGCAAACCGAATACAATTATAAATGATAAAAATATTACGATAATGACATTCAATGGCAAAATAGATGAAAAAGGGCATCTGACAATTGAAAAGGGAGTGACGGTAATCGGAGACTATACTTTCAAAGGCTATAAAGAACTGACAAGAATCACAATTCCCGACAGTGTAAGGCTTATCGGACCGTTTGCCTTCGAAGGCTGCACTGGCCTGACAGAAATTAACATTCCCGAAAGTGTAAAGAAAATTGAAAGCTGTGCTTTCAAAGGGTGCACAGGTCTGAAAAGTATCAATGTGGATAACAATAATCCCAAATATTGTTCCGTTGATGGTGTTTTATTTAATAAAGACAAAACCACAATAGAATTTTATCCAAAAGGCAAGGCTGGAGTATTTACTATTCCTGACAGCGTGAAGAACATCGGAAGTACTTTTAGAGGCTGCACGGAACTGACAGAAGTCACCATTCCTAACAGTGTAACGGAAATCGGAGACAGAGCTTTCGCAGGCTGCACAGGACTCACGGAAATCAACATTCCCGACAGCGTGATGAGAATAGGAAACGGTGCATTCTATAGCTGCACAAGACTTATGAAAGTCACCATTCCTAACAGTGTAACGGAAATCGGAT
>Ga0181612_183195_pt1 | contig 12393 bp, 5 predicted proteins | sample HoacroProtozoa21_FD_119630 | JGI IMG/M metagenome (GOLD analysis project Ga0181612, IMG submission 119630) | Hoatzin crop microbial communities from Cojedes, Venezuel. Combined Assembly of Gp0051906, Gp0051904, Gp0051908 | reverse complement strand
GTAATGTATACACACTAAATTACTCTAATTAGTTTGTTTGTTTCTTAAATGTGAGCTGTAAAACCAATTCACTCTATGCCTAAAAAACTTTCCAAGGGAGTTGAGGAAGGGAGGAAAAAAAAAAAAAAAAAAAAAAAAAATCCATTTGTACCTGTTTCTTCCAGCCATGCCGCTTTATATTTCCTTTGTTTGGTATTGAAAGCCAACCTTCAAGTCTTGATTCTGGTTTTAGAAAAATGCATATTAAGTAATTTTATGTATTTATAATAACAAAGCAGAATAGCACAAAAGCAAACTATTTCTACAAAGGAAGATGTACTACATGCAGTAATAGGCAATTACCTATTCAGCAAAGCAGAATAAAAAGCACAGCTAAATAAAATGAAGATATAAGCATTTACTTCATGCTTCATCCAAGCTAACACTTGATTATACAGTTACTGCAAAATAAAGTGAAGCTGTTTTCCTTGATGCCAACATCTAACACTGTATGTAAATAAATTGCAAAGAGCCAGGCAGGAAATACTTTGCTTTGAACATGTGTTACAGCTTAAACAGAAGACGATTAAGAGATTTTCAATGTAAACATAATTTAACATTCAGAGGGGCTATATGAAAATACTCAGCAGGAAGATGCAGCAAGTAAAACAAACCAGATCCTAATTTTCCAAGGGAAACAAAAAAAGGAGAGCGCACAAGAGCAAGCAAAGCTATACAGGTGTCCCATTACTCACAGAAAGTAAGCATAGGAGATTAATAAATAAGGAATGCAGGAAGAATCAACTAGATATAAAGAACAAGAAACAAGTGTTTTATTCAAATTTTCAGTGGACAATTGTCCAAAAAGTAATATAATAATGTATTTTCCTTCCATGTAACTACTGAAATAATTTAACACTGATACAAAGAAGCGTCACAAGAAAATTAGCATTCTGCTTAATGTGACTCACAGATTTTAAAAACCCCTCCAGCTAACTGATACTAGTTTTTGATAGATATTTTTAAAATTATGAAACCAGGTAATAGCAGTGAGAAGCTATCATGATTCCACTAATCCAAAATGACACAGAAGAAAGTCTCACAATTTCATAAATGCAAGAATGAAGTAATCAAAATTTCACTCCAAAATTAGGAATTTATATACCAATTGAGAAAAACTTTATAGATTTTTTAAAAAAAAAATGATTGTAAAAATGTGATTTGTAAGAACTGTGTCAAAGTACAGAAGTATAGCTGATAACTAATGTATGCATTCTTTATAATAAAATGAACTGGCAGCACTGAAAACTTAAAATCCATTAAGATAAAATTTTCTGAAACATTCTCCACAAATATTTATGTAAGAAGGAGCTATTGGTCCCTTTTATCCTTCAGGGATAACTATGTGAGGTGTAGCCCCAGCAAGCTGTGAAAATAAATCCAAATATATAAAAGTTATTGTCCATACACTTTGTTACGGAAAATTACAATGAGACTGACAGTCTAGCCTTCTACAAGGCATTAAAATCAGGCATAGAAAACCCCTTCCTGCATTAGCCTTACAGCAAACAATATTTAAAAGTGGACAACATTTACAAATATAGAATAATTTCCTAACATTTCTCCACACAGAATAACTTCAAAATACTGGGGGGACCACTATTGAACTACTGAAATTCTAACTGGAAGAAAGGCATGTTAGCAGAACTCATTCCAGTAGTAAATCTTCCTGGAAAAATGAAGGAAATGTGTATTTCCCTGCCTCTCACATCTGAATAAGAATTGTGGGGGGTGGGGACTGACCCCCCAGATGCCTCCCCAGTTCTTGATATTCAGTAGCTTTGGAAAAGGAAACTTATTTCCTTCATGTTTGCAGGCATCACAGATAATGCTTACCCTATTTTGAATACTTCAGTTAATTTTCACATCAAAAGAACATTCTTCCATTTTCAGAAGTTTTAGAAATATCCTAAAAGTCAAGTCCTCCATTGCAAACTGAAGTGATTAACTGCTAAAAGAGAACATAGTATGGACGACTGCAATTCAAAAGGAATAAGTACGCATCTGTGGAATCTGTGGCACACGAAAATCTGGAAAGATCCAATAATAATTTTTTAAAGATGCACAAGGTACTATGCTGCTTATAGGGACAACGCGACTAGGAGTTTTTCTAAGTTCACTTCTATTTCAGCACATTCTGAAAGAAATTTCAAAGCAAGTAGAAAGTGGATGAGCTATTACAAATGAATTGGTTGACATTCTTTTCTGTCTACTACAAATCTATTTTAGTGAGCAAATCCTATTTGCACGAGAGATAATTTCCGAGCTGTGAATAACATCCTGCAGTTGAAAATAACAGTTTCTGGATGTACTTCTCAACAAAGCTTGCATTCGTCTGGAACCAAATGTACTCTTGAAAGGGTAGATGAGCCCTTTCATTCCAACCTTGCCACAAAGGTTTGTCTCAAGTAATATTCACAGTGCATTTTAATTCCCCTTGACAGAGTTAGCTAGCACAACTGCAAATGCTCCTCTGGCCATTTCACAAATATTTAATCCAGAAGAAGAATATTTATGAGTGTTCTGATTAAGTAATTAAGAAAATACGGGCTATCTAGACTATGAAAAAGAATCTTCCATGATTAAGTAATTAAGAAAATATGGGCTATCTAGACTATGAAAAAGAATCTTCCATTCCTGTCTTTAAAAACAGGCTCAAAACTATTGCCTGACAACTTCCCTGTATTTTGGAAAGAATCCCGGAATTGATGCTTCATATTTCCAATTCAGAAAATCCAAGATAGGCTTCAAAAATATCTGATGACTAGCTGGACCTGACCAGAATATGAAGAAAGAATTCCATGAAGGCTACACATCTGAATATATATTACAATGTGGATTTGCATTCCAAACATCTTCATGATTAGTATTCATATTGCCAGGATTTGCTGCGATTCAGTATGATAAATGTGAGTTCTAACAGAAAGTCTTCAACAAAATCACACAAGACAACCATGACTGTACTGATTTATGAGATTTTTTGTTGGTTTGGGGGTTTACAGGTGCCTTCATGAGCAGTAGAGCATCTCTTTGCAACGTTCAAGAATTCCTACTTCTCAGACTCTTCCACAGTAACCAAAAACCTGGAGATAGTACCTTGCTAATTCTTTTCAGTCCACCCTTCCCATTTGATTCTTTCCTTCCTAAGATTGTCTTACTACATTTTCATGTGGATCTCACCAAGGACTGCTGGCTGGATCTTGCTTTGAGGTTTATTTGGGTGACAGCTACTTGCAGGTATTTCAGAAAGTCATATCTGTGTCCCATATTAAAAAAAACAAACTGTTGGCTTAAATGGTCCACATTTATTATTCTATTCTATCTTTTTGTAAAACATGATTTATAACATACACTGTAAAGTATTATGTGCTGCAGTTAAACCTGTAGAACAGCTCAATTGCTTAAAATATCTTGCCAATCAGATTAACAGAATTAATTCACATCAGGTTAAGTGCCCTATAACAATCAGGAAAAAAACCCCTTAAGTTCCTGATTATGTTTTGTCTTGACAAAGAAGAATTCTGTTTACAATCATGTAAGTATTAAGACTTCCTAAGTTCAGCCGGGAGGAAGAGGCATTCCAAAGGCATAATAAAAAAGCAAATATTCCAGCTGTTTCAGCAAGGACTCTGTTAACGTTGGAGACATCAACTGAGACATGAGCTTCTATCTGAATCAATAATCAGGAGTAAGAGTTACAAAAAATGCCTAGAACTTGAATACAAGGAAAACCTTCCTCCAAATCATGATCCTTCCCACCTGGCGAAGCAGAGGCCTGACAATAGCCGGGATTGTCCAAACGAGCCAATCCCTGCCTTGGGAGCAGTGGGAGCTACCAGAACTTGAGGGGGTATTTAGCTCAACAACAGACAGAAACCACCTCCAAGTAAGATGCAGCTGTAAAGTGTGTTACCACGCAGTTTCTCTAGATCTATGTCTGAGCATAGAAAAATTTTTTTCTTAAATTTTTCTGAGTATTAGGAATTCATTTTAGTATTACCTTGAGTTTATTCAAAGTCTGCAAAGCCTTCTGACCCCAAAATTTTACAAGATGCTCTTCCTGCAAATTATGAATTCTGCTCTTGTAGCCTCTCTGGTGGCTGGTAACCTAAGCTGCCCGATTAGACAAGACATTGCCCCATAGCCTGAACCTCTCTGCCATGCCGGACAGCGGAAAAGGCCTGAGAGCCAGAGGTCTCTCTGGAATTATGCCAACATTACTATCACACCGTTTCATACCAAATTTTTACTCAATTAAACCAGAGTCTACCCTTCGCCAGAACTGAGACAATGGAATCATTATTTTATACGTTTCCATTATTTTGTGTGTTCTTTTTTCCCCTGGTGATGTTTCTACTGTGACAGGAAACGGAATAAATCATACTATAATTACTTATTTAGTAATTTTACCATTTATTTGCCTTAAATGTTTTTAAGGAATGTCTTTGCCTTAAGAACAGATGCATCAGCTAGAGAGAATCCTGTTGACTACTCATCAGATCCACCTAAAACAAGATGCTGCTCAAGGTGCTCTGAAGGAATGTCTATGTTTGGGCTATAGAAGTGATGGGAACTTCGCACACAGTTGAAGACTAACAACTTCATGCAATTAAATTGTAGCAAATTAACTGCTGTGGTATGCCACTGTCTGTTTTGAAGACTAATTTCTTGGTTTGCAGAAAAATAACACTGCGCTGGGTAATTTCCTCTTTCTGTGATATGGGGTATTTCTACTTTGAAGACTGACGCGTTTTTCCTGCTTATAATGCTAGTGCACTTCTCTGCCCTCTACTTGGCTCTTTGACAAATGTGCGAAACCTGACTATACTAATGTCGCTTAATCTCTTTTAATTACCTAATTTGCTTCTTATTCAGATCCTGATCAACTCAGAGCCTCACTCAAAAAAAAAAAAAGCAGCACGTAGGGACATGATCTAAATCTAGAGAAGTCCTAATTATATGTATTAGAGGTCCTACCTATATGACACAGTAACATCAGCAGCACAACTGCAGTAAAAATCAGAGGCATGTGTAGAGAAAAGGGCAAAAAAGAATACAAGAGAATGAAAGACTAGTAAAAAAGAAATAGTTAGAGGGGTCATAAGTATCGAAGACTAAGAGGGAGACCACAAGAACTTGCAGTAATTGTGATGTTCTAATTAAAAACAAGAAAAGTTACAGCTGACTTGAAAAGATCTTGCACATACCAAAATTTCTGCCCTAAAAATCGAAGTGCCAGGTCATACAGCCAGAAGCCTGACTACAGGGTGGTGAAACACTGGAGCAGGTTGCCTGGAGAAGCTGTGGCTGCCCCCTCCCTGGCAGCATTCAAGGACAGGTTGGATGGGGCTTTGAGCAACCTGGTCTAGTGGAAGGTGTCCCTGCCCATGGCGGGGGGGTTGGAACTAGATGATCTTTAAGGTCCCTTGCAACCCAAATGATTCTGTGATTCTATGGATTATAACTGATGTGTTTTGCTCTGGATGTAGAGGAAAACAGGGCCAAATGCATCCGTAATGTGGATGGAAAGGAGAACTTGCGGTCAGGCAGCTGCATACTCTTGTGTGATATAATGCACACACCGCTGAGAGTGATGCTAATGCTTCCTTTGACCAGTTCTGCCCCTCTAGCCATTTCCCTCGTTCTCTTCCCTGGGAAAGTCCCCACTTGGATAAAAATCTGTTATTCCCTCTAGCTGTCTAGCATATTTTTAAAGCCTCTTTGTGTAACCTCATGTCATGATACCCAATATTATTCCTATAGTCTAAGAAAGACTGAGCAGTCACAACAAAAGCACGAATTACACGCTATATTACTAAAAATTCCCCTTAACTTTTTCATGGAGGCAGGCTAAGGTGAGTTCAAAATATGTTCTAAAATTCAACTTCAATATTAACAAAAGATAATTCAACATCAGTTTCCTCTAACTCTAAAAGCAAATAAAAAGCAAAATTATATTCCCTTTGATTTTACTGAGGATGCTGGAAACTAAGATGAGCTGATTAGTTACAAGTATGAAATACAAATACTGAGCAGTCTGCTTCTGTTGAAGAAGCTGTTTCTAAGGAACAGAACAACTAGTGAAAATGAGGTCCTCTAACATTTCTGTTGGGAAAAATTTGTCCCTTTAGAGGAATTTAAAATTTCAACCAAGACCCACATTTCACAGTTGAACCTTCTATCTAAGCCAAACTTATGACCCTCTCATACATGTCCTTTACTCTCCTGCCTCCCTTCTGCTCAGAAAACATCTTGATTTGGTTAACACCGAGTTAAATAGATTATTTTTTCTGTTTCACTAAAACGAGCTTAAATCAAATTGGGTATTTTAGTGTTCATATGACACTTGAAACATTCACTAAAATGGAAAGAACGACATATATTTTTTGTAACATAAACAGTAATCAGAAACTCCATGGAAGCTTATAGCATGTGCAAAAAGACCTCCTAGATTTTGTCTTCAAAATTGCAGTAAATGAGACATAGTGGGAGATGCTGTTTTGTGGCACTAAGTAATAGATGCCCCATGATTGATTCTGCTTCCTTTTTAGTGACACTTTTAGAAATTCTTTATGCTGTTCAACTGACACTTAAACTGAAGAAGTAACCACACAGTCTTTTTATTTCTTATGATTAATCTCAGCTAATGAAAAGTCTTCATTAAATTTTACTTCCAGGAATAGAAATTGGAGTTCTTCACCTCACCAGAGCACAGCTAAGACACAGGGAGAAATTGCTTCACCTCCCATGTACCAATCACATTGTGCCATGGTGTAATTGCAGAGCAGCGTGCATGGCTGGTTTCCACATGACTGGTGACGTTTGTGCCTCTCAGGGCTGCAAATGTTTCCTAGCTGGGTCGCTTAGAAAGGAGACCAAACCTCACACTACCTAACCCCTGTGCATGTCTCTCTCTGTGTCTTAGGATGTGTAACACCCTTGTGCACTTTCCACTAAAAGGCTCAAGAGTGGCAGCAACTGCATGAAACAGCCTGGCAGCCACAACAGGGTGCAGATGGATGTCTTCAGAGCTGCTCTTTCATTAATGATCATATGGCCAGCAAAGACATGTTGCAGCTCAAATGTTCTAGAGCCACCACTAGGTAGGAATCTGAACCTGCCCAAACTAGCTCTGTATGTCTCTGCTTTACAGAATCAGAACTGAGAGAGTTTTACAGGGTGGCTGAAAGCAGAGCATTCGTTGAACATGCATGGGAAAGGCAAAGTGGAAACATGAGGCTGGAGTATTTGCCATCCCTGGAGAGGAGAAGTTTTGTTATCTTCAGTAGAGGTTTCTCTGCAGGATTATCCACAGAGCATTTGAGTTCTTCCAGCTGTGAATAAAGCAATGTGGGTGGACACTGTCACACAGCCTAGACAGACAGTACAGATTCAAAATATCTTTAGCATTGGTCTTCACCTTGCTCCATAGTTGCACGCTGTGCACAGCAAGACAGCTGAGGGTGATGTCTCTGGGCGTCCCTCAGTCCTGGCACTCCAGTCAAAACACAGATTCATGATGATGGTAATTGTGCAGCTTGAGCCAGCAGTGGTTTTGTATGCTATCTTGCATGCTGAAATTTCCAAGGACAAGAGATCCAGATATTTCACTGCTGCTGCTGGCAGGTGCCATTGGGCTTCTTTAGTCTAGCTTGAAAACAAGCCTAAAAATCTGTTGCTTTTCACTTTGGCTCTGGTTTTATTATCAGGTAAGTGGATTTCAACTGACATGCCTGTCCTACGCTTTCCCGCTTAGCCTTGATAGCTGGTGCCAAGAGGAATGACATTATACCTTTCATTTTTACAAGCTTGGTGAGCCAGCTATGCTAAGGATCAACGTGGGCTCCAAGTCCTCTGGAAACATGGAGGCAATACAAGTCTTGCTGCTGGGATATCGGACTGTCCTGTAGCTCTGAGTCACATACCAAAAGAGTTGCCAAAAGCCACGAGTTATAAACTACATATCTTAGAAAGACAAAAGAAGAAGAACATACTGAAGCAGATACTGAAGTGGCTGTCAGGGAATTCAACAAGTAGCTCCCCTGTTCTGTTGAAGCATGGTGCTGGATTCATCCAGGCCTTGCACAATGATTCAGGCTGCTTCATTTCTTCCTTCAGCTGAGGACTAAATGTCCCAGCAGGTACAGCATTAGCCCCATCTCTCTGATCCACTGGCCCATTTGTGCCAGTGTGGGCCTGCGACTGAACTTGCTGTGAACTGCCTACAACACAGGAATGACCTGAGACCATGAGGCTTTTCTTGACAGATTAGTTCATCTTACACCTTTCATTCTGACACAAAAAGTTTTCATGTTCATGGACTGCACGTATCCATTAAACATCTCAGAACTGAGTTCTTCTGGTTCAGTGGGCTGATCGTCCCCATCACTGTCCCATGAGTGACATTTGCAAGTGGACCAGGTGAACAGTTATCTGCATGATAGCAATAATCCAAAGAGAAGTTTTTTGAACACTTAGTTCTGTAATCCAGTCCAGTCCAGGAATAGAGATAAAAGCACATCATAATTTATGTTTTAGAAAGCTTAAGGCAATGACTTTCAAGGAAGCTTCAAGCAACTGGTTTGAACTTCAGCTGTAGAAGGGCATGTCTGTGAAAATCTCTGGAGCTGTTTTGAAATGATGTAGGTCCAAGACCTAAGGTCCTTACAACACAGACAACAGCAATGCAGGGAAATGCTCTGGGCGTTCAATGTGCTGAATTTTCCCTGCAACATGAAATTTACACCTGTAAATTGGTTCCCAAAGGAACCATCAAAGGTGCAGGCAGGATCTTCAACACAGGAATTTTTATGCTACAATCTCAAAAGCCCCAGAGTGCTATGGTATAGGGGGTAGGTAACTGAAATATTTTGGCGATTTCAGCCTTGGCATTCATGACAATTTCCGTGCTACCTAACTGCTTTCTAACAGCATGTCTCTTAGGTTTTCCTCTGTCGTGTGACTCCAGTGGACTCAGGCAGACAAGGAGAGTTTGCTGGGATCGGAAAGGGCAGCTCAGGGAAACAGCATAAAACCTCAAAGCTCAATGTGTGTTCCCCTGGCCCACAGGGAGTTTTGTAAGACAAGGGAAGCAAAGCAAAAGGCATGTTTTACTGAATATCTCACAGTGTATTTTTGTTCATACCAACCCATTAACAGAGTCAATCCTTTCAACCTTTTAAGGCTGACCATGCTGAGAGATCAGTAGGAACTGTGGTCATCCAAGGGAAAATTGTGCCTTTACAGATTGTACCACTGGCTTTGGTACATCTTGATTAATAAAATTCTCTCTCAGCCACTTAGAATAGATCTCACCTGGTTCATCTCAGAGGTATAAAAGGCAATGATTGTGAAGCTGATAAACCTCTCAGCTAAAAAAGGCAGAGATACAGAAGACTGTAGATTGAATGAATCATAGTTTGCCCACTGCTGAAACCCAATTTGTTATGCTGTAATACAGAAGAACTGTAGTGAAAATGAGAAGGGGTGAGGGTAGGGAACTGTCATATGTAATCATTTAGTCTCATGGATCAAGAAATTATGTCTTTTCATTTATATTCATCAAGATAAACCTATTATGCAGCACTACAACAAAATGTTACCTTATAAAAATTACAGATCCTTGAGGCTGCCTGTCCCTTCTCATAATCATCTAGTGGAAGAAAAAAAAGTCTTTGTGTTCCTGGAAAATCCACGTTCAGAGTACGTGCTATAGTGATATGATTGTTCCCTGAAGTGTGGCATGCAAGAGCTTCTTTCACATTTTCGCTCACTCACTAAACTGCTAGACACTATTCACCATGGCTGGAAATTTTTTGTATCCCATGTTGAATGAAACTGATCGTTCTCTGATTGTTCCTTAAACTGGGCTTTAGAACAATCACTTAGTCCTTTTTAATCCATTGCAGTACTAGGTACTGACAGTAGCATAAAATAGACAAGTGATTAACAAATGGCCACCACTTTCCACTACAATAATCCATAACATTTAATCCTCCTGACCAATGCGCTTTAATGACTCAAGGTGACAAGTTCTCCCTCTGCCTCTTGGACCCTCCAGGTCAACCATTCAATTCTCATTCAAGCTAAACCAGAGCTGGTCCCTTATGATAGGCCAAAACCACCCCTGTTTCACCAGGATTTAAGGCAGCCATTAGAGAAGAAAGGTTCATTCACTGTTTCCGTGTGTAGCCATTACCTGATTCCCTGCAGCCTGACGGTCAAACTTTCTACTTTCTGCTGGCTGTGCTGAGTAGCTCTCCATTGGGTACGCTGAGACCTTAAACACCTGCAGGTAGATATCTCAGTACAGGTGTCTTATCCGGATCTGACTTTCACCCTTGGAGCTTTCCTGCTTCAAGGCAGACAGAGCAAAGATATGAGTATATGTCATTCTCAGATGTGTTACAGTGCAGTCTAAGATAAGTGTGCTTTGGTTTTTCCCATAGGCAGCAAAACTCCTGGCCCCTCACACCAGATGAGAGATCACGTCTAGGGGTCTACAAAAGAGAAGGTCTGCTAGGTCAGAGATAAAGACATATCTCACTCCTCAGCTCAGCCACCTCCCTGGTTTATTCTTTCCCCTCTGGATCGCCTGAGTGGCTTCTCCACAGGTTGTGAAGGACCCCTCCCCAGGGAAAAAGGCTGGCAGATTGCACTATCTGTCATCTGTCCTCACGCCATTTTTGTTCTTTAGCCCATTTTTCTGCATTTGGGGCAGAAAAGCTCATGAAAAGCAAATACAGGCATTGCTTTTTGTGGGATATGTCATGGTATATAGCTATTAAAAAAACTAACTCAAAATACCGCCCCCGGAAGCCCTTTGCCTCAATGTCCTCATTTGCCAATAGGACTGTTCAATAGACAGATGATTCTCCAAGTATGATTTAGCTTATCTCTTCCATCTTCCACAGCCGCTCCAATGACAGATTCACAACTTCTGAGTGACTCGTGGGAAGTTCATCTCCAGCTACTTCTTTTGCATATATTCATAACTTCCATCTATGTGATGTTGACTCCCTGTCCAGGGAACATTAAAAGTACCTTTACACGAATTTTCCATAAAGATACAATTTTGCTACAAGGACAGCAGCAATCCATTGCACACAAAACTGAAGTTTAGGAAAATAACCTAATATTCATATAGGAGTGGTGCACAGCATAATGCAAATACAGTCTTATTCATTTTGTCTTATCCTCTGGCTCACTAGCAGATAAAGGCAAAGAGCTTCTGATCTCTAAAAACTGACAAACACTTTGCAATAAACACAAAATAGGCAGCTACTTTAGAGAAGTTTTTGCCCATCAGCAATACCTGAAGACACAGTAAGAATATCCAGCAGCTCACATCACCCTAGTGTCTGATAGCCAGCTGATATTTGTTATTTAGTTTTAAAGGGTCCATAAACATCACAAAATGGCACTGGTAGTGGAATAGTTTTCCACAACTTATTCTCTGTTCTCACACGCAATCTTAAGCAAATTGGGGGGGAAAAATATCCTCACAATTAACATTTTAACTTCTATGTGTCCCTTGGGCAGCCCTGGGTTAATATTGTGAAGATTTGAAGTGACAAGACGAGGAGGGCAGAAATTTTGTAAACAGGAGGCAGAGGGAGTTCTACCTGACTGCTCTCAGCAAGTGTAGGTAGATCTCCTCTCTTGGTGTCTTTTCAAAGAGCAATACAGCCGCATCTGATTCTACCACAATAGCGTCATTCAGAGCATCCTAAACCTTTAGATACATTACATAAATCTGAATTAAGAAAAGCTTTTGTTATTACTCTTCTTTATGTTTTCTGGGTAGAACAGACATTTTTCTGCTGCTTTTCAGAAGAACTTCTCCAATGAAAGTTACGGAATAACTGAGGCTCTGCTAACCTTGCCCTGTATCACCAGGCCAATGAATAATTCAAGAAACCCAATTTTTGAAGTAAGCATTAATTAGACAGTTTAACTTCCATCCAAAAGGAGTGCAGCAGAAAAATTGGACTCTTTTCTTCTGCTTGAGTTGAAACATTGGTGACATGATACCGTATGAGGTGAAAGTAAAACCAAAGATGGATTATAACATTGATAGCCTGATGAAATATGAGCCTGGGTTTCATTTTTTATTTTTCCTCAGTGTCCTTTTGTGTATTTATTTAATGGATGACCCTGAGACATAGCTTTGAGATAGAGCTGAAATTGAGAAGTGGCAGCTTTCTTTCCAGTGCTGGTGGAAGAGTGCACATTATGAGAAAACTCATAGGAGAAACAGGTTCATGTGTTCACTTGAATCCCGAGATTATCTTGCAGCCACTTGTCAGACCAGGAATCTCAGTCTTGCACTTTCACAGAATCACAGAATCACAG
>Ga0181612_163568_pt1 | contig 12393 bp, 3 predicted proteins | sample HoacroProtozoa21_FD_119630 | JGI IMG/M metagenome (GOLD analysis project Ga0181612, IMG submission 119630) | Hoatzin crop microbial communities from Cojedes, Venezuel. Combined Assembly of Gp0051906, Gp0051904, Gp0051908 | reverse complement strand
AGTCTGGGCTTTCAGTATTGTAAAGCAGGTGTTAGATATCTAAACACCTTTATGGATCTCAGCACAGATGTCTCAAATTCGCTATGTATATCAGGATCTGATGTCTCTTTTGCATAAAAGCATATTCTTTTCTGTGAATCTAAAGGTAATTTTTCCTTCATTTTCTACTGTTATGTTTCATGTTTTCAAAATGTAACTCCCTGTCATTTTTTTCAGAAATACTGTATTTCAGCCTCCTATTAGTCTGAAGAAAAATGTAGGCATTAGCAGCTGGTTTTTGTTCTAAATCGGTTATTTAATATACAGCTGCACTGTAGCATGTTTATCAGAATTTACCACCAAGTCTGAAATTTCTTCAGCTTATACAGCAGGAGCCTACTCTTCTTTACACCAGTTTTACTCCGGTATGATGGTGTTCATTAGAGTGGAGTTGCTCCTGACTTCCACCTGGACAAATGAGAAGAGGATCAGGCTGGGATGTTTATTGCTATGTTTTACTGCAATTACCTTTCAATCCTGGCACTAAATCTACATTCAGTAGTATTCTTTTTGATTGATTAAGATTAAATCATGGATGTAAATTAAACATTAGCCATCAGAGCCATTTGAGATATATGTCAAGAAATTTATGAAACTGTTTTCTGCACAGAAAACAATGTGTTAGAAGTAGTGTCTTCTATCTACTGCTCCATTGTGTTAGTTGCCTTCTATTGCATTTTTTGCCTGTATCTAACTACACAGTTGCTGCAACTCTTTTTTGGAGAACAAATGGTAGGGGGCGGGAGGAAAGAGTGGGAAAAGGAAACAATTTAAATTAAAAAGCATCCTTCCTCCTCCTCTCTCCATTAGATGCTTGTAGACTTCCTTCCCCTTAGAGAATTAGGCTTAGAGGTACTGCCTATACCAGTAACTCAGACATGCATAGCACCTGCACATGCATGGCCTGTACCCAAGTGAATAAAATAGGTTGGCCTTTGGCAAGCTTCCTATTGGAAATGGAAACTGGCATAATTTCCTAGTCTAGACACAGGTTAAAATTGCTGACAGCTCTCAAAGCTGTGATTTCCTTCTACATCTTTACTCTCAAGGGTGTGAGATCAAGCATTTGCCTCTAGTAACAAAGCTTCCCGTGAAACTAGACAAGTAAGAGAAGGGAAGCTAGGCAGTGGGATTTAAAGATAGCCCTGAAATTTGCATCCCACAAGTTATTCTTATTTCTGTCTTTTTCAAAAGCTCTGACCCTTTCGTATCACACCAAATATTGTACCTTGGGTTTGATACAGCAGTAACCCAGATATCTTTGGACACAGCTGATACCCAAAGCCTGCATCAGGTAATTCTGTATGGGAAAGGGTCCAAATCCCATTTAGTTGAATTTGTCCAGCTATTTTTTTCTAAAAAAGGGGAAAACTCCTTTTCAGATTTAGTCTTAATATATCTGTTAATAACAACATTTTCTTAATACAGAACAAGAAATGGTAGCAGCATTGTTTATTTGTTTGTTTTTAATATGACCTTTTTCAAACACAAATGTTTATTTTTTCTGTAATTTCTAAATTAAAAATTTTGTGAAATACATCTGGCCAGATTTGGAATAATTTTCAGTGTGGATTTCCCGTGTTTTTCCAATGAAGTTCAAGTTTTAAAACCTGTGACATTTTAAGTTAACAGTGGAGAAAAGAATCTGCTAGAAAAGTTATAATATTTAATTACCCCCTAGGAATAAAGTTGCAAGTGTTAATCCCAAATACATGGAATAAAATATGAAATAAAGATATGTGAATGGTAGAACCAAAGAGGTGGAAGGAAATATAAAGTAAGGCATAGAGAAAGTATTTTACCTATATGACATCAGTGACATCAGTAGTAGAACTTCAGCCTGCTAAATTACAGGGAGGGCTTGTCTTTTTGCTTTGGGTTTGGTTTTGGAGAGTTTTTTGGTTTTGTTTTTGGGTATTATTTTGTGAAAATACACTCTCTAAATTCCAAAAGTCTCTTCCAAACCTTGTGCAAATGCTTTAAAATCAGTTGGAAAGAGACACTGTAAGCCACTTCAAAGATAGTCTAGAAATACAAAGAAAGCAATAGACAAAAGTAAACCCTAAAGCAGAAGTACGCACAGAAAACAAAAGAAAATTAAATTGTCTGTATGAATTTTCCAGGTTGTCATAGAAGGACAAACTTATGGAAAAATTATTCTCACATTCTTCCAGAAACTGTTATGCTGTGATGTTGCCACGTACTGTACTTCTGAGCAAGTATCACTACCATAGCACAACTGGACAAGTGTTCCTGACAATAGGAGAAGAAAATTCTTGGAACAGAGAAGATACCACTGATCTTTTGATGGACATTTTGGACATCTTCTGCTACATACCAAGACTAAGGCTGCCTATACTACACCACTGTCCAAACAGGCGAAAAAGGATACGGCTGTGTTCAGGTTTGTTCTTGAAATCATACAAGATGGTCAGTCTTGTGACTTTGGAGGAAAACTAAACCTTACCAAAGACTGAGATGTTAGCCAGTTTACAATCTCATAGCTTTCCTTCAGAACGTTTATCTTCAAAGCACAAAAATATAGCTGCTCACAAGGACTCAAATAGCTAAAATATGTCTTTTCAAATTTGTTTCATATTGATTGCAAATGGGTAGCTGATAAGCCTCGTTACTGCTGCTAATCTGATTTCTACCTTGCAGATTTTTTGTTTCAGCTATCACCTGGTCTGGCCTCCTGTTCATTGCACATAGTAAAATCCCACCTCATCACACTTGTACCAAGGATTTCACATGGTCTTTTGCAAAGAGATGCAAGTTTGTTGCAGTCACGGTTTCAGAGGTGTGCTATGTTAAATTGGGGAAATGACTTCCAATATAGATGTACTGCTTCCAAGTGTCTTGGAGCATACCACAGACTCACACCTGCCTGCAAAAATTTGTGTAGCAATGACGTAAGTGCTGCATGACCAAACCTTGTCTTGATACTGCCTTGCAGATTTAGCTGGAAAGCTTGAAATGATGGAGAACTTGCCATTCCTCTCAATATTTTATTTTTGAGGTAATCATCTTTACTACGATTTTCAGACTGATTTCTCATTTCACTTCCAACAAGTTGTTCGTTGTTATGCCTTTCTTTGCTACGTGAAGGACTACTTTAGTACCTGCTTTTTCCTCGCTCTACGGGTATTTACGACTCATAATCAAGTTGCTTCTCACTTATCTTTTTTTTCGATAAATGAAACAGATTGCACTCATTAGATTTGTTTGTTTTATCCAGCTGTTGTTTTTATTGTAAATTGGACTTGTAAACTTTCTAGAGTACTGACCATCTTTTGGAAATATTTGTGCACAGTATCTAGCACAGTAAAGCCTGAATTCCAAATGGAGATCCTGTGTTTTATGACAAGTTATTAATACTGATTCAGCAAAGCAGGTGTTGAAACCTTTTTTTCCTTGGAATGTCTGCCAGTATGTGTGTCAAATTTTCTCCTTTGCCTTATTTCTCTTAATCCTACAATTTCACTGCATTATGTCTTGTGATAAAAGCGCTTCCATCACAGCCAAGCTATGATAGTTTTTGGTGAATGGACAGCAAATTAACTCAAGCTCAGTTCAACTCAGTGAAATAAAGTCTATTAACCGATGATAGTTCCAGTTTCTCACAGATTCAGTTCTTATCTCATTTAAATCATTCATACTTTTCCAGGTGTAAAGTGCATTTTTTATAACTTAATCACTCTGCATCGTAGTTTTAGGAAATTTATTTCATAAAGACATTTTTCACCTGTTTTAGGGCATATTTTTAGAATATCCTTCTATAAGTCTTCATTAAATGTATGCATATATTTTTATATCTCTATGTAAGCTGTTGACTGCATGAAGTGTTTGATGTTTCAGAGTAGCAGAGATGGCTTTTTCTGACCTTTAGTTGGTCACTCTGTAAATAGAGATAAACCTGTGAATTGTGCACCTGGGAAAACTTTCATACAGGAGGGAACAAAAAGCAAATTACAAGGGCCAAACTCTCAGCAGATGTAAATTTAGTCCTTCAGATCTGTGGCACTATATCAATCTACACCAGCTGAGAATTTGGAAGAAATTACTAAATGTTTGCTGGACAGTTTTTTAAGATCTGCTCGCTGCCTTTTAAAATCACAGGAGATTAAGACTTCTGCAAAAGACTGACCCTAAATCATATGCAGTTCTGATTAGAGTCTCAGGAGAGATTTGTGAAGTGAAATGAGTCTGTGAATTAGCCTTCGTGCAATTTAAAGTGTATTAACTGGTCCAGAATTATACCAGTAGCAGTTGCTTGTGTTAAGAAGAACACCATGCTACTGTGCCTTACAGTGTAATTACAACATCTGCTGAAGCAGGAGGAGACAAGTGGTTGTGAAGGAAAAACTCAAAGCCCTTTTAGGTTTCTAGAAGTGTTTGGATGCTTCTGTGTTTGTGCAACCCAGCACACCAAACTGATTAAGATAAGGTGAGGACCTGGATCTTTCTGAAAACTCAGTCTCTGTAAGAGAACTGTTTAGTCCACAATTAAGGAACCAGAAAAAAAAAATTGTCTCTATAGCTCTTCTGCTCCACCCACCCAGCTTTTGCAAGTAACAAATAAGCGGAGAGCTCAGCTATACCTGTGGGGGTATCGTTCTTTTCAGCAGGAGTTACATTACCAGCATTTAAGCAGGGTCAGGCTTCTGGCAAACTACAGGGTGAAAACCAAAACAGAATATGGAAATGTTGATTTTTAAGACTGATCTTTAAAGTTATTTTCTTAGATTAATCAGAGCAACCATGATTAAAGGCAAGAAAGAGGATAAAGGAAAATCATCATGATGAAGTTACAGGGAATAAAAGTTGTGCTGCTGAGAAAAAACCTTTGAGTTAATATCTGAAGCAGAATTACAGAAGCAATTGAACTCTTTGGTTCAGCTAGTATACCATATACTGGCTGGTGCTTATAGTTTCAGACTAATAAAACAAAACTCACTGTGTTATTGTTTTATTTTTTCATTGTAGAAGTTTTGTCTGAAAGGGTAATTTATACCTTTTTTTTTAGTGGGTTATGTATTACTTTGTAGTGGAAGAACATAAAATAAAAGCCACACTTTCATAAATGTTCTCTTTTTAAAGCTAGAGCATGGACTATTGATATTTAAGATAACACTGAGGGGGTGAGGGTGGGGAATGATACAATTGCTGGGTCATGTAGACAAATGTGTCTTCCTTACTCTTCAGCCTTCTGCAATTAGGGAGTCATATCTTTCCGAACTACTTAAATAAAATGTAATAGTGAATTTAGTGATTGTGGCAGGAATGCAATGAATTCTGAAAGCTTAATCTGAATAAACATGCAGGTTTAATGAACTTGTATACTCATCCAGACTCTGAACGCCAGGCGAAACCATACATCCCTAACCAAAACATATACACTTGCTAGCAAATCTGTTTTTAAAACCAGTTATACATTTGAGGGCAAGTTGCTAGTTCTGTACAGATTTCTTCTTCAATTTTTGACAATCTCTATGTTATTCTGTTCATCTCCTGTTAATTAGTTGTAAAGGTTATATTTTAAGTTACTTTTTTTCACTACAAAATAAACTTCATTTAGTAATGCACTAAATGCAGCTTTGCCCTTCTCCATCTCTCGCTCTGCTCCTCTCTTCCCCCTGTTTAATATTGCCATTTCTCTATATTTTATTTGCTTTTTAAGCACTTTCAAGCAGAGAATATCATGGACTATATATTTGTACAGTGTCTAATGGAATGGCTTTTGAGGTGTAAGTTTCTGTAATAAAAGTATTCCTAAAATGCATGATTGTGTCCTCTCAGATGTATGGGATACAGACCTTGTTTCCTTCCGCTTCCAAAGCAGACTGACCAGGACAAATAAACATATTTGCTTCAGCCTGTTTGTCCCTTCCTTATGCCACCCAAACTTTAACATGAGCACTGGAACAAATGGAGCTCTGATTTGCAATGGCTTTGTGTATTCAACATTGTCATTGCACTCACTGGCATTTATAAATATGTCTGACTGATTCTTTGGGATGTTCAAATTGTCTGTCTTGTTGCTGCCAAATAAAAGTTGAGCTCCCTGGCTCTTCCCAATAGTATATTCCAAACACCATTTCTGTAACATTTCCAGGAGATAGTATCTTTGCAGTCTGTCTGCGTTTAACAAATCTGATTTCATATGGATTGTGAATTCCAAGAATATTTTGAGGGGAAATGAGAGTACCAGAGAAGATGCACAAGGAGACCATATATATTATTCTCAGAACACTGTAGTGATAGCCGCGCAGCCACTGATCCACTAATCCTGACAGTTCAATGAGTGGACCTTGCACAGTTTTACCCAGACCAGAGCCCCATATTTTTTTATTGTGAATTTTCTCTCATTGTTGATTTTTTTTTTTAGACTAGGATGGAGATTCTGAAGATACTTTGACATTTTATTTTCAAATTTGGGTTCTGGAACCATGCTTCTATTTTGTTCTATAGCTACACACGAGTGCCCAAACTGGCTAAATTCCAATCACTTCTCTCTTTTTCAAATTCTTAAAACAAATATTTATCTTCTTAAAGCCCTGCAAGGAAACAAAGTGTGTGTAAGAAAGCGTTAGAATCTGTCTGCTACCTTCTTGCTATGTCTGTAACTAGGCCATCCCTCTGCTTTTGTTGGCTTACGGAAGGGATTGTTGGCTGGCTGTTAGCTGTGGGACCATGATAATTTATATTTTTAAATACTACTTTCAGATTGTACACTCTGATTCTCAGTTAGCTCAGAGTCTGCATCAATGCTTTTATTATTCTCACTGCAGAGCATTTCTACTGGTTTAAGGACCCTAGTAAGAGCTCAATAGTTCATTGCGAGAAATTGCAGCTGAAATAGGCAGAGGCAATAGCTAGCCAGTCTAAGCCATGCTATGCCAAATGCATCACACCCTAGAAACTAAGTAAGCCTTGGCCAGTCCTGAAATTGAATACAAAACAAATACAGAAGGGAAAACTACAAACTCAAGTTATAAAACCAGCATGATTTATAGGACTCTGCTTAACAAATGAGAAACAATAAAATAAGAGGTGGAGATGGAAGACAATAACACTTGGCTGCTTCTTCATATCAAGGATGAATTCTGTTGTGCTGTATTATTTCTTAGCCCATGTGTACTTTCTTCCTTCTTGCCTAGAAGACCTGTCAGTTAATGATTCAAAATGCTAAGGACACAGTAATTAATGGGTGTCTCTGATCCTTTGATTAATTATACAGCAAAAATGATCAATCAGTGCTGAATCTATGACTCTTGTTATTCTCTATTCTGCTTTCCTGAGAAAATGCCAAGGAAGTGTTATCACTTTCTCACGGCTTTTTACTAACTTCTCTTTTCTGTATCAAGGCTTAGTGGTGCACAATTGCATCATCTTGAAATAGCTTTCTGGAGCTAAGGGTTATCCTTTACATCTGTTCCTAAGAAATCATTTTAGTAGACGTCTGCAGGTCTGACTAGAAAAGTAGGCACTAAATTTGAAAACTGGAATTTAAGTTTTGTCAGCGACGTGAGATAAGGTTCAGTTCTAGACGATCTGGCCATTAAATCATTCAGATGAACAGAGGGCCTCCAGACTAATAGTAGATACTGAAACCAAGAATACATCATTCAAATATCTTTAAAGGAGAAAAATCCTTTAAGGACATGTAAGAAATTATGGTGAAATTAATAATAAAAGAAGACAAATATTTTATAGGATAAGCATTCTGTGAAATACTTAATTGCTAATTTTTTTTGTAGTCTTAATTGGACCCCATTAAAATGGCATTTGAGTCCCTAAGAAAGTAAAGGAAAAGGATTATACTGAATATTTGATATTTAGGCTAGTTTTTGTTCTGTTCACAGCGTTGTGGAGGCAAAGGAGAATGCCCCGAAGCCTGTAGAGATGTACTCAGGATCCTGCCAGATCTCTTTGGCTAAGTTGGGAGTGCATTGCACTGTGAGATAGTGAGATATCCTTTCTGGTTCTAAGCACACAAGTTGGATATCAATATTCTGGCATCCTTAGCAGCTTACATGGAGATCCATAATACCCTGCAAGTTCATTCAGGTATTTATTAGAACATTATAAGTTCTTTGGAGTCTGCAGTATTCCTGGATTTGTAATGTGCACGTTCCATTGCACTCCAAGAAACACTTAGATTAATATGATTTAAAAAAATCCTATTCAAAAATTTGAAATATTTTTTTTCTCAAGGAAAAAAGGTAACTGTAAAGAAAGTTTTAGTTTCCTTATATGTGATGCATAAATGTCAATTTGCAATAGTTTCTAGGATACCAGTTATATATGTGAAATCTCTGTTACCATAAATGAGAGAGAGCAGTCTTTAAAGCCCACGCACATACAAATGTCCAAGCATCAACATATATCAGTTTGAATTGTTCTGTGAAAAACTGGATTATGAGTTAGGATAATCATCTTCCTTCCTAGACATCAAGTGCATTTTAATAAAACACACCAATAATGAAATTTGATACAACCACCTTAAGAAAAACAGAATAAAAATCTATGTATTTTTTTTAAATAAAGTTATTCCTGTATTTAACCTTCTGGTAAGTATGTATACCACTAATACCTCACTGAGCCAACATGAGTTCTTGAAGCACTTTGGTATGAAGATCATAGGATAACTCAAGTGTGAAGGAATGTCAGGAAGTCCGTAGCACAAACTCCTTCTCAACGAGGGTCAGTTGCAGGATCAGACCAGGTTGCTCAGGGCCGTATCTCATTGGATCTTGAAAATCTTCAAGGATGGAGATAACACAACATCCCTAGGTCACCTGCCTTATTGCCTGACTGTCCTCAAGGAGAAAAAAGTTTCTGCTTATATCCAGACTGTATCTCTTTTTCTCAGTTTATGCCCACTGTCTCACCCTTCCACCACACACCACTGTGAAGAGCCTGGCTCCATCTTCTTGCTGACCTCCCCACAGTTTATTTGGAGACGCTGCTAGATCTACTCAATGCCACCTCTTCTTCAGACTGAACAAGCCTGAGGCTCTCAGCCTCTGCTCACAGGCTGTGTTGAAGCCCCGAGCATCTTAATGGCCTCTGTTGAACTTCCTGCAGTTTACTGATGTTAGATCAAAGATTCTGTGGAAGTCAAATTTCCATTGACTTCAAAAGGTCTGAAGTTGGGTTACTCAGTGTTCACTGTGTCAATATTTTCTTTCGGGGTATTTTGTTACAGATGTATTACCCCGAAGTCATTTTTCAGGGTTAGGCGTACAAATTGTACACGTGACAGTCCAAATCGTGAAAGACGGTGGGATGACAAAAGAGTGGCTCACATGTTCATGCAGACAAAACTAGTGCATTCAAAGGATATAAAAAGATGTTTTTGTTCGTGGTGATGTTTTCTTATATTCTTGCAATTTCTTGTTCCAAATTCACAAATGCATGAAGATTTTGCACTCATCTGCTCCCAATCAAGTATTTTTCTGGCCCTCCAATTTATCTGTGTGAATCAATAGTATAATCCACAGCTTTTTGCGCTGACAGCTCAAAAGTCACACTGTTTGCACCATGCCTGCCTTCAAAAGCAAAGCCACATATTCCTTTGTGTGGAGAGAGTAATCACTGTAAAAGTAAAGTGTATGCAATTTCCAAATGCCAAATTCTATAGAGAGAAAAATACTACTTTGCTTTGTGCTTTTCAGCTAGTTGAGGCCCTCTCATATGACAGGCCATAATCAATAAATCATGTGCCAGTTGTGCTGATTCTGTATGTCAGGTCATATCTCTCCGTTTCAGTTTCCAGTTTCTTACAGTGTATTCACTTGTGTTCTATTGTCATATCTTTCCACCTCCTCAGTGTCAATTTAAAAGCTGTTATTTTTAGGCCATAGAAATTGTAACCCACCTGCCCCCCTCTTCTCAAAAAGCTATTCCATTGGCTATCTTCAAAGCAGGCTAGTCCTCTGCTGAATTCCAGTCACTGTGATATACCAAGCAGGCTAAATCCTCTATGTGCTTATCTTGTCCCTAGTGGGCAAAGTGATGCCATTATGACAACTTGTCAAGGCTGATCAGAAATAAAGATTGTAGAATTTCAAGAAAAGGTCCTTGTAGTAGAAAGATATTTATTTCTCTCTTCCATAAGCAATTATTTACTCAGTCAGGAAGCTTGACATCTCTAGTCTTGCTGAGGAAATTCCTGATTTGGCAAGCTTCACAACACAGACTGGTTAGACAATCAGAGCAAGAATTCTCAGAATTATTTTATGCATCAGAAATCTGTCTGTCTGGGCTGTGTGAGTCACTCCAGCCTGACCTTGCATTCAGCAGATTGCTCCAAAATTATAGAATCACAGAATGGTAGGGGTTGGAAGGGACCTCTGGGGATCATCTCGTCCAGTCCCCCTGCCGAAGCAGGGTCACCTACAGCAGGCTGCACAGGACCACGTCCAGGTGGGTTTTGAATATCTACAGAGAAGGAGAATCCACAATCCCTCTGGCCAACCCAATAAATGAGAAATCAAGACCTACCAACTCCCTGCAAGGGCCTGCCTTACTCCTGGCTCCATGTCCTAACTTTTGAGCTCACTCCTCACTCCCCTGCCTCTAGAGTTCCACATGTAACTTCAGGAAAAGTCTGTCTCTTCTCTACTCCTCAGTTCCCATGGTTAAGGAGGAATGCTAGTAATTGCTTACAGCTCAATGATGTTTTGAGTATTGCTTAATATTTTTGTGTTTTCAAAGTCATACAGACATACACATATAGCCATATACTGCAGTTCCTAAATATTGTAACTAGGTAATTTGAAATTATTGGCATATTTCTAAGCAACAATGCTATTTTATTTTGCTGTCACCTTTTTCATTGTGAGTGAACATGCAGACATTTAAAGAACTTGGAAAAAAGCCCTTTTCTTGGTCCTTCAAGAACTCTCCTTAAAATAATGTTCTCAACCGGTGCATTACATTAACACGTTCACCTCCAGTGACTATGATGATTCAACTTGCAGCTGACAAACTTGGGAGATTTGTGGCCATCTGTCTGTTTCTTCCCTTTCTCTATCTTTTTTGTTTGTTTGGGTTTTGAGGCATTGCTGTTTTATTTTTTTTTCCCTTTATGCACTGTTTAGAGCTCACTTTATATACAGGCTGTCCGCCTCCATCTCTTCACCCTCCTCTTCTGTACTGCATCAAATGCTTCTTCAAGCTCAGTTTTCCTGCCCTGGGTTTAACTACAGGCTTCCATCAGTCAAGAAATTGATCTTTGCAGCTCCAGCAACTGCCACAGTTGGCTCAGCTCTTAATGTTTGTCTTTTCTGATGTGTCCTATTAAGCAGAAAGAAATGCTACATTTATTTTTTGAATGGTTATAAACAAAAGGTTATTTTTGTCTTTCCTTTCTTCTTGAAATCTGTTCCTTTAGTGCAGATGCGATTTTTTTTATTGTCACAAAACGATGTTAGAGTATCTGTGCCCATAGTAAAGGTATTTTACTCTTATTTTACTACAGGTTCTTGCAGGTTTTTTAAATAAAATAAAATAAAATAAAATGGCCACAGAAGACTGGGAAAAGTGGATTAGTGTATCGTGGAAATTCATGAAAGAAGTGTTCCTCTGTCTTCCAGAAACATTATTTTACATGCGTACATGACATCATAAAGAGCCAATGGAGGTGTGGAAATATTTCTTGTCATGAGATGTCAAACTCGTCTTCCCTAAATTAAGGCAATTTACCTAAGTATTTAAAATATATTGCCTTTTGAGACAACTTAGGAAATCCAAGACTTCTGCATGGTCCTGGCCAATATGACATTGGATTTAGAGCACATCAACATTATTCTGCAGAAGCAGCTACTGGTCACATGAGATATCTTTAAAACACAAATGTGGCACATCATGCCACTGTGGTCACAGAAATTTCTCCCCTTCACCTTCCTTTGCATGTGTTTTTATGTAAGTTTGCCATCCTGACTCCCATTATATTTGGGGGAGATTTAGAAGTTTAGTCAAGACAGTAATTGCAGTTTGGGGTGAGATCCTCTGTATGAAGATGACGAATTTCAGAAAGATCCTCAATTGGATCCTCAATTTCATTGCCTCTTCTGCCCGGGGCACTGTTCACTCTACAGGGAATTATTGTGACGTTTTTCTCATGGAAGTACCTACACTGTGAACTTTCAAATGTAATCCTACCTAGACTGAGTCTACAGTTGGTGAGAGCTTCCAAAATGTATGTCAAGTGCAACTGTTGATAGGCATTGTTCAGGGGAAAGAAAATATCAAGCAGTTGTTGGCCAAGGAAATCACAGAATCACAGAATCACAGAATAGTAGGGGTTGGAAGGGACCTCTGTGGGTCATCTAGTCCAACCCTCCT
>Ga0181612_105171_pt1 | contig 12393 bp, 9 predicted proteins | sample HoacroProtozoa21_FD_119630 | JGI IMG/M metagenome (GOLD analysis project Ga0181612, IMG submission 119630) | Hoatzin crop microbial communities from Cojedes, Venezuel. Combined Assembly of Gp0051906, Gp0051904, Gp0051908 | reverse complement strand
GGTGTCATCTGAACATCTGGTTAAACCTCACTTTGTCAATTTAGGGCAAAGTATGTGTAGCACCTCATACAAGGAATAGAGCCAGAAACAGTGGAAAAGGTTAAACTTGTTTCTGCCCTTCTCCCTTCCCTTCTCTGCTATGCTCCCAATGCAGCACAAGTGACACTGGAGGAGACAGGCTAACGCGGTGTGACCTGTCACTGCCTTTGTAACGCACTTACCACATGGAGAGGCTAGAAAGGGATATTAGTCTGAACTTCTGGAGCTTGCGTTTTGTTTTAATGAAAATGATGTACAGCGTTCCTTATGCTGAGACTCAGATTTATTCACAGAACAGGTTTTATCTCTTTTTGTTCAAAGTTAGTGGATATTAGAATAATATTAAGTAGTGGCTCTCTCTTTAGAGGCTTTTTTTAATGATTTAATGTACTGGTCTGATGGTCTTTTCTACATGTATCTTGGCAAGATGTCTGTGAGCTTTTCTTCTTACACCCAGAGTATGTGTTGTGAGGCAGGCAAAGAATCCCCAGAACTATTCCAGTGTGTTGGTTTCCTCATTCTGTGAGGACCAATTGCTGTAACGGATGCCAGTGCATGGGCTTAGACCTGTTACATCTCAACAAACTGATTTTAGTGCAGCAATGGAACATCATGAGATTTGACATTAACAACATGTAATGTTTCGAGAGCCTGTGTGTACATCATCTCTCGGTTTAGAAAAATCAGAGGAGTTTGCAAAATCCTTTATGGTTTGAGACCTTAAGTTCGAATATCCCATTTTCTTGCATCCATCCATGACTGCCCTGATTAGTGTGTAGTTCAGTTTTTACTGGACAGGCGATGTTTGCAATCAGATTTTGTCCTTTTTGGATTTTAATTTCTACTGATGAAACACCACCCTCAGCTGGGCCTGATCCTTGACAAGGCTGCCTGAACAAAAGTGACTAGTAAATTATTTCCAGTTCCTCTGGTTAGAGCTCTCTTCTCTGAGCTGGTGGTTTGTATTCAAATTAATTGTTGTTTTTTAGTGGTATTATGGCAGTGTCTAAAGGCATAAACCTGTACTGAGAGCTCACTGTGCTGACACTGTAATAGGCATAGAGATACACTCTGTGCAAAATGTTAGAGAATGGAGGGGTGTAAAAGAAAGCAATTTTCCATTTTAGAGACAAGAAGCTAAGAGGAAAAGAGAATGGCATGCTCTGCAGGCATAACAACTTTGTCATCTTTGCCTTTAGTCCTTTATAATCATGTCAAAATAGACTATTTAGGTCATTTACTGATGACCTGTGAATGCCAAGTCTATCACAGCCTTTTAAAGTGTACAAGCGACGACGTATTCCCAATAAAGTTTAATTAGCATAGCAACTGAAGATTCATGAACATTGCCAAAATGCGTTAGGGCTACTATTGTGGGAGGTCTAGCTACGGGCTAAGGGATTACTCTGTTGAGATTGCCAGTGCATAGCTGATCTGGCTATTTCAAATTATCAGAACTTAATTAAATGAAAACATACGAGCAGATAATGAGTGGAGCTGTTGGCTAGAAAATCTTCTAATATTAAATCAGAAATTTCCTTTAGGGGCAATTAAAATACAGTGAATATATCTTAGGCTGTGTGTTAATCATCAGTATTATAAGAGAATCTGATATTGGCCTGGAGGAGGATTTTAAAATTGAGTTTTTGTTATGAACTTTCTAAAGTTCATGCAGGGTCTACAAGCCCTGTGCAGCTTCCCCTGGTGTGCTACCTCCAGTTGCAAATGAATGAGGCTTTTCTTGCCTGCATACATGTTTTTTAATTGCTCTTAAAAATCACAACATGATTACAGAATATTGACAGTCCCTTGGGGAGCAAAGGGGAGAAGTTTGGAGCAGTGCAGCAGCAACGAAATGTTAGCAAGGGTGGCTCTGCTTGGGGCAGGTGCCGAGCAGCACCCTCTCTGACTTGCATCGTTTTATTTTCTGTGACGGGGTCTGTGTTTTTGTCTGTGTTCGGTGCCTGTCCCAGCCCGAGGGGCAGCACGGAGGGGCAGGGTGCCGTGTTCTGAGCCCGAGGGGCGTTGAATGAGGAGGACCCTCTTACCTCTCAGACCACGGTGGTCAGCCTATTTCGTCTGGTTAATGTGGCTCTTGGAGGAGTGCATCAGGTGTGTAAAGTGGGTGGGGTGGTGGTAGAAGGTGCATTTCTCTGTTGGATCAGCTGAGGCCATCGCAGGTGACAGCCAGTGGCCTCTCCTGGTGCTGGCCGGGCAGCCTGTCGTGCCAGGACTGGAGAGGGCTGCCTGGCTGCGAAACACCTGCAAGAGCGAGGTATCATACCACATGTAAATGTGCCATGTACCTGTGAATATGACGTATCTTTTGGTTGAGGTATTGCTCATTTCTCTGATATGAAAGCAGAGTTAGTTTGATTCCACCAGTTTGATTTTTTTTTTCTTCCACCAGTTTAATTTAATTTCCTCCATTTCATCTGCCCAGCCCTGTGCTAGTACCGGAGTTCCAGTAATCCCAGCAATCAAGTTTCAAATGGTTGCCACCTCACAAAGGCTGGAGGATTGCTGGCTTGCCCTGGGCTCCTCGATGGCCGGGTCCTGCCCTCCCTGCCGAGCTCCTGGCCCCAAACTCCTCTGGCCCCAGGAGCAGTGGTTTTGAGAATTATGGCTGCTTCTCATTGTCCCACAGCCATTAATATGGGCTGTATTTTTGGTTCCTGGCCATGTGGCTTGGCTCTACTAAAACAGATGTTGTCCAGCTACAGCCTGCTTTTCTAAGGGATCTGGATCGCTCGGCATCAACGGCCTGTCTTCATCTTTATTTACTGCTCTTCTAAGTATAGCTGTTTTCAAATTTAATTGCGGATGATGATGTGGATAAAAGTGTTAAATACCCTGGGACCAAGATCTGATCCCAGCAGGACCCCTCTGGAAACATACTGACTCAGTGGTTTCTATTTAAAATTAGATTTTGACACCTGTCAGCCAATTTTTTATTTAATGTGTGCTGTGTTCACTTCATATCGTTCTGGTTTCTCAATCAAAATATCAGCCGCCTTCCAGAAGTCTGTTCCACGGACACTGTTATCCATGTTAACCACATCTGTCGTCTCAAAGATAGAAGGTTGTTTGACAGACTCTGTTTTCCACAAAACCTTGTTGATTACTGTTACTTATTTCCTTTCTTTCTTAATCATGTCCTGTCTCCGCTAGTGCATTATTTTGCTGGGATAGATGCCAGGATGACAGGCTTATAATTATCTGGGTCACCCCATTTTTCCTTTCTAAATATCCTTTTCTGGAACTTTCCCGTTGTTCCACACTTTTTTTGAAAATGAACATACAACAGTCCAGAAAGTCTTCAGTCTTTCTTACACATTTTGAACCAAGTATTTGGATATGTTGACTTGAAAAATGAGGGGCCAGGGATCTAACATCCTCCTAAATAGAAACTGAGGTGAAAAGCATCCTGGTGTTATCTTGTGGCTGTGACTTGAAGCTCTGCTGCTTTCCCAGAGCCCTCATGAGCTCATGGTCATGATGTGCTTCAGGAGCAGTCCTGCGCTTTCTGCACTGCTGGGGTTATTATGAACAGCTCTGGTACTGCTCTGCAGTACTGCCATAGTTATGATTCCCTTTCTTCCTAATAACACTCTTCGGTCTGATATACAATTTTAAAAAAAAAGTAAAAAATCAGAAGTTAATGAAAACATTTGTTTTCTTGACCAAGTCTGTTGGTTCGTTTTTCAAAGCCTATGAGAGTAACAAATGAGGTCCAAATTTATGGATGTAACATTAGCAAGTGAACCCATGTTGAAATGGGTTTGTGTCTTCTTGCACAGATGGCTGTCCACAGCCATTCGTTCTCCATCTTGCTGGTTTGTGTGGCTGCCCAGCTTTTGGACAAATGGCTTTGCTTTGCCTCTGAGTGTTAGACGTTTCCATGTTCTGTTTAATTTTAAATTCAAATCCCAGACTTGAGAAAAAATTCTTACCTTCCGCACTGAGTGATAGTATCTTAGGTCTTCCAGACACAGTTGCTGATGGCCCTTCCCCCAAACATGATGGTTTAAAAATCTGCTTGAGTAGTGGACATAAATTAGATATAGTAGATCTAACAGCGCAGGAATATTTTGAGCGTGTTGTGACAGCTGAAAATTATATTCTTTGTCTTTTAGGGTGGTTGGTGGCTTTGAGACTCTGACTGCTATGGAGAATGTGGAAAGTGACCCAAAAACAGACCGCCCCAAGGTACGTGTGAAGCACCAGGGGCTGTGCAGGAGGGAGTGAACGTATATGGCCTCGTGTGGCACTGCGGTTCACCCCGCTGCTGCTCCTCTCAAAGCTGAACGTGGAGGAGATGGCGCAACTTCATCAGCAGATTGATTTGCTCTTCTTCTCTTCTGCTCCCAGGAGGAAATACGAATTCAGACAACAACAGTTTTTGTTGATCCGTATGAAGAAGCAGATGCCCAGGTGAGGATAGTTAGGTGGTTGGTTGGTTGGCTGTTGGTTTTTTGGAAAGGCCAAAGCTCTTCTTTGGAGAACTTTGTAAATGAATGCCTTTTCTTTGGTTGCAAGCTAAGATTAAACAGCTGCCATTAGCATTGCCTTGTGTGCCAGGGTCATTGCTGCTGTTTCAGCAGAGAGGTCTTGTAACTGAGTCTGGCACGGCTCCCAGTCCATCACGCTTACGATGGCTTCCTTTCCAAATGTCCACAGTAGCTATGGGTAGCTGCAGGTGAGAAGAGAGGAGTTTTGTTATAATGGCTGCAGACAGCCTGTTTGTAGTGGCCCTTGAGGTCTGTCTCCTAAAGCCTGCCCTGTAATCATAGCAGTGCTGATTGCTGTTTTAGAGTGCTTTAAAGCTTCAAAGAATTGTAGACATTTTCTCCTTAATCATGACTAGCTCTTGCAACAGATTGCACTCCTTTGCTTCCCGCAGGTTGCTGCAGAAAGAGAGAAGGCCCAGCTAGAAGAAGAAGCAGCCAAAACAAAAGCTGAGGTGGTCCCACCAAAAAAAGAGGTCCAGACTCCTAAAACTTACCGGCAGGGGATTGGAAAATACATTAACATGGCTGCAGCGTGAGTTCCCTGCCCATCCGATCTCTGTTGAGTGTTTTAGTTGCCTTTCCTGCTGGATGCTGACCCTGTCCAGTGCCATTGCTCAGATGTTTGGTTTGTGCCAGCAGGCTTTGCAGCTGTCCTAACAGTCAGGAGTTCCCTCTGCTTCTGTTGTTTTTCAGGATTACAAGTTAACTGAGCTTTTCTTTTAGCACTTGACCAAGTTGGTCTTTAACAGCGTGTGCTGCCTTCAGAACTGTAGATATGTTTCCACAACTCAGAAGTCCTTGAGGAACTGTACTGTGTCACTTCCTACACCATCTTTTATTCTCTTCCTCTTCTGCAGCTGTTTCTGAAGGCCACAGTCCCACAGATGTTTCTCTTTTAGCAGCTTCTCCCCTGCACAAAGCAGTTGCCTTAAACCCCTATCAGTCTACTGATCTGGTTCCCTGTTCAGCCGCACGAACAGTTGTACCAGCACAACTGAAACGGCCGGAAAGGGGAGCAGGTTCCCAGGCTTGCCGTGGGAGCACAGGGCGTCTGGCAAGTAGCTCCAGGGTGCCTGGCTGGTTGTACAGGCTTGTCCTAAAGCATCCTCTCCCAGACACCCTTTGTACGCCCACTGGGATTGGCAGCATTGCTTGCTTTCCTAAGGACAGTACAGAATCCCAACTGAGTGGCAGCTTTGCATGAGTTTTGGATAAATTAAAATAAATGCCTGCCACTTGATTTTTCACAGACTTCTCTAAAAGCATTTGCAAAAATGCTGTTGTCTGTCTGCTGCATAAAGGCATGTATTTACGCATAGACAGATCTGGACAGCTATATAGTCAGCCTGTATGTGCTTGTGTGACTTAACAGGCATTTGCATAACTGTGAGAATAAAAATATGTTAGCCCGTGTAGGTCAGTTTGGTGTATCAGTTAGACATTTTGGTTATGAATATTGCTTGTCCCTTAAAGTATTATGTTCAGCTTAAAATTGTTGCCATTCTGCGCTGTATTTACAGAGGAAACCCAAGCAGAGTTTGCAGCTCTGTGGAAAGGGTTGAGTAGTAGAGAAAGGACTTTTCTTTCCTAGTCCTTCTTTCCTTGACTCCTGCCTTGAAACTGGGAATTTGGTCCATAGGTTCAAGGTTCTTGATTCTTCCTATCGGTTACTGATATCTGACAATAAAACCACAGTACGTGAGCTGGCTGCGTAGTGTTTCCATGGGGTTGCAGACTCTGCTCAAGAGAGGCTGACAATAGCAGCAGCCACTGCAACAGGCCATGCTCGAGAAACAGGAAAGGATCTGAAACACTTGCCTAGCTGCTTTACACCTAATTCCCCATAAATCCTTTTGCTGCCACAAATGCAGGTGAGAAGGCAACGAGAGAACATGTGGCTCACATTTTCACTGTGACTGTGCTAAAAAAGTACAGTTGTTAAATCTTCATGTCTGGCCTGGAGAACTTGTTGGGTTTTGAATGGGTTCGTGGAAGTGTTCCAAGCCTGACCCAAACCATCCCCACAGACTGACACACTCTCCCTCTTTTTGGGTACACCAAAGGCCCCCATCCCCACCCCGCTGTGGTGCCTGTGCTGGCACGGAGCATGCACTCCGCTCTAATTGGTAAGGGATGGGCTGGCTCCAGTGTAGCTGTTGCTGGGGGAGGAAGGGCATCCAGCTGCCCTGGTCCCACTGAAAGGTAAATAGTCCCTGAGAGTTGTTTTCCTGTTGGCTCCAGGAAGCGCAGTTTGGAAGATGACAGGCCCTCAACCAGCACAGCTGTGAAGAAAGAGAAAAAGAGCACAGGCCTCGGGGACTTCAGCTCCTGGTAGCAGCGCGGGGAGCCTAGCACTGGAGCAGCACAGCAAAATAGAAAAGGCGGCTTCCCATGAAGAGCGCGAAAGACAGTCTGTCCTGCGGAGGGAAGGCACCAGCCTGCCCTTCCACGAGGGAAGAAAACTGTTGCTTTGTTAAGGCTGGTTAATGTGGCTTTGTCTTCTAGAGAGCTGCGTTTCCCCCACTGCATCTTCCTCGAAGGCCTTTTTGTTGTTGTTTTGTGAAGCGGGGAGCAGGCACTCAGCCCCGCTGGGGATTAGCTGGAGCCTTGCTCTGCTCGGCTGGCAGCAGACCAGGCAGAGCCCAGCCTTGCAGGATGCAGCTTCAGTGAACAGCTACGTTGGTGAAAGAGCTCCTTTTACAGGTAATCACTTCCAGACGGGCCAAGTCCACCAAATGAAGGAGTGAATTAATGTGCTGGGGAAGCTGCTGTGCTGCTTTAGTGCTTTGCAGAGGGGAGGAGAGGGCTCCAGCCTCTGCTGCCCTGCCCCTCCCTTCCAGCTGCCTCTTGCCACTTCTCGTCAGGGACCAATTCTGTCTCTTGCTCTTTGCAAGCCTGCCTCCTGGCTGGACTGACTGCTGTCAGTCTCCGCAGGGCCCCACTCACTCCACAGTGAGCTCTCTCTTTGCCGATTCTGCTCTCTGGCAGCCTGGGAAGCAGCGGTCTAGATGGGGAGCCTGGGGTAGCTGCACCGCTTGTTCCTCACAGTGGCTGGCCTTCCCGGAGCCACTGGGCAGCCGGAGGGGCCAGGATGCACCCATTCAAACCTGCCCTTAGGTCCCAGAAACTACAGCCTGGAGCAACGGAGCAGGAATAGAAACAACTTTTCTTTGTAACCATCCCCTTGCAGGGGAACACGCACCACAGTCTGCCCTGACATCAGTCTTCCCATCGTTGGGGAAAAAACCATATAATGTAGCTGACGGGCAGCTCGGATATTTCCGTTGCATATCCACAAATTATTGGGAAGCTTAGTAAAGGCCTTATGGGGTAAAGATCTATCAGCCTGTGAAGTTTTAATGTTTTAATCCAAAAACCTATGTGCTATCCAAAAACCGTCACTAAGACATAGCAGGCCAGATCCTGAACATGACTTCTCAGTTCGTCTTAGGTGTTTTCAGGTGACAGAAATACCCTCCCTACCTCTCTACGTGGCTGAGGAGATAATTTTGTAGCCAGCTTTGTAACAGTACATTTATATTGGTGGTTTCATGTTTTAAGAGAAGATTCCATTTATATGAAATTGCTGTAAAAACTTTCGGTAAGATGTTTTGCATTAAACGCTTTTATTTTCCTTTGAGTGTTTGCCTTTGACTGCTCAACTGTCATTTCCAAGATCATGGCATTGCGAAGCTGATTGTCGTACAAGGAAATGACTCATTCCTACTTTCTAAGATGTTCCTAAGGAACGCTGGGATCTTTGCGGATGTGATTACGTCTTTGTTAATTCACAGGAATTCAAACTAGTCTGAGAGAATAATAGGGGGGTTTGTTTTGCAGCATTTTGCGGAGTGTAAGTTTGAAATAGCACGTGTTTGGTTCCTGGAACAGGGGATATGATGGTACTTTCCTCATGCTGAGTTTCTTGTGTCGTATTGAAACCTCTTGCTTCTCCTGGGCCGGCCTTTTCCTGATAAATTGCTATTGATCCCTTCTGCCTAACTTCTGCTTCAGCACGTGTTTGAGTCGTCAGGTTCACGGTATTGCTAGAGCTGGAACAGGCAGTTTAATGAAATCCAGGAAAGTACAATGCTTTTTTGCAGTAGATGAAAATGGAGGTGATTATGAAAGAAAGGAGCATTTGATTACAAGGAAGGCAACAGAGGTGTGGCAAGGACCCCTGTTTCAGCAAGAGTCCTTGTTACAGATTGATACGAGGGACAGTTTCCTTTCGCAGCAGCAGGCTGCAGAGATAACTGCCCGCTTTCCCTTTCTGCTCCAGGTTTTTGGCAGAGCTCCCTGCAGTCCCCGAAGGGCCACTGCCGTGCAAAGTGCAGACGGGACCGCTGCCCTTCCGAGCACTGCCTTTGCACTGCCCCCTTCATCACGATTTCCCACCATAACATCAGACACCAAAGAAAGAGCAGTTTCCTGGCTTCGGCAAGGGCTGAGCGCAACCCTTTAGTTTGGCTCCGAGCAGGGGTGAAGCTCTTCAGCCTCCGTTCACCGCTCGACCTGAATCCAGCCTGGCCTGCTGCTGCTGCCTGCTGCTGTCAGTGGCTCCAGGGCTGGGAGACGCCAGCTCTGGCCCATCCCCAGGGTGCTGCAGCAGGCACGGAGGTCGAGCCGTTTGGCCGAGGCCATGTGCCGAGTCAGCAGCCGGGCTGGGGTTTGTACCGAGAGCCTCTGCCAGGCAGCGGAACCATCGGTGCTCAGGCAGCCAGAGCCTGCAGCCAGCGCCTGTTCTGCACTCCCACCTCTCTGCTCCCTCCCACACCTGTATTTTTGCATACGTGGTCAGGGTTTTTTTAACTTCAGCTTTTCTTCTGATTGACAAAACCACAGGGACAACGTGACACAAGCTCTTTTCTAAAAGATGAATGAAAATGATGAACCGTGCTGATGGGGCACAAGGTGGGTGCCCAGAGAGCAGGGCAGCGTGGTGTAGCCCTCGTTTTTACAAAACCTGGCTCTTTGCAGTTTCCACTACCCAAGTGGGGCAAGGGGAGGAAGGAGGCTTTGCTGAAGCCTTTTCTGCCCCTTTCATCGCTTGGTTCTGCAGCCAGGACAGTGTGTTAAAGCAATACCCAAAGCAGCTCCTGCCGTGGCCGGAGGGATAGGCAGGAATTGTGCAGCCTCACTACAGAAACTCACTCCTGGGAACTGCTGTGCTATCTGTAAGCACATTTTTACATCCTTTGTGTTTGACACTTTTCCAGTAAATACACTTAGAGCGAAAAAGTAGGATTTTAACCAGGGGCTGAAGTAGCTTTTGTCTGGCCTTCAGTAGAATAACACCAGCGTGCTCTTACTTTGCATTGCTCCGTACCCAAGTCATTTTGCTGAAGGCAGAGGCACTGGATGATCAGTAAATTCATTGTTTCCTGAAACCTGGCACTGTGGCAGCGAACACCACAAGCACCACACACTGTCGAGAAGGCGGTGGCATGTGGTGGGGCTGGCAGTCATGACCACACGTTTCCATACAGCCGCAGAAAGACGCGGGGCTCGCAGGAGACTCTTCACCTCTGCTGCTTCTGGTGTGAATCCTGCCTGGCCCCTCAAGGACCATGGCATTGTCTGTGTGGGGAACAGCACTGACTGAATGGTTTGCAAGCTAAATAGCTGCAACTCTTGTTTCCATATTCACTGAGAGAAAAAGCCCAAAATACTGTTGTTCAGTTTAATTCTGCCTGTTCCCCACTGGTTGGAAGTGCTACAGCCCACTCTTGGGAGCAGGAGCTCATACAAGCAATTGCTCTGCTTCAGCGTGATGTGGTAGCCCATAGTGGTACCCATCTTGTGGGCCATGAACTGTGAGCAGTCAAACTGTGTTTCAAGGTCTCCAAGAAAATCCTGCTTCTCCCTCCAGCTGCTTTCCAGACAGGGACCAGGCAGTGAGCGTCCCCCAGAGCCGCAGCCACCCTCAGCCGTAAGGGTGAGGGGCTCAGTGGGATGGAGCAGAGCAACGCAAGCAGAATTCAGTCCAGCATGGCCTGGCTCACTTCCGCTCTGTGCAAAGTTTACTCCAATTTCCTGCTTACTGTGAATTAAAAACCACACAAACATACCTCTGCCAGGTGCTGCTCCAGGATTTGTCTGTCCAAGCCTCTTGAGCCTGAACGCTGGGCCCAGGGAAGATGTTTGGGCCCTGGACTGGCTGCTGTTGGGATGCTGTTGGTGCCAGAAGCAGAGCATGGGCAGAGACGAATGGACAGAGACAACCTGGAGGAGCCTGCGATGGTCGGTAGGACGGGGATGGGGAGAGGAAGGGCTGCTGGGCGTCCCAGGGCTCCTCCCTGGAGCCTGGCGTGGGGGTTGCAGCTACCCGACCCTTGAGGCAGCTGCCATGCCCGTGGGGCAGAGGAGGTGAGACGTTCCTGGGGTGCTCCCCGCCTTGCAGGTCTGGGGACCCTGGAGGGCACATCACGGAGGTGGCACGTCCTTCCCCAAGGCAGCTGCCCGTGCCCGTGCCTCCACCTTGCAGAGGGGGGCCATTTTGCTCTCTGGATCCTTCCTGGCCACTTTCCCAGTGTTTTTTTGCAGACGTTTAACCCTTGGTGCCCCTGTGTGGGGCTGTGCCTGTCCCTGTGGGCCATGGGGTAGCATGTGCCTGCGTGCTGGCTCCAATGCAGACCTACTGGTCCCAGCCTCTGCTGGGGCTGCTGAGCTGCATTTCTGCATTCTCCAACTGACTTGGCCCCAGAGGCCTCAGGGTGAGAAGCCAGGACAAGCACCCGCTTCCCTGCGCAGGTGAGGGGCCTTTTACACGCGTTTGGTCCCCTGGGCTTTCACCCGATATCCATGGTCTGAGCTTTGATGCAGCTTCTGTTCAAGAGCAGTGGTCACCCACCCCTCGGCTGGCTGCGATGCTGCCGGCAGAAAACAAAAATCCACTTCTCCGGTCGTGGCGAGGCTCCTGCAGGTGCTGGGCACCCCCCCGGAGTGAGCTGCTGGCCGGTGGCTCTGCTATGTCCCCGCTGCCCCGGCGCTGCAGGGGCTGCACCAAAGGCCGTCTTGTTGGAACCAAGGGACCGTGCTAAGTCTTTGTATCTCTTGCCGAGCAGGAAAAGCAGAATTCATAGCAGAAATAATAGCAGCAAAATCTGCTGTTGATCTGTCTGATTCCCTCTGGAAGAGCCCTTGGTCCTGCAGGAGACCAGCCACAACGCCGCATCTGGCGTGGCCGTGCGGAGCGGCTGCCTGGGAGATTTGCTCTGAGCTGACGCAGTTTGTGCCGCTGGCGCTGAGGCTTTGAGGACAGCAAGGTGAAGGCTGTCTCTGGAGACACAGCAATAGTTTAGGGCAGCTGCAGGCTTTGTGGTGTGTGCGGATGGGCTTGCAGGGAAACAGGGGTTTTGGTTCGACAGGAGCAGTGTGTTGGTTGAACGCTGCCTGTGCCAGCGTTCGAGGGCTGGTCTCCGCTGCCCCAGTCCTGCGTGCGGGTGGCAGCCGCCCGTACCACGACCAGGCCTTATGCAAAAGCAGCGAAGGGCTCAAGTGCTAAATGCAGCCAAGTCACGGCCAAGCCCTTTGGAGGAAGGGGGAGGCTGCTGCACTGGGGCCAACGGGCGCTGGAGGGCTGGTGCTGCTGGCTCCACGCTGCTGCCCACGCAGCCAGACAGGCGCAGTGCTGGTGGGTGCAGAGAGCTCCCGCAGCCCGCGCCGGGCACAGGTGACCCTGGCATGGGCTGCGCTGGTGCCCTCAGCCGGCGGCAGAGCGGCAGCCATGGCCGAGGCCACCCCGCAGCCGGGGGGGGCAGGCAGTAGGGAAAACCCGTGCCCGGCGCACGGGCAAGCAGCGCAGGAACTGCAGGGCGAAACTCTGCAGCGCACTGGCGCG
>Ga0181612_102561_pt1 | contig 12393 bp, 8 predicted proteins | sample HoacroProtozoa21_FD_119630 | JGI IMG/M metagenome (GOLD analysis project Ga0181612, IMG submission 119630) | Hoatzin crop microbial communities from Cojedes, Venezuel. Combined Assembly of Gp0051906, Gp0051904, Gp0051908 | reverse complement strand
CTATCGCTAGTGAGTTGGGAGAAGAGACCAACACCAGTCTCACTACAACCTCCTTTCAGGTGGTTGTAGAGAGCAGTAAGGAAAGAAAAGAAAGAACACATACTTTCTGTGTCATACGTAGGGGAAGAATGTGTATTTCTAAACAGTAAGGAAGATGAGTCGGTGAGAGAGAACTATTAAACAGTGTGTTTCTGGTCGAATTTGGAAAGTCAAACAGTTTGTGTGCTTCCTTTGTGCTTATATAGTGTGTAAGATGCGTGGTGGGTTGTTGCATTTGTTTTTTGCAGTGTTCTTTTTGGTTGTTATTAATATAACTAAGCCTTCTCTATGTATTTGATGGGTGATCTCCCGTGGAAGTTCACAGAAAAGTGGTTTATAAGTAGGCTTTCTCTCCCCTTCCCCTGTTTAGATGTTATTTGAATTCTCTGGGTTTTGTTACGTTGTTTGTATTGCAGTCAGATTTCACTCAATTTATTATTTTTCAGGGTCAGATAGTAGCGTTTAAAAATGAGCAGAACTGAAAGAAACACACCTTAATAAAATTTAAGAACTGCTTAAATAACTTCAACTTATTTTTGACAAACCTGAATTTTGAACTTTAAGAACTAAAGTTGCACTGTGGTTTCTACTTGTTGGTTATGCTTGATGTTTAAAGATCTGCCAGACATTGTAAAGAAAGATGTATGTTGCGGTGTCCTGGCGTAACTTAAGATTTCTTCCAATTTGAAATGCCCTCAACGCTGGGATTAGTCCTTTTCGATTTTATAGCAGCCTGTGAGACTGCAACACAGACTACATGTAAATAGACTCCTCCTCATTTATAATAAGCCGTGAAATGAGAGGAACTATATTAACTTGGCCCAAAATTCCCAAACTGGTACCTGAAGTGGGTAGCCAAGTTTGTGAAGATTCTTGGTTCCTGCAGCTCATATCGTTTGCCTGGCTAGATTGTTCTCACTGAAGAACTTAAATTTTAGATTAGATGCTCAGGTTTGAAAATGAAAACATTGTATTGATTCTTTCCTATTCAGAAGCTATACTTCCTTTTCATGGGAATAGGATAAAAGAGCACTTGTTGATGCTCTTGGTACTTCTGTTTCTTCCTGGAAACTGAGCAAGCTTGTCATGAGGTATCACTAGACCCTTAGCCTAGTACTCTTGCATCAAATACAACATTTTTCTCATCAGGGCAAAGAATAAGGTCACTCCAAATGTGCTAATTTACTTGAAATATTTTTATGTCATGCCACTTCTAGAAGGCATGAATTGACGATGTGATGAAAAATGAGGTACTAGTTAGCCCCAGTTGGAAAAAAGTGTATCGGCTGATTTTAAAACAGGCTTCCTTACAAGTAACATGTACTGCTGGTTTATGTTACTTGTGACTACTACGTGATTCATCCAAATAGGCCATAGAATGATTTTCTAAACCAATAGGAATACTAGCACTTTTGCAGTACAAGGGACAGCTGCATTGGTGTCTCCTAAATGCATTGATAAAACCTGTACCAGTTAGTGTAATCTGAAGTGGGAGGAGTGGAAGGTAGGTCCTGCTTCAGAAGTGGCTATTGCTTGTTTTTCAAGGCAGTCATTCGAGATCAGGAAACAAATAGATATTTGCCAGTCTGTTGCATTCAGAACTGACCAGAAGGGAGATAAGGATGGGATCTATGCAGATACTACATACTGCTGAAGAACCAGGTAGAGTTTTGCTTGGAGATCCAATTTTATTTAAGTTGACCATTTCTTCTTGGGTCTCATTTAGGCTTATAAAAACCTGCCGCCTCTTCCAGTGCTGAGGTAGAGCTTCCAAAAGCACAGAAATTGCGAATTACCCATTTCATTTTGACTTGTAGGGTCAGAAGTCTGGCTGCTTTTTCTGCCCTCAAAGATGGCTCCTAAAAATAACAGTTTTACAGATGGAAGGCAAGGGCTCTTACTTGCAAGCTAGAGGCAGGAACTTTTTGAGCTTCACCTGATTTCTGCCTTAACCTTCCCTTGAAAGTTCACATGCACTGAAGGGGGGATGAGTCAGATACTCAAGTACCCTACCTTACAAAATGGTGTGTGAAAGTAAATCAGCGTTAGGAGTGAAGATAGGACAGGTCAGACAGCTAAGGCTGGGAGCCACTACAGCTTATTCCAGTTCATGACTTGGAGCTCCAAGACAGTGTCCACTTTTCTGTTGTGGAGGGGCTGAAACATCACTGTTAGTACTGTTAGTACCACTCTTTTCCATTATTTGAGTGCCAAGCATGCTTTCAAAATTTGAAATAGTCATTTTTTTATGCTGTAACTTGGGTAGGCAGCACAAAATGTTGCTGCTCTCCCCCAACAATCTTTTTTTTTTCTTTTCTCTTCTTTTCCAGAACTGTAGAGCTATGTGAAGTGTGAGAAGTACACCGTTGTTGATACACCGTGGCCTTGAAGATGCACTACTCAAAGAGAAGAAATTCAGGAAACTAGTTGTTTGCATGTGTGGCAAAAGTGCTTTTGAGATAAATGATGTAATTTTATAGTCACAGCAGCTGTAGCGAGGAACATGTGTGTTTGCCCACATGTGGTCTTTATTTTCTTTTGTTACGGTATATATGGTATGGTCAAGAGCGAGAATATAAAAAGCACTGTTTGCCCACTACAGGGTCTCCCTGCAGTAATCCTTAGTGGTATTATTTTCAAAAGTTATCATTAGTCACTGCTTTGGTAATGGGCCTGCTCAGCCCAAAGGTTGCAATACCATTTAGACTATTGTTTTCTTTATTTGTGTGCATGGGCAAGGTGTGGTCGTATGTCTGTGATACAAGCAGGAAGCAGAGATTGTACAAACACATCTTTTCTGACATTCAGCAAAACTTTTGTACGAAAATAAGTAAAATGCTTATACACAAAGTTGCAGAAGTACAATTTTACTCCCAGCTCTCCAGGAGTTATTCCCCAAGTTCTCCCAATTCCACGAAACAGTAGTATTCCTCTCTATGGACTGTAGTCATGTATGCTCTTGTGGCCGGTATTTTAGTCCAGTGAGAGAGCTCGCCGTGCCTCTTCCATATTCTTTGATGAGAAACTGTTCAGCTGTTTGAGCCTAATTCAGCACTGGAATTATGGAGCACAGCAGCTAGTAATTTTCATGCTGAATGTGGTTTGTGTGCGCGTTCATGTTGTGCAGTGTGTGGTACTGGAAGCAATTTCAGGCTTTCTTAACTCAGTGAATTTGTAAAACTCGTTGATGCTTCATAAAAATAGGAGTTGCCATATTTCGTGTATTTTTGACAGCCTAAAATCTCTTTTCTTCAATGGAAAAAGGAGCTATTTCATTTCTGACCCAAGTTTGTGATGCTGCTATTACATCACAAATACATAAAATAGAAAAGAAGTAGGAGCAGCTGAGGGGAAGTGAGGAGGCTCAGTTTCTGTATATACGTGAGTGGTACACATAAAAATCAGTTTTCTAGGACTTGCACATTCCATGAGATTTTACCACATTTTACAGCTGTTTTGAGAGTTGTTCCAATATAGTTGGCTTCTCTTGGACGTCATGTATACTTTGTAGAAATCTTCACGCTGTCTCCTGTTCGTACTAAGGTAATACGTTTCAAAGGCACACATGGTTTTCTCCTTCTAACAATTTAAAGCTTTGTTTGTAAAGCTGTTGCCAAACAGTGATGTAATAAAATTCATGTTTTTAAAGATTCTGAGTAATTTGGCATGTCTGAGTTGGATGTTACAAACAAACTAAGGTTCATATACGTGTCATGGGTGCATGTTGCAGAGATTCGGGTCTCTGTGTGTTGAGCTCCAAGGCTTGGTGCAGACACCTTGCATCAAGAATTCAACAAAATAATATTGAGGTATCTGATTTTACAATATTTACTCTCACAAACAGGCCTCTTGCTACAGCTGCAGGATTGAACCGCTTAAAGCAACCCGTGGTCCGGCCCTCACTAAAATCAGTGGAACTGGCCGCAATGGAAAGGGTTATTTGGGTTAGTTGTGAGATAAAGCATTTGAGGCACGTATAGCTTACACTTCCATACCTTCAAATTTGTCAGTGGGAGTATTCGTAGAAGATTTGAGCTCCTGTATGTGAATCTTTTGATGCAGGTTTTTCTATGATCACAGCAATCTCTACCGAAAGATGGGAGATGACTCTCCCCTAACAGTTTGGTGTGAATTTACCTGATTAGGTAACATGTGGAGCTCCCAGTTTATAACTAGTGATTCCCTCTGGCGAACTGAAAGTTGAGCAGCTAAGGAATAAAAACCAAACCAGCTGGAATTCTGTTGAGGTGTTCTGCCTTGCAAAAACTGTTGCGAATAGAACCTGTTTGATTCGCTGTGGGATGAGGCTGAGCTGTTGCTAGGTATTGCTGAAACCTGAGGAGCTCGGTGGCCCCGTACGGGCTCCAGAGTTGGTTGCCCCAGAAATGGGAGAAACCCACTGTCCTGTTGTTGTGGTAAGGGCTCTGCTCTGGATTTCTTGTAGGTACAAATCTAAAAGTGAGAGTTTAAAAAGTTATTGATACACCCAGCCCTTTCCCACCAGTAATTTAAAACCAAAGTTGTTCTTAACTGTGTGCTTCCACGTGTGTGTGTATGTGTGTATATAAATATATAGACATTTTAAATATCTATAGATCTAGAGTCTTTACCCAAGAAAATGTTTTTATTTATGAAACAATTTTGTAAATATTGTGCTAATATACTTAAAAAATAAAGTCATTTGAAGTTGTTCTTGTGAGAGATTTTCTTGTTGCTATGACATTAAACTTCTGTAACTGCATCCATAAATTCATAGTCACAGCTTTTCTGGTCCCTGCCTTTACACCCCCACCCCTCCCTCCCCAGTTACTCCCTGGATAAACAGGAATGTCCTCAGTGTTCTTAGACTGCTGTAGATGGTTTTGGTTGGGAGATCTTGTGTGTTTCTCCTTAAAAAGATCTTTCAGTTCAGGAAGAAAGTATGTAGATTGCCCTTTAAGAACTGGAATTGGGCTGACCAACCTCAACCATGAAATATCGCCACCCGAATATGCTGTGGGAGGAGATAGGTGCTGAGGAATAACGAGCTCCCAGTGTAACTTTAAAAACACAGCAGAGCAGCGCATACCTCTGGTCAGTCTTCGCAATGCTGAAATGACATTTCTGTGAGAAGAGAATTCCTTGCGTTACTGCTCAAACTCTACTGCATAAATTCCGGATCTGCTGAAGTTGTGTGTGAGTGGAGAAGTAAGAGGGGGCTGTGAGTCTGTTCTGGAAGCATTTTTGGTCTTGCATCCCCTTCAGTGTAGCTGAGCTGGTAGGAACAGTTACGAGCAATTCCCTGCTTGTTCAGGGTGATTGGAACCGTGGCTGTTACTTCAAGATCTCCTCTGAAGTCTTTTGTGATTTCCCTGCAGGCACGTGTTCCTCTCTAAAGGAGCAGTGAAGCACAGTTTGAGCTGTGGAATGTGTAAGTTTCAGAATTTTACTGTGTGGGGACCTCACTGCAGTTACAGGGTGAACTGTAAGCTCAGGGTGACCCTGGTCCTAAAGCTGAGGAAAACTGCGTGCTGGAGCCTTGGGCTGAGAAAAACGGTGCTAACCTAAATGTGAGTGGCTGGAGAATATCTCGGTGCAGTTGCATCCGGTACCTGTAGTTCAGACTGCTGCAGTCAGGTAAGCCAGGAGAACCAGCCCAAACCTGAAAAGTCCAGGAGCCACCTGAAAGAGCTTCAGTGCTTTGTTAGAGCTCCGTAACTGAACATGTACTGCTGTAGTTACCTGCCTAACAGCAAAAGTGGGCATCCTCTAGTTCCTGCCGCTTAACAGAAGAATATTTTTATTTTTCTCCAGTAAATAATTCTTTTGTGCTTAAGTGTTCTTTGCCATTGTCATAGATACAGGTAGAAGAATCTTGGAGTTACATACATCTTGCTTCAAAACTTCCATGATGAAAAAAGTGGCGTGAGCCAGGCGGTGTCTCTTGCGAAGCGCTCGTGGTTGTCTCATCGGTCGCCTGCGGTCTGTGCTCCTGAAACCCAGCGAGGCTGCAGCGTGGCCGGGGCTGCCGACTCTCCTCTGGAGATACTCAGACCCCTTTGGACGAGGTCCTGCGCAGCCTGCTCTGGGTGACCGTGCTTCGGCAGGGCGGTTGGGCCAGGTGGTCCCCAGAGGTCCCTTCCAGCCTCTGCCGCTCTGTGACAATTCTGTGGCCTGGAAGGTGTGCTCCAAGCCCTGTGCGATGTGCTGCAGTCAGTCCCCGCGGCCCTGTGCCGGCGCTGAGGGTTGACTTTCACGGTCCGCCTTTTCTGCCGCCGCTGGGCTGCGGTGCGAGGGGAAGGTGTCATCGGGAAGTGTGAGAAGAGGGTAGAACCAGGCTGTATTTCAGTGGGGTGATGAACTTTCGTACACAAATGTAAATAGCGCAGAGATGAGGATCGTCTGCTTTGGGGGAGGAGAACTGCGATGTTGAAACAAGTTTTGATTTCCTTACATTCTTTTGCTTGCTTGTTTGTTTTTAAAGGCTACGGAAAGGGGGCTCTTGAAATTACTGGGCTGGGAAGTGGGAGCAAGGAAGGGAGGACAGACTGTGCCATGAATACACATCTGGTGGGAGAAGTATTTTAAAGAGCTTAGGAACTGCGGATTTGCTGGAAGACTGTGAACAGTTTCTCCAGCTTGACTCTGGTAGTGGTACTTTTGAGCCCTCTGGGAGTTGTAAGGCTACTTGATACAGGGTTAGCTTCTGTGTGTGACCAACCAGCTGGCCAAGCAGCGGTGTTTCGGGACGTTCAGTTCTCACGTGAAGTCAGCCTGCTACCTCCGCACCTCAGGGGCGTCCCTCGGGCGTAGTAACAGGCGCAGAGCAGGTCTGGCACGCCTTCGACTTCAATTAGAAGCTGTTTGAAGTACTGAATTTTACCTGTCATTCACAATTTATGTACTTGCAGATAATGAAACGTTTTGAAACTGTAGCTAATTAGTCTTCCCCCCACACACACTTTCTTAGATTGCGCAGTCATCGGTGGGTGCATGTTAAACTTAGAATGCTTGCCAGACCTGCGCAAAAATGAAGGCTGACAACATTTTTCAGAACTTCTGCCTTAGGGTCAGCTTGGCAGTAGTTTCATTTGATTACATTCATTTAACTTCCTTTTTTTGCATTTCTTCCATAAATGCACCAGGAACAGCTTTCAGAGCAAGAGTGTTTGGTTGTGTTTTGGGTGTTTTAGGTTTGGGGTTTTTTTTTCTGTGTAAGAAAGCAGTATTCTTTAATGAACTAGGTATATGCAAAAAACCCAGCAGAAATTCACTCTGCTGGTGACTAGAAGGTTCATCCAAGCACAAACAATGGAAAGTTCAAAGATGACAGTGAGGAGAATAGGAATCTTTAAGGTCTACCATTACAATTAATTTAATTTAAGTATAACCAGTGAAGACAGAGTTTCACTGAGGTGGAAGGTGATTTAGGATTCTCTGACATCTCTTACAAGTTGAGCTCTGTGGAGAAGAGGAAATTCATCATAATAAACATGAAGTGGAAGTAAAGGTGCTGTGTGGTGTCCAGACCTCTGCAGGCACTGGGCATCAGGCTAGGTAGAACTTGGAAACTTTGGTTCAAGAAACACTGAGAATGTAAGGATTATAATAAAATTTTATCAGTTATAGTTAAAGGAGCCCTGCATGGAAACAGATGCCTCTCAACCCTGCACTGCAATAACGAAATGGTGAGGTTTTCTGAAACACGATCCCTCCACAGCTGGAGTTACAGCTGAGAGTGGAAATGTTGCATCGAGTACGCTGGGGCTTCAGCAGTTTCTGTTCTGGGCAGTTTGGGGGGGTTTTGGCTCACGTAAAGACAGATAAGCGGGTACAACTGTAGGAATCTAAAACATTCTTCTCGCTTCCTCCTCCCTTACCTGGTATGTAGGCAGGGAAAAACAAGTTATTTTTTTGATAGAAAGCTGAGCAGTACTGTGATACTGCTATTTAATTGAACGATGTTAAGAAATTTGGGTAAAAAAGGTTGAGAGGAGGAGGAGGGCAATTGCTTTTTCTCTGCAGTACCCGTTCCCTGCCCTTTCGCCTGATGCTGCAGCCACTGGAGGACTTCATCCCCGCAGAACACGGCTGGGCAGGGGGCACCGGGCCCCTCCTGGTTTGGCCCCACAGTGCCTGCTCCACAACGGAGCGCGGCTGGTCTGCTCTCAGGCTGGGGGGACAGGGGGATGTGCAGCTCACCACCTCCTGTCCGCGGGAGGTGGGGAAGGGAGCCCCAGCCTAGCGGTGAGGAGGAGGGTGAGCAGGGACGGCTGTGCAGCAGAGCCGGCGGTCTGGAGCAGGGGACAAGGTTTGCCTGGTGGATGTGCCACCCGACCACCCTTACAGCTGTGTTTGATAAAGGCGAGGCCTTGACGCTGCCACAGCCCTGTTAGGTTGCCCTTTATGCTACCCATTTTTCCTCATACCTGCTCTCCAGTGAATGATATAAACCAAATAGTAATGGGCAATCGGGGAATTAAAAAAAAACCAAACCCACCAAACAATTCTGGGCCATGAGACTGCTTTTGGCATTTGCAATGCTGGCACACCAGAGCACCAAAGCATAATCAGCTTTAAATGTCATACTGAGCATGACATTAAGCTGGTTACAGCATTAGTAAGGAAGTATGATTAATGTATGATACGAGACATCATGACTATCCCAGTCACGGCGAAGGCGACTGAGGAGAAGGTGGTTCCCGTCCCCCAGGGCTGCCTGAATGAACTACAAGTACTTCACTGGAGACAGCGTGAGCTCTTGACAGGCTCCGTAGGTGACTCAATAGCATGATGCATGTCAAACACCCAGGAGGGAGAAGATGCTGCAACAAAACAAGCAGCACAAGAGAAAAGCCCTGCTCCAAAAGGTACAGGACACTACTCGTTTGTTTACCAACAGTACGAAAACACCCTTCACCACGTGCACTGGTGAGGGACTGCTCTGTGCCTGAACCTGCTCTTAGTCCAGATTGCAGCCTGAGGCTGGCAAACCTGAACAAAGTAACCTCCTTGGTACGCAGCAGGATCTGCCGGGCCAAAATCTGGCCCCAGGTGAGCAGCAAAGAGAAAGCACTGGGACCTCGCAAGGCTTGAAGAAAAGAGCAGACGTTGGCAAAAGGGAGGAGATGAGGGAGCTTGCTGGTGTACAACATGCAGTTGCTGTTGGAAGCATGTCTTTAGCATGCCATTCCTGAACATGGTGCTCTCACAGAGCTGAAAAGGAATCCAGTAAAAGAGTAGTTTTGCCAATGCAAAGATTTTTAAAGCTGTACACGTAGCCGACAGTCATATCTCATGGGAGTCTGAAGGTGCTGAAGTTCCCTCAGCACCAAAGGGGAACTGATAACATTTGAAAGCCCTTGAGGTCTGCGTCTTCAAGTAGCTGGATGTCTGGAGAGAACTTCGCCACCTCTGAGATGACCTCTTACTGGCCAGATTCCTGAAGGTGTTACGGTGACCCCAAAGGAAGCAAAACCCAGTTTTGCCAGAGAAGGACTAAAGGTGAGAGCAAGGCTGAGTGTTGTCACCAAAGCGGCACGAGGGGGATGGAGTGCAGCAGGGAGCAGAGCTCAACTTCCATCACCTTATTCATAGCGATTGCTCGATCTCTTCACGCCTGCCACAACAGTCATGTTAGCGAAGATGGTCATCGCAGGGGGTGGCCTACCTAACGCAGTAAAAAGTGGGCTTTTTTACTACAGCACTAATGACCTACCTCTTTTATAGTACTGGATCAGGCTCCCCGTGGTCTGATTGTACCAAAGTGACCTTCTTTTAACTCTAGTGTGCAATCGGGTCACCCAAAATAGACAAACAAGAACCGTGGGAGAGGTGGGGGAAGAAGACAGCTGCTTTGAAGGTACTGCCACTGTGTCATGCAGGCGGTACGAGGCCAGCGCTCGTTCCCAGGCTTCTCAGTCTGGAAACCCAAACTCACAGAGTGCTCCGAGAGCTGTGCCATGCAAAACACGCTTGGCCAAAAGAGGCAATCCCTCCTCCTGTTACTGCAGAGTTACCCCTTAGCAGATTTCCCTGTTTTCTAGCCTAACACAGCTCATGTGGAGGGCTGCTTTGCCCCCTTCCCTTGGGTGCCTGTGCACAGCTCGTGAGCCTCCAAAGGGTGGCTGGTGGATCAGGCTCCTGGTTTAGGTTTTGTCCCATCACTTCTAACCCTCACCCGGAGCAGCTGCTGCTGCAGCCCCTGGGTCCCCGCAGGCTGCTCAGACGGCAAACGCTCCCGTTGCTCAGCCAGGCCAGCCGGGTTCTGCGAGGCATAGCCCCTGAAACGCCCGTTAAAGCATCCCAGACTCCTACAACACCGCACCAGGTTTCATTCGCTTTTGGTTTAGCAGCAGGCCTGCCTCTGCGGGCACTGCATGACTACACTGAAACTGCCCGTAAAGGAATTGCCCCTGCCAACTAAAGCAAAATGCTACTTCACCTGTGGTGTAAAGGCAAACAAAGGAAAAAAAGCACCATAGCTGTTTTTAAGCATAAGCCTGCTAGGTGCCTGGGAACCTGTAGTCCCTTCCAGTGCTATAGTCCTGAACCTATCCCCATTTTTGGACCTGTCAGTGCTCTTGAGTCTCAAAGGAATCTCATGGTCCACAGGTTAGAGAGAGAAGCCACTTGTAATGAATAAAGAATGCAGACCAAGTCAAAAGCTGCTCTTAGAGCAACACAACAGAACATCAATATAACATAAATAACTTGGAAGCTGTTAAATTATTTAAGCTGAGCCCATACCTACAGGTATGTGCGTGTTCATGTACATACACAGCCACTTAAGTATTTTCTGTGCATTCCCCATCAGGAGGAGGAGATGGATGACACAGCCAGCTTCAGCGCAAGTGCCACCGCCTGGAAATGGTCACCTGTAGCTATAGCAGAGGACGTGTTGGGAAGGGGAAAAAGAGGGATGTGCCACAGAAGACAGACACACACCAAGATCCAGACGGTGCAGATGGAGAGGTGTCTTTGTAGCGTTTGAAGAATTTGATTGAATCCAAGCTGGCTGAATCACCTCATGCTGTTGCTGACAAAGGCATTGCATCGCTCTGGAGGAAGAAGAGGATTCCCTGAAAGAGGCTTGTCACTCTTCCCTCCTGCTCAGAGGTGTCAGAGTCCCTGTGGATTTCAGGAGCTGTAGTTCAGCTGTGGCTCTGTTGGAGGGGATCCAGGGGAGCCCAGGGAAAAAAATCATCCTAAGTCTAGAAAAATATGGCCTTAGAGGAAGGAGCGGAGCTAACAGGTTGTTCAATTAAAAAAAAAAAAATTCTGTGGCAAGGTATGACAACAAAAGGGGTGAAAGGGGCCATAAGCACTTCCCCAGACCTGCAGCAGAGAGGACAACAAGCTGACTCTGCACTGGCATGGAGAGACCAGATGAAAGCTACTTATCTCCAATGCTAATGTTTATGTTTTAACAGCTCAGAAAGAGCAACCAAGGAAAAAATTGTTCACCATGGTGGTTCCTTCCTAGCCATCCCAGCGAGGAGCCACTGCCATGCGCAGCACCAGGAGCACACGCCGACGGGCTCCGTGGGCTCCCCGAGCCGGGCACGGCACCAGTGCGTGGTGGGAATGACAGCCTGTGGAGACCTCTGGTCCCGGCTGCCTCTGGCCCCAGGGCTGCTCATCCACCGCCACCTGGGCACAAGGCAGCGGAAGGCAAGGGACGGTGAGGAAGGGGGAGAACTGGCACCGGTGATGCTGTTTAAAAATAGTGGTTGAGAATTGCTGGTCTTGCAGAATGCGAAGGACTCAAAGCAACGACAAAAATGAGGCAATACGTCTTTATCTGTTATTTCCTCTGCAGCCACTTGGGAGGTCAGTGAAGCAGCGCCTCAAGGAAGCGAATTTTAAGTATTTGTCCAATTTTTAAAAATTGCATTGGCAAAACTACTCTTTTACTGGGTTCCTTTTCAGACCTGTGAGAGCCCCATGTTCGGGAATGATATGCTGAAGACATGCTTACCGCAACAAGTGCAGGTACATTCGCTCTATTACAAAATAAGGGCCTGTAGTGACAGGACAAGGGGTAATGGCTTTAAACTGAAATGTTTAGACGAGATATAAGGAAGAAATTCTTCCCTGTGAGGGTGGTGAGGCCCTGGAACAGGCTGCCCAGAGAAGCTGTGGCTGCCCCCTCCCTGGCAGTGTTCAAGGCCAGGTTGGATGGGGCTTGGAGCAGTCAGGGCTAGTGGGGGGGGGCCCTGCCCACGGCCGGGGGGGGTGGAACCAGATGATCTTTAAGGTCCCTTCCAACCCAAACCATTCTATGATTCTATGATTCGAACTTCATTTTCGCCTTTGCTGAAACTGTCTTCCGACAAACAATTGGTGGATGACTGTGATTTCTTCTTCTCGCTG
>Ga0181612_117234_pt1 | contig 12394 bp, 8 predicted proteins | sample HoacroProtozoa21_FD_119630 | JGI IMG/M metagenome (GOLD analysis project Ga0181612, IMG submission 119630) | Hoatzin crop microbial communities from Cojedes, Venezuel. Combined Assembly of Gp0051906, Gp0051904, Gp0051908 | reverse complement strand
GGCTGGAGTACCTATCCTACAGGGAAAGGCTGACAGAGTTGGGGCTGTTCAGCCTGCAGAAGAGAATGCTCCACGGAGAGTTTATTGTGGCCTTTCAGCCACAAAAAAACCCAAAACAAACGTGTGGAAACAGAATGGGTAGAAGAAGTTGTGACAATGCCTTTCGAATCCCTGCAGTACGCAAAATCCCCTCCTCTACAAGGAAATTCTGCAGCACACCCAGAAGCTACTATACACAAGCTCCATGGCCATCAGATTTCAAAGAATCTCTAAGGGTTATTATCTTTCCCTTGCTTTGTGTGTATTTATATGAGTTCCATAGATTCTGCAGATAAGCAGGATGGGAGAGCACATCTGAATGCTTTCTCCTTACTATAGTAACTAATCTTCAGGTTTACTGCCAACAAGAAGTTGCTACCTGCAAATGTGTCAATCATTAACTACGTGATTGCTATACAAATCACAACTACTTGAAATTTTCAAAATCATTCTACAAGGATAGCTTTTGCTTTGGCTGACTGAACTTTGTTATGGTTTGTCGGATGCAATTTGTTAACACAATGTGCTCTCTACAGAAGTCAGCTGCACACTTCAGCTGTCTGCGCTGACGTAAAGGACTAAGAAACTTGGGAAAGGATCTAGCTCTGCTCAAACATTACAGAACTGTCCTCAACACCAAAAGCAAGAAAGTTTTAATTTTCCTTCCAGAGAAAACAAAACCAAGCAAGGGCTACGTATACCAGCGCACTAGTTCTATATCTTCTTCAACATAAATCACTTATAGTTTTATTTGTGTGCTTGTGATCTTGTAACAAGAAACAAGACGAAATTACAAAGTTTCAAGAGATTAGAGCGTGCTTACAAAGGACCACATACTGGATGCACATAAAAGCCTGAATATATGCATCTGGGACACAAATTAAAAGGAAGGAAAACTACCTATTTTCAAGACACATAATGAACACAGTGACAGATGCTTGAACAATAATTCCATTTTAAAACAACTTAGAAGCCTTCAGGTGGACATTTTGCCTAATATTACAAAGAATAAGTTTTTTTTTTTCCCCAGAGACTGCTTTTTGGGAAAAATACTGAAGTGTGCTCTCTTCCCTGGAGAGTAAATCCTTTCCCCAAAGCACCAGCTGATGCAAAAAGGCAATACCTGAATGATATCCTTCAAGGGGATGAATCTTGGTATCTGCTCTCCTGACTAAATTCTATCTGAATTTATTTACTAAGCAATAGACTACAGAAGGTTTTTCAGGAGGCAACTTTTCCAGTATTTTTTTCTTTGCTTTTCCTATTTATTTTTAGCTGAAGTCCAAATGAGAAAGCACCAAGAAGCATCTGCTGAGCATATGTGACTTGCAAGCATTACCATTAATAGAAACTGCTAGTGAAAAGATTTTGTTCATCAGGCACACATATATTATGACTGGAATACAAATGTTCTCAGTCTGAAGGGTCTGACAAGGAGAGCCGAGTAACTGCGGACCAGCTCTGTAATGCAGCGTGAGCACCTGTACCTGGAGATGACCAGGAAAACAGAGGTTTGGATCTCACATGCAGGATGTAGGACACGCTTTACATGTTTAGAAAGTCTCCCGATGACAACAAAGTGTAGAATAGAATCAGAAAACCTGGATCCGGAACTCAGACTGCAGTTTTCTATTGATACTACTATAAAACTCCCGTCCTGCAATCTCAAGAGTCTCAATCCTCCCCCCAGCATCACCCAAAGAGCAGATTTGAAAGCATCAGCCAGAATCAGCTACAACCCCAGTGCCATCAGAAAGGACATGCACTTCTTGGATTTATGGGGATTATCAAAGGAGATTATATACAATTGCTAGGCATTGCCAGAATCTCTTTAGTCTTCAAACAGTTCCCAAGTGGAAGCTGTAATTTTCTTTTGGATCAGCTTTCTTCAATTAAATGGCACAAGTTTGGATGCTTTCTTGACTTTTATCAAGACACAGACCCTCCTGAGGCAACCGTGACACATACTTTAAACTGATAGGTCTAATTTCCAAATGGAAGCTATTCTAAGTGAGATCATTGTGTTGGAGAGCTGAATCTAAACATGGCATACTCCAAGGCAGTCAGTCTTTCCATATAAATTCTCCAAAGTCTACCAAACCTCATGTCAGGAAATCTTCTCCAGAGAAGTTTTGTCCATTCTTATCACTGATGTGGGAGTCTACATACTTGAAATAAAAATAAGTGACTTACAATAAATGTTCCCTCAGTACCGCAGCTTGACTAGTTTTTATTTGAGCCAAATCTCATCTCTTCTCCAAGCTGTAAAGGTATATGTATGGAACCTTTTATCATGTTTCCAGGGCTGCATTTCTACCCCCAGCTCATGAATACTTATTCCCTGAAGGATGAAAGTTTTTCAAGTAATACTACTTCAGGATTTACTCTCTGTCTTGGTATGTTCACACTTTATTTTATCTTTGTACTAACTCCACAGACAACAGTCAAACTCTGCAGAAGAGGTGTATGCAGCTCCCCAAAAGTGTCAGAGGCATATTAAAAAGCTTCACAGTTAAGTTAAATTTCAAAGGAATATGAACAGGCTTATTTATTTTGCAGATACCAATTGTTATTCTTACATTTTTTTGTCCCTCAAGAGATCTTCTAAGGATTTCTATCCTTCCCCACTCCCCTTAGAAACAGCTTTGAGAATCAAAAGTACAATTGGTATAAGGACCTTCAAAATTAATGATTAAATAAGTGGTTTTAAAATTCTTGTATGCTAAAACTTGGAAGCCACTGAAAAAACATAAAATGTACACCACATATTTCGGAATGCAGTGTATTAAAAGAGGTCCTCCATACTAAGAATAATACTTGCATTAATTTTTTAAAGTCTCAGTAACATCACTAATTATTCTTTCTTTTTTTAATCAGGTAACATATCTAATAAAATATATTAAATGTTTATATTTTTTCTGTAGTAGGCATTAAGAAACACTATTTCCAGACTTCAAATATCCCAGTACAGGCACTGGCAGTTTAAAAAAAAAAAAAAAAAGTCTGATAAAACCTGCTTCTTAATGAGAATGAAAATAAATAATTTTAAAGTTCTTTCCGCAAGGTAAAAAAAGTCTTTTTTTCAGCCTCTGAAAAATAAATCCAAATTATGTTGAAATTACTAGCGGAGTGGGAGGAAGTCTACGAAGAGTGTATTTCCAACACAGTAAAGATAATGTCACTACAGAATGTTTGGGTTAGCACACAGGCAAGAAAAATGTACGCATCAGACAATTCTAACTGCGTGGCTGTTAGTACTCTTTTTTTTTTAATATATAGCAAGGTCACCTCAGTTAAGTAGAAATATCAGTTTCTACTTCATACGTCAGTTAAGCAGAAAAAGTGAATGATACCTGGTTTTCCATCTCCCTGTGCCTGCACTACCACTGTGCAAAGATTCAATTTCAAGGTAGAATTACAGTTTCTGTAAACACAATCCTTTTTCAAGAATGTATCTCAGAAGTGGTTTGCAGAGGCCTCTGCAGCTGATGGGTATCTAGTACTAGGAAACACCAAGTATATTATCTACTAACCAAGGAGACAAGGAGACAACGAGCAGAAATGAGAGATCCTTGGTTTCTGCTGATGCAATGAAAAAGGCCTTTATTTCCATCTTGGGTATTGAAGCTTTGGTCATTAACTATAGGTTTCTGCCTCTCTGTCTGTCTGTCTCCTCATCTCCATTTCAGGTATCATGGTAATTCTCTCATTTCTCCTCCTTCCAAGGTGCTCACCAGTTTACTAGCAGGTCTTATTACTAAACCTGGTGTCTATATAATATCATGCTCATTTGCTTAGCCAATATTCTATCAATATTTAATATCTTAATAAAATTCCAGTCCTAGAATGGTTTGCAATGATTTGTTTGTAGCTTACCTCTCCTTCTTACATGCCATTTCCACTAGCCACAAGAAATAGGTTTCTACTTCTCTGTTCATAAGCTTCTCACTACAGGAGTAATCCAAAGTCTAGAAAGGGCTAAGAGCAAAATAGATACAACCTTCTAACAGCTGCTGAAGACCTGAACATTCCAAGTCAAACCATGAGAGCTGATAACCTAATTATTTATTTGGATTAATCTAATCTAAGAGTGAATTAGTAGAAGTAACACATGTTTCAGCAGCAGGACAACTTGTCTTATTTTATAGTACATGATAGTACAGTAAGAGTACTCTTGTTAGCCAGTTCCCAAAAAGATCTGGTTGTTAAGACGGCTAGACCTATTCTTAGTTGTTCCAAAATGCATTAAACAACTGCAGAGAGACTCACTAAGACCTGAACTCGGGAAGCATACCCAGTGCTGACTAGCAGTGTTTGGGGGGTTTGGGGTTGTGGTTTTTTTTTTTTTAGTCTTCCTGTCTCCACGTGCTCCACAAGCAAAGGCCCCAAAAGCTCCCATCACCTTCACAGTAAGGATCCTGCACAAATGACTCCCAAGGATGTCAAGCGTTTCTCCTTGTGCATTTAGCCATCGATCTGGCTGCTACCGGGATGCTCAGCAGCACACAATATAAACGAGTTGTTTGCGTTAGAATAATTCAATTTGAACAGGTTTTTAAGATGATAAAACCTCCAGATCTCATTACCAACCACAGAAACCACTCAATCCTGATTAATATGACCCAGAAGGACTATGGAAATTAGCACAGGCTTCACCGGGAAATTGTTGAAGAAAAATATTTGCATATTGTGTTCTGTAAAGGCTCTTTCTTGGTTGAGTATCTATAGCTGTGGAAGCAATTTGGAGTCAGGTAACTTGTCTCTGCAGCACCACAGTCAATCCAACGGTTATTGTTTCAGAATCGTTTTCTGCTGTGGGTGGATCAGCTTTAGTGATTATCCCTGGGACATTTTTATTTGGCTAATCTTTGTAAATTGCTTGCTACGAATAAATTAATGATGCATTTTCCTTTAGCAAAACAGCTTTACCATTTGTTCTTTGCTCTACACTGTTTTCTCATTTTAGTCCAATTGCAAGTGGTCATTTGCTCACCAGAGGTGAAACTACAAACAGATAGAAGTACTATTTGTTCTATTTATTTATAATTTGTAAAGGCACCTATTTCTAGCTTCACATACCATAGAACACAATTCACAAGCAAGAATAACGACACTTGGTCTATTGATATAAAGATGTTGCTGGCTAGAATCCCCAATCCGAGAGGAAATGTGCACCATTTTCCACGTTAGTCATCTTAGCGTGCTGCCACTCACGTTTACTCTCTTAGTAGATGCCTGGAAAACAATAGTTTTCTGGCTGTGGCAGACAAATCTGTTGGAGACAGTTGGAAGACACGTATGTTTTCAGGGCCAGACTTCACCAATCAAAAAAACACCAACCACTCTTTCCACTCCAACCTGTCAGGGCCAACACTACAGACTCATACCCTATAGTTCCTATAGGTGACACGAAACAGTAGACAGAATATAATACAGAAGATCTGGGACGTAGGAATGAGAAATTGAGGAACATTTCACAGCCTTACAGTGTTAAATGGGTACAGAAAAGGTAAATTTCAGGCAATCTGCAAAGGAGTCAGATTGACAGGTCAGTGATGATGGCATAGACTGCAAATAACCACATTTCCTGCAGTTTCCTGGGTCAGGGTGAACTGCTGCCATATACCAAGCACGGAGAATTACTGGAGACATTACTGATGGATATCATATTAAAATCAGCACTACATTCTCTAGACTCCACCTTAATATTGCTTTACAGTTAACCAACTGTAAAAGCACATTGTAAGGTCACAGAATTCGTACAAAATTCAGTCAGCTTTAGGCTAACCCAAGTATCTCAACACTAAAGGGTAATTTGTAATCTAAGTATATCCATTTTATTCAAGCATAAATCCATACAGAGAACACTTAACAAAAACAGATATACTGACACTTTGAATTATCCTCCCAACAGGAGAACTGCCCTGGCAATATCAAGACAGACAGATTTCCTAACAACGTGCTCAACAGGCCTGGTTTGCAGCCAGCTCAATAAGCTAAACCAGAAATAGAAGCAAATTCATAGCATCTAAACAACATCTCAGAATCAGTCTTAAAAACAGAACAGGCCTAAATACAAGGAACGGGTAATAGTTGCCTCTTCAAAACCTGTAATAACACAGCTCTTACATGAAAAGCAAGGAAAACCTCTGAAAAGCCTTGTTTCCCTGCAGCAAGACTGAATTGGTTCCTTCATTCCTACTTCACAGTAGCAATTGGCTTTTTTCTTCTTTGCTTCTTAGAGCAAAGGTGATGGAAAAGAAAATAATCCATAAATACTTACTGTTTAACGCCTATTTGCCTGGCAATAATTACTATGCATACAGGAGATTAAAAATATCTGAATACCAGTACAGCAGGAAGCATTATAGAAGACAAGCAGAAACTTATTCGCTAATCCAAGCAAACAACGCACGACTTTGCATCGCTGCAGGTAGAATTTTGTTCTGGCCTTGCTTGGAGGGCATTAGGACTAGGAGCTAAAAGATGCTTTAGAATAAATTAGCACAACTATAAATCTGACAAGAAGATTAATATTCTAACTATGTTCATGATAATTAACTCACCGAAACAGTTCCACAATCATTATCCAGACAGAGCAGAAATGGGAAAGTTTACAGCCCTCCTGTAGATTTATAAGCCAATTAAGAGTGACCCTCCTCTAGATTTCATTAGAAAAACTTCTGGTTCAGCAAAAGCTCACACATGTAAGCAAGAGTTTTCCAGAGGAAAGAGGATGCAAGGGATCTTTATCAACTCTATTAAACACCCTCCCTGCTCCCCTGAGAATTACATATCCCTCACGCATCCTCAGCCTCCTGTCGACTCTCCAGCCGTCATGCAGCACCCTCGCACCTGCAAGAAGTGGGACTGACACTGTGGCACTTCTCCGCAAGGAAGCTCTGCTCTGTACGTTGCGTGACCCAGGTTGTCATGGTCCAACGCCAGAGATGCATATCTTGTCTTCTGATTCAGCTGTGGGGTTCGGAGTCACAGTCGCCCCTCCACCCAAAGCCATCTTCTGCATTCCACGTGCAGTTGAGAGCAGATGTGTAAGAGGCTTCACCAACTAACAGTCAACTCCAAACTTCTGCTTAATATGTGCAAGTACGTGCATGTGTTTGCACAGAGTATGAAGTATCTCCTTGCTATCTAGGCCATTTTTCCCCTTCATTGCCTTTCTTCATATTCATTGTTCTAACATAAAAGCCTTCTCTGCCACTGTCAGAGCAGTCTCCCGTTATCTCCAATTCCACAACTTCCTGCTCTCCTTTCCAAACTTTGTCTAAAGAACATCTCTTTTCTCCTTTTGTTGCATACATCTTTGCTTGCTCCTTTCCTTTGTGTCTTCTGGCATAATTGCTTTTTTTCAGCTTTGCAAAGTATTCTTCAATATAGATAGCATAAAAATTTCTGTCTAAAATGAAATAGCATTGTATCACAGCCTATACTTTCGTCCCACTAATATACAGGATTTGGAGTGACTCAAGCTGTGGTGTGTATACAGGTAAAGTAAATTCTGAATTATTCAACAGTTAAAAACACTGAAAAATCATTTACTTGTTACAAGCAAGAAGATTTATGTTTTATGTCTCCCAATCAATAGCTAGTGCGTCCACACACAGCTGATTTATCCATACTGAAAATACAATTATAAGTCTAGTTTGCTCTGAACCACAGAGTCCTTTTGTAACAAGATTATTTAAATACCAGTGGGGTTGGAAAATTGGTTTTAAATGGCTAATCTGTCTTGTCTTCAACTCCAGCTGCAGAATTTACTAACATCATAAACATAGGCTGAGTGAAAATGTAAGAGGTTTTCTGATTCTCCTCGCGATCTGTCTATGCAGCGCTCATTAACGGTGAAGTTGATGGGAGCTGTATGCATGCCATGAGAGGAGGATAATAAGCCTTGTAATCTCTACAAAGAGAAAGGGATTTTTACTAGTGATATATCATATATACTGGTGAGCAAACGTCTGTCTTATTGGTAGCCCAATGAAGAGTTTATGTACTCAGGTCTCAGATGCACTGAAGGACACATATGCCATATGGGTGGACAAAACCTATACCCAGCTGGCTGGAAACAACTCCTCAGGAGCACCACTTGCAATATGGAGCAGACATTTGTGAAGGCACGATTAGGAAAAGTTTCATCTGGGCAGATTTGCCCAGGGATTATGAAAGGAGCTACTTGCCTTCCTGCTATCTCCACTAAATGTGGACAATGGTCCATGACGTGCAGCAGGGAAGGGCTGTGCCAGCACACCCTCCTCCCAGAGAGCACTGCAGGACAGCCAGCTGGGATGCCCCATAACTTTGTCTCTGGCTCATGCAGCTGGTCTGAGAGAAATTGCAGTACAAATCTGACTTGGGTTGAATAGAGATTAAGGATTTTTGCCAGTTTTAGTTTAATAGACATAGTGGAGAAGAAATTTCAAGACCGTTTTCCTTTACTGGAATGCAAACAAATTAAAACAAAATGAAACTTCAAATTTTTACTTGAAATCCAATGCTCGGCTTGAAACTCTACTTCTTACACCCTTCTTTTCAGTGATTCAGTATATCATTATTCTGTCAAACAGTTCTCCACATAGTTCTATTGCCTTCAGAAAACAAACAAATTCACCAGAATATCTAGGTCCCTTATACTGATACATAATCTCCCTTTTCAACAGCTGCAAACGAATGGTGAGTTGTCACCAATCAGCAACTGGTGTGAGACATTCAATAATATCCACACAGCAAAGCACAAACTTCCAGCTAGTTCCACTAATTTAGAAACTGTATCAGCGAACCTGACAGGTCCAGTGCACATCAAAATTATACATTGATACAGCAGACATAATCTAATGATCTCCAGGCAATAATCATTCAGATTTCACAGCCCCATCTGAGCTATGAGTCAGTACTGACCACATCTTAAGTTAGGAACAGCACAGCTTTCTGAAACAAAAAGCAATAAAGCAGGTAAGCTTCTAGCCCTTTTAGATACACACAAAAATTAAAAAGGAAATCTTAAAAAGCTCAAAGTCCTGAGGGGCATAGAAAGTACTAAAATCCTGTCCTAATAACAGAGAAAAAAAAGCTTCAAAGTTAAAACCTGCAGGGGATGCGTTTCCCACCCGACCACCTGAGATTTCTGAAGCGGCGTATTTTCCACAATAACCTAGACTTTAACCCCTCCACATCTCATACCTGTGGATGAGAGGTACCCTGGTAAATTGCCACCTTGCCCTGACGTAGAAGACTCCTCCCTTGAATCCTGTTTTGATAGACCACCCTGCCTACCCTAAAAAAAGCATGGGAAACAGATTCCTAAGGTTGAAACTACCAACCTTGTGACGGATTGGTGCAGTCTACTACACTGTCACAGACTGGGGAAGCGGAGGCTGCCCTGGGGTGCTGCTTTCCTGTCCCTGTAAAATGGTCCACTCCTCTGCCTTACCTTAACTCGAGAGCGACGGTTCTTTCCTAGAGGTGTGCACTGCAGAACTTTCCTTACAGCTATGTAATAGCCAGATGTTTTGGACAAGCACACCATGGTGCTTGCCCTCATTTCATCCAAGGGTCTGTCTTTTCTAGAAGAACCTTCAACATACAGCTGGACAGCGCACTGCTGCTTTTCTTCTTAGTTAAAGAAAAGACTAAGGAAAGGATTTCTGCCAATAAAACAGAAACACTGCAAAATTTGAAATTGTAATTCTATATGTGCTTCTGAAAGCTTCTTTGGCTTTCCTCTTTGTGCTCTGAATGGCTCTCAAGATGTAATTTATTTCAGTGAAACAAATCCAAAAGTGCCAGGAAAAAAAGAATCAACTTTCTCTTTAGTTAGAATAAAAATTGTACTGAAGTAATTCCTGATCTTCATTAATTCCATGGGCAGGCATACAAGCTCCTAGGTGTTAATGAGACTTGCCAGTTTAGGTGGACTGTAGAGTGTAATGAAATGTCAGATGAGCCCACTTTGGATTTTCACTATCAGATTCTTCCAACATTAAAGTTTGGCAATGCATCCTAACAATCTCTTCAAGCCCTCTACCTGGGGACGTGGAGCAAATCGGTCTTCTGGACTAGAATTATGTTACTGGCTCGCATGGTCAGTGTGACTTGTAGAAACTAATGTGAGGCGAAGAATATCCAAATCCTTCCACCAGCATTACCTTTTCCACATCAAAATTCTGTTTCATTTTTCCTCAGTTATATACAAAACTATCCTCTGCAGCCTATGACGGTTTCCATTAAAAAGCATATAAAAATTACCCCTCCAGAAAGCATGCTTCCACATCTACTGAAGCTTTAGGACTTGTGTCAGTGTCTGCTCTGAATCACCCTCATGCCTAATCACTTAGTAAAACAAGAGAGTTCAGGTTCTTCATAAATCCTAATTCACTGTTAAATGTCTGCTACGCTTGTTCTTATTCTTGTGCACAATATTAGGTGCCAGACCAGAAACTCACAAAATTGGATCCTTAGGGCATGAAGATTTGCTATGGTAAATTCTACGTGTTTTCTTTTCAAGTTTCCCTTTAACAAGAATAATTTACAAAAGAAAATAAAATGTCAAGGGTATCCAAAAAGGAAAGGACTGAAAAGTTAGACATGTAATAAACTATTAATTTATCTTAATATAAAATTTTAATAAGGCACATAGTATTTTCATGGAAGAAAGCACTTAATGATACCTAGTCTGTAAAAATACCTCAGTTCTGGATTTCTGAGTCCCAAGGCTGGAAGTCGAGAGCCAGATTAAATGATCGCTGTATTCAGTGCAGATTGAAATTCTACTGTTTTTAAACATTTAAAAAAGAAAAGTATCTGGAGGAAAGCCAGCCTAATATAACTTTATAAGTGACAGACAAAGTAGAGCCACGCTTGACAACTTTATGACCATCTCTGGGCCAAAGCTGCCTTTCTAAAGGAAAAAGGATTTCATTAGCTTTCCCTACATCAAACAATGGTAAAACAAAGAGAGCAGCAATGCAACGATTTTTAAAAGCAGAGAAATTAATCTCCCTGTGCACTTATCCCTACTACCTGCAACATGCTCAGGAAAAAATTAAGCCACCCTTCTCCCCTCTACCTGCTGCACCACATCTCTCCTAATTCACAATCATGTTCTGGAAGCAAGATCTGCTTTTGAGAGACAGCATTTAACCAAGATGTTGACCAAAGGAAAATCTAAGATAAAAACAAAAGTCTACTTAATCACCCTTAAAATGTTCCCTTTTATTTTCATGAAGAAAATGTTTCATTTCCCACTACACACTGCCACGCTACCAAGGCTATGGATCCTCAGAAACAGAGAATATAGTACAGAAAGAAAGCTACCACTCATTAACAATTCACATTTTCCATATGAAAGGACAACTTTTAAATGTCTCTGTCCACACCTGAGGAGGCATTGCGACTGCACGCAGTCCTACCAACAGCACCTGGCACGGCCACACACTGAACTTGTGACACAGCAAGCATCAAGTCTGCATTAAAATTTTAGGAAAAGCCTTGAGCAATTTTAGCATATCTGTTGAATCATCCCACATCTGACACTGCAGCTCCAGCCTTCTCCAGCCGAGGAGCAATTTACCACCCACCTCCCCCAGCATGAGCTCTGTTGTTCTGGCCAGCAAGCATACATAAGACACAGAGTTAATTTCTGTATCTCCTGGAGAAAGTAGGCAGGTGATTAGCCCCATTTACCCTGGTGTGCCTGAATCAAAGCCAACCAGGCACAGAAGCGCACAGGTCATTTTGAGTGCCCTGAGCATCCTTATAGTCTGAAAAACAGTGTAGTCCTGAGGGCCTAAACTTGTGTTACACAGACAGTTGGTGACATAATCCATTTAGATCAAAACACCCTGCAGACTCACTAGGGTCTGCTCTCTCACCGATACAGCACTCCTCTGATGTGAAACCAAAGCCATTTTTCCAAATGCCAAAATGAGCCTGAACCAGCAAGATCTGGGGCCAAAGGCATCCGCAGTTCAGACCTACCCAGATGGTGTCGTCTTGTCTGTACTGTTTCCAGTTGCGGCCAGTGTCACTGAACATCAACGTATAGCTGGTTACCCAGTCTGAGCTCCCGTGCCTGCCCTGGGTAGCGACCGCAACAATCTCCACTCTGTCTCCTAGATCAACTTGGAGCCACTGCTGTTCGTTGGAGTCCAGAGGGGACCAGCCACCAGCTCCTAGAAGAGATTGGATAAAGATAATGTAGAAAACAATGACAGCACAAGAAATTACACTTGAAAAGAACGATTCTAGTATTTTATGTCACTGCAGAGGAGTCTACTTGCTGATCATACAGCTGTTTGTTCATATTTTTTGTATCAGAAAATATGCTATGCATAGGATG
>Ga0181612_107493_pt1 | contig 12394 bp, 4 predicted proteins | sample HoacroProtozoa21_FD_119630 | JGI IMG/M metagenome (GOLD analysis project Ga0181612, IMG submission 119630) | Hoatzin crop microbial communities from Cojedes, Venezuel. Combined Assembly of Gp0051906, Gp0051904, Gp0051908 | reverse complement strand
TCCATATAAGTGAAGTAGCAGAAACATGCATGCCACAATATATTACAGAAATTGACAGTGGCACACTAGAGTGAAATAATCAATAAATAAGTAGCCTTGCTTTGAAAAGAACTTGTAGTTATACAAGAAATGTATGACAGTAACATTAAAATAGCTTGTCAAAACATCAAAATACAGACCAGATTCACTGGAACAATTATCTACTTGGTGCCTGATAAACAGCTTTAGAAAAGAAGCCCCGTCACACACAATGAGGGACATAGGATGAGAGATTATGTTATCCTGTGATAAATTAGTCTAGTTAAAATTCTTTGCAAGTCTGAAACGACCACCTGGAGAATCAATGTACCTTGAGGAATTTATAATCAAAAGCATTGCCATCATTAGTTTAAAAAAAGAGACGAAAGAAGAAAAAAAAAAGAACTAAGAACACAACACAAGCTAAACTAGTAGTTCATGTGTCTTTAAGGTAGTTCATGTGTCTTTAAGATAGTTGTCAAATCTAGAAAGAAAAAACTCAGGACAGCTAGAACACTTTGACAAAAGTGTAATCCAAATCTTGACATGATAATCCAGAAACAGCAGAATATTTAACTGCTCAGGTGGTTAAACAAAAGGTTATTAAATAAATGTAATTTTGTTATTGCCCACTTGGCATATTTCAGTCATATATTCTAAACTCATACTTTCTATGCTTAAAATAGATGGAGAATCACAGAATAAATGAAAACAGACAGGACCTCTGGAGGTTACCTGGTCCAAATCCTTCTCAAAGCAGACCAAGGCCAGGCTTCTCAGGGTCTTGTCCACTGGTTTCATGAGCGAATGGAGACTCCACAGCTGCTCTGGACACTGGTCCCAGTGTCTTCTAACCTCATTATGAATAATTATTTTCTGTAATATCTAATTGGAACTTCCTTTGATTCAACTTGAGTCTGCTGCTTCTTGTCCTGTTGCTGTGCACAGTAGCTCCATGTGTATAGCTACCTGATGACAAGGACTAAAGAAAACAGAGGAAGACTCTTCTCAGTGGTGCCCAGTGACAGGACAAGAAGCAATGAGTGCAAACTGAAATACAGAAAATTCTAGTAAAGTTTAAGAAAAAACTTTTTTACTGTGATTGTGATTTAAAACTGGAATATGTGGCCCACAGAGACTATGGAGTCTCCATCCTTGGGGACATTCGAAACCCAACCGGACACAGCCCTGAGCAATCGGCTGTAGCTGATGTCCAGAGGTGTCTTCTGCCTCAGCAATTCTGTGCGAGCCTGTGATTTTAAAGTCAGTCTGTTACAGTACAAACAAATTTGACAGTTGCTGCAATCTGATAGTGATTATCAGCTGGGGTAGGGAGATCAAACTTTCTCACTTGTATTCATCCTGTGGAACACCATTAATGGAGACATTCTCTCCTCATGTTTTTAATTGCATTTACATATCTAACATTTAAATGCCCAGGCTAAGTTCTCCTAAAGTATCTGCCTCAGGCAATTTGTTTGATGGAATTTAAGCAAGCACATTTAAATAATTAGAAAACTAAAATTTCATAAATGTTACATGATGATGCAACTGTGATACATGCTGTGAAACAAGTGGCTGTAGTCTGGGTAAGGGTTAGCTTTGATTGCAAACATATCACTGTTTTGTTATCCTGGTTTGTGCCACGGGGAAGATAACTGCCTTTGATGAGCTAGACCTTGAATAATGTTGGTTTGGGTATGCTTAGCAGAAACTCATTAAGAACTGAAGTTTAGCAGATGTGTAGTATAAAGATACGTGTATTTAATACAGGTGTCTTTTCTGCTGAGCATGCTCTGGATCAAGGCTTGGGCACGTTATCCAGTGCACTCTTTGAAGCCGGTGCTGCAAACTGAGGTGGCCTGTGCACAAATAAACTGGGTAAGGGGAATATTTCTGCTGTCCTTTCCATACCTTCATTCAGAAAATCTGGAGGAGGAGAAAGCAGCAGCCTGAGAGAGATGAGCTTGTTCCTTCTGCCCAGTGGAGATGACACTTCTTGCAGTTTTCTTTGCTTCTGTGTGATTTGTCATTACATCACAATAATGAATGTGCTCCTTGAGGTAAACATCACTCCACGTCGTGTCTTCAGCCCTAGCTCCTATAATTGTCATCTCAGCTTTGTCAATCCAGTTTTTATTTGAAATGTCTTCTGAAAATCTTTTGGTTATTCTCTTTATTTCTTTGGCACAGGTTTTTCTAGGTAATTTTGAAAATTATAACTTTTCTTCTTTTCATTCTGAGGAGGTGAAACCACAGCAGGAGCCCCTGTCTGCTTATTTTCTTTTATCAAGACTGGTGTTCAAACTGGCTCTAGCAAGTTAAAAGCTCTTTCCCCAGATGCTTCAAATATTTTATGTCCCTTCATTTTTCATCAGAAACCCAGTGCTAGAACCCATAGTTCATATCAGAACATGGCAAATACATGGGTGTACTTCCAATCATAGAATGGTTTGGGTTGGAAGGGACCTTAAAGATCATCTAGTTTCAACCCCCCTGCTATGGGCAGGGACACCTTCCACTAGACCTGGTTGCTGAAAGCCCCGTGAAATCAGGCCTTGAACACTTCCAGGGGTGGGGCATCCATCACTTCCAGGTATAGGCTAACACTTCTGTGGCTCTTGGACACTTCTATGGTTCTACAGAGGAGCACAATATTCAGAGGACTCAGTAAATGGATCTCTTTTCTGGACAAAATTTCTGATTTAAAAGATGATCAAGCTGGCTGCTAAAAATTCCTTTATTCACCCATTCTCTTCCTTCCTCATCAATTCACTTGGGCAGAGATGGAGTACTGAGGCAAATCTGCCTTACCAGGAGTTGCTCTCTTGTCTTTAAAATTGTGATGTTGCATCCTGATCCTCCACAGCAGGTTGCACTGGGAATTACACAAAAAAACACCACCGTGACCCCAGTTTCTTTTTGAAATTTCAGCTCTGTCTAATTTTCTGTTACTCGCGCCCCTCCCCCCAAGATTGCCTAAATTCTGCCTGTTTTCCATGGTTTTAGGAAAACAAAAACACTTTACCTATGCCACTCAGATTGAGTCATCTTGTTTTGGCACTTCCAGATAGTGAAAATTAGAGGTATTTTCCTATTCTGTGCAGAAAATTCATGTTTGCGTTTCCAACACAGTTTTCATCTTCATGTGTTGTCATCTCAGCTTTTCCAAGAGTTACTGGATAAGACCATCTTAACTGAGGAACGCCACAGCTAGATATTCCTAATTTATGCCCAGGGCATCCAACCTACCCAGTGACAAGAAAATATAGTACTTGATTGTAAAATAAATGCTGTATGTATATAGAGAATGTGAATAAAAATCGAAATATTCCCGAATTTCAAATAAGCTATCTTTGCTTTCGTGTGTGAATGAATGTAGACATGAAGACACATTATATGAAGACAAATATAAAACTCTGAGGTTGACACCCGCAGGTCTGGAGTGTGTAAGTGGTTTCTTGCACTTGCATGAAGTCTTTTAATTGCGTTATGACTTGTTGTGACCACACAACTCTACAGAGTCTGTGGTTTGTAAAACTGGGGACTTATTTTCTGTTTTCAAGGTGGGGCTCCCTTTCCCCTTTTGAATTTTGATTTTGAGACCAAAGACAAGGAGCAGACACATTTGAACCACAACATCAAAATGTAATTTTTGGAATTCCTTGTATATTTTCTCAGTATAGGATGCTAATTACTTTCTTATTTCTTTGTCCTGGCAGTCCCTTAATGATTAAGGTGTTCTGCTAGAAAGTTTTACCTAGATTACATAAGATACTTCCTCATTATTTTCTCTTTTGCCCCTTTGGCATCACTTTTCATTTCTAATATTCCATAAAGTACATAGACACAGAAGAAAAACCTCATCAAATATATTTCAATTTGTCTTTCATCTTAGTGCTCGTCATTAATCACAAGTGGTGCCTACTGGTAAATTTTTATTTCCTTGCTCTCTTATATTTCTTATATTTTCTGATACACAGAGGTGTGTGATACCAGCTCAATGGAGTCATCTTAATAACACATTTCTGTGCATTGAACTGTCTTTGATATCTACTAATCTTTTAAATGCTCAGCCTTCCTGCATCTGATTAAATCCTTTTTCCATTGTTTACTGTTAAATATCCACTTCATCTGATTAGCATAGTATTTGCTGTTTTGCTGTCTTCTGTCTTTTATTTTTTGAAGAAAATCTCTGAAGGTACTTTACCTGTCATAGTGTAAGTTACGAGCATCAATTTCAAATACGAGATCTAGTTTTAAAAAACTTTAGTAAAAGTTTATCATGTGCAACTTTTGGGGTTTTTTTGATTGGTTTGTGTTTTCCTTTATTCTCTACCTGCACTTAAAAACATGGTTGATGGCAAGAAGAGTGAAAAATGGGTGCTGATATTAATTTCTGTCTTGCAGCAACCCAGCAAGATCTGCTTTTTATCTTTCTAAGGAGATTTATTTGGAACAAGCATTTTTTGAGTATACCTTTGAAGGTGCTTTACGCAAAAAATATGCGGTACTCTTTTGCCTTTAAAAAAGGCAAGAGGAAGAGTTGTTTCTTCAACAGGTAGTCCCAGAAACAGCAATTTTTAGTTTGTGCAGAGATTTAATTCAAATACCAGAGCCGTCTCAATTGAAATCCGTATGTATGCAGCCAATTAAAAAAAAGATGGACTCCTTTCTGGGACTTCTGCTGGTTGAAGTAAAATGCTGCAAATTATCATTCAAGGAAGCCATGGCTTTTTGCACCGAAGGTAAATCGAGTGTATTAAGGTTAATAATACCTACTGACAATTAAGACCTAATCAGAAATGAAATCAAGGGAATATGAAATAAGCTAAGCAAAGCCTCTCTCTGGTGAGGCAAAAGCTTAATGTCTGACACACATTCCAAGCCAGGTCATAAGTAAGGGCTCTGTTTTAGGAGCCCTGTTTTTGGAGCCCAGACCACTGCTGCCCAGTGACCGGCCACGCTGGAGGAGGTACACGCCGTCCTCACACGCCAAACAGCAACACCCGCAAATGAGCCTGCCTGGGGTTGAGAAAAGAAAATACAAGCTCCTAACAAAGATGGATGAAAGCCAGGGCAATGATCTCATAACTTCGGTAGCTGTCTTGGGAATATAAAAGCAACTGTATCTCGCTTCTTAGCCAGAGCGGTGATCATGCTGCCCTTTTCACCAGAAATTGTTTTCTCCTTCCCTCACTCCTGTTCGTATCCTAAAAGTCAGTTCCCTAAAATCTAAAAGCTATTATTAGGCTTCCATGTTACAGTACCAAGTTAAGCTTTAACTTCTGTTTGAATTGGTGAGCTGTCTTACATTTGCCACAGTATTTCAACAATGGTAAAAGTATTGCAGTAAAACCAGTTAGCTGAGCAGGGTACCCATTGCTGCTTATCGCAGTAGAATTTAAATTGTAAAGCATTGGGACTCTCTGCAGAAGGATCCCTGAAGATAGGTATTCATTACTGCAGATTCTGAATGACTCCTCTAGCAGGGCTGGAGCTTAATATGGAGATACGCTGAACCCTATTAGAATTAAATAGTCACTGAGTCAGGATGATAGATAGGAAGTAAAATTTGGTATTTCGTAATATTTCAGGAACTCTGAACTGCTCTGTGGACTCTGTACTACATATGTATTTGAATATATATGTATACAGTTCAATTTAGAAAGGTATAAATGCTGGAAGGATGTTGTCAGATAATTCATCATGCCAGACAAACTGCTAGGTGCAAATTTTTATCTTATGGAACATACTCTCAGCTGATGTAAATAGATCTTTTGGTTCCATGTGGTATTGACCCAAATAATGTAAAACCCAGAAAGAGCAGAAAGATTCAGTTTTCCATCTCTCTCTCATACTTAACAATTGTTCCTGTTTTTTCCAAAATAAAGAAACGGGCAGAAAGAAGAAACCATATAATCAGACTGTCCAGCTGGATAATTTTCACTCTGTTTATATTTTTAAAGAAATTATTTGATGTATGTTCCATTATTTTCTGCTATACACACAGATTCATTTTAGTAGTTTATTTTGTAAAAATATATTGACTATTTGAAGAGTTTCATAAATTATTTTGTACACAAGACTAGACAAATAATTTTTCTTAGTCACACTGCTCTAATTAGCACATTAGACAGTGATGTTGTCAGGGTTGTGAACATTGTAACATGGGAAAAATGGCTACTGACACAATGCCTAGATGCATATATTGCAAATGTTCCTGTGTCGCTGTCTTCTAATTAAATGCAGTCCTCGGGTCAGAATATGATTAGTTATCAAGTGACAATTTAAGAGGCTAGAAGTACATGTTTGTGCTGAAACTAGAACAGGAGTTCCTTAGTGTTATTTGTAGTGCATGAGCAGTGTTTTTAATGACTTTTTGACAAGACTCCTGCTGCAATTCAACAACAGCAGAGCAGTATATAATGTCAGAAATTTCATAATGCGGACTTAGCATGTTATAAATTGTTTTTAGTTTATTGAAACAGAAAATCTCACATGAATGCATGCATTGCCAAAGTACGCACAGAGAAAACAAGGGTAGTAAAAGGATAAGTAAAATTACCAGGAACCACTGGAGGTATGTGGTTTTGTCTTATTTGTGTAGCACAGAGGTTGATGAGAACAGATAGAAAACCAAACCAGTTTATTATTTGTGGTGTTATTTTTTTAAAATGTGACAAAATTGTGTCTTGTCTTCTCTAGAAAAGTCATACATTTTGGTCTTGGTTTGTCTGTCTTGATTTTTCCTTTTAAAAGTACTTTCATTAGAAAGAATACTATGACACTAATTTTAAGCAAAACAAACACACCTATATAAGCTAATGACCTTTTCACTTAGAGGAATCCATTGTGTTACTTTTGCATAATCCAGGTTTAACCAGGCTGAAATTTAGAGTGTAATGTTAAACCAGGTTATATGCTATAAATATATGGCAGAAAAGGAGAAACTCAAATCCATCAGCACGGATTTCTGTTGATTGTGTGGTATCCAGGCATTGACAGGACAAAATTTCACACAGGACAATGTGTTTTTGCAATATATTTTAAGTCTTAATATGGATTGTTTTACATTAAGTATGTACATAGTATTTCTTCTTGTGGAGTGAATATAAATGTCTCACAAGGTGTATGAATGATATTTCTTTTTTACATGGCTTCCTAAGATGCTTTATGACTATTGCAGAGTTAATCAATATCATTGACTAGATAAAGAATATGTTTTCCTCTGATCTGCAAGAATATATGCCTTACTGGTTTGTTTTCTACACAACATGAGAAATTGTCCTTGCACCATTTTTAAAATCCCACTCCACAGATTTTTAAAATCCTAAGGGTTTTTTTAATTATTGGCAAGAAAAAAGAACTTCACATTTGAAAGGCTTTTGTGTAACTTCATCCTGAAGTAAAAAAGCATGAGTTCCTAAGTACAGAGAAATCTGTTCCAATTTATAGATTACAATAATTATTAGGTAAATCTTCAATATGCATAGACATAGTATGCAAAAACACTAGCTCCACCAGGGCCATTTTATGTCTATATACACAAGTATTCTCATTTCAAGTTTATTTATAAGGTCAGGACCATGAAGGCAATAGACAAAAACATTTGAAACCTTCCTAACATAATATGAAAAAGTATTTTAATTCTGAACTTAGTGGACAGATTTGTCAGGAGTCAGTGGAGAGGCTACAAATGACAGTGTCTCCAAGACCTCACATCTCTGCCATGCTTCGCTCATCTAGGGTGTGAAACCTTGCCCTTAGGACAGTAGCTGCTACTATATTGCTATGCAAAGTAAGTAAGCGTTGGGGTATCCCCTTCTCTCTCTGCTACCCCCTTAGGACTCCCAAGCCCCCATAGTCATGTTCCCACAGGCACAGACAGAAAGAAGCTCTGATTTATTGAGGCACGTTAAAGAGGACAGGGAGGAATGGCAGGATACAGGTCTACTTTCAAATTTTCCTCCTGCTCCCTTTGCTCAAACAGGGAAGCTTCACTTGTATCTGGAAAGAAGGCAAGGCATTAGCGTAGAGGTCCAGAAAGACCTCTGCCAAGCAAGACAATAGGTTATGAAATACAGACTACACCAAAAAGGCATGAGCACTCACGTTTTTTGTTATATGGTTATGACAACATGCATTTACAGTTATGATTCTCTCATGGAATTCTGCTTGCTAATAGACTACAGTTATTTTAAAATGAAACTCTGAAATCTAGAATAATTTCTGCTATGTTTTTCTCTTAGTGCTTTGTACATAAGAAAAAAAAAGTAGTGCAGAATTCATCAGCTTTATACTTGGACTGGCTATTCATGACAAGAGGCTTTGACAGCTCTGGTAAACAGTTTAAGCTAGACATGAAAATATTTTTACACTGAGGTTGCTCCAAATTTTTTTTTTTTTTGAAGTACAAAGTCCATGGTCTGTGAGAGAGAAAAGCCTGTATGTTTGTGTCCAGTGATTCCTATTTAGATATGTTCATTTCTCAGTTTCAAATACGGTTAAAGCTTCCGCTTTCTAAAACTGAGTTGATCTCTCCATTATCTGTGAAATTTTTCAGACAATGAACTTAATGTGCTTCCATACGCCAAGAGCTGTTTAGCAGATTCAGGACAGCAGTAACAGCTGAATAGCCTCCTCACTTTACCGGGGACAAGATGATACATGCTTGTTTTCCCCAGGGATATTCTCTGATCTCTAGCCTAACTCCTTATCTAAAAGGTGTTTGCAGCAGAGAAACTGCACTCGGTCTTTGGGCAGTGGTTGTACTGGAATGATGCTTGTGCCTAACCCTGACGGTATTGTTACCACCACAGGGGTAGCCAGGGAGAGCAGCAGGGTATCTTCTTCAAATTGAAGTTGAGAAATATGGCAAGTAAGGGGTTTAAGAAGCCAGTGGTTTTTTATGGGAGCTAGATGTGTGTTCTATATACGTAGAAGGTTAATTTGCAAAACCTAGCTGATGTTCCAGCTTTCCCAAAACTCAGGGCTTGGGCTGTGTCTAGAAATGTTCCTGACCAATCAATCATAGAAACAGAGTTTCCAATCTTTTTTTTTTTTCATCTGTAGCTGCAGAAATTAGCTGTGCCAGAGGAACTATTGTGTTCATAGATCCTGAAAGTTGTAGAGAAATTCTTATTCATTCCATGTTATAGTGATTTCATCTTCAATTAATTTATGAATCTGGATTTATATATATATATATATATAAGCAAGCAGAGATAAAATAAGATCTGAAAAGTTAAAGAGAGAAGGAGAGTGGAGAGATGAGATGATGTATTATTTACCATATAGGACAAATTTGTAGAATAAGAATACCATCCTTAGCACTTCATAGTGGCATATTATTCAACAGTGCTTCTAGACAGCAAAGGCCAATCTAAAACCTGTGAGGCAGAAAAGCAGTAATATTTCACAGTTACAGCCCACTACATCCTTGCTTTATGTGCCTTGCTAGACCTGTATCTACCAACTTGCTGGATATGAGTGGGAATCTGAACATTGCTGAGGGGTAACAGTTCAACAATTTATCTGATAAATAGCGATATATGAAGAGTTCATACAGTCCTAATTAAAACCACTATTCACATTTTATATATGGAATATGTGTAATCAGATTTTCTAAACTGAATTGGTATTATACATCAAAGAAAATATTTTCCATGTCTAAGGAGAAGCATTTGAGTCGTTACACAATTATTTTCTTATTTCATAATAACAGACATGTAGGACTGTCTCATCAACTGAAATACAGTGTTCTACCTTCACAGCAGGCAACTGAAACAGTGCCATTTTTAAGTCAGGGCGTATCTGGCCCAGCATACGTTCTTTCTTTTCCTATAACTTATAAAGAGAATAAAGTTCTTAATCCATCATTCAGCATGGAGAAGAGAAAAATGGAATATAGTATTGCCTTGACCTTTATAGCACTCTGGTAATACAATTTCCTGAGCACTCATCTTCTTTCAGGAGTCCAGCAACTCGCTTGATAGCAGAGAATGGGGCCAGACACTCAAACCACAGCGTGTTCAAAGACTACAGCATACTTCATATTGTCTAGTGTACTGTGCTGGCACTTCTGGAATTAACGCTTGTGAGTTTTCATTACCCTCACAGCCATAACAAATACAGGGTAGAGCACAGTATTAATCCATTCTCATGGACCTAACCCTGTTACTGGTTTTCTCCGTGGCTTGACCCAAAACACATAAAAACTGCCCTGTGGTTTTGCAGCAGAGAAAGAAATAAGTTCTTGCACACTCAGTTGGAACAGTATTGCTTTTAAGAAGTACAAATTTTAAAATACATGCCTTCAGAGGAGCTCTAAATTGTAATTTTTTTTGGTGCTGTCGCCACATCAGGAGATTTAGGTAAGTTTTGCAAAAGGTCAGTATGGATTCTTTTCAAAATGTTACTCACATGGCAAAGTTTAGCAATTAGTGTGCTGGCTGTATTGGAATGTCCAAGAGGCCAGTGAAGAGTTATGAGGAGCTGTTTGGTTCTGTACAAACACTCAAGCAGAAAAGGCCAGATAAGAAGACTTAGGACCTTGAACTGGGGATGTTAAATGTGTGTTTACAGAACACATCTGACCTCTAAATGCTTTTCCTCTTGTTTACTTCTGAACTTGGAAAGGATCTACCATAGTGTAACTGATTTGGCAACTCAAAAGTCAGAAAGACTAGAGCTTAAGTGGAACTAAGGAATAATTTTGGAATATTAATAGTCTGATGTGGAAAAATAGCTGACCTAAAAAATTAGCAAATAAGAGAAATTGTTTTAACAGAGTGTCACAATAGGTTGCTTCCCATCATCCATTCCCCACCTTGTGCATGCTGAATCTGCAGAGACACTCACAGCTTTTTAATAGGTTCTTACTTCTTTTACAGCAGTGAAATTAAAAGATGTTCCATTTTTAGTATGAAACCACTGCTGTAGGTTGTTTATGTAAAAAGAATATACAGAATTTCTCAGTCTATGTTAGATGTTTAACAACTTGGAAATGAAGAAGTCTAGGTAGCCTTAAATGAAGATCATGAATATTTCAAAATAAAGATGCCTGTGAAATCGCTAGATGCCATCTTTCCTGGGAGGCTGCCATAGATCTGCTGAAGTCAGTCTGTCCCTGAATTTTCTACCTAATGATGCACAGGATACTCCTTGAAGCACCTGAACGGAACACTCAAAGTTGATTTCTTTATCTCAAATATAGATTTAATTCCTTCTTTCCCTTTGGAGTTTACTGAGGAAGTGTTTAATCATAGAACAACAGGGAGAACAAAAGCCAGTTAAAATGCCTGACATCTATTTCATAAAATATTTAGACAAAGTACATTAAGGAACATATGACTTTGAAACGAATGGGACCAGTGCACTAATGCAGTTGACTGCCTTTAAAGCAGTGTGAGGATATTCTAAGAAGAAATTGCAGTGAAATGGAGTTCAGTTGCGTATAGAGTATCACATATGTTTCTGCAGATAAAGGAACAGGATCTCATTTTAATGTTAGGGCACTTACACACTGACAAATGGAATATAGAGTATTCCATATTATATATACTGAGTTGAAACTTTCAAGTAAATAAGCAGAAAAATGCTGAACAGCTTTTATAAAAAGAGAGTGTCTTTTATCTTTTAAAAAAATAGATATTGAATGGCCTGTACGTTAACATGTATAGTATTTTGATGAATTAATGCACCCCAATATTTCACTTGAATTCCTAGAGCTACTAATCGGCTTGACTTTTCTGGTAAGATTAACTAAAGAAAAAGAAAACCCAGAAGTTTAGATAAATCACAAATAACTAATGCTGCAACAAACTTTAAGCAGAATTTAAAGATTTAAAAACAAAACCAAAAGGCATTGTCAGGTCCTAAATATATCCTAGGAATGCTAAATTAATTAAATGACTTTATGCTTAGCTTCCTGTTGACCACAGCTGTGGTTCTACATTATATGAAGATCTTAAACACAGGCTTGGTTTACCTTTTGGCTCTCTCGATTTATTCACTTCTGGTTTAAGTTTGATTTGAATGCATGACAAGAAGGATTGCAATAATCAGAACTGCCTGATATTGTTGCTGATGCTAATTGCAAAACAGGATAGGAACAGACAATGGTTATTGGGGACCTTATAAATGCTTACAAATATCTGAAGGGTGGGTGTCAGGAGGATGGGGCCAAGCTCTTTTCAGTGGTGCCCAGTGACAGGACAAGGGGCAATGGGCACAAACTGAAGCACAGGAAGTTCCGTCTGAATATGAGGAAGAATTTCTTCACTCTGAGGGTGACGGAGCACTGGAACAGGCTGCCCAGGGAGGTTGTGGAGTCTCCTTCTCTGGAGATATTCAAGACCCGCCTGGACAAGGT
>Ga0181612_134045_pt1 | contig 12395 bp, 8 predicted proteins | sample HoacroProtozoa21_FD_119630 | JGI IMG/M metagenome (GOLD analysis project Ga0181612, IMG submission 119630) | Hoatzin crop microbial communities from Cojedes, Venezuel. Combined Assembly of Gp0051906, Gp0051904, Gp0051908 | reverse complement strand
TTGAACTGGGGAGCCCAGAACTGGACACAGTACTCCAGATGAGGCCTCACTAGGGCAGTGTAGAGGGGAAGGAGAACCTCCCTCGACCTGCTGGCCACACTCCTCTTGATGCATCCCAGAATGCCATGTTTGGTTGGGTACCCCAGCCTCGAGAACTGGCTGAACAGGCGACAGAGCTGATGATCGGCACAGCAGGTCCAGCTTTCTGTTTTAATGTAACCCAGAAGCAATTCATGGCAATATTCCCCTGCCTCAATCAGACATGAGCCTTTCAGGAGATAATTTGCCCTTGATTAAGAATCACTAGGAAATTAATAAAAACAATAATTAACTAATAATGTAAAGCTCATTACCGAATGGAAATGTACCCAACTCTCAAGTCCACATTCTTACAGGTAGAAAGCAGTTCCTAAGGAAAACTGACAATATCCTTTTCACCTTTTCTTTCCAATAACAACAGCCAGGATAAAAATGCACCCGCTCTCACGATACAGGCTCCGATTAACAGGTGAGCATCGCACAAGGAAGACAGCACAGGGCACCACCTACAGCGCTGAACTCTGAAATCTGAACTGCTATATGCTCAAGCTTGGATGAAAAGAAGAAAAAGCAGCCCATAAAAAGCTATCTATCTGACACATAAATAACAGGGGCAATTAACTAGGTGGACCTTCTGTATATGTCAGCAGAGGATAGATTTAAAATGTCTGTCCTCACCGTGAAGGTATTGCTGGATAAAACATTGCTACGGAAAATGGAAAATATGAGCAGAAGCTTTATCATCTCAAGGTCAACGTAACTGGATGTTTAGGAAAGTTAAAAAAAAACCTGCCTTACTTTCTTTCCCTACAGCAAACTCAAAGAAACAAACAAAAGTACTCTGCAACTAAGAACTACCAGCGAGAGCGATGAAACCCTTGCCAGCTCTTCTTACAATGACAAGAAAAAATAACATTCTTCTGAGATCCCCCAGCCCTGCAAACAAACCTCTTACCATCCTCAAGCACTACACAAGCGTTGCTACAGCACTCCACTATTGGTGAGTATTTACAGACCAGATGCTCTACTTTTGCAGAAGATTTACATTACTCTGTTGAAACAGGTATCTTTGTTGGTCTTTAATTTGGCAGGAGAACCCTCTGGGTGTTTACCATAGTTTTCTGGTTCTGATTCACTGAAGTTGTTGTTTTAATTTTGTCAACTACACAAATCTCTTCCTTTCTACAAAATCTTATGGGCACTTTTAATGAAGAACAAAGGAAAACCTTTCCACAACTTGGGTTCTAATTTCTTTATATACTTCTTTTCCTACTGATAGATATTAAAAATAAAGAAGCAAATCATGACATTTCCTTCTATCCCACCAAAAATGCGGCTGTTTTCTCTACAAGTTATCTCCCACAGAAACCTAGATATTTCAGATACCTGCTCTCAGTCCTCCCAACATCTCTTAAGGTATGCTGGTCTTAAAATGTTACTTCTGCCTTCAGGATCCCTCATTACTGCTCCAAGATTTCTTAGCAGTATGCTGTAGTGCCCTCTGGGCTGGGATTGGGAAAAAATCTATAAGGCACTTGTCTTTCCCTGTCACATCCTCTCCTTTTTTTGCAAAATTGCCACAGAAGACGCTTAGGGACGGTTAGAAGAACACACCTTTACATAAGTGACACTTCTTTCCCTCTGCACATTTTGGATGTATTGTTGGAACTCTCTCTCTTAATGGCATCAAAGTGACTCATTGTTTTTGAAAGCCTTGAATCCGTTCATCAAATTGTCATCCCCAAAAACTGTTTTTTGCCTGTTTGTGTAGGATGCAACTACATAGCCACAAAAAGACTCAGCAAGGCTTAGCAAACTTCTCAAGTCCCAAAGCTTTGAAAGCTTCCAAAAAAACCTTATGCTTTTTCCTCTAACACAAATAGACACACATTAAAATGTCTTCTAGCTTCAGTAAAAAAATGCAGTTCAGCAGAGAACAGCATTATTGCTGTTCTGCGGTACGTATGCTGAAAGAACTGCTGTCCTCACACCAGCGTGCCACAAAACTAGGCCACATCAGCACAGGAATGCACGCTACACCGGGTGGAGAGCACTTTTGCAACTGAAAGAAAGCATGGCCAGACAGGCTTCCAACCAAGACAGTCAGGAGACCCATACCGCATCTCTGGCTCTGACCCAGATTTACTGTATGGCCCCAGCTGCGAAACAAAACAGCCTGTCCTTCAAACTCCGCCTGCAAAAGCGAGTTAGTGTGAAGCAGCTGCCATGAAAAACACTGCACAGTACTGAGACTTGATCTGATTTCCGATTTCAGCATATTTAGCAGGAGCTGCTATCCCCATGACCCCTTTCATATTGTGTCGTCTTGTCACAGAGGCACAGAGACGCTTACGAGAGAGGATTAGCGATAGATCAGCAAAGTCATAGATCACTGCTAACACACGGCCAGAGAATCGTTCATAGTTTCATCATTCAAAACGCTTCAGATAGGGCAGCAGACAAACACCTGACCTATTTCGGGACCATCTGCCATTTCACCGTCCTGCAAAGGCAGCGCCAGAGCTTGGTTTGTGCACCAAAACCCGCACCCAGACTCAGCAGGACCTTCCCAAATTTCGAGGAATCAGGTTGCTGGGCAAGCTGCTAGCAGACAACGAAAGCTCTTTCTTGATCCCACTGCCCAAATCAGAGCAATTTGTATTAAAAGAAATAACTTCCTAAAAGATCACTGAAGATGGAACTAAAGTAATAGCTACTTAGTTTTAATACGTTGGTTATAAGTTATATAGTGTTTTCTATTCTCATCAAATCTTATTAATGTACAGCACTTTACTACATAAACTGAATGGAGCTACGCCTTGAACTAACATCTTATGCTAGGCTTGTAGCACTTTTTTTTTCTCTAAGATTTAAGAGGGGTAATCAGATTCTGGGTGAAAAACTGCAAATTCCCATCTTTGTGAAACAAAACCATCTTTTTTACCGATAGCCTTCCAAAACATATACTAACAACTGCACTGAAAAGTAGACACTAATATAAGCACTGCTTGTCATTTTGCGTAATTTGAAGCACCTCTTGTATTAAAATACCAACATTTTGCAGTGTTAAAACTTCAAGCTTACGTTCAATAGGTTGAAGATGGTGAAGTTTAAGAAAAAAAAAATCACTGAAAACCTAAACTGGGATACTTGGCTTCCCACTAGAAATTCAAAGCCTTCCCCGAGACACTGTGTGTACACAGCTGCACCTAACATGAGAACAAAGTGGGTCTATGCACGCAAATTTAAGTAATGAAAGTCCCCAGTGCCTCTCACTACTGGAACCAGATCTACAGTTTTCCAAAAGGCAACAAAGAGTTCTGATACGGTTAGAAGTAGCAGTCTCACACCCTTACAAGCAGACACATTAGCACAGCTAGGGCTTGCTTTCCTCTTGTAACAGATGTTGTGGAACAAATCTCGTGTGCCTACCAAGAGTACACGTCACTTTGATGCCGCGAACTCTCACTTCTGCCTGGGGCACTATCGCTAACGACAAATCATTCGGTTTGAAATTTCTGCTGACCCTCAAGACACCAGCTGGCATCCTGCACGCAGCACATCTGCCATCTGTGTCCAGATCCCTGCTTAGTGCCGGGGAAAGCTTTGCCTCTCCCACTTCCGCTCTGGAGGAATTCTCCAGCCATTGACACGTTACAGAAGGGCTTAACTCTGCCCACCACCGGCAAATAAATGGCCAATGGGACATAAAATTTAGGAAAGACTAGGTCATGTTACTGCTAACGTCCATTCATATTCAAATTAATTGATCCTTCCTCGTGTACAGCTCAACTATTTCTAGCCGTCTGTAATGGCCCTCTGAAGTGGCTTTATGATGGAAATGTCTTCCATTATTTCATTCTTAATCCTAAAGGTAATGGAAGAACCTGGGGCAACAATCATGTTATCTAAGAACTGATCTTTCTAGTCTCTGCTCTTTGGGAAGACAGAGGAGGCAGGCTGGTTTTCCGGGCACAGCCCAGCTGGAATATGAAATGAAACTCTAATCAGTACCGATTTTGATAGTTTTGCCTTTTACTCTTGAAGATCCTGAACGTAGTGAAACTGTTAATTACACCTTATTAACAGAGGTTATTGTACTTCAGAGTCAACAACCTGAAGAGGAACAGTTTATTGGCCTCTCCCAGTTAATGCGTGTTCCCCACGTTATTGTAACTTCACCACCTTCCAGGTGATAGGGAGAAACACTTGGATTCTAGAGCACGTCAGAGTAATCATCAGAAAAAAACCCAAACCAAAACACACACACCACAACACATCAAACTCTCCCAAATAATATTCTGCTACTGCACTTTCAGCAGGAGGAAGCAAAAGCATTGCCTTTAACTTGCGTTCTCTTCAATGCGATGTGATTAGTGCCGGGGTAATTGCACCGTTCACCCGCTGACATGTAACCCAAACGCAGAAACTAGTGATTTCTGGTGACTCAAGTGCGCAAACACAGACAGTAGTATTTTTCCTTACCCAAAACCTATCTTTCCAATAGCAATTGATTCTACCGTGTAACAATTCCTTTTTATTCTTTTCCAGGTGCTGGGGTCGAGGAGTACAGCTGCACCACGTCGTTCATCACTGAAACACAACCCCCTCTTGACTTCGACGGCGGCGGCTGCCTGACGGTGCACACCAATTACACCGAACGGCGAGGATGGGAAAAGAAGCAGCCGCTATCATCGGCTGAAGCTGCAGGAGGGATTAAGGTAACAGAATCTAATTACCTGCCTGGCCAGCGCACGACTAGAGTTACCGCCCTCGCGCCTAAGAAAGCAGCCTGAGAACTTCAATTAACATGGTGGTCAAGGTCTTGGTTTTGTATCTCGAAGGCAGCAAAGCCCTGGCGACACAATTATATTGCTCCAATACCAACTCCAAGGAAGAAGTGCCACCCATTGAAGTACCATCCTGTCCTGTAGCACGTAAATGTTAATTAGCGGGCTTTTTTTAGAAATTCTGAGATGCTCTAGTCCTGCACAGTGTGAGATTTGATGAGATGAGAGCACTGGGTGGTATAGCTAATACATCAGTTTACTGTACAGCCTTTTTTCTCTAATGAAGAGCAAATACCTGAGCCTTAGTAAAGCAAGAGCCCCAGGCGTACGCTTGCAAACTGAAATGCTGGATTTAATTTTTTTGCATTTTCTCCGAAACAGGGAGCGCTGACCTACCGCTAGTCGTCAGAGAACGTTCTCCTACCAGGGGGCAACGCTAAGCATAAACTTTGATGTCAGAATTAAAAAACACAGAAGAGATGAGTGGCAAGGCCATTATGGGAGAATAACCAGTAAGAGGCACAGTTTTCACAGGGGAATAACTTTTAAAAGCTGACAAGAGCTGTCAAGGCGTCAGGCCAGGAGAAGAGCCAGCACAATTAACATATACTGGGCTTCAATCTACTGGGAGGGAAAAAAGAAGGATTTATTTTGGACAATTACAAGTTAATAAATGGAAGTGTCAGTTCCTCTGTAGAGCACCCATTAAAGCATACTAAAGGCCAGAACCTTTTACAGTTTCTGTCATGGTAGGCAACACACTACCATTATTTTATATTTCAAGTAATTTTATTGTCAATGACGGCAGTTACAAATGTACAAGAAAATATTTTCCTTAGCGGCATACCAGGCAGTTTACTTTGCAGAAATCATCTGTGCTCCCAGAAATGACTAGTATTTTAGATGTTTATTATGAACACTGTGTATTTTATTTTGTTTATCTTTTATTTTCCAAGGTGCCCACATATGAGTGCTGGAAGTGGAGCGCTCAGGAGGGCGCACTGTAGCACTTCACAGCCTCCAGCTCCACACAGTCTCTGCCCGGGGAGGGCAAAGACACCCACCCAGAGCGCCTGTCGCTGCAGCCGAGCAGCCTCCCGCACCCTTCAGCCGCTTCCCACGGGAAGATGAGCTCTCCCCTCCGTAAGCACAACAGCAGGCAAGGTATCGCTCCCGCCCTGACCTCACCGGCTGCCCTCATTTCCCTCGCTCCGACTCCTCATTTCATTCAGAGCTCGCACAGCGCGCAGAGCCCTTAACTTGTTTGTGCGAGGCTCACCCCAAGAGTTAACCGAGCTCAGAAACATGCTTCTGCCTTTTTTTTCTTCCTTTCACTTCAAAACAAATCAGAACAATGAAGAACTGGGTTGGCTTCACCCGCAGAATCGCTCGCCCTCTGCAGCTGACCAAGAAAAGACACATACACTGCTTGAGCCCTGCTGTTCTCAGTTGCCTACTTAACAATAAATCACAGATCAAATATCTCCCATTCGGATGGTAACTCCTGCGACTTGCAAAGGAGTCAAACCTCCCTGTGCATACCCACAAAGGCAAGGCACCCAAGCCCCTTCGTAGTGGTGAATCTGCATTGTACGATGAGCACGTAGAGAAGCTGTACTCGGATGGGGACATAAACCTTGGACTTTATCTTAATTCCCCTTTAAGGGAATAAAAAAGTTTCCAGACCCAGCACTTTTTAATACACAATCTTTTCTCCTCACTAATTGCTTAAGGAAAATGATACGACATTATTTTTGCCTTGTTGATCTTCCTGCTAATGGAGGCAGAGAGATGAGTCATTAGCTATTCTGGCTTCTCTCTGTTCATAGCCAGGCAGGTGTGCAGAGCCAAGGCAAGATACCCGAACAGTGCCTGAAAAGAAAATCTGCTATCCACAGAGTCGTTTGGAAAAGAGCAGCTATCATTTAAGATGTTATCCACCATTATTTAAGTACAGTAACCCCCCAACTCATCACCATAAGTGAGGTTATTCAACACCTACCATTTTAAGGCTGCCCAGCTCTCACCACTGCCAATCCTATCGCTCAGCTGTTAGGAGAGCTTTGTTTGGACAGCCACTCCTCCTCACTCTGATTTTTATTTGAGGCAAGAAAAAAAGAAAAAGGATTCTAAAATAGACTTGGTATGCATATGGCACACAGGAATTTTGGCATGGGGTGGATGGACATCTGCTTCAGGCCTGACCTACTTCTAAGCATCTGAACACAAAAGCCTCCTTGCAAATATTCCCTGTATTTTTTTAGCTGTTAATCCGCCAGTGATTTCGCCCGCCCCCCCAAAACCTTCTTTGCTCTTTGAGATCAAAGTTGAACTCAGTTATATCTGGTCTGGCCATTGAAGATGTTGGCAGTGTTGGTCACTAAGGAGTAACTCGGACTAGAGCTTCCACCATGCAAAGCAAACATTAAGTGCTCAGAGAAGAGTCTACTGCCTTTGTAGGCAAAGCAGATGTGAGATAGGTTAGGATTCACCCGTGTTCTTCTTGAGTGAGTATATAACGCTCACAGGTAACTATAATAATTTATATTCGATGGTATTTGTAATATATTTGCCATCATACAACACATAACTTTTAAACAAACTTCTATAGTAGGCTGACGCCAGGAAAATATTCTAATTGGGATACTGTTTAGAAATGCAAATCACGTAACTGTGGGTGGAAATGAGGGAAGAAAATGGAAGTAACCCACATCAGTAGCATGTGCTGTACTCACATTCAAACAAAGGAAAAAAGAAAGATTCATTAAGTGATAAATGAGTCTCGAGATGGCATAGAAGAAAAGTCTCCTACTGGGGCAGAGAAGTGGAACTGCAAAGAGAGATGAGACAGAAGGAGAGGTGAGCCTCTGTCTCACAAAAGAGAAGAGAACCATCCATGTTAGCTTAATGCTTGCTTAACAAAAGAGAGTGAAAACAACTTAGGATGAGTCTGATAAGCATCATTTTAATGCTTCTTTCACTTATTCTACTTTGTTCTAATTTGTCCCATTCGCGAGTTGATTTTCAAACCAACACAGCCTTCCATTTTTTGTCACACCTAGTGACAGACTTTGTCCGTGAGACAAAGACTACTGATAACCTTAGATGTCCTTAAACAAATGCCGTGCTCTGGCAGCACTCACAGTACTCGGTGTGCCTCCAGCAAAGCCCCCTTTGGCCAGGGGGACAGTTGTTTTTCTTGCAGCCAGGAGAAGGACAACAATAATAGTAGAGGAGAAAGATGCGCAGAGGTGAGGAGGAGACGACCTGATCCTTACAGGAGTCTGTGATAATGATCCCTAACCTCCGGTACTGTTGTAACCCTTCTCTTCCACGCTGTCGCTGTGAGTCTCTTGCTTTGGTTCTAGCTCTCATTACAAGCAATTTATAGGCTGATGTATCTCTCTGTGGTTATAAATTATGTAACACAAGGAGATCCTGTACCAGATGTGAACATACGGATGCCAGTGCAAGCAAGCACTTAATAGCTATACAAAAATATACAAAAAAGGTGGTTAAAAATAAATAAAAATCAGCATTAGAGAAGGTGGAGGTTTTCATTTAACAGATTTTTAAGATTTTCTTGAATTTCTGTGCTAAAAATTATATATTCTATATTATACATAATTTCTATTACAGTGTAACATTGGTGTCTTGTTGGTTCTAATTTAAGAGAAGATAAAACATACTGTTGGAACAGACAATTCAAGGAAAGAGAAGAATGCCTGCAAGGGGGAGGCACGGTCATGTAGACTGCTTGAATTTATACTGTCTTCTGCAGATTGAATGTCTTACGAAAATAAAATAAATCATTCAAGCAAAAGACATCAACACTTTCAATGGTTTGATGTGAACCGCAACTGTTCTGCCACACACAGAGACTTCAGAAGAAACTGAAAGGTCCTTACAGAATAATTCAGGTTTGTCACAAGGACGTTTGTCATGAACAAGCACAGGTGAAAGCACAGTGAGAAACTAGGAGTTATTAACGGAATAACAGTGTATGGTATCCTTGAGATGAAGGAAAAGGCTCAGCTGAATCCAAAATACAAACAGGACTGAAGGCAGGGGCACACTTCTGGCTTTCCTTTCCACTGACTCTCGAAATGCCCTTAAATGAGGGCTACTGCCTGTCCGCCAACAGAGGTCACACTGGACCGCACTCCTGCTCACCCAGTCTGTCCCTTCAAATGCTCACAGAGCCCTTGTGCAAGTTTTTCTTACTTCATTTATTTGCAGTGTGAGGCTGGGGAAAGTTTAAACTGGGGAGTCACTCAGACCTTTCCTGGACAGCCGTAGTTGGAGCACTAATTAAAAACTAAACCGAAACAAAAGCCAACCAGCCAACCACCGCAGCTCAAACCCAAAAAGCCAGCCCCAAAGACAGAAGAGGCTCTGCGGCTGAACTGTTCCAAGGCTGCATCGACTGCATGTGGAAAAAAGAAGAAAAACCCAAGTTTATATTTTAGACTTGGCTGAATGCTCCTAGAGTGGCTTAGGAACTTGAAGACATGTCTGTATAAGCTGCTACTGAGCTGCAATTAAAATATGGAGAACAACAGGAATCATTGCTTTTAGAGCAGCATTACTCTGCCTAAAGAAACCACAGCACTGGTTGCCCACTCAAGGCATACAACCGTTCCTTAGATGTGTAAGTTAAGCCCTGGCTCTGCAGAGGTCCCGCTGTCCTACTGCACGTCCTACACGTAGACTGAGCAGGAGTTATCACTCAAGAGAAAGCAACGATCACTTCCATACAGTTTGTCTCATCACTTCCCTTCACAAAAGGCAACGCTGATGGCCACGTTCTGTTGCGTCAACAGGTCAGAACCACCACTGAAAAAAGAACAAGCTCTTTCTGAAATGAATGAAGCAGTGACTTTCCCAGGATCAGCAAAGACCGCGATAATTACCCTAAGTTTTACTGTGGTTTGAACTGAAAAGGCTGCGCAGTTCTTCCCAGTGAAGAATGAACTCTCACATGTAAACCAACATGCAGAAGCTGCAGGGCGTAAAATACAGTTCTAGCAGGGCTACCAAGGGAAAAAAAAAATACCCCAAACCTTTTTTTTTTTTGCATAGCGAACAGGAAACTATAAGGTGGCTTTTGCAGCATCAGGCATGGAGTAGTAACCATTCACATGCACTACTGAATTGTTTTAGGAAATTAAACCATGTTCATGTCACAAAAAAGTTATTCACCTTGAGAGGTCAGAATTTAATGTGTTATTAGCAACACATTAGTTTCTCTTTAATTTAAGAAAGTCTAAAACCTCATTGTAAATACTGTTTTTCTCTATGATCACTGACAGGTCAAAACCATGGAGTAACAAAATGCTTTTCATATTATTCATTACTTACACTTAATGTATATTCTACTTGCTTACTTTCAGGGCAGCAATGGAACTGCATTTGGAATTTCTGACAATTACAGAAAAGGTATTCTGTTGATTGGTGTGAACTTTGCAGCCATAATAACGCTTAATTTAACTTTGGGAGATTGAGTCTGTTAAGAAATGAATGAAAATAAAAAAGAATATTTTTCTTCCAGATAATTGCTTAGCTGATCTATAGCCTAATACAACACAGCAAGTGACAGGTAAACTATCATCTGATCTCCAAGTTTGTATAACATGAGTTAGTAATTTCTCCCCATCAAAACACTGTATGCCAAAAGATGTATTACAATATGTATGATGTTTCAGGCATCATGTCTTGAAATGCTATATTTTTTCCTATCTTCAAATCCCAGTTATCATGTCCATGCTTATCTTAGTGCTGAATAGAAAAGAGTATTTTCTTTTGCAACAGTGTCGGCCAAACAGCAGAAACGTGGTAAGGGCTGATACGGTAAAGCAAAGCTTGAAATTAGCCTCAAGTTCAGCTAAGTTACGTGTCAAAAGTTTCATGAACTGATTTAAAAAGGCAAAGCTGAACAGAAATTTATGAGTATGGTTTTAAATAAAAAAGTGAACCAGACAACAGCAGAAATGCATGCCAGTGAGAGAAATACGCAGGATACACGGAGTTAAACCATGCTTCCTCTTGTCCATTATTCCTCCCTCCCTCTTTGTGTTGGTGCCATATTCTTTTGTCTCCCCCCCAAAAATAACTTGTTCGATCTAGTTTTGGAAAATAACAATAAATGAGCAATGGGTGGTTGAACCAAATTTGTAATTTTTTTGCATGGAAACATAACATTAGTGATTTATCAGGTTATCAGACTGATCTGGGTATTGAAAAGAACGGAAAGGAGAAGGCTGCAATAATTCAAAACAGCAAAAAATTGGAAGAACTGAGGATAAACACCAAGTTTCTAAACTCAGGAAGGGCTGCAGTTGGGTAAGGCTACTCCTTTGTTAAAGAACAGGCTCCTTGTGGAATCAGATGTGTCAGTGCATGGGGCTAATACTCTGTTTACAGGCTATTAGTGGGACAGATAGGGTATATATTTCTCTACTGTAATTATGTTTGTTCTAAAAACACTTTTTCTGAAAAAATAAGTCAGTTAATCAAATATTATTACAGAACAGAATTTCCCAAACCAGAAAATGTTATGCAGTATCATTTCTGTTATAATTACTAAGGCAGGAACATACTGATACCTCTTTTTTGGCAATGAGGAAACAGAATGCTAGCTGGCAACAAAACTGGATTTTGCAGTATTAATATTTTACTCAAGAATACCCTCATCTAACCCATGAGCACAAGTTTTGAGCTAAAGAATGCCTGAATGTTCTGTTACACTGATACCAATCAAGAAGCCAATTCCTGGGATTAAATTTTACAGGTAAAACAAAAACTGGAAAAAAACCAGATTTTTTTTTTCTTTCATTCAGGAAACAGTGTGGACCATTTCTCCCTAAATGTACTGAAATATTCGTAAGTAACAGAACTTAACAGCTTAATTTTAAAACACATTCTGTAGAGGGGAATAACGACTACCACTTGCAGCCTTCCAACGCAGGATGCATCAGCAGCAGACCAGCAAAACACCATGCAATGGGACTACACCTCCCCTTTTCCTGAAGCCTGCCAGCTCCTGCTAATGACCTCCTCGTTAACGACCTCCTGCGCTTCCTCCTGTTGGTACCCAGGAGGGGTTTGCTGCCGCTGCTGACCGCCTACCCCAGCCCGGGGCAGCCCCAGAAGCGGCTCTTGGCAGCCCACCACCCAGAGCCAGGCTGCCCCTCGGCAACGTCTCTCCAGCGTCTGCCCCGGGCACAGCCTCGCACCGCGAAGGAGCCGAGATCCTCATTTCTGTCTCCTTCCTCCTTCGTGGTTCAGTGTGGTCCTGTCACGTCGGCAATTCTGCCTTTCCCTTCAGAAAAATGGCACCAGCTTAGCTGGTTTTTTTGATTAAAGGAGTTGAGAAAGGATGGACAAAGTCTGTTGCAATACTCTGCTCCAATGCTACCTGCAGTGCTGAGCTAGAATTAACAGGCTTAGTGACGACCCTTCATAGTATTACTGTCAGTGTAAGCACTTGAAACTTAAAAGGAAGCATTTTACTAAAAAACAAACAAACCAACCCCAATTCAACCACAAAATACCATTAAATAATGC
>Ga0181612_128957_pt1 | contig 12395 bp, 5 predicted proteins | sample HoacroProtozoa21_FD_119630 | JGI IMG/M metagenome (GOLD analysis project Ga0181612, IMG submission 119630) | Hoatzin crop microbial communities from Cojedes, Venezuel. Combined Assembly of Gp0051906, Gp0051904, Gp0051908 | reverse complement strand
CCACAAAAATGATCCGAGGGCTGGAACACATCTCCTGTGAGGGAAGGCTGAAAGAGTTGGTGTTGTTCATCCTGGAGAAGAGAAGGCTGTGCGGAGACCTTATAGCAGCCTTCCAACATGTGAAGGGGGGCTACAAGAAAGCTGGAGACAGACTTTTTACAAGGGCATGCACTGATAGGACAAGGGGCAATGGCTTTAAACTAAAAGAAAGCAGATTTAGATTAGAGGTAAGGAAGAAATTCTTTACTCTGGGGGTGGTGAGGCACTAGCACAGGTTGCCCAGTGAAGCTGTGGATGCCCCCTCCCTGGGAGTGTTCAAGGCCAGGCTGGATGGGGCTTTGAGCGCCCTCGTCTGGTGGAAAGTGTCCCTGCCCATGGCACGGGGGTTGGAACAGCCTGATCTGTAAGGTCCCTTCCAACCCAAACCATTCTATGATTCTACAATGTTTTTTAGGTGCCAAAATCCCTTTCATGCTTTTGGCCTGAAGTGACTGTGCAGTCTCACATGATGCGCGCAAGAAGGAGATGCAATGGTCCCAACACGTGACCACTGCTCTAATGCCTGGACTGCAGGCTGCCTCTTCTTATCTACTGTGTCCTGTGTATGGCTGTATTTGGTTGTATTTGGCAGCCTAGAGGACTGCTCCACCTTTCCAGTAACTCCAGGACTGCAGCTATCCCCAATGAGCAAGACAATAGGGACTTCATTCAGAGACTGTTGGTGCTGTGCTAAAGCTGAAGTTGCAGAGCAGGTCTGCCTCATTCAGATATCTCAGAAATCCCGGGATGTCTCAAATGGTGCTCAGCACCCAGGTTTGTTGAGCTACTTTCTGCGATTGGTGGTTACAACATACTGCTGAATCTCAACTCTAAAACTAGATGAGCTAAACCTCAGCCAGCCCAAGGGCCACATGACAGCTCTTCCATTTTCTCGGTGTAGCACTATCCTTATCTCCTCATACCTTTACAGTTCTCATACTGTTAGTGAATTAGTCCTCAGTGCTGACTAGAGGTCCCTTCCAACCCCTAACATTCTGTGATTCTGTGATTCCTCATGCTTGATTTTCAAACAGGAAAGGGAAAACCTGTGAAGAAGAGTGAGAGACACTCCTGAATTTCAGTCCTACCCATGAGATTGATTTCTTTTATAGCACTGAGTAGGTCTCTTAATCTCCACATACATCAGAGATTGGTGGCAGCATCTGTAAAATGGTGATGACAATGCTTCCGAGAGTTTTGCCAGGAAAAAAGTGATTAAAGAAAGCTTGTAAGAGCACTCAAAAAATATAAAGCAGTATCTCACTGGTAAATTGTTATTTAATGATGATGGTAAGTGCAAGGACACAATGCAGAGTATGGGCAGATAGGATTAACTGGCAGAATGAGGCAAAGGTCAACTTACGGTTCTGCATGGATTCATTGTACAAAACAGAAAGGACTGAGATGCTTTGACTCATGATGTCTCTGTGAGGACCTGGATTTGCTCAGTTCAACATCTCCCACCACAGCCAGATGGTCCAAACCTAATGAACTGAAAATATACTATTTTCCAGCTTCTGATCTCTCTTGCACAGAGGATGTGGACCTGTCATACCATCTGTTCTGAATGCATTTTAAAAAATTCTCTTGGATCTTCATAACACTACTTCTTGACAGACTTCCACACTGCATTGTATCTGCTTTCTCACTGCACCCTACCTTACAGAATATGGTTCAGTTTTATCATATCTTTATACGTAATGAGTTTAATCCTTTTGCAGCAAGACTCCTGAGAGGAGAATTTAACTGCTGGACAATATATATAGCTATATATTTAGCAGACATCTACTATGTCCATCTACTATGAAAGTTTTTCTTGTAACTGTAAACTAGTATTGAGGTTTAAATGTCATTGTAGCTATTGAAAAGAGCTTGCAGAAAATTCTTTCTGTGGTACTTCTGGTACTTCTTCCGAACCAGCTACTTGGAGGCAATACTTAGGTACTCACTTTTGCGTCTTCTGAATGCTGAGCATAATTGTTCATTTATGTTCAATTACAAATCCCACTTAGTATTCTTGAAAGACAAAGCTCAGAGAAAATAGTAACTCTCAAAAATAGCAGGAAGTTTTAAGAAATGAGTAATTTTTCCATGTTGCCAAGTACCATGTTAGTCACTAAAGCAATTATTTCTCATGCCATGTCTGGGCAGTTAGTATTGTCTTTTTAAATATTTATCCGAGTCACCATATTCACAGAATGTATAGATGTATTGATTTTTACACATAATAATTCCTTTTCGGAAGAATAAAAGGAAAGACATCAATGCAGCACTGGGCTAAACATAGTTTTTCCAGTTCACTAGCACAGCCTGTTAAAATCACAATGGATTCCTGAAACACACTGAAGTCTGCTCTAGAAAGATTATCTTTCTGCTGCAGCTATTTCTTCTTCCAGAAACGTTGCCTACCACATTTCTCCTTATTACCCTGAATATCCGCTCAGATTTTCCTTGGCAGTCCTTGCTGTTGGCTCTGCCCCCTCAGCGTTTACTACCTCGATCTTAAACTCAAAGTAAAGGGGAAAAAAGGGGGGTAGATGGGGGTGGGTAGGAAAGGGGTTGTGAGTTTTATAGTGTTTCTCCAAGTATCCTGAACTCTTCTTTCTCCAATGATATGGTGATTTCGCACAGAGAGCCACTCCCACCTGCAAAACACGAATTTGTACAGAAAATGGGAGAGAGAATGTTATAGTGGCAAGATATATGATGGTGTGGAGCACAGAAAAATATGGGCATTGCCTTAAATGTAAAAGGCGACCAGAAAAGCATACACTTTGCTGTCTTGCAGACACTTTAGTTTTGCTACGTTTTTCTTCTCCTCATTAAAATAAAATAAAAATAAATCAACCCAGTGAAGTCTGGAGTGTTGCACACAGCAGCTAGTGTCTACATACATCAAGTGGCCTTCATCTGACAGAAATAAAGAGATTTACAATAAAGCTGTTCACATTCAAATTGCTTGTCTAGGCTCTCTTTATAGACAGGACATGATTATCATTTTAGAGTGTGGTTCATCTCATTTTAAAAAATAAATGTCTGTCACTGATCACATGAATTATGTCCTAAAAGTACCTGTTTCCCTTTACTGTGTGTAAGAGGAGCCGAGGAGAATAGTTCAGGCACAGACATCTCTGCGCTGCAGACTTCGGAGAGGTTGGTTTCTACCAACACAGTTTTTGAAGGGATAAACTCAAAGTGCCTTCCTAATCCTGAACCCAGGCTGAGCAACCTGCCTACCAGATGCTACAGACAGCTTTGGTATTATTTTATACTTCAGACCTAAGCAGTTTAGTACTATTGCTGTTCTGCTGTTAATAATCGTTGCTGTCAATGAGATACAAAAGAGGCACCTCCATTTCAATACTCAGTAAAGTGACCTCTCTTAATTAGTTTCCCTATTATGCTGCAAAATATTGTGAGCTCCTTTGGGCTGAGAGTCATTACATACATACAAGCTATTATCGTTTCATTACCATTTTTTCCTCATCATTCTCAGTTTTTACACCGGTTTCCTCATTTTGATATTTGTCCTAGTCACTTCTGAGCAGCTGTTTTCAGTGCAGCTTACAGCCTTGATTATCCCTGCCTATTACCATTTAGAATGGGTTAATTAGGGTATATCTCTCCGGTCTTAGATGCTGATTTAATCAGAACTGTATTCTCTCCCATTGTGTTTCACAGTGGTACAATAGGCAATAGGTCAGGATAAATGTGTTCTCTCCCAATGGAGCCGCCAGGTCCATTTCTGCACTTCTGCTGCTCTTTGGTGTCTGCCTAATAGGATCTTTGGGGTTTGGGGGTTTTTTAGTTGTTTTTTTTTGGGTTTTTTTTGTTTTGTTTTGTTTTGTTTTGTTTTTTTGTTTTTGTTTTTTAAAGTATTTAGCCCCTTTCTTTTAAAGGGTTCTTCTCATCCTTTGCTTTTTTTTATGGTGGAATACCAAATATCCCATGATAACATAGGAGCAACCAGATCTCATCTGAGCCAGACATTACATACACAAGACCTACCGACCATGCAGAGGTAAAGAGAAATGGTGACTTTGTATTTAAAAGGTTTGTTTGAGATAATCTTTCACTTGTTTTCTCAAGAGTCTGGTGATTTCCTACTACTCAGACTTGAATGATGCTTCATTTCATGCTGTTACTTTGCTGAACTAATTAATTTCGTTCATTTAACACACCCAAGAGCACTGATAGAGATTAGGGTCTGGCTTTGCTAGCTCCTACCAGGGACACAGCAAGAGAAAATCCTTCTTTCTGAAAGCTTCCTGCTTTTGTCCTCCAGCTGTGGATGAAATTTTAGTGAAAGCTTCTGCTTTCTGCACTGGGCAGTGCTACCCATGGCTGTAGCCATCCGTGCCTGTGTCGTGGGAGGTGGTTTCTGCCCACTTGGCATGCTGGCTCCAGTTCATGCCTTCCAGCCTGGGATGCCCAGCTGGAAGACCTCTCTTTCCCTCCAGTGAGGCAGCCTGTGCTGACCACTCTTGCAGCCTGGGCACGTCCATTCAGTGCTCCTACTGGAGGTGGGGTTGAGTTGGGACTGATTCCTCCAGTTAAAAAGTTTGGAGCACCGGTGTCTCCCTGATGAAATATCCCATTGTACAACAGCCCCTCTTATTTCCATGCTTCAGCTGGATCAGGGCACTCCAGCTGACTCCAAGGGGCCAATATCCCACCTGATAGATCAGGGTTAGGGAGTTTTTCACTGCCTGCTATCCTCAGCTCCTGCTTCCTTCCTCACCCTGTCTTTGTCCCCAGTCATTCTCTGGACATTTGGAGGCTCCTCTTCTCTTCGGTTGAGTTTGCTATTACTGTCTTCTTTGTTATTTAGGTAGCACTGCTGATGGCCACAAAGATTCGTGATAAATGGAGTGTGACAGATAATAGCTGTGTCTCCTGAGGGCCTTAAAGTGTAAAGGTAATGCATCTAAACCCTAGCAAACAAGCAGAGAGGAAAACAAGATCAATCACAGACTAGGGAGGAGTTCATTGCAATCAATATGCTTTCTGGAATATGGGCCTTTGAAAGACTTTGCTGAGGCAGGAAGAAACTTAAAGAACATTAAGTCAAGCACATTTCAGACACTTACAGGAGATTAAGTATGGTTTTCCTTCCTTTTCTTTATTCTTCCTTTCACAGCTACATTAGCAGAAGGTAGGAAGTCAAGGATGGAGAGCTTGTTGGCAACATGACATTCATCCCTTCTGGAGGAGTCCACACTGCAGGGCCAAACTGGTCCAGGGAGAGCCCTGTCTCCTGTGTGGGGAAGCATTACTGTATTACCAAATTGATTCTAGGTCTAGGTGAGGTTTAAGCATCCCGTGGCCTGCCATATGTTGCTGGTGAAGAAATACATCTGTTCATTCACCATTAACAGATCAGTTAATTTCTAATGAGAGCTTGTCAACATTTGAAACTTTAACTGCTTTCAGTCAGCAAATACGATTTGAAAGAAATGAAATGAATTCGTGTTCACATACTGTCACTATATCAAAATATTTGTGGAAAATTATAAAAATATTTGTTTGATAAAAGGTTGTAACATTTCAGTTTGACTTTATTATCAGTCATTTTTTCAGAATAAGACAGCTGAAACAAAATACGTACGAACAGTCAAAGAGAAGTATTGTTTAATTTTTCTTTTGTGATGTAGGGTGAATCCAAATGCTGGTGCCTTGAAGTTCCCTCCAGGATAAGAAATCTGAATTTTTCCAGCTTGAATTGTAATACTAATATCCCTTCCTACATAAGCACCTTGGCTTTCTGAACTGTGCTGGAAAGCAAATGAGAGCCAGACTTCCTAACATTGGATCTGCATATATAGAAGAGAGAGGGGCCATTTCTAAGTGGGTACCATGTACTCTCTCTCTTGCTCCAGGCTACACTTGGTTAGCCCAATATCATGATTAAAACCCACCTTGCCTGCACCTTTAAATACAACTCCACTCTAGAAATAGCAGGAAAAAAACTGTCTTTGTTTAGGATAAGTCTTCCCCTGCCAAATATATAAACTATTCAAACAAAATGTAGCAATTCGTCTTTTATTTAATAATGAACTTTTGTTCTTATATTTGTTCACTTTTCCAGAACTATCTTAATTAAACTGCTGTAATCTATGTTTTCATACTAAACATAGTGATTTCATTATTCAAAAGACACAGAGCTGGCACATATTCTGATGCTTCTGAAGTGAGGGTGTATTATGGAAATGAAGACTTATCATTTCTGGAGGCACACAAAAAGAACTAACTGTGTTTAATGCGGAACTAACTCCATCTGAAAATGCTGCTATTTTTTCTCCAGTTGAAAAAAACGCACGATAGTATATGCACCACAGTAACATGCTTCTTTGTTCTTTGACAGTCAGTGATTGGAAATTTTCAAACCAAATGCAAAGTAAAGACATGAAACAAAGTCCATTGCACTGACAGGAAAGATTCCTGTTTCTTTTTGAGCTTTTTGAGGGTTGTCTACATCAAGCCTTGCATGTCAAGGCAGGAGTGATTTTAAAGGAAACATCATCATTTCTACATTGCTTAAGAGATGACATTAATCTCTAGGAACAACAACAGCCTGAAATCCACCTGAACCTGCCCATGTCAGACTCTTCTTCTCCCTGCCCAGCAGTCCTGCCTAGTGCCTGGATCCAGGAAAATGTTCTAGCACTAGTGTGATTTAAACCATCACCCTTTGAAACAGGATTCCCTCATGTGTTTGTCATTTAGCACACCTTGCTATTAGAGCCCTTGTTTCTTCCCTGGCCGTTCTGAAGATCCCATGTTCCTCACAGTGGGATCTTCATCCTCCCATGTGACAGATGCTGTTCTAATGATATAATTGCCACGGTGGATAGCACTTGGGCATATGTTGTCATGCACAGTAGAAGTGACCTAATTCAGCTGCTAGTGCTCACCCTTGCCTTCCCCATCTTTAACCTTTGCATCCCCATAGAGGCTGTACTCTCATAACCCACAGGTCTATGTAGATACACTGTCTGCACCATGTACGACAGCTCTACATCAGCCCCAGCACAAGAGACACTGTCGCCCTTGACTATGACCCCAATGTTGTGATGGGGCTGCTACCCTCACAGTTGCTGAGCTGGCCAAATACATTTTATTGGTGTGTGCTTTGAAGACTGGTTATGTCAAAGGTTGTGTAAGGATAACACTTCTCATTTAAACTTTCAAAATTAGCATCAACTTTGAGAAGCATGGCCTCTACATTACAAACACGCATTTACTTTTGAGCCCTAGATACCAAAATCATTAACCGATAGGCATGTCTGGGTGGGTTTGGAGACCAAAGCTAAACCATTAATCCAGAGCTGGGTCTGAGCAGTTTGGACTCCAGAGCGCCTGGGAGCACAGTGCAGAAGCGCAGGAAGGCAGAGTCATTGGCTCGCATTGAGCTTGAACCCAGAGCTTGTCAGTCCTGCTGATCCAGGCTGATGCCATGGAAAGATGCATCTCTGTTCTCTTCCGCCCCAGAGGCCAGCAGCTCAAGTTGCTCAGGCCCAGGGTGATGACAGCACGTCATCCTGCTCCCAGGGCCTGTGTTTGTCCTGTCATTTCTCTGCAAACGGATTTTCATCAGGTAAACTCTGAGCAGTCTGATATTGATTGTGCTTCTTTACAGTCTAGCAGAGACGAGCTTTTCCTGGCTGAATCCCAGAGTTGGACTTATGTATTGCCCGGACAGAGCATCTCTTCATGGCTGTCACCTGCCTGCTATTGAAGCAAGTGGAAATGCTTCAGTGAGTTTGCATGCACAAACCGCTCCCCACCTCGTGACACCTAACAGCTGGATCACAGGACAAAAATCTGAACAGATCCTTTTCTTTTATGACTCCACATACATTCAGCTAAGAGACAGGATATTATCTTCAGATGGATAAGGATAGATGGATGGATAAGTCTTACTCCTTGCCGTGAAAATGTATGTGGGCATAAAAAGGCAACTCCTCTCTCCCTTCTACTAGAAAGACATTTGCTAAAGCAATTTATTGATGAGCTTTGGACCACTTTCATAAGGAATTATCTAAACTGCCCTTATTTCAGTTACCTTTTCTAATAACATAGTTATTGATTGTAGTAGTTTAACATACAGGGATCCATGCAAGTCTGTAGCCATCATTCAAAGAGTTTGTCTCAATGACTTTGAAGAGATTTTTTTCCCCCCAGTCAGAACAAAACACAGATTGTTCTGCTGCCTAAGAGGCCACAGAGAAAGTGAAAACTGTCTGAGAACAATTTTGCATTGGCCTGGGGTGAAGGAAGAGGAGTTCCTTTGCAATAACCCTGTCTGGTCTGCTGGTAAAGCTGCCACAACCAAGCCCATCAGTACCACTACAGCCTGGAAAGGTGGGTTGTCCTAATTACCCTATTTCACCTATGTGTGAATATTGAAGTTAAAAGACTTACTCCAAGTCTGTAGAAGGAACCTGAGCAGGAAAACAGCTCTATTGTATATATGGCACACCCCAAGAAAGTTTGGAGTGCAAACGTACAGCTACAATACGGCACGGTCTTGCTCCTGTCCTAAAAAGCACGTAAAAATTTCACCTCAGTGCTGTGCTATTAATCTGATCCCTGACCCACAGCAGAGCTTGCTAGCTTGGATTTGGTGCCTCCCACTGTCCCAAAACCAATTCTAGCTAACAGGTCTCTCTGCTACAGTCCTGTGTGTAGTGCAGATGTACTCCAGCAGCACTTTCTGCTACCACACTCCTCTGCACCCAAAGTGACAGTCCAGCCTCACCATCATCTATACTCATGCTGAGCAAGCTTGTACTGTTTTGCACTTACACCCTGAAAGAGTGCATTTGTGAGAATAACTGGCTTCCCAGAGTTAACAGGTCAGTGAGTGTCCTCATTTAAGCACTCTCAATCTATCTATTTCATTTCTTTATAGAGTTATTAGAATTATAGTCTCTCTGTTGAGACAACCAGAGAAATATCAAGCTCCCTATAACCTCTTCAATCAAGTTCTGGTGCAGTATCAGTGAGGTCCAGCAGATCCCTATGAAGCTTTTCATTTTCATTGCTCTTTTCTTCTTTCTGGGTATGGGCTTGAGAGAAGGATTTCTCATCTCTCCACAGAGGTAGGCTGGAATTAGGCTGTCAATGACGGGCTTGGTTGTGCTCTGGCCATGTAATTTAGCAGGTCATCTGTCTATAATGAAGGCTTGGGTCCCTTCTCGCATTTTCATTCATTAGAGATGGCTGAGTGCTTTACCTCCTTTCTTTATTGCATGATTTTCATATAATTGCTCCAACTTACACATAATTATGTTAGATCTGCTATTTAAATGTCATATAGTGTTCTTCTTTATTCAAAAGCCTGCTGCTGTTATCAAACTTCAAAGAACATGGAAATGTGAGACAATTTCACAGCAACAGTAGGCTTGCAGTCTAAGTTACCCTTTTCTGCTTCGCTCACTCCGTAACCTGAAGCACCAAGTGCACAATCATGTACCACTCACAGCTCTGAAATCCTGCTGCAGCGACGCAAGGCTTAACAAGGGAGAGTGGAGCAGGAGGGTAAACACTTGACCTCTCTTTTCTTAGCTCTTATTATTTATATTAAGGTAGCCACTAGCTTCAGGCTGAAGGTATGAATGTCAGTGTAGTAACTTTTCTCAGAGTAACCACTTTCAGGCTTGATGGATGTTGCCTTCTCTTTTGAAAGCACTTGATCTCACAAATGGTATTGCATTGAGCTCTGCTCGTGGATCTTTATGGCACAAAGAGGATGCTTTTAAGCCACTGGAACAATGCTTGTCTGCTCTTGAACTTGCAGGCACTCCAGACTCTTCTATCGCTCCAGTGTTACTTCAAGCATCTTACTATTAATTAGCAGAAATAGTTTTTCCCCTGAGATTGGTTTATGTTAATCATTTATTGTTCTATCTCCTCCTATGTTTTTAAAAGATATTAAGAATGATATGGCTCTGAGTATACATAAATTCCTTAAACAGATAATTTCCTCCAAGTGCAGTTTCACTCTTTAGATTTCTTTGTGTGCTGCCAGGCACCAAATAAACCCAGGAAGCTAGCAAGCCAAGCAGGGTCCTGGCGAGAGCTCATTAATTTTTAACATTTAGAACTCTGTAAATTGCTTATCAAGGACTGTGGCCTAGCCTATGTGGGATTAGACAAAATGGTATTAAAAAGCATTCAGTATGAACTACAGATGAAACACACAATTACTTTATAATCTGTCTGTTGGAGGGAGCAGGATTAGACATGACATTTCTTCTGTATGTTTTGAATGGTTGCAGTCAAACTGGGCATACACCAAATGCATAATTTTAGATAGGGCTGATTGCTGTGCAGGTTAATAAAGGCGTCTGGTGTGTTTCATGCTTAGACCCCATCTTCAGTTGTTTCTTCTGTTGCCAGCAATTAAGCATCTGAAGTGAAGCTTTCCGTGTCATGTCTGCTCTGGTGGAATTACAAAGAAATTTTGTTTCTCCTTTTGACTGGCTTACTCTTTGTGTTGAGAACATGCCATTTATTCTCCTGGTGAAAATCCATTCAAGTCTTCCTACTTACAACTTACTGAAATACAAGCTTGTATCTTCTCAAGAGGCACTTGCTACAGTCTGATTTTCCCTGTCTTCCTGTTTGCAAGAGTAGACATTTAGAGCTTCTAAGGCTGACTCTGTGCCATTAGTGGTTTTAAATAATTGATCTTCCCACTCTATGCTTCATGCAAGACCAAAGAATGGGGCAGCAATGTAGTCTCACTTCAAAGGTTTCAATGAGCTCAGGTCCTATTACAAGTCTATGGGCTGTTCTAACTAATATGGTTCTTTACAGTCTCTTTGATGTCTTTCTGGTGGTCAGAGTACCTGGATGGAAGCAGCTCTTAGGCATGTGGCCAATTTCTTTTTTTGTAAGAAAAGATGGGAAACGGATCTGTAGGAGGAGCTCTGCTGCCAAAATCCTTCAAAACGATGCAAGAGGCTTGAGGATTGCTTTCTGCCACTACATCAGTGTGAAGCTATCTGAATAGCACTGTGATCTACCCTCTTAAAAAGATCTCAAAATATCTGTTCTTTTGCCTGCAAATGTTACAAAACTTTATTTGAAATCACCCACTTCCATAAAACTAATAAAATTATAGATGTTTCCCTTTCCCCCCTCTCTGCTTCTGACACGTTCACCTTGCCTGTCTCTAACTGAAGTTTACACTGTGACCACCACTAGATTTTCCTCAGTAGAATTAATGATATTTTATATGTCTGCATTTGCAGCCAGATGACTCTCCCTGGTACAAGGGAGCAGTTTGTTTCAAAATCTCTTAAGAAGCGTATTACACAAATTGCACATGAGATGCAAAGAGAACTTTGTGTGAGACAGAGAAGGAAGATCTCAGGGTTCAAGTGCTTGGAGGATAATGCAGTGTCTCAAAATTAGACTCTTTGTTTGATATTGAAATAGCTTTCATGTGTGACAGGAGAGAATTAGTCATCTTCTTTTAAAATGAATCGATTGTTGGCCACCTGCTGTTCTAGCTGTGATGAACTGTCCTCTATTTCAGTCTTAAAAAAGCAAAACAAAACAAATTGTTTTTAGACTGTTAGGGCTTAAAAAAATAATAATCAAGATGAATAACCTCTTGGTTTTCCACTGCCTTCGAAGTGACACCAGTCTTTCACTGGTGCCAGACGTTATTGTTAGCCACATGTTTTTGGCATGCTAGTCATTGCAGAGGGCTTCATGGCTCCGCTGAGAAACCCTGGGGCTGCAGCACACGGTGCGGATTTGCCTAGAACAATTTTCTGCCATACTTAGGCTCATATTTGAGTAAAGTCTTGCGCTTAGAGAGGTGTGAAGCAGATAGAAGATTGAGTGTCAGAATCCCAGGTCTGTCAATGAACAAGATGGGGACTGCCGCCTCTTTGCAGACATGCTCTTGCTATGACCAACTTAAAGGCATGCTCTTTATAGGTGCTGCTAAAATTTTCCACTACCTGGGTTTGTCTGCTGAGTCTTTAAATAGTAACAATGGCAACATAATGCTTGAGTGTTAAATAGTGCTGTGCTAGTCAGACAAAGCTAGCTATCTTTTATGGTGCTGTCAGAGAGAAGCAAAAATACACTGCTATATATAAAGCAGGTAACAATGAGAGAGACTTACTAGAGGGTGTGTAAGATTCCAGTGCTAGGCCATGAAGGACACAGTAAGTATCCTTTGTTCCCCTTCCCCACAAATAACTCTGATACTCTAGTATTAAGAAAAATGAGTTAATTTGATAACACTAGAAGACTTAAATCATGGGATCATAGAATCATAGAATGGTTTGGGTCGGAAGGGACTTTATAGATCATCTGGTTCCAACCCCCCT
>Ga0181612_158651_pt1 | contig 12396 bp, 10 predicted proteins | sample HoacroProtozoa21_FD_119630 | JGI IMG/M metagenome (GOLD analysis project Ga0181612, IMG submission 119630) | Hoatzin crop microbial communities from Cojedes, Venezuel. Combined Assembly of Gp0051906, Gp0051904, Gp0051908 | reverse complement strand
TTCTCTGGAGATATTCAAGACCCGCCTGGACAAGGTCCTGGGCAGCCTGCTGTAGGTGACCCTGCTTCGGCAGAAGGGTTGGACTAGATGACCCACAGAGGTCCCTTCCAACCCCTACCCTTCTGTGATTCTGTGAAATAACAGTATTTCACAAGACTGGGAGAACAGTCTGCAACTTTCCACCTCCAAGCTCTTTCTTGCTTTGAGAAACTGGTGTCTGCCCATGAGGGAGAGGGGTCCTGATCTATCAGAAGTTTGTGCTATGAGGGGTAGGAAGGTTAGCACCAAAAGCAAGACTTCATCTATGACAAATTTCTGGCCAAATTCATCAGCTGTAAGAACTATTATTATGACTAATAGACATGGATATTCAAGCAGCAGAAACAAACTCCCAGCACGTGGCCTGATCACCAAGTCGCTTCAAGTGAAACTGTTCCAAAAGGGAGAAATGGTGCAATTGGGACCACAGACTCCTTCCAATGACATTCTGGAATATAAACCAGCTCACGACGATCAGCCACAACACAGGCGAATCAGGCACTATGGTCATAAATATGCTATGTAGAGAAAAAAAACGGTTAATTATTAAATCAGAGTTTATACTGATACAGAGGAAGGTAGACACATACTTAGGTTTTTGTGTGGATGGAAATGCATCTTGGTAAAGGAACTCCATGAAGTCTGTGTGCTCAGGGCATTTCTTTGCGATACGACTCTACACTGCCCAGCAGCTCGCTTATTTTTTGCTGATTTATTACGGTGCATGAAGCAACAGCCTGAAAGCATTTTCTCCAAATGCTTCGGAAAAACCAAAAACAACACAAGAAAGGGTTTTGCAGGTGAAAGTACCAAAATTTGTGTATCTGCAGGTGCAGAACTGATTAAAAGGCATTCATAAAAGGAGGTAATTTCTAAGCAGGTGTTTGTACTTACAAAATACAAATTAAGATATATACATACTTTACTGAAGTTTCTATAAATGGAGTTATCTAGAGACGTGTCTAAATACGTACCAACTTTAACTAATGTTAGATTAATGAACAAGTTTATTAATGATTTTTGTAACGCAGCTCTTATTTTAGGAAGTGCTAAACAGTGTTGCAGAGCAGAAATGTGCAAGTACCAGAGACAAAGTGCAGGAGGACTCATTTCTTATTTTTCTACAGACAAATTCTGCATGAATATAAATTGTCATATCACATTATTTGACAGAATAAAAAGTGACCTTTCCAATATTACCTCAGTCTCGTTACTTCTGATGCTTTTTCTTAGTTAAATTTATCACCAGCTATTTTTATCTATGAAACCAGGTGTCTTTATAGAATTAGTCTGTGATGTATTTATTTGGGTTTCTTATTTTGATTTATTTTAACTGTAATTTAAGAACTCATGAACAGTAACCAAATATTTACATATCGATTTGTCCTATTGTTATTTTGCTATGCATAGAATTGATGCCTTGTTGTTTTCTGTAACTATCACCCGCCCTGTATACTCCGAAACTATTCTTAAATCTTGGTCTGATTTTCTTTTTTTCCTGTGAAAGCCTATTATTTAGTTATTTAATAGCTACTAGCAGTTGAGAGATTTGTTCTTCATTTATTTGACAGTCATTATTCCATGCTAAAAGCCCAAAAATATTTGGTAATAAATAACTGAGGATATTTTAATAAGTGGTAACAAATCTTAATGCAGTGCTTTCTAGCAACTACCTGTCTGCATGGCATATATATACAATTCCCTGTTTTATCTGCCAATTTTCAGCCACTATCTTTTTAACCCAAACAGGATGAAATAGCATTTAGATAGTATCTTAGATGAACCATTTCATTGTGCTCCAATCCTTTCTTCCAGATCAGCATCCTTCTCTCTGAGGTAGTTTCTCACTCCACATCCTTTTCTTGCTGCATGGGTATTTCTTTATTGAATAATTTGACAGATAAGAATTAACATGTCCTTTTCTGTATGCTTGTTTGCACAATAAATTACAAATACTCTAGATATTCACTCAAATGATAGCATTTTGATCGTTTGTCCTTAAGTGTCCAAAGCTTAGCTAGGAACTATTATTAACACACTGCCAAAAACCTCTACAAATTGGGTGCCTTCAGAGTCCACCAGCTCTGTAGCTGCTCTCTGTCTTTCTTAAGCTGTCTCTTTCCATTTACGCTCCAAATTTGAACTCTGCGGATGTGCACTCTATTTAATTACACAGTGATAGCATGCATGAGGCACTAGACACTGTCAAAATGTGAAGAAAGGCAATCCCTGAAGACACAGTTCACTATTTCTACCAAATGGCTATTGTTTCTCGCCTAGTTCGGTATTTTTGCTGTCACCACATACAGGAGTTCTCTGTACAGTTTTTCAATGTGCTCAGCCTGTGCCAGCTTGCTCCTTCTAGCCCTGTGTTTTCACGTGGACTTGGGTGTGAGTACTTCTCTACTTACAGTAGCCTCACTACTGCTTTTATTTGTACCAGCAAAGACTTTTTCATGCTTCAGCTCCTAGCCTTCCTCCCTGACAAACACATACACAGTCTTAAAAGACAGAAGTAAAAAAATCTTGAGAGAAGAGCCAGTGTTTTGCTCCTCAAATGAATCCTATAATACAAAGATCAGAAAAAATGCCTAGTTAGTCACTGTATAAAGAAAAAAAGCTGCATCAGCTCTTCTCTGACCCTTTTTCTCATTAGTACTTCAGGAATTCACCTTGTTCAATGTGGCATGTCTTCCCAATTAGAGATCAGGCCTCCAAAAACAATACCAAAGTGGTAGGGATACCATGTGAAGTTGGGATTATTCTTATGACCTTGCTCAACTGCTGCAGCCACTGGGTTGAGCACATCCATACAGCAGCTGTAAAAATTTCCATAATCTCCTGGAGTCAATAACAAGAGCTGGGCACGAGACCTCTAGCTTAATAGGTAAGTCTTCTGGTAGAGTCGAGGGTCAGAGTAAAATCAGGACAGTGGATCTTTCTCAATATTGCGGTGGTTTTTGTCCAAGGCTGTAGTTTGTGTCCAGAGTGAGTCCCAATGCAAATCCAGGAGGAGTTAACACAGGTCTGGCTATTTTGATCTTGTCTCTCTTGTGACTTCCAAAACATTGGGGTTTTGATTCCAAACATAATCCAGCTTCATAAACATTGTTCTCTCTTTCTTTAGCTAAAAATATGCCACTTCCATTCTGAGCTCCTGTATACCAATGACCATATATACTAATTCCTGAACTACTTCAGCTAATAAACCCAAAATCCTTAAACTCAAAATCAACTCTGGAAACATAGATTACATCAGTCCACTTTCAGGGTTCCACTACTTGCAGGTATAGGACTAGGTCTATTGCAGAGAGAACAATAAGAATCTGAGCATGAATGCTCATAACATAAGAAGTGTTTATAAGCAGCTAATTGGTTCCTTCATAAAATGCTTTCCTCTTTGGGCTCTGATCACAGCTGCTTTTGCAGACTGTTATGAAGATAAAAAAAAAACAAAACAAAACACAAAACCAAAAAGAAAACTAAAACACCGTCTTCATTTTAGATGGGAGATGTTCTTTCTCTGGCAAGGATGCTTTCTGGCCAATTATAAATCAGAACAATTTACTGAGTTAAAGGCCTCTACATTTGGCCATATGCATTTTTCTTTAGAAATGCAGCACCAATCAATCCAACATGAGAGCCAGACAGACATGTGACTGCTACTGCCCACTTTAGGTGGAAATTATCTTTTATTAGAAACTGCAGAGCATGTGTGTGGGCAGGGGGAAGCAGGGTGGAGAGATTTTGTCCCTGGTTGTCATTTTTTAGGTGTGACCACAATGCTGCAATCTCTGGAACGCAGCTGGCCAAAAGGATGAGGAATGCCCCTGCCTCCCTCAGGGAAACCAGTCTGATGATGCCAGGAGCTGTGATTTGTCTCCCCAGGAATGTTGCCACCTGCAGCAATTAAACCTCCTCTATAATATGATTTAAACAGGAGGATATTTTTCCCCATAAACTTCCAGATCATTGTTGCCTCCAAGTGCCTCTGACAGGCAAGAGCATTAATGCAATGAGGCGTCCTCAAAATAGGGTACTGTGGCTGTCCTGAAAGCAGGTGAGGGATGCTATGCATAGCTTGACAAAATTAAGTGAGTTCGACAACTCCATCATCAGTTCCCCAGACATATCCATCAACTAGCGTTCAAGGAGCTGAAACTATGTCTGATCTCTATACGATCATCCACCTTCCCTGTCTTTGGTGGACAGGAAGCAAAGTGCATGCATAAAACCACTGCTGGATGCATTTTGTCATTCAACAGACCTCCCAACAAACTCCAGTGGCTTCTCTTACACACCAGAAGACAAGAGAACCATGATACAGCCATGAATTTTTTTTTCCAAGTCTTTTTTTAAAGCCTTTTAAAGTTTCTTTAGGATTGCCCCCAAAACAAAACACTTATGTTAACAAAAACTTTTGCTTAGATATACTTCACCTGTTACTTTTTCTGAATGTGGATGATCAAAGAATAACAGCTTTCACAGTTAAGAAACCAGTTACACAGGGCATACTACACCCATGAAAGGGTCAAGTATTGCAACATACTGTATGTACCAGAGGGGTACTTCCCCCTCGAGCACACTGTGATGGGGAGCGGGGAGTTTTCAGGAACATATTGTCTCCACCTTTTCAGGACACCCTGCAAAGTGCCTTTGCAAAGATCTTACCTGTTCAGTGATGAAGGAGCTTGAAAAAGTGACAGCTGACCAAAAGAAGATCCCACAACTGAGAATGATCTTTCTGTTGAAACGGTCACCAAGGTAACCAAAGATAGGTGCTGCAACCATGAAACTACAGATGAAAACTGCAAAGGAAAGAAAACAGAAAGAAACATTCAATAAACATCAGGCCAAGAACACAAAAACTAATTTTCTGCAAGCCAAATCCTCTAGAGAGCAGTTCCATTTAATTAGATATTCTGCAGCCCTGACTTACAAAGTTGCGCAGTCTGATAGGCTTTCAGAAGTCAGCATTTCCTTAATCAAACAGATTTTTCATTCCCAGAGAAACTTCAGAGCAAAGCACTCATATTACATTTGAAAGCACCATCCCCTCACAGTCCGCTGCAAGCTTAGCATCCAGGGATGGGCACAACCAGGAGAGAATAAATTAAGAGCTTCTGCCCAAATGTCACTGAGAAGGTGAAGTGGAGGTTGGAAGGAATTTCAAGCAAACAGAAAGCAAGCCAAGGGCTCCTTGTGCGCTTTTGCAGCAGAGACCAGAGAGAAATAGGCCATAGAAACTGACATTCTTTCATTCTTCCTAGCAGTATTTTAAGGCAACCATGAAACAGTGAAGAAAAACAGTTAACACTACTATCACGCTACTGGCACCAGCTCTGTAGTTAGACAGAAAACTCCTGTCTCCTCATTAGGTCCTTTAGCCAGTACCGAACCCATCACTGAGTAACAATTTCACTACAGGACAGAGTTAACCCACAAAGCCCGAACAGGCCAGGAATGTCTGTCCTCTTCTGAAAGACTACAAGTTCACCTTTCCTCTTGCTTCCCCCCAACCCCAAGAACTCCAAAGCATTAATCCAAGACCTTCCGTCACGTAGGAATGAGGCTCTTGATAGAATAACCTCTGCAAAATCTCCCCAGCTTCAGAGTTCACTGCTCCAGCCTAGCTCAAATCAGTCTGGCCATGACACAAGGCACTCACATCATATTCAGGATTAATTTGGAACTTAGCAGAAACTACCAGATTTTAAGCTGATTTATACCTGGCTTCTGTCTGTCAACATTAGAGATTTGGATGAGAGCAATTATATCAATTTTACCACCGAGTAGTATAACTTTTTGACTTTCACTGACTGTCTTGGGTTCAGCAAACCCAGGAGGATTTGGGTGGGATGCTAGAATACCTGGAGATCCCTCTTTCGGCACAGAGTTATGACTCCCATTAATTTTTGCATGGTTCTTGGAATGCAGGGCTTTGTCTAACCCTAGCCGTCTACTTTTAACTGTGTAAAAGGGGGTGGGGAGGATAGAACAGGAAAAAAAAAAGAGGCACGAGCAGAGGACACACCCCTTTGTTTGGAATGTGCACATAAAATTAAAGTGGTTAAGATCCAAATTGTAATTTTTTCAAGGATGATGATACATGATAGCTCAAAAATGTGCAGATTGCTGAACTATGAAATGTTCTAAAAGTCTCTTCCTTTTTAATACATAAAATGTCAAAGCTGCTTTATAAATAATACATAGCCATTTGCATCTATACTTTGTGAGCCGTATGACTGTGTGTATCTCAATTTTGCACTGGGAATACACAGATAGGAATTACAGATTTACTCTTTTTACATTTAGAGCAAAATAAATGAAGATAATAAAGAAACGTCAAGACATGAAAAGCAGCACATGCAGCATTACATCACACGTATTTCAATAGTAATGCTGTAAACAATGTTGCTGTTAAGCCAGCACATAAACCCGACTGATAGACCGCTCCGTCCCTGCATCTATCCCAAAATCCTTGGGCAAAAAAACCTGTTGAATACAACTACGAGCACTTACGCAGTGTTTTCATCTGCAGAGAAACTACACATCTAGTCTGAAACCCAGCTGAGCACTCCATCCCCAGGACACCAGCCCCCACAGGAGCCTGTGTGGGCGATACCTTTTAGGAAGAGCAGGCAGGGCTGCTGCCCCTTCCCTGCAGCACACACGCTCCCAAAACATCACATCCCTAAAATCCTCAGTCTCCAGTGAACTTGGCTCTAAGTAGACCAGAAGTGGCTTACAGATCTCTGCTCTGCAAGGGTACATCTGTACTGGCTCCAGCCCAAAAAGGCACTTAAGCACATGCTTATATTAAGCACTTTGGAGTCATCAATTCCATGATTAAGTGCTTTCCCGAATTAACACCAAAGTGCCTGGCACCTTGCAAAGCTGGTGCGGCAACCTGGCACAAAGGATATGTAACTGCTTATTGGGAATGAGAAGGAGAAAATGACTCTGACTTGTACAGAGCAGCGTGCCCATTGCAATTTGACCTTACCCTTGGAAGGACACTGACCTTCATTCATCTCAGAATCACATATTCTGCCATTTTTACGATGTAAAAAGACATGAAGCTAAAAAAGCTTCTAAGGGAAAATCAGAAACATCCAAGTCAGCATCCCACCATTTCAACTATCAAATAACCTGACTAATTCAACTTCGAGACATGGAGGGTGTGATCCAAAATTCACACTGATCAGTGGGATTATCAGCTTCAGTGACTTCTGGATGACAAATGCAAAGTGTAGTTCTGGAATCTGGGCAAAAGCAGGCAAAAAGCACAAACCTCCTCTTTCCAGTGAAACAAACCAAAAAAGAGATCGTCCAGTGCCTTTCCAATAGCATACATCCTGCTGTTACCCAAATCCCTCCAGAGAATTTATTTTTGGAAGATTCTGTGAGCTTTGTCACCAGTAAGCAGCTGACTTGACAGCTCCAGAAGGTGTAAAACAAAAGGACAACAGAACCTAATAAATAATAGGAAATGGAACACAGCTGTCATAATAATAAATGCAATTTATATCGGAGTATTTATGACCCAAATATGCATCAGAGCATTGATTGACTCAAATAAATGCAGAATATGATGGCTGTGTGGTCTGTCAAAAGGATGTGCCTGTTCCAGACATTCTCCATGAATCAATTTTTGCAATTACTCCTGCAAATGACAGACAAGACTCCTGAACGGCAGCCTGGGTTGGCAGAATAGAGGTGAATGAATCTAGGGCATGCTACCAGGCAGGATGGAAAGCCGAGCTACTCCAGACGAGGAGCTGAGGTTCTGCGACAACTAACCCCCATGAAGGAGACCTCTTACCCAGAAAACTGCCAGCATGTCCAGCTGGAGAGAGGGCCAGTAGAAACAGGAGTGATTTGCAGAGAACGAGAGCCGCAGCATAAGGCGGAGGGATGCATTCCAGTAAAGGAGCCTGGCACTTGTGCCACCCTCTTCCTATCTGGCTCCTCTCCCCTCTTCCACAGCATTTGCTGCTCCTTGCACTCACCCGCTCCCCAATTAATATCCAAGTGACACCACAGCAGCTGCAGCTTCAGCTCAGCCCACTGCCACCAATCTTTTATATTAGGAGAGTGCTGCGACAGAGGCTGACATTTCATTTGCCTCTTCCCAATCAACAGCTCGTATTCCCATTTACACTTTAAGCCATCTCAGAATATTACCAACTCTGGAAGAAACATACAGTGTAAGCCAGAGCAGAGTCAGAAATCCACTGGGACTTGGGATGAGCTATTGAAAAGGTAGCGAGCACATTCGGAGCACCTGTGGGCAGGTATAGCTATGTCAGTCGCCTTTATGTATGCCGTACAGCTAATTTCTCTCGGTAAATGACCTCCAACAGTGCCAGCAGAACTGGCTCAGTCCCAGCACTGGGTGCAGCTGAGATACATTTCTGCAGGAGCAAATTATCATGTGAGCAAAGGATGAATAAACAGACACATAATGAATGCCATCCCAGGAGGGAGGTTCTTTTAAGTACAGGTAATTTCAAAAAGAGATCTCATTTGTCTTTATACCTCCCTTTGTGGCTTAGCTGGTGAAATGCCAGCTGCGGTGAGAATGCAGGAAGAGTGTAATTGCCCAAACCGGATGGCTTGGTGTCTATTTCTGCCTCTGAATGCCTGTCCCACCCCATACAGGTGCACAAGCACCTTCCCAGCCAGCACTGCCCAGCTTTTTCTGTTTGTGGCTGGAATTACAAAAATGTGCAGCATAAAAAAAAATACAAACCCCTTACACTTCCCACCCAAACACAACCAGAAAAGGAAAGCATCCTCCCCAGACTCTATTGCCTACTTCACGTACTGTAGCTTCAGATGTCTTTCATGGATCATGGCCAGGGAGCTGCCACTCACCCCACACTCCCCCCTCTCAAGAGCTGCCTGTGTACCCAGCGGAGAAGTAAAGCCCCAGACAGTGGAAGCAAAGGAGATCAGGGGAGAGGAAGAAACTGTAAACTTTGTATTTAACAGTCACAAAAAGCTCCTGCCTACTCGAACCAGACTTCATTGCTCTTATTTTTCTCTTCTTTCCCTCCAAACAAAAATTCACCAGCTCAATTCTACAACTGTTCCCTGAAACGGCTCCGACCCACCAGCTCTTCACCCCTTGATTCCAAAGACACTGTTGCCTCTGTCTCACTTGCTCCTTTCTTACAGGAACTGATCAGCCCTTTGTGTCTCAGAGCAGGGCTTCCCCTGCCAGCGGGTTGCCCACATAGTACAACCAAGAGGGAAGAGAGGCACTGACAGAGGCGCACACGCAGAGGATGCATTTCCTCAGTTACTGGAAGGTTGAGAGGATCACAGGCACCCCCAGGAAAAGATCCCTCTTTCAGTTTTGACTTCAAGCACACAAGGTTTATTTTTTCCTATCAGGAATAATGCTAGAAAGATTCAGGTTTGGGTAAAAATAGCTTGCTTTCTCTATGCAGGGATACTCAACAAGAAAAAAAACACTGGCTATCTTTGAGCTCTGAGTCAGCATGAAACTGTATATACGCGCCTAATTGAGTGCTGACAATGTGTTTGGCTCTGTGGAAGGCAAACCCAGACAGCCTCTGCCTCGAGGGACTGGCAATCCACTTAGACACAGCAAAGAACTATGTGCTGTGAGGTTGTTAGTATTTTCCCAACAACAAATTTCCAAACAATGAGAACACCTAAACACCCAGCTCCTCTGGATGGGATAATTTATGGGTGTGTACAAGCACAATCCTGCTCTTGCTGCATGAGCCACTGCTCTGCTGGGATTTGTTTGAGCCACTTCTACTCCAGGGACTTTCGGTCATGAATGCACATGTTTCTCAAGCTGGTTATGGGACCAGTTGACATCTCCCTGCAGTGCTGAATACTCTCCCACCAGCCTAACCAGCCCCTCTGTTTCACAGACACGTTTTTGCAATGCTTCTTTTTAATTTTCATTTTATTTTTATGCTTTTTATTTTTATGCATTTTAGTTTTATGCTATAATGATACTACTCAGCATATACACAGCACATTTAATCACAGTGAGGCTTGGAACAATTTAAAAAGGAAGTTAAACATCGTTAGTCTCTACTTCAGAGCTAAGGAAATTAAGACACAGGAAAGTGACCTGTCCAGAGTGAACTACAGAAATCTTGAACACACACACAGGTCTTCCAGCTTCAGCAGTGTCCTGTTTACAGGACCAGATCTATGCTAAAGGTATTTCTGAAGGTCTACAATCACAATCAAAAGCAATTCTTTTTCTTACAGCACCACACAAGCCAAGCGAGAACAAAGATCCTTTCATGCTACTTACCATTGAACCTGGTAGTTCAGACACAACATGGTGATGTGGCCAACGTAAAAGTGGTATCTGACTATGGGGCAATCCAAGGCTCTGGGAAATCTCCACAATGTGATTTAAAACATTCATCCTTTGACAAAGATGAATTCTTACAGTACAACTGTTTGTGCAAAATATCACCCTTCAAATCATCATCATCATGAACTCCACTATAGGTACGTTGTTACATCACTCTCCGCATGGACTTTGTTTTACTTAATTTCTAATTCAACAGCCAACAGATGGATCATGTTACTGCGTTTTGCCAAGTGCAAAATACAAGATCACTGGGTTCCAGACTATCACGCAGACTCGAGGTTTCTGACAAGCGTAAGGAGCTTTGAAACACACCATCAGGTCCATATGCCATACAAAGCTGTCATATACTAACAGCCTCAAACACAGGAGCCTTTAAAAAAAAGGTTCAAAAACACACCAAATCAACTGGACTTCAATATACAAATGTTCGGTTTGGACGTGGCCTGAAATGCTCTCCCAGAACAGATCACAGTACAAGATGAAACAGAGAATTTCATAAAGGCCTCACTCTTGCATGCTTGTGTCCTCAGCAAATTAATGAGGAGAAGAGCAGTGCTTTAAAAGGTGTGGACCTAATTACTCACACTGTTTGCATTTCTCTAGGATCTCTCTGTTTGGCAGGACACTCTAGATTGCGCTTCCCTCATTGCAGATGCCACTCATCAGTATTCAAGCTCCAATCTTGTCTTCCCTGTAGGGAGCATGTTGCACCATGAGGTGCCAGTTTTTTCCTTAGAGCAAACTGATATAAAATATAAACAACATGTTTAGGATGACTATGTACGCACACACAGCTGACACACACATTTCCATTGAGAAGGCTGCTGTATGATACCACTCAATTTCATTTGCTGTGACAGGGTCAGAACCCGGTTACAAAAACACAGTTATGAAGACAGACAATACTTGAACTCAGCTTTCCCGGCAAGCTCATGATTGACTCGGCATCACACAAGATGCAGTCCCATGAAGAATTCAGTATTGATAATTCCACCCTTTTTCCTCACTGCAGAAACGAGATTATTCCAAGAATTAGCCCGTATATTCCCAGCAAAGGATATCCTGAAAGCTCGCTTTGTTCACCTTAGCCAACAAGAATAATTGCTTCAGCGGAAATTGCTGGGAAATCCACTCCTTGGAAACAGAAAATCAGATAAGAATAGCCAGAAAACCACTCCAATAATGCACTAATGCCACCTGAGCTTTGGGAGGAACTGTGTCAGGCAAAGAGAAAACACTACGGTCAAATATAAGTAACTGCTGTCAAAACTGCCATATATAGTACAGTGTATCCTTGATCCATACAGTGATGAGTATGTGACGTTGCGGATGTGAGGGACATCTCACTCACTCTGTGCATTGCTGCAAAGGGATGGAGAAATACTCCTCTTCAGTTCCAACTGCCTAGACAACAGCTACAAGAAATGACTCTAACAGAAGTGAAGCCTAAGGAGGGAAACGACCCTTACATGTGAGTCTTGCTGCCCACAGACTGGCAAAGGCCAGAGTCCAATGGCCAAGGCAGCTCCTTACGTGAGTAGGCTGACAGATAAAATCATTCAAGTACCAACCAAACCATGAAACATTCAACTCAACAAATCAATCTGCCAGTGCTGCTGCATGTCCAGTAGTGGAAGCAAAACCATAGCTATAAGAAATGAACTACTGTCATTCCGGTCTTCTAAAGAGCCCGTTATAAGGGCTGTTCAGAGGATACAGGACAATTTGATCGCCACCAGCGATAGGTGACTATAACCAGTGAGCTGTCAGCTGCTGACTCCACTGCTACCAGTGGGCTGACAGGCACGTGCCTGCAGACAGCAGTGCTACTGCTGGTAACCAGAAGGCAGACAGAGACCCAGGAATGATCAGGTACAACGCACTGCAGAGAACACCGACCCTGCCATAATATATACTGTCTCCCACATAAACTTAAAGGAAAGACAAACAATGTCTCCAGACTACTTGCTAAAGACCTAAGC
>Ga0181612_147119_pt1 | contig 12397 bp, 6 predicted proteins | sample HoacroProtozoa21_FD_119630 | JGI IMG/M metagenome (GOLD analysis project Ga0181612, IMG submission 119630) | Hoatzin crop microbial communities from Cojedes, Venezuel. Combined Assembly of Gp0051906, Gp0051904, Gp0051908 | reverse complement strand
TCACGTGAAGGCCCTAGATGCCTCTCTGAACAGCCTATGACCTCTTCGTCCATGGAGTCTAGCAAGTTATTCAGGTGGCGAGCTGCCTCCTTTTGGTCTAATTTAGGATCTTGTGAGTAATTCCTAGATCCCTCATTCAATACAGAAATAAATGATTTTAATGCTGTTTTGCAGTACTCTGGAGCATCCAGAAGACTGAAGAACTCCTGTAAGGCCCTGGTCACGTCTGTTAGCTCCTTGCAGATGCCTGGGTAGCTCAGGGCATCTCACTTAAGAAGAGGCACTGGTGTTTCAGCAAGTGAATTCTGCCTGCTATTGACCACCTTGACTGGCTCTCCATTGCTACCATGGGAGGGTAACAAACCCAGCTCCACATAACACCTGTGTTACAGACATTGAATAAGACACAGTGAATTCTGTTTCTTATGTAGCAGAAATGACATGTACATGACACATTCAGTGCGGAAGAAGCAAAACCCAAGAAAACTAACAGAGACATGTACATGATGGTCATTTATCATTGCTGCCACCAGACTGCAAAGCCACCAGGACAAGGTGAACTGTTGAGCATCTACTCAGTCCCCAGTGAGTACACCTAAGTCCCAAATTCTAATAGCCTCAGTCACGTTCACTTCAGTAGGGCTTTGTGGAGAAGTCAGGTATTGACTGCTCAGCAGGGGTTAATCTAACTCAGCTTTAGCCCTCTGTAGGCTAAATATCTTGTCAAGTCTAAAGATTGTCATAGCTGACAGAGAAACATTGGCATTTCCAGGGAGCTATTCATGTGATCTTTGGCAGATGTCTACATTAGACTGGAAATTATCTTCTGAAAATGCCTATTTTCTTAACCAACAGTGGAGGAAGTCAAGCTACCAAGTCCTAATCCTGTAGCTGGAGTTCTCTACTACAGTGCATCTCAGTACATGCCAGTGTCCAGAGTGGGATCTGCTGAAGTATCTTGCAGACATTCTCCTACTTTCCATGGTGACTAAGTATGTGGAGTGGTGGTATGCGGGCTATACATTTTGACCTAGTGTGAAGCTGTGATGCTGCTAGGGCCTGCACCCAGACTGAGGATCCAAAAAGTGCTGACGAGTCTGCTGACAAGGTGCACGACCTTAGACTAGTCCTTAGTTGGTGACGGATAAAATCAGATACGATGAATCCTTTCCTTCCCCCTTCCCCGGTATTATTAGAGGTTTTGGCATTCCCGTCAATGAATACCTGTAACTGGTCACTCAAGCTTTGATGTTTACGGGCAGCTGCATTATAGAAGCATCCTGTATTGCTGTCCCAACAACCCAGGCTGATACACTGATATGATTGGGGGATGGGAAGTAAAAGCAGGAGGAAAATACAGGAAATCTTTCCTAATGTAAAATATTTGTTTTTAACTAAAGAAAGTTCATGAAAGGGTCACTATCGGTATGAAGGTAAACCTTTTTAGTCCTGGTTTTTTACCTCCCCTCTAACCACTAGTGATACACATAAAAGTCCATAAAGTGTCAATTCCTGTCTATTACAACCAAAGAAAAATGTATGAGGTATTTGGCTTGGGAAATCAGTTTTCAGTCTGCTGTAACCTACCATTTGTTATAGGTGAAGTCCAGCATTGCACACTCCTGTTATAAGTCCACAATATATCTGTGTGCTGCAGTCAAGCAAAATAAAAATAGCTGCAAAAGGCTGGAAAGAACTAATTGCCAGTGAAGTATAACACCTAATTTTCTTTGGAGCATGAGAATCACTATTGGCAATTAATTCAGAAATTATCAAAGCTTTAATTTCTCTGATGACATCTGCACTGGTGCACAGCTAACTTTGTTGCTGAAAAGGCATTTTATGGTCTGTAGTCACCTGCACAAAAGTACCCTCTAATTCTCTAGTGGTAAATGAACTGGTGATCTATTACAAAGTCAATTTTTTACGGAAACTTAGAACTTGTTGGTTGTACTTATATTGACAATGCAAGAATTCATCACAGTGTAACACCTTTCAGGCAGGTAGTCAGTCATCGTTGTTACTGTCGTGTTACTTGGAAACATCTAAATGAGCATGGTTTATGCACTGCAAGCGGGGACACAAGCCCTGCTACCAATTTTTAAACCATATTTTGTCTTTTAATATCATGTCAAAATGCTAAAGTGCAGAGGAAGATTATATAGTCACTATCTTTCTTTAGTATTAACAAGAACATTAAGAATTCACTTCTCCACAGATTCAAGCACAGGCACATGAAATGAAATGTGATCTATCTTTCAGCTGAAAAAAGCAGTGTTGATGTATTGCCTGCTTAGATTCATCTTCCAGAGGCTGATAATACAAACTTTCTGCATATTGGAAAAAGTCCCCTAGTCTTTATTGCACAGAGGCTAAAACACCAAATGGAAAGAGAATTTTAATCCAGATTTGCAAGGGGGAATTGGCATTGAATAAAACTTGTACGGCCTCCGAAAAGATCTATTTTTGTTGGAGACTAGTCATCCTTCTAGGCACCTGATGATACCATGACAATGAGTATGATTATAAGCATGAATAGAACTATCTATCAATGTATTTTATAGACAAAAATCTCCTTTATGCGCGTTTGATTCATAGAGCCTAACTCCAAAGCCCGGCATTACGGTTACATTTAGACATCTACAAATTGGATGTCTGAGCTAATCATCCAGATTGTCTTCACACTCAGTGGGGAGAAATGGGTAATTCAGCGGCTAATTCAGATTCTTGTCATCTCCAAATGAGTATCTTATGCAAGGCCTGGATGTGCTTAATTCTCTCCATCAGTTAATAAAGGAATGAGGTGATAGGTCAGACTTTGATAGCAACATTAGAAACATGAAAAGCTAGGACAAATAAATCCCATTTCATCTTACTTTGGTTTGATATGGCACAGATGTGCAAACTTTAGCCTACACATCCTGCTTTTCTTTACCCTGATAGCCAAGCTCAGGAATCACATGATGCCTCAATGTACAACAGCTGAAGATACATGACTATGCCATTTCTTCATCTTATGGTGTGCAGACAAGTCTCATGATCAGGAGTGGATCCTGTCTAGATGTCTTGTATGCCCCGTCTCTGTAACAGGGATACGTAATACCCTTTGTAGCCCTAAGACATTCCTGGAAATGAGATGATGACTCTCAGTGGGTCTTCACACTCATCAGGTAAAGGAAGTTCAACCAGTACTAGCAAGTACATTTTTAGAAAATGTTCAGGCAGGCACTGTGTTCAATGAGACAGGCAAGACATCACTATTCAGGCAAGGCAGACACCGCATGGTAATCAAGACTGTGCAATTTTTTGGACAACTAATTAAGGTAGAGAGTGATCTTTCCTGCTACTGTTAGAAGAGTCTTTCCTTGCTCATACTAAGCAGGGTCTGAACAGCAGGCAGACCCATTCCACCTGAAGACCTGGGCAACCACTGTAATAAAGCTCTTTCTTAGTAACCACCTCACACGCATTAGGAATGCGATGCATCAGATACAGCAGCATGCAGAACCATGCAGCTGGAGGATGGAATAATATCGCGGTTTTTAAAAACAGGACTCTGGCAGGTCTCCCAGGAGGGCTCTAACAGCCACCATCATTCATCCGCCTTTGCCACCTGAAACTGGTATTAACCATAAGGGAAAAGTGATCACACAGACTTAAACTTACTTAGATATTGCTGTTACACAGAAACTGAGAATAAACAAATCCTGACACTAAGCAAACACCTATTTTTGAAGAACCAAGCAAATCCTAAATCTGACACCAAATGACCATGACAAATGTTGTAAAGCATATTTATTCATTGTGAGTATTATATCCAGACAGCTAATAAGAAACAGGACTCTGTTTAAACCCACAAAACCTATAACTGGAGGAGCCATACACCTGATGTTTTACTGGAGTTATCTGCTGACTGACATCACACAGGGTGAGGTGGCACATCCAACAGCACAGCATCTAAGGGTTGGGGGGGCGAGTAGCATGTGAGAAGTCAGTGGGCTTCTAAAACACCTGCATGAGCCTGTCATCTTCACTCTTAAGAGTGAGACCAAAACCTCCTGAGCCATGAGGTCTTTAACAGGCCCATTGTTTGTATCTTTCCCTATGGCCTCTGTAAGCAGAAAGTGTTTGAAAAATTAATTAATCTCAGTATTTTAAACCCTCTAAGATTTATGCCTACTGGATTTTATTCCAGGGCCTCTTGAAAAATAAAATGTTGAGAATAAACATCCTATGTCAGGAAAATTATGCTACCACTGCATATATTTAACATTTCTGGACTATATGGTTTGTAGCAAAACTGAAACCTAAACTCCATTTTCAGGAGTCCCCCAGAGGATTCCCTGGGCAATTCAGATCAACGTCTTCATAGTATACTGTCCTGCTAATTTTAGTCTTTTATTGCTAAAATGCAAAGCAGATTATTATTTTTTTAATCAGATTTCTGCTTCGTGTAGTTTTGGAGCACTGGGAAGGAATTGCTCACAACAGATTTGTTAGGTTATGATTGCATTTTTTTATTGTAACAAAAATCATTACACAATGGAATAAAAAAAATGTTAAATATATGACTGAATGGACACTTAAAATACATCCCACTTTATTCCTAAACAAATGTTTCAGTGTCTTTTGCTCATGGGAATTGAGACTTTATTTACTTTTATTTTAAGGAAAGCAGGAGAGGAGATAAAAGCACATTTCCCTACAAAGGGTGACATAATATATTCTCCTCCCCAGGGCAAAGGGCATGAGAGATTTTCTTTTTCAGACTGGGTGCATGCTCATTCACTTATCTATGCAGCCACTATACTGTACTTGAATGTAAACCACTCACAAAATGTCACGGCCAATTTCTCCGTTGCCTGCCTCCACAGTATGCATGTGCATTATGCATTATATGGTTAACAGTGCATCAGCTCCCCTGTGGAAAATCAAGAAAGCTTCCATGTCCTCCTGAAAGGAAACGTGGAATTATTTTATACACATCCAGCCAGGTCAGGCTGCAGTATGTTCTCGGGAGAAATTCCAGCTCAATTAAGGCAGCACGGTGCTGTACGATGATGCGGTGGGTACAGAGTTACTTGAGTCAGCTCACACGCAGGAGGTAGTATGGCTATATCAGTGTGGTGCTCTCTGTAGACTAATTAGTCCTGCTAAGAAGCAGGATATAATGGTCCAAGCTAAATGCTCTGAGGTACTTCACAAGTGAAGTGATGCATATCTGCGTGGTGCTGTGTTCCTGCCTTCCCCATGGGCAGTGCTAAGCCCTGCCAAGGAGGCCTTATGTCTGAAACCAGGGACCTGTAACACTCACAAAAATTTATGAATCTGGAAAGCATAAGGGAATCTACTCTGTCAAGCTCCCACAGAGAAACTCAGTGGTTTGCCCAAGATTGGACAGCAAGACAGGGGAAATTCTAGGGAGAGAGCCCAGGAAGACCTGGGAGCTTGTTCCTGTTGCTGCGGTGCTACCTCAAGGCACAGGACTCAAGAGCTGAATGCCACCGCAGTGTCTGAATTGCTGCACATGCACATGTGGGGTCTGAGACTATGGGGACACTTATGCCAGGTTTTAGCTCGCTGAGGGAATACAGACACTCATTCTGGGTGAGGCGTCATCCTTGAAGTGGGAGAAAAATACTGGAAGGAACCAGCAGCTCTGGGCACTGGACAGAATTAAATCAGGCAGAATGCAAAATTACAGAAAGAACTGCTAGCATTTTAGCCTACAAGACACACACAAAGTAAGGATGGTGAAGATGAAACTTAAAGATGTGTTTTGCCCAGCATTGTACAAAGACAAATGAGAATGAAGGTGAAGAATAAGAATACCAAAGCTTACACCATGTTGCATTGTCCTCCAGATAGTCCTCTGGGAAGCAAGAGGGAAACAGATTCAGGGAACAGAAAAACAAAACAAAACAAAACAAAATAAACCACAGGTTATACCAAACAGGCAACCACAGAGAAGATAACGAGTCTTTATAAGCAGTTGATTTTAAATGAGAAATCTTAGATCATGCTCTACAGAAGTAGCTGAGATCAGTGGTTACAGTTATTTAACTTCTGACAGTATTTATCTTACTGAACTTCAGCTGTAAGTTCTAGATGCCTAGACTAAGGCTGTCACATTTTGGCACTTTGTAGTAGAGGGATATGGAATAATTTCTCTGAGCTGTTTCAACACATACTTTGGGATGAGACAAATCGTGCTTTAGAAATATTTGATCTCAGCTCATTTGCCCAAACCAGTGTTCAGACAACTGAACAAAGACCTTTATTCCTCTCTGTTAGCAGTAAAAACTACAGTCATCTAGACTTCAAGTCTAGATAGCTGGTTACAGGTATCTACGCTATGGATCTCTATACCGAATTAGAAAATTCCTCATTTTTGTTTCTGTTAGAGTCAGCAGAGAAACAGGGTGGAATCCAGTTACCTAAATAAAGTAACAGAAAGTGAATTTAGTAGCTCAGAGTTATTCTGTCTTACCTCCAGCCAGGTCTCCTGTAACTTTGCTTTCACGTTTGGACAGCTTGAAGACTGTTGGGCATCTCAAATAGCATGAGGTGACTGTATGTATGTAGCTGAATTCCACCCAGAGGGACCTGCAGCTGGGGCCCAGTTCTGTTCTCCCACTTGGATGCCACATAGTAGGCATCCTCTAGGGTGTTCTGCCTGGCCTTCAGCTGCCAGTCCAGGAGGGCATGAACATCGCAAATTACTGTCCTGTCTGCCAGCTCAATTACGCATCTTAGATACTCCGAGGCATCTCAGTGTTGCATATCTACATGTGGATATCTCAGTTGAACCTTTGATTTCCCACTCTCTGAGAGGTGTCCGTGATAGACGGGTTGAATCACTCTCCAAAGATGTGTGTCTCTCTCCACTGGCTTCAGAAAGAGCCTGACTTTTAGGCCCTGTGCTGCGAAGATGTGGTTGCATTGCCTGGGCATAGGTATCTTGAAATACTCGGGATACTGCAGTGTATTCTACCCAGCTATTGGCTGCTGCTCCAGAAGTATATCTGTCTCCTCTAGTCCCGTGCCATATCTGCTGGTCTCATGTTTCAGATACTCTGGGACATCTTGGATGGTGTTTTACATCCATGCTTAGATAACTCTCTCAAGCTCTACGTAACTTGCTAAATACATCTGATGCATTTTAAACCAGTTTTACCACTACTTTTGGGGGATATTTATTTTTTTTTGCATTTCTCACAATTTGTTTTTATCCATTTCTTGTTTATTAAGCCTTACTGCTTACAGCTGTGACATCAACACAGGGAAACTGCTTTCCCTCCGCTTGGAATGGAGTAGCTGGATTAATCACATAGTTCAGGCAAGGATGAAGGAGCACGTTCTCAGATGGGTCCAGTACCCAGTGATTTCGGTGTAGACTTCTTGTGAGGGCTGCTTTGTGCAACATACCTGATAAAATTTGCTCAACTGAATTAAGCTTGTAAATGGAGATATGAGCAGAAGTAAAAAAATTGGTTCAGATATGCTACATGTTTGTATAAGATTGAGATGCAGAGGAAATATTTTCTAAACTTGGTCTCTTCTGAGGACGTGTTGTCAAAGACAGATGAAAGCAGAATTTTTTTGTCACTTCTTTGAGGTTTACATAGCTGCATGTTTGGACTTTGCGATGACAGTTTAAAGTTAAGTGGTCTGACAATGTTTTGTGAATACAAATTCCACAACAGACTTCTAAAAGCACTAATGTAAGACTGAACATTCAGCTGAGTCACAAGGAAAGATCTGTTTCTTATATCCATGATAATCAAAAGGGACTTTAACTGTTTGACACTACTATCAAAATACTAATACTGCTGTACATTTGTATTAAGCAAGCAATAGAAAATGATCAGTGTGCAGACTGGAAAACTGCTGTGAGCGGGATTCTCCTTAGATCCTGTTAGCAATGCAAGGGTTAGGAGGATCTAACTGAAGCTGGTCCTCCAGCCTCTGTGTGTCGTTAATGAAGACAGATACGTGATTCAGGGAATGATTCAGCACATTAAGCACTAAGGATCTAATGCAGACAGGTTGAATGGTGTTCCTGTGAGGCAGAAGTGCAGCATTTATATCCTTCTGGATAAAATTACCCAAATTGGTGTGAGATGCAGTCAATGACCTTTCCCAAGTGCTGCTAAGGGATTACAGCTCTGAAACAAGGCCTTCTGCTCTAATCCACATAAACAGACTTTCTTCACTGCAGCTGAGGTCAGTGGCCATCTCTAACTTGAGGGAGCGTTGATCTCAACCCCAAAGGGGATAACACGTGCATCACTGCCATTTGGAGATGGATTTGATACCAACACCCATCGCTAAGGGGCCATGAATAGTTATTATTTTAAATATCACCAGCAAGAAAAACAAATAGGTATTTGGCTTTAACACTTTTTAAAATAACAGCAGCAATGCTAAGCTCTTTGTTTTTTTCTGAAATAATGAGCGAATAAACCTAGCTAAATCATACAGATACAAGTTCCCTCCTGAAAGTCTGCAAGTTATTATGAGTTAAGAAAGATTATCTGTATCGGCAGTTTTCATTAAAGCCTTTAAAGGCAGGAGGCATATGGCACATCTCTGGTTTATTCAGGATGCTGCTCAGTGTTTTGAAAGTTTGTAGCTTAAAAAAGATATTGACGTGCTTAGAAGTATTCGCCTTGTGTGAATATGAAATGTCCCTTAAACCTGTCTTTCTTTTTGTTGCAAAAAATGTTTGAACTGTTCTTACAACAGAAGAGTAATCCAAGCTGATCTATGCTACCAGTCTTCCTTTTTATGCTCTTCCTCACACTTTCTCTGTGTGCAAGCTTTAACTTTGAAGGAGCATGACTAAAACCTATAGGGTTTTGTGGCCTTTGACTTCACCTTGCCCAATTCTAGATTAAGATCCAGGCCTCTGCACTGAGCAATACACAAGGGCTGGTTCTTCGGGTCTAAAGTGAGAGGGTAAAATTAAAATACAGATTGAGCATTACCAGCCAGACTTCCAGCCTGAGATACTACACAGCGTTATGAATCTGCTGTGTTAGGAAGACCTAAGTCTACAATGGAGGTAAAGATCTTATCTGTTTGTCCTTTTGGATAAACAGGCTACACTATTTCCAGAAGAGCAGAGAACTAACAAACATTGCTTTTTGCTGCAGAGTCATCCCATGTCTTGACTAGAAATGCCATGTTATTTTCCAGTTGAATTGCCATGAAGATTGACAGAATACAGTAGATTGACAGAATACAACATAGACAGAGGTGATCGGAAAGACTTGGCACTGTGGAAAGCTACTGTGATCGTCAAAGGAATTTGCTGAATGATGATATCGAGGAGATACCTAGGTCCTTATCTGAATTCGTGTATTTGGGTTCCTGCTCAGTGATTTAAACTGCAAGTTGGAGAAACCTCTAGACAGTTTAGGCTCGTGATCAGAACCACAGCAAGACATTTTGGTGCCCTAGTGTGGCCAGCACCCGCCTGGTACCTAGCAGGAGTGCAGCTCACCAAAACCTCATACCCCCAACTGACGGTGGCTGTTTCCAGCTGGGTGCTCCTCTCACCTCACTCTTGCTACGGCCTTGAGCATGACTCTTTTCTGCAAGACAGACCTTTGCTGTGCAAGTATTCAGCAATAAGCTTGGCAAGTGGAGGGTGTGCAATACAGTCCGTTTTGATTCAGATGCTTTACAACTCTGTAATTTTGCTCATTGGCTTTACCTCAAGATGATTACTGAGATGGTATTAACAGCTATAATAATTAGCCTGCTATAAATCTAGAGATGTATAAATAGCAGGAACGTTGAAGTCTGAAATGTGAATCCAATGACTGGTAGTAAAGAAAATAATCTTGTGTTAAAGTCTTGTTCTCAAAATGATTGACTAAATAAAGCAAGGTTAATGATCACTGAAGTTTTAGCTGATGAAAGTCAATTTTTGAGACAGATGGAAACAAAGCAGTGGTAATTTTATAATTAAGTAAAGAAGTGGAATGAATCCATGTGCCTTTGCAAGTGTATATGTTAAAGAACTAGCTGCTAAAAGTTGCTTTAATACGTACAAACGTTTCTAATAAAATAAAAAAATACAAAATGTTGCTCTAGATCACTTTTCAAAGAGAATTTGTACTGCAAAGTGCCTGTCGTGTCTCATCTGTTTTGTGGCCCACAGGAAAGAGCTTATTCCCTTCTAACATTTCTAATTCATAAAAACTGAGTCATATTGTTCTCCTACAGTGTAGTTCTTTACCATTTCCAATGGAGATAAAAAGATTTACTGAATGCTGGAACAGCTGGCATAGAAACTGTATAGAGTGATTACAAAATTATTAAAAATAATTGTCAGATTACCACTCTTCTATTATATTACCAAGCCACTTCTACTAATTCAAAAATGGAATATATTTTGCCTTACCAGCCTGTCCAAACTTGTGCCAGCAGCAGTCGTAGGTCGCTCTTCTGGGTTGTATGGTCTAAACCGACTATTGAAGTTTTCAGGGACAGAACGGGAAGATCTCAGGGCAGGTGCTGGTTTAGGTTGGCCACATCCTTGGAAAACCTGCAAAAGACATTGTAGGTTATATGAAAATAATAAAAAAAGGGAAGCTGGTATTTGGTGCCTTTTTTTTTCTCTTTTTTGTATTTGAAACCAGCTTTGATTGACATTTTTCTAACAGTGAATAGAGCACTTGCCCTGTGTTAAAACTCAGGTTAATAATTAAGCACTGTTGATTACTTGGTGAAGGTATAAAAACATATAGGGACCTTAAAAACCCTCTAATTTAAGAAGGTGATTATTGTAAGAAGTTAACATCTGAAAGCATTCTAATTTCTGTCTTTCCAGGAAGAGGAATGAGCAAAAAGAAGTCCATTGTGGCAGGATTTAGTTGAAACTGTTTTCATTTTTGTTAAAATGTGTTATTTACCCAGAATCACAGCTCGTTCATAATCCCTACCCACAGTTCTTCTACCTTGTAATTTTATTTGTAGTCTCAGAGAAAAGGTCAGTCACGAAATAGTCTGATAACTGGATTACTTTCTTATTCCCTACCAATCTCTCCCTAGAAGAGGGGTGAGACATATTGAGTGGGCAATAGTGAGAATTATTTTCTGCTAGGGTGTTTGTTTTCTAAGTATAGAAAATAATCTTTAGGCTTACAAAATTTTTCGTATACTTCCATTTGGAAAAAAGTTCAAGTAGCATATATCTTCTGGATACTATAGGACATGGAGAGAACTTTTGACTACTGGATATCAAGTATATACCCAGAGGAACTCTCAGAGAAGTTGCTCAGCTGAAAGGAGTTAGAATATTCACAGAATTAAATTTTTCAAGTGCTCTGATGAAGTAGGATCCTAGTTCTTGCCTTCATACCAAATTTTTCAGTTCTGGAATCATCTTTCTTTTTTGTGACCATTGTATTTTGGCTGTTTCAATGTTTTGCCTCCATTCAGAAGAAAAAAAAAATTAAATTTCAGAATTTCTTATATTTTTTACAAAACTGCAGTACCAGACACCAACTACCTGTGTGAATGAGCTTTGTGGAGGTGAAAGCTCTTATGCAGGTGCTGTGTTTTGTTTGTAGGACCAGATTATTCTTTTTTTGTGGCAGATAATAGCGATGTTGTGAGGCAGTGACCAGAGAGACTGATGTTTCACTTTTAGATTTTTAGATTTTCCGCCTGGAGTGGTTCTCTCTGAAGTAGCCATGGATGTTGCGACTTTTGTTGCTTTCAGGACACATGACAATTGGCTCTTAGTTAGGTTTTTCAATGTTAATTTAGAGGCCCCAAGTCAGTTGTTGTATGGCCACTGGGATTTTCAATTCATGAGTGGAATACTGGTTGGTCTGATTTGAGAATATCTGTAGATTTGAAAAATATTTTCTAGCCTCCCTAGTCATGAGAACTACTGGACAATAAATTCATTTAATCAAACAGGAAAGATGATTTTAGCTTGTAAAGTTCTAAATTTTCCACCAGGAAAGAATCTAATTTTCCCTCTGTGAAGAAAATTCGACAAAGATTAGTGTTCAGGTTTTATACATGATTGCGTATGATAGTGTACAATTTAAAGGCCCAAACAGATATGTTGGGGGCATCAGTTATACTTACAAAATTTCTGACAAGATATATTATATGCAGAAAACATGACCATTTATTTAGATATCTATCTTTCCTGCTTGACCAACCTGATCTCCTTCTATGACCAGGTGACCCGCCTACTAGAGGAAGGAAAGGCCATGGACGTCATCTACCTGGACTTTAGTAAAGCCTTTGACATTGTTCCTCACAGAAACTAGCTGCTCATGGTTTGGATGGGTGTACTCTTTGCTGGATGAAGAACTGCCTGAATGGCCGAGTGCAGAGAGTGGTAGTGAATGGAGTTAAATCCAGC
>Ga0181612_120293_pt1 | contig 12397 bp, 11 predicted proteins | sample HoacroProtozoa21_FD_119630 | JGI IMG/M metagenome (GOLD analysis project Ga0181612, IMG submission 119630) | Hoatzin crop microbial communities from Cojedes, Venezuel. Combined Assembly of Gp0051906, Gp0051904, Gp0051908 | reverse complement strand
TGTTCACAGAATCACAGAATCACAGAATAGTAGGGGTTGGAAGGGACCTCTGTGGGTCATCTAGTCCAACCCCCCTGCCGAAGCAGGGTCACCTACAGTAGGCTGCACAGGATCTTGTCCACGCGGGTCTTGAATATCTCCAGAGAAGGAGACTCCACAACCTCCCTGGGCAGCCTGTTCCAGTGCTCGTTCACTCTCAGAGGGAAGAAGTTCTTCCTCATGTTCACACAGAACTTCCTCTGCTTCAGTTTGTAAATAAAGATAAAAAGTTGAAAGATCCCCTGGTTTTCCAAAATGGGTCTACTGGAATTTCATAGATCTTTCTGCCAAAAAAAAAAAAGAGGGGGTGGGGGGGGAGAAGGCACTAGGTCAGCATAGACGAACCTACACCTGCAGCAGCAAGACCTCCACATCAAAGCGAAGAAAACCTTCAAGGAGCAAACATATTTGCATTATACACCCAATTTGTGCCCACAGCCTGGCGTGGCTACACATTCAGGCTCTAATGGCAAAATTACCTGTTTCAACTTCTGTTCAAAGAGAAATGCCACGCCAGCAGAGGGTCATTTAGACATTAACATTATTAATATAGAAATTACTGTTTCAGAGCTCTGAAAACCCTAATTAATCACAGCACTGCTTTTATGAGCGATCATTTTGCAACACCATGGCAGCTCCACACCATGCCCTGACATCACCGGTGATGCCTAGTGCCAGGCAGAAAAATGCCACCTATACTTGCTGGATACCACACTGCTTGGACAGCCAGGTAAGCCACCATTTTGACGAAAGCAATCTTGAAAGATAAAATGAAGACACCTGAAGTCATTAGAAGGCATCTGCTTAAGTTTTAGTATCGCGCCACTGATTTTTGCCTCCAAGACAAGAAAAATTTGGTGGGTATGCCACTGCACAGCAGCTCAAGGATGGACTGGACAGCTTCAAGCACTACAAGACTTGAAGACACAAGCTTTGCTCCACAACCTCAACAATAATAATAATAAGACTGGGAATATAAAAAGGTGGAAGCTAAGATGGTTGGGTCACTCCAACCACTCAGTGGTCCTCTACGCTAGGATAAAAAGTAGATAAAATGCAACCCTGCAGATACCTTCATTAATTCAAAAATCTTTTGGAAAGTCTGGCAAATATTTCTGTCTGTTTTACGAAGCAGAGGTGACGTGGAACATGTTTTCCCAGTTCAACACAGGAAACACATGGTAAGACACAGGTTGGCTTTGGGACAGCAGATGACGTCAGCTAACAACCACCCCCTTGCGTTACTGTCATCCAGCCCTCTTGGGCCGTCTCAACCAGCCAGGTTTTCACAACAGGTCGATGGATCAGGGTGCCCAGAAGGGACCGGGGCATGCTGCATGCTGACACGCCATTCAGGCACGCCGCAGCCCAGATCCACCTTGATCGCGCAGCTGATTTCCAGCAGCGGAGAGCAGCACTGGTGGGCTGAAACGGGCCTGCCAGGCTCCCACAAGGGATGCTGGCACAGACCCCCGCGCCAAACAGGGGCGAGTTCCCAAGGGAAAGGCATTTAAGTGTCAAAACCTCTCCTTTCCGACCTCCAAAGAAGACCACAGACTTCTCCAGCAGCCTAATGGACTGTGCTTATTGCTGCATCCTTCACTTTATAGGTCAACATATACCAGAGAGCTAGCAATTCTCAGCTAATCAGATTCCCATGCAGACTGACAAATAGCTCCCAATAAGAATATAAAAAACCCATAAAATCAACAGTCCCTACAATCAACTTGCTTGATGTAATGCAGTAAGCTTGTATGCTTTATTAACACCTTTGACTGCACTTCGCAGAGCGTGCTGGGGGGCTTGTGGCAGCGAGGGGACGCCAGCCTGGGCCAGCTGCATCACAGACATGTTCTTGCTGGTCTTTGCTCTTTGTGCTCCACTAACAATGTGCTATTTTAAAATTAAACTTGTGGCAATTCCCCAGATGCCAAGGCCTAAAACCAGACTGTGAACACATGCTCACAAAGGAGGTCCTCGCTCCACCACTGGATTACCCCAGGCTGGAAACTTCTTAGAGGCGAGTCCTTCCTACCTCCCCAGCCAGACCTCAAAACCACGAACTGACACTGCCGACGGGGTGCGTCAATCATCCTTCTCACGAAGGCCAAGCACATCTCCTTGTTACCCTGTCCCTGCAGCTCTGCCACATTCGGTCCCTCCAAACTCCAGATCCTATGCACTTTACCCCAAAACGTTTCAGAAAGCTCACTCATCACTGAGAAGAGCTCGAGAAGTTCAATGACATTGCTGACATATGTATGGTGTCCATCCTCCTCCTCACCGCAGTGCTCGTGGTGATGGCGGGGCACTGCACGCCCTGAGACGAACCACTGAACCCAGTGAGCCAGGAGTGGAGGAGATGCTCTACAGAGAGGCAGGCAGAAAATCACACCCTTCTCCTCCTCCTCCATGATGGCCATCAGATGGCCTTAGAAGATGACCAGGATTTTCAGCTAGAACACCGGTGCTCTCGAAGGTCTGGCACCCGAGCTGCTGAGCAGGTAAAGGGGATGGCGGATCTGCCAAGGTCTCTGATTAGGTGTGGAAGAAAAGCTCCGCACACACAATGCTCTTACTGCAGCTATAAATAGCCCCCTCTGAACCGAAGTTGTACACGCTGTATTGGCACTCCTGACTTCATAAGATCTGCGAGGTAGCCTGCATTGCCGGGCAGCCTCGCTGACCAATTCTCACAACAGGTCGACACCGTATGGTGCTGCGAGTGGGGGGAGCACGGGGATTATCCCCCGTTTTCAGTGTTCCGGTCAGGCTAAGGCAGGAGGAGCCCATGAGAATTTCCTACAGGGTCTTAACAAGTTTGCACATGCAGCACGACGGGGAGAAAACTTCTTGGCCAGCCGTTTCGATGTAACAAGCTTATCTCACGGCTACGTTTCAGAAGCTTGTGTTTCTAATACCAGTGCTGTTTGTTCCTCCTTTATATTCATCCTTTTTTACAGCGGTAGAGTACGACAGAAAGCAACAGTCTAATAAAATACATATGATACCATTTATATAATTTCAAATAATTTCCCACTCTCTCTGGGTTACTGTCTGTTAACCTGAGATGCTGACGTGAGTACTGCCAGCCAAATAATCTTTCACTGTATCACTTCCACCACACCACCTTCGTGGAGTTTCACAGACTGCCAGTGGTGCTGAGAACCAGGTCCATGTCACGCCTTGACCCTTTGAGCATGTACAAGACGTATCTATCCCCTGCCCTCGGTCCCAGGGCTGGGCTGAGCTCTCAAGCTCACACTTGTCTTCCTGGGCACAACCACAGCATCGCTTCACCTCCACCATCCGCCTTCCAGAACTGAGCTCCCATCACTTTCATCGCCTGATAAAATACTCCAGAATGTGTCTGGCTCAACTGATCTGGGAAAAAATCCCAGTACTGATACATCCATCCCCAAAATGAGAGAGTACTAAGGACTGTGTATATCGAAAGTGAGCAGCCAGAGTCTCCTGACCGTGCAGCCACCTACCCACCGTTGCAAGGGTTGAGCGTCACCCAGCTGAACACATCACCCTGAAACCTTGGGGCCCGGGCGGCAGACCAGGAGGCAGCATAACTTTATATTGTACAGATGCAGAACAAAAAGATGTCTTTTGGTACCTTACCACACCATCCCCAGCATCACCACCTTGCAGGCAACAATCCTGAGCAAGGAATTCAAGGACAGTTTCATATTGCGTATTCCCTACCAGCTCCAGCTTCCTTCAACTGCTGGATGACCGCAAGCAACGCAGGAGCCAGGCAGGACAACTGTAAATGCTCATCCATGTGCTAAGCATTGCAGGTCACCGACCCGACCTGCTCAGGACAAGCCCCCAAGCGTGCCTGTCTGTCCGGGGACTCCACGTCTCCAGGGCTTAGGGATGCAGTCTCTGTGTGCAGCAGTTCAGCATTTTTCAGGGATGAGGTTTGGCTGCTGGGAGCACTGGGAATTTGTAACACAAGAAGAAATAATAAAGGTGACCTCAAGCTGCTTCAATACACTCATTCTGAAACTGAAGTAGCTAAAACACGATGCATCATTTTTTCCTACCACAGCCTTGACTGTTATGGAAAATGCAGCAATGAAGCAAGGGGCCAGCTCGTGAGCAAACCTTACCTGTCTGCACCCCATTTCCTGCTTCAGCATGCACTGCACGCCACGGCAATGATATGCATAGTGTTTGCATGGCTATCTAAGAACCCCTGGCAGAAGTGATTGTGGAGAGACATGTAGTTTAAAATTTCATTAAAGAAATGGCTATAATACAATCACAAGTCACTCAATGCACTGGAGGCTGAATGTTGCTAAGGAAAATTATGAGCCTCCCCCTACAAATATCCTTATCTACCCGCAACAGAGAAAGAGCCAGTAGCTTAACAACATCTTTATTCAGCACATGTACTAGACCAGAATAAGGTATCACTAAATAGTTTAAAACAAAGAAGCCAGCAAAATTTAATAAGCCTTAACAAACCAAGTGAAACAGGACTAAGAGGCTCTACCAGCTATGCCTTGCGCTTAGTCCCCTCTCAGGAAACCTTCTATACGAGATGGAAGGACAATCTGCTTCCATGCAGGATGGATGACGGACAGGTGGCTCCTTCTGCAAAACCCATTTTCTTTATTTTGCACAAGTGGATAATTCAGCTCAAGGGGAAGGAAAAAAAAAAGCATGGAGGGGAGATAAGGAAAATGTTTGAATGCTAGAACAGGCAAACTACTGAGCTAGAAAATCTAGATTAAATTAAGCATTCCTGCAAATTTGTAATAGAGAAACGAATGACTCCCATCTGGAAGCTCAGCAAATTAACTTGGATCCTGGTTAAGATGACAGCACCAGAGCCTGCTTCCAGAAATGTAAATATCCAGTGTGCATTTGCAATCCAATCACAGGCTAAAAATATAAGACAACTCAGAGTGGAAATCTGATTTTGTGTCTACCCTCTTAACGGGAAACAAAACAATCGCTCTCTGTAGACACAGCAATCTGGACTCATTCCTCCTGCTGGAGAGATGCTGCAAGATCTCTTTGCACCATGAAAATCTTTCAGCTGCTTCTGACTGCAAGGCCCCAGCTCACGTGTCGGTGGCCTGTCTTTTCTCCATCATACTCTGCTTCTCCATCTGCTTTTCTATCCCGTGCTCCTGGCTGCTCCACTGTCCTGTCCTCAGCTCTGTTCGCTTATGCCACTTTATTTGGTCCTTCCTATTAAGAGTATTCTAGTTTCCTGTTCCCTGAGAGGTTTATCTCTGGTCTTCCAGTAAGAGATGAAGTGCACTTGCTCTCCGTGTGCAGATGGAGAACTTGACCACAGGCATGAACAAGGCTCAACACTAAACTTAGCCCAGAAGAAGACAGTCTCTCTGCCAGTGGGAGAAGTCAACTAGGAAGGCAATTTGGAGCAGGAGCCTGTTTTAGATGCTCCCTGGTGGGTGCCTACTTCCCTCTAGGCTATCGAGAGAACCTAAGGAGACCAGGCTTAGCCTCTGAGTATCATCCCCAGGGACTTTTTTTCAATGCTACAAATGGAAGTAAAAGCCATTACAAGTTAATGTAATCCATATGGTTCAAGAGCTGACACTGTAAGGGAAGTTTTAGGGTGTTTCACCACCAGAATGCATTCATGGAAAACGGACATTTCTCCACGGTGAGAGATGGCCTTCTGTGATCACAGCAGGCACAGCTGAGAGTTTTAAACGAAAGAGAAAAAAAACAAACCTTGGGAGAGAGGTTAACTAGGAAAATCAGTTAATTCCCACATCTGGTTTTAATAAAGAGACAGGGGGATTGGTAAACGTGGACAAAAAAAAGCACTTAATATCATCCAAACTCAGGAGAACAAAGAGCATATTAACATCAATAGCAGCAGTCGGCTAAGATGGTAGATAATTAGCCAGAAATTCACAGATGATGAGTAAGGAACAAGATCAAGGATTAACATACTGATACTGGGAGCCAGGGCAATGCAACGGAGAAGTCAGGAAGCAGGAGGAGAAGCAACTCAACAGGATGGCAGTCATGGCCAGCCTATGGTGCTGTGGGGTCCATGCTGCTTGGGAGAAGCAGGGACAACGGCATGGGCTGTCCTACACCCCACAGAGTTTGCATGGGAGTGCAGTGTAGATTGCAAGGTCCACAGCAAGATAAAAGTGCTAAGAGGGCTTATCTCACTGGGGGACTCTAACTTCTCAAAATACTCAACTGAAGAACCTACTATTAACGTCAAGAGCTGACCACAGATATTCCTGGAAGCAGCAGACAGCAGTTGTAATCCTCCAGCTGCTGAACTAGAAAAGGGCGATGCTAATTTAGACACTGTAAGTAGCTGTAAGTGCTCACAGAAAGTAACTCTGGAGGCAATCATAATCATGGAGAGGTGGTTTAGGTAGAAGAATACTCTGAAGTGAAACACAGAGATTCGTATTTTTAATTTCCCATAGGCTTTGAGGAATCAAAGGAACTCGGCACGGAAGTCAACCAGACTGAAGTGCTCAAGGACACACTTGCAAGAAGCTTAGAATATCTTTGCAGAAAAAAATGAGAAAACAAAACAAACAAACGAAAGAGTTGGTACTTCTAACCCCAAGCAAAGTGGGGGAGACATCTTGGGAATGATTCCCAATCTAACTGGAGAAACAAACACCAAAAAAGGGATTTCAAGACTAAGCAGAGTGCCTGCAAGGAATGGGAAGGAAGGGCTGCTCAGCAAAGACAGCTGTGTCACGGAGGTCAGGAAGCAAAGGGGTAAACAGAAACTGCCAAAGTCAAGCTGAATTAGATCATGCAAGTAAAAACAAGGAGCAAAGATCAAACCGTTCTTCAGTGATACAAATTTAAAAAAAAAAGAGTAAGGAAAGTGGCAGACTAGCAACACTTGGCTGAGGAATTCTAAAACGAAAGCACGAGAAGGGAGAGGAGCTTTTGCTGTAACCGCGTCAGGATGGTGAACAGCAGATTGAAAAAAATAAACCCATAGAGGTGACCAAAAAAACCTCCAAAGCATTAAACAGCCTGTGAGTTAGTTAAACTGAAAGCGGAGCAGTTTCTGGCCAGGGAAGCAGGCGAGCAGCCTCTCAGCAGGGCAAGCACCCGAGAGGGGACCGGTTCATGTGCTGGGGTCGGAAGTCTGCTCACCGCTCGCTGCAACAGCATGAGATTGGGCTTCGCAGTCTACACAGCTTTGTGAAATCTGCTATCTCGAAACACACTGACCACCACCAGCTCACAGAGAAACCTCAACAGCAGGATGATGAGAGAGTCTCATGCTGCATAGAGAAAACTGTCTTAAAAATACAACTAAATGGGTTTCATTGCCAGCTGTAGCTCCATCCCTCAGCACCCACAGACAAGACCGCTCCTGGTGGTCTCCTTCAGCATCTTCACACCTGTTTTCTGACCGCAGCTCACCACCACCCCTCTCTGATCTCCTTCGGCAGGACTGGCTGCATAGGCTCTCACAACCTGGAGGTTTGGAGGAGGTCACACTGGTCATCAGATCCATTTTGGAACAGGCACCAAAGCTGTACCACCAAAGCCATTCCATCTGCTGCTGGGTGGGAGCTGCCCATCTCATGTTTACCTCCTAAAATTTGGTGGCAAATATGTTAAGACTAAAAGCACGCTTTGCTCTGAATAACCTTCACATAAAGAGTGATGTCTGCCTGGAGTCCACCCCTGAGCTTTGGTGGCCTGACCAAAAGCAAACTGCATCATTTATCAGCACTATTGCGACTGTTTCTTCCTCCACGTGCAATTAAGAAATGGCAATTTATTCACCTGAAAAAGCTGGGATTAAAAAAGTGTGCAGTATGAGCCAGTTTTTAAACCTTCTTGTCCTCCAATTAAAGTGTCACTATCAGGGCATGGGGTTACCATTAGAGGACGAGAAAATATTCCAGACAAGGAGATGCTGCTCTTCCCTACTCCAACACCAACTGCTTTTTAATGAGCCCCACCACCTCGTGAGCCCTGCACTTCACTACCACGCCATGGGTGTGATCCGACTTGCAGCTCCATCAAGCCAGCATTCAACCACGCATGCAGTCATCGGCTTTGTGTCCGCGCTCTGTCGAGAGCTGAACTCACAACCTGTGCGGCAACAAAATTGCCATCGCACAACCCAGAGCAGCAAACCTATTATTGTCCATAATTATTATTGTTACATTATCATATTACTAACAAAAACAACTTAAGGAAAGGGCAAGAAGCTATATGAGTAACTCTACGACTTCACGCCCAGCTCCACTGCTGCTCATCAGCTCTGAGCCGGCTCAACTGGGCGCAGAACCGAACATATCATTGCTATTCAGAGTAATGAGAAACAGCTTAACCTCTAACCTGAGGAGATACTCTGAGGACATCTCCTCAAACAGAAAGACAATTAAAACCAGCACTAGCACACAGGCAAGTCCAGGGCACCAACAGACACCAGAGGATTTTTCTGAGTCAGTTGTTACGATGCAACGTGGTACGTAGCTTTATGACTTCTAGCTGTAAAAATGTTAAAAATGTACAAGTTTACAGAATGTATAAGGAACAAAACTGGAGTCTTTTCTGCAGTCTTGACTTTTCTCTCACAAATCATTGCATTTTAAAGTGTTTAGTCATCTCCCTAAATTCAGCTGCAAATACAGCTCCTTAACTAAGCGCTGGGAAGTTCTCCCTCTGCACCATGCAACCGAAAGGAGAGACCTTCCGAGAAGAAAACCAGGACGTAAGCAGGTATTCCCAGTACAAGGACTACTCCAGACAGTAAAATGATGGATCAATATTTTCACACACCCTGCACATGATGCCACCAACCCACAAAGACGAGCACTGGTGACCTCCCATCAACAAAAGCTCTCCAGCATCATTATTCACCCAGATTAAGCATGCATCTCAGCGCATGAATAAATCCAGCCAACCCCACGATAATTTAAGCATATGGCTCAGATGAAATACAAGATTGAATGTTCTTCTGGCTCAGGGCAGACTTTAAACCCCTTTCATTACACACTTTTCAGTACGAGACAGCAGCACAATGCTGAAGTAAAGGCGCGGACTGAAAGAGAATCAGGCTACAAATCACAATTTATTTTATTGTCAGTGTCTTATCTTTAAACCAGCCTTGCAGGGAAAGAACAGCAGGGAAGAGGCTCAAAAACTGTTTCAAAGGCACTACTGTGCCGGCTGTCTGCTAGCAGATTAATCATTTAATGCCCACTTAGCAATAACCGTAATTGTTTTGGAAGACACTCATATTGCAAAATTGGAAGAGCATACAATAAGAGTCAGTCGAGTCGAATCTAACCCTTCTTCATTTTACGTTTGCTTTAGCCATGTTATCTCCAGTACAGAAAGAACCAACTTTAAGGAAAAAAACCCCGCCATGTAGATTAAAGTTTATTGATTACCCAGACAACAATTCCAGTCCAGCAATTTGAGACCTCTCCAAGGGCAAAGAAAGAGATGGTATTTACAGAAAGTGCTTCTAATGAGAAAACCTTAAGGCAAGGAAGGCGAATCTGAGAGCAATGAGTATCAATTTTTCTAGATTATAAACAACTGTTTGCTCTTCTGCTTTCATAATTGCATTTCCCTTTCCACCTACAGTCCCTACGCTCCATCCTCCTCCAGAAATACCCTTTGCTAGGCTAGGGTGGCCAAAGCTAGGTTATGTCACAGTAACTAGGGGCAAAGCATGTTAAGCCTTGCTCAAGCTCACTTTGCCAGGGGCAGCTTTATGTCACCAGTTTAAGAAAAACCCTGCAACAACCAGTGTCACCGAGTACTTTTCCCCCTGGTAAACTGGGGGGGGAAAAACCTGAACAGCAGTTTTGCACAGAGCTCCACAACGAAGAAGCATTTTATTTCTAAAACAAATCCCAGTGTCCCAAGCAGGTAAGCCCACTTCAGAGAGGGCACTGAGCCCAAATAAATTACTTCTCTTTAAAAAAAAAAAAAACCAAAATGCTACTTCTCCCAGGTCTCTTCCTGACAAGCCAATTTCGGTGAAAGTAATCACGGGGAAGTCTCCCTTGTTGGCTGAGGACCTGAGCCAGCAGGACTTGGGGAACCAACATGGGCCACTTCTCCTTCATGGAGCTTCACATGGTTTTCTGCAGACAGAAGAAACTCACTCCTGCAAAGCTAATCCTCCTCAGGCTCTCAGTGTTACAGCTGCGGGATGCCAAAAGTATTGAAGCTCCAACACTTGGGGTGAGCAAGGAAAGCCGACCGCGCGGCTGTTGCAGCTCCTTGGCTCTGCAGGTACTGGATTTGCCTTCGTCAGATATGAAGTACCTGCAGCTCCTCCATCGTGAGAGAAAAGGAGCTAAAAACAGCAAACGAGCAGAAAGCAACTGCGGTTTAAAGAATGCTCTGAACTGAGCTACAGCTGAGCTCGCACGCAAACAGATTTGGGTTTCACAGACAAGCAGCAATGATAGGAGAGGAATTAAGTAAACAGCCATTTGCCAAATATAACTTTCTAAAACAGTTTGTCAGAAAATGGCAGCTTCGGTGGAGTGCAGCAATAGGACGGAACGGACATTCTCACAGCATCACGTTTTTATTTACAGAAGACAAGTAAGAAAAAAATAAATACATCTTGCAGATGGCCTGTCTCCGAATGGCCCCGATAAAGGCCTCTGCACCCTGACTTTGGGCCAGCCACATTCCATCTCCAACTGCACAGCCTGCAGAAGCATTAGCAGTAATTAAGAAAAGCCAACTGTAGTGATAAGCCAGACCTCTGTAAAAGAAAGAATCACGGTGTTGATACAGATTTTTTTTCTTTTCTTTCCATTTTTGGTGGACTAACATGGTGCACTCCTTATAAAGACAATTTCCCAGCACTTCACAGTTGTTCCTCCACCCTCGACCCACTGAATCCCAGATGAGACCCCCAGCATCACCCATCTCAGCAGCCCTCCCGGATGGCGCCAAGGACTTCATGTGTGGCCACCATGCACATACTGCTTTTCCAAATTGTCACACAAGTGTCCAAAGCGCAGCCCCTGGGAATTCACTGTGATCTCACAAAAAGCGTTGAGAACCACTGATCCAGTCCAATACCCCTTGATTCAAAGCATTTCTCCAAGAACTTCTGCATCCAGGCACCAACCATTTGGCCTACACCACATGTTTTCAGAAGATACGCAACCCTGACCTAAAAGCCCCCAGAGGATGGAAAACCCACCACAGCTTGAAACAACTTGTTCTGAACATTGATGTCCTTCCATCGTGAAGCAGGCACATGCTGCACAGCTTTTTGGAGAGAGGTGGGATAAGGGAATTTGATCGTTTTGTGCCATCTCTCTCTTCGTAACATATACAGCTCCACGCTCACTTGCGCAGCTCGCTGAAAGATTAGTTGGCTCCTTCAGGCAGGCAACGGTAGAGCCTTAAGACGGTTAAGTGATTTGGGGCAGGATGATCATCTGCATCTGTCCCGCCCATAATTAACTGTTGCATGGCCCTCATCCATGCTAGGGCTGAGCTCTCCTGGGGCAGCAGGCAAAGCGGAGGAGCTGAGCTCCTTCCAGCACGATCGGGAGCATCCTTCCTCCCTCAGCTTCCAGGGGTTTAAAGAAAGTTGGCACAAAGGGAGCCAATCCCATCAGTGCTCCTGGATCCTGCTCATTCCACCTGAACTTCAGTGTTTCAAACAGCAGGGAAATTAAGCAACAAAGCCTTACGGTAGGCTAATAAATCATGTCATGTATCTACGCTCAGATGGTTGTAAAGAGCATGACAAACTTAGAACAGCCTGCAAATTTCTAAAATTAAATGGTTCTTGGTGTTACAAAGGTCAGCCATCTGTTCAAATGTTCATGTCATCATTAAATTGACTTATCTTCTTCCACCCTCCTCTCCTCGCTCAAGCATACTCCCCAGGAAGAAGAAAACCTGGCTGAAGTCACCGCAGTTAAGACAGCTCTCCTCATCCACAAAGAACTGCCCATGGAAAACACGTTTATGGTTAAGACAGACCACAGAAGCAAAAGAGAAAAGAAAAGTGGTGGAAAGCAGCAGTATGTTATCCAGGTCTCGGAGGACAGCCAAATCCTGCAGAGAGCCAAGACTGCAGACAACGTTCAGAAGAGAACTCGTCAGGTTATGAAAGCTGTGCTCAACATCCCTGACACGGCAGGCACCCTCCAGCCCATCCTTCCCAACCTCTGCTCGGCCTTCCAGGGCTCCTAGAAAAATCAGAGAGCATTACAGCATCCAACTTCAAACTGTCATCTTACGACACGGAGGGCTTCAAAGTGAAATACGACTGTTCACAATGGATTTCACACACATTTCTAATGGAACTGCTTGCTTTCAAAAAACAATAATTCAAAAAAAAAATTAAAAATCA